>Ga0194037_1000837_pt1 | contig 23751 bp, 17 predicted proteins | sample JunL306m_MetaG_FD_148653 | JGI IMG/M metagenome (GOLD analysis project Ga0194037, IMG submission 148653) | Anoxic zone freshwater microbial communities from boreal shield lake in IISD Experimental Lakes Area, Ontario, Canada - Jun2016-L304-6m | ecosystem: Environmental > Aquatic > Freshwater >...
TCCCTGGTGCATTCGCTGGCCGGGATGTCACAGCGCTTGCCCCGGTAGACGGGTTGGTAGATCGAGCCGCTTACTTTGAATCCATAGAGGTAGGAACACTCGACTACCTCGCCGGGTGCCGGAACCGCATGGTTGGGCGGGATGGTGACGTTGCCAGCGGAAACCAGATTGTCGCCATCATAGAGTGCAAGGGCTACGCTGCGTGTGGCATTGCGACCGGTGACGACAAATGACGCCGACTCGACGAACTTGAATTTAAGCTGGGTGCCGCAGGAAGCCGGGCGACCCATGCTGAACGGTGCATTGATGTCTTTGAACACGACGCCCTCACTGCCGCACTGGCGGAAAGTTTGGAACATCGCCTGCTTGTCGGCGGGCACGACCATGGTGCTCACCGGGCGCAATGCGCGATGTTCGGGGTCGAGTAACATCAGCAGGCTGGCATACCGTTGCAGGTAGCCTTGCTGGCGCAGGTTGTTGCCTTTGACTTCCAGCAAGTCGAAGGCGTGGAGCGTGTCGCCCACCGCCTCACCGTCAATCAGGACATCGACGGGGAGTTCTTCCACGGCCCGGCGGATCGGTCCGGGTAGGGCCACCACAAATCCCCGGCGGTTAATGCCGGTGATTTCGCCACCCACCTTGCGGACGAGCAGACGGCGTCCGTCGTGCTTTTCCTGGAGGCAGTGTTGTTTGTTGCCAAGTAAACGGACCAGTTCGGATTCTTTAACCGGGTTGAGGAGCTGGCAGCGGATGCCGCTGTCGCGTCCTTCGTTCCCGGATTGCTGGTAGGGCGCGGTGGATTCGCCGGTTACGCCGTCGGCCTGGTAGCCCTTGGCGATCTTGGCCGCGACCAGCTTCTTGTGGATGGCCTGTGCCTGTTCGAGGGGCACCGGGTCAGTGGTCTTGGTCCCGGTGGTGAGCATGCTGCCACGCCTGCCATAGGCGAAGGTCACGATGTAGCCATCGGCCCGCTCCTCAATGGTGGAGCGGTAGACTTTGTCGGATGTTCCTTCACGGAAATTGAGTGAGGCGGAGGTGTGCGGTGTGGTGGTGATCATGGTTTGGTTCTGTTGGTGTTGTGGTTGGAGTGCTGTTGGAAATAAAATGGCCGCCATGGAGGTTGAGGGGAAATCCTCCATGGCGGACTGGTCGTGCCCGGTCGCGCTTAGGCGTGTCGTGCGACCGGAGTTTATGAACGAATGTGACGTGGTGGCATTGGTGCCAATCCTGAGCGTCGTCGGATGACGCCGCCTAATTCGCCTGGCTGATGCGCCGAGTATTGCGCAGTGCCGGGGTGGAGGTCGCGCGTCTGGCCGCGTCACGGGCGCGGCCCTTGGCCCAATGGCGCAGAGTCGCAATTTGGCCATCCATCAATTGGGCCAGCGGCACGGTTTGGGCGATAGCTTCCAGAATATCCTTGGCATTGGGTTCCCTCCCGTCGGCATAGCCTTCGTGCATGGCATCTACAAACACCGCATCGATTTCGGCACCGGTGTATTGATCACAGGCGCGGGACAGCGCCATAGTATCAAAATCCGCAGGCTTGCGACCGTGGCGGTTGACGACGATGTCCCATATTTGGGCACGCTCCGAAACATCCGGCAGGTCAACGAAAAACATCTCGTCAAACCGGCCCTTGCGCAGGAATTCCGGCGGAAGTTTCGAGACATCATTTGCGGTTGCCACCACAAACACCGGCTTTTGCTTTTCCTGCATCCAGCTTAGGAAAGATCCGAACACGCGGGATGATGTGCCGCCGTCGGTGCTGCCGCTGGACTTGCTGCCAGAAAATCCTTTTTCTATTTCGTCAATCCACAACACGCATGGAGCGATGGCCTCGGCGGTTTGAATGACCGAGCGTAAGTTAGCCTCGCTTTGGCCGACGATACCGGCGAACACACTGCCCATATCGAGCCGCAGGAGCGGCAGGCCGAACGCGCCGGCTGTGGCCTTGGCCGTAAGTGACTTCCCGGTCCCGGGAATTCCCACAATCAGCAAACCTTTGGGGGCTGGCAGTCCGTAGGCTTTGGCGGTTGCGTTGAATGCGCCGCCCCTCCGTTGTAACCACTCCTTGAGTTGGTCCAGTCCGCCGATGTCATCAAGGCCTGTTGTCGTCTCGACGATTTCAATCAAGCCATTGCGTTTGAGCGTATGCGCCTTTTCACGGGAAATAATTTTGTGGTCGATCCCGTTGGTTTCTACCACCGACAGCGCGAACGCGTTTTCCGCCTCGGTCGTGGTGAGGCCAAGGGCACTCTGCAACGCGCCCTCCCGGATGGAATCATTGGGGGCCGGGAGTTTGGCGGATTTCAGGATTCCATCGAGCACCGTGCCAAGTTGGATGTGTCCGGGCAGGCAGAAATCGACGTGAGTGATTTCATGCTCAAGTTCCGGCGGTAGTTTCAGGCGGCAGCCTAGCATTATCAGTGCATGACCATTGGCCTTGGCGAGGCGGAGAATGTCTTTGATGCGACGCACCAGCATCGGGTCGCTTTGGTCGAGGTGGAGTTGTAGGTCGCGCATCAGCACGACGTGACGGGGCTCGTTGTTGGCAAATAGCCCGTCGATCAGCTGGAACGCATCCAGTGGGTCGTGGCATTGGGTGACGCGACCTTCGTTTGTGTCAATCAAACCCTCAGTCGATGACCATGCGTGCAGATTGAGATTGAGAGGCTTGCAGGCGGCTGCAATTTCCGCCTCCGCCCGTGCTTCTTCTGAGCTGATGATTGCGAGTCCGGGATACCCGGCGCGAAGATAAGTGGTAAGTTGGTTGTGCATAATATAATGTTTTTAGGTTATTGGTTAATAAATCTCAGATGGTGCTTGTCTGCGGCTGGAGGTTGTCATGCTCCCATTGAAGGCATTGCTTGCGGGATGCGTGCGAAAACATCCGCTCGTTGGATTTTGCATTAATAACTTCCCATTGCTGGGACAACGCATTGAAACGGATGTCCGTCGCTCGCGTGACTTTGAGCTGTCCCAGTACGTGAAGATCAATCGCCTCCGTATAGAAGCAGTCGATATGTCCGCCAGTATTGAAACGAAGTGTGGTTTTCATGATTCTCCTCCACCAAGTTTTTGTTGGGTTTGTTGGCGACTGGATTGCCGCCAGAAATCAGGTTTGCGGGTGCGGTTCCGTGATTTTCCGAGAGCATCCTCGATGGCCTTGGTTGCGGCCTCGCATCCCTTGCCTTGGAATCCTTCGGCTTCGACCGTGATTTCACCAATAGCCGAAATTCTGACGTGTATGCGGCGGCTCACAATGAACCTCCTTCCAGTGTGAGAAGAATTGAGCCATCGGCATCAACCCTCCGACTGGTGCGAAGCCCACGCAACCGCGCTTCTCGCGTGGTTTTGTGGACGCCGTAAGATTGGAGCAGGCGACCGTAGCCGACCCCAACTTCCTTGGCCACATGGCCGTCCCACCAATCAGTTGTTAGTCCGTAGGTGCCGTCTTTCTCCGGGGCAGAATCGACAGCGATGTCGTAAGGTCCATTGAGTTTGATAACAAGCGGTGCCTGGCGAACAACGCCTGCAAATCCCCGACAAGTGGAGTTGGATACAAGTCGGAGACTGAGTTCACCACAAGCATCGGCAAGAGCATCAATGTCGCGGATTTGTGTTTGAATGGTTGTGAAGTGTGACATATTGTATTTTAAATATTAGATTTGCTATGCGTAGCTTGATCAAGTTGGGCAGTATAAAGGTGGGGACTACCAAACAGCCGTCATGACGTTTGGTAGTCCCATGTGTTTAACCCACTGCGGCTAGGCGGCGTTCGCCCATTTGACCGAAACGCGCAATGACATCGTGTGCGTCGTTGCGGACCATGTTGACTGCGTTCTCACGCAGGCGGTTGAGTCCATCGGTAAGTGTCGCCATGGCACCTGGGTCATTGCGGTAGTCCTGGGCGCTGCGTTGTAGCAGGTCACGGCGGAACCTTTCCAATGTGCTTTCCAACTGCTGGTCGCCCGCAAAGTTGAGCGAGCGGAAGCTGTCGATGAATGAGGAAAGCCGGTTGAGGGTCCGTTGATGCACTCCACTCTTGGAGCCATCGATGGTTGCCAGAACGTCACCGGCAAGGTGGGCCGTCTCTTGACGTAACGATGCTACACTTTCGCGGATAAACCCATCGAGGTCAGATTGTAACCGCCGGGTAGCATCTTCGGCAATACGTCGCCGGTCGTCAGCAACCTCGAATTGGGCGATGCCCTCCGCAACTTCAAGCCGAATGTTTTCAGGTGCGGCGATCTGAAACAATTGTGTTTCAAATGCAAAGCGTTTTGAAATATCTCCTGCCGGTGGGAATGATTGTTCAATTGTGGCAATCAAATGTTCGGCGCTGCCGTTCAGGTGTCTTGCCGCCTCGCGCCATTCGATGATCGCGCTTTCGCGCAGTGGGCCGTATCCGGCAACAAAGTCGAATGTCGCTTCACGGAATTCATCGCCCAGCTTGTCGAGTTTGTCTTTGAGATCCGCCAAGCGGGGATTTGGGACAAAGCGGCCAATACCTCCCAGAAATGGAAAGCTTGAGCTTTCAACGGTGGCCTGGACCCGGGATTCAATCAGGGCGAATGCTGCTAGAGAATCACGCGGAATCAAGCGTTTGTGGCCAAGCTGGATGAGCCGGTCGCTGAGATGCGCGGGATCAAGCCCGAGATCTTCGGCATTGAGACGTTTGCACCCGCGCCAGTAACGGACAGAGGTAGCAACAAGGACACCGCGACGGCACACGGCTTCGAGAAGTGGAATAGTAGTTGTGTTAGTGTTCATTGATGGATGTGGTTGATTGCTTTCATTGCATTGCTGAATATCTTCCTGACAGTGACCCCGATGAAAATCGGGGTGGCGTGTGGAGAAATGATTGGGTTATCAACTCCGTGCCAAGGGTGGCCCGATGACCCACAAAGAAAAAAAGCCCCGGTCGGGTTGCCGACCGGGGCGATTGATGAATTCCTGTGGGATAGAGACACTGCAATGCTAGTGGACCATTGCGTGGTTTCTCATACTCCATGAGAGTGTGGCGATGGGAGAGGGAGCAAGTCACCCCTCCCGACACGATGTGCCGGGAGGGGCTTGTTTGCGGGGGCTGGGATTCAGTGAATACTGCCGTCCGTGCGCCTTCCCTCTCCGGGATCGGTCTGCGGGACCGAGGGGGAAACCTATGCTGCCGTGTGCCATTTCCGGTGAAGATCTAAATCATGGGCAACCTTGGATCGCGGAAGATTTCGCGTTTTATGTTTTGCACGTCACGAGACATGACCATCGCTTGTAATAACAACTCCTCAAAGACTCTCATGCCGAGAGTGCTCTCCACCGCCTGCTGGATGGCGTCTTCTACCAAATTTGTCCATGCAGGTAATACATTGTGTGGGATAATTTTCTCAATGGATTTTGCGACACATAAATAGTCCGCTTTCGACATGGGATGCATAAGTATAATCGAGTTCCTGAAACGTTGTCGAAGTTCCGGTTCGATTGACGCCAAAATCTGTGCCCTTGAAGGCGGTTCGGGAGGAGTTTCCGTTCCACCATTGGAAAAACCCATCTGGCGAGCATTGCCGCGCCATGCTGATTGCCATGCTCCGCAACCGATCACCATAACCCTTTCTCGAAGGACTCTTTCCAGGCAACCCCGCACTTGCGGGGCTGTCTGATCTGGTGACTCAGACCATGGATTTTCAAACAGTAAGTCGTGCAATTGATTGGGGAGTGGCACCGAAATTTGAATCACAGAATCAAGCAAGTCATGGATTTCTAGCCGGAGGTAATTCGACCATTCTGAGCCACCGGCACATTTGTCAATTTCGTCTAAAACCAATATACCGCCAGACTTTAGATTGGCGACCCAATCCACAATGTGGGTCCATGTCCAGGCTTCAGACCTGTTTGAGAGCAATACCCAACTTCCCACATTTAGAACCAAACAAGGCAAGTTAAGTATTTTGGAAATTTCTCTTGCCACAAACGACTTTCCCACGCCTGAGGGTGCCACAATCAAGGAATGGCACCGAGGCATGATGGCCATGCCCTCCCGAGAGCCATCGGTTGCGATTTGGGCGACTGGCAACAATTCCTCGACGACACGTTGTTGCTGGGGACTGAGAATCATGATGGTTTGATAAGTGATTGATTGAGTTAAAGAATTCCAGACTCGCGGAATGAATAATATGGCGTGCGACCAGGAGCTGGGACGCCGATGATTAGATGATCCATAAAACTGATTTTCAGCAATTCGGACGCATCTCTGATTCGACGGGTTATTTGTTCATCCGCTTGACTTGGACTTGGATTTCCAGACGGGTGGTTATGGGCAAGCACAAAAGCATGAGCGCATCTAACAATTACCGGACGAAAGATTTCACGGGGATGACATGTGCATTCGTTGAGCGATCCGATACTGACCATGTGCCATCCTGTTACGGTGAGCCTCGTATTTAGACAAATTGCCACAACATGCTCTTTTTCAAATTCGTATCCGGGATCGTTTTCAACCACCGATTTGTAGAACTCGTATATTTTCTCGGGTGAATCCGCGCCGAATAATGGTAGTTTCTCGGATGTCGCCACAGGTTTAACTTTGAAGTCTTGAACAATAAATTTCATCGCAGTGATAGTTTTTTGGTTTCTCCTCCCGGGAACCGTTCGGCTCTCCGGGAGGAGTGTTTTCGAGTTGGCTGGCATTTACATGTGCCGCGCTTATACTCGTCTCATTCCGGGCCGGTCGGAGATTGGAATTATTAACAGTTCCTTCTGTAATGTTATATTCAATTGTATGTCAGTTTTGCGCGTCGCGCATTTGTTGAATGACTGCATGTGAATTCGGAGATTCTGGATACACAAGGTTACCGGACTCTTTCCCGGAAGAATCCAGCGGTTCCGGGTATGCGACAATGAGTTCGTATCGCTCAAAATGAGGATTGATGTTTCTTGCAAGCATGTCGCGGATTGCATCCGGCGTGGCTGCAAGGTTCATGGTGGCCGACATTGCAAACGACCCGTGTCTTTCGTGGTCACACAGGATTTCCCTTTCCCAGCCTGGGATCACCAGCGTGCCGTTGAGGTCAATATCTAGATGGAATTGTTCGTGTTTTCTACCTGACTTATAGGTGCCGATTCGATATTTGCCGCATTGAGATCCGTTATAGCGCGGGCGGAACTCTGGAGTGTCACTTACACTTATGACGATTACCTCCTTGCGCTCGGTCATTGCCGATGAGGATACAGTAAAGAGGGTGTACTTTGAACCTGATGTGATGGGGATGCTTTTCATACATATACCCAAACCGGCTATTAGCGCCGGAGCGCAAGCGACGGTGAGGTGCTGGAACCGGCGCTATTCTGGCCTATGAGGGTCTTGCCAGACCCGCAATAGGTCGCCAGGTCGCGGTGTGTAGAGTTCCCATGTGCCGGGGAATGAGAATGTCCACTGATGCAGCTTTCCGCCAATCATAGTGACCTGAATTACAGGCTCTGGTGACGGCTTTTTTTGGTATTCCTCCTGTATGGCGGCGGATTGGTTGGTTGCCATTGTGGGGTGGGTTATTGATCCTTCACCGGGCAAGCGTTGGATACCGGGTCGTTGCGAGAGCCTGGGTACTTCTCAGGGAAACCACAGGGGCAACCCGCATGCGGGGTCCTGGGCCGTTCCGGGTTTCTCCGGCGTCAATGACTTCCCGAACACAGTATTCCTCCAGCCCGAGTTCACGGGCGGTTAGGCTGATGGCCAGATTGTGGTTTTCGCCGGCATACCGGGCGTAGGCATCGTTGATGGTTTCCATGGCCCTTCCTTCCGGGCCGATTCACCCGACCGCAAACGCGGTCGGGTGCGGCCATCAATTCTCGGGGGCGTTGCGGGGGAAACCCCCGCAGAATGGGGAAGCCCGCACGAAGTAGGGCGCGGGGAAAGTCTTTTCCCCGGTCAGATTTTTTCCGGTCAATGCTCACACCATGCCTCTGGGAGAATGAGGAGAACTGAAACTATTAGTGGTATAGGCTCTCTGATTTTCCTACCAATTGACCTTGTTCAGATAAATAAAATGGCAAACGACAGATTTAGCTTGCCGGAAGGAAGACTGGATACTAGCACACAGGAATGTATGACAGAAATAGCAAAGACACAAAGACTAGCAATAGCGTAAGTTTAGGTATCCCTAAAACAGCCATGGATGAAATACGTTTAGAATTAGTTAATGATCTTAAAAATTTACGTGCCGAAATGATTAATAAATATTCACCAGAAATAGGGCAAGCGGAAATTTCAAATGTCATTTTTGAATGTATGTCAGGATTACCCCCTAAGGATATGAAAGGGATACTTCGTGATAAAGTCATTAAGGCACTAGACGCGGTTTTAGCAGGTAAGAAAGTCGCCGAATCTCTGAAAATAGTCTAATATATCATTAAATAGAATTTGAGGATACGGCCTGTGGTAATCGATGCCAGTTGTCCGTGGTGCGGATGGCGGCTTCGCTTGGCTGATGGCTATAACATACACGACTAGCAACTAAAGGCTAGAAGTAACGCTACAGCCTTATGCCGGGTTCTACTGGGAACGGCCTTGTGCCACGGCTGCAGGCTCGCCCATAATTGAGGATCTTTATTGGGAAAAACAACCCCGTAACGTGCGTATATCGTGTTGATTTCGTGGCGCACTCACGTCAGTTCCAATCGATTGACTTCTTCTAATTTCACGACGGATGCAACGAGTTTCGTAATTGCGGTCAGGTTGTGTCAGTGGGATTGGCTTTGGTGGGGAGGGTCTTCCAGCAATTCAGATGATGAGTCCGAGTGCTTTGAGGGTGTCTAGGATGGCGGTGATTTGATCGACGCGCTTCTTGGACTTGCGCCCGAAACAGGCGGCGAGAGTGTCGGGGTTTGGGGCGACGGTGGGCAACAGCTTGCGGATGGCGACCACTTGCGCGGGCAGGTCTGCAGGCCAATCGAGGATGACAGAGTCAGCAGCGGTGTCCGGGCTAGTTTCGTCGTCGCCTAGGCCGATTTCGGCTTGTTGGGCGGTGGCCGTGGCGGGGGCTTGGAAATCCGGGCGTAGCCAGCGGATCAGGCCGTGCTTTTCTTCCGCTGCCCGTTCGTGGTTGAGCGCGACGAGGCGGGTGAGGATGTTCTGTTCGAGGGCTTCGGCACCGGGACCGCCACGGGCGAGGGTGTCGGCGGCCGGAATGGCGGTTGCGAGGTCGGACCAGCCGTAGGCATCCAACACGGCGGCATCGAGGTCGTCGTGAATCTGCTTGAGCACCGATACCAAGCCTTTGTCGTGAACCGCCTTGTCCTTGGCATCGAGGGAAATACCGGAGCGGAGTTTTTCAAGGACGTTGTAGATCCCGGTCAAAGTGAGGCCGGGATGCAACTCTTGCTGGTGCTTGCGGTGCGAGTCTAGGCGTTCGCCAAGGGCGCGGATGCGCTGCTTGAGCGGCCCGTTTTCGAGCGCGGGAAATGGGAATGGTTTGAATGTTGTGGTGTTCGTCCATGTAGGATCGTTGCCATAGCCTAAACGTCCGCCCGCGTGATTTGCCCAAAGCTGATGAGGCAAAGCAGATAGAGATCCCAAGAGCCAGGCATCATCGTCTGCAATCGCGTAGAGCTTATGATCGGGAACGGTATCGACTGGAATGAATACAAACGGTTTGAACTTTGAAGTCTCAACTGTGGCAATGTAGCGGGAGACTCCTTCTAATGCTTTCCGCAGTTTCCCAACGGGTTCGCCGAAAATCCACCACTTTTCACGACGACTTGTGCGATTATTGAGATCGCGTTCCGGTTTCACATGAATGAGTAGGTGCTGATAAATTGCCGGGTGCAGCGTTGCCAGCTCCTCGGCGCTTTGGCCATAGCAATCCAAGACCAATCCGGTGCCACCCGCTTGAAGGAGTTCGCGCCCCTTCTGATAACGGCGGATGCAGGTTGGCCGGGAGTTCATCAAGTAACCCATGGCCAAAATTTCGTCCGACGACACACGGAATCCTTCACCGACTAGATTCATTCCCTGGAAGCAGATGGCTTCATTTGCTTTAAGGCTGAAACACTGAATGGAAGAAGCGCCTACCTTGAGATCGGCCCCGATGGTGCCTTTCTCCCTTTGAAGAACAACATGGACTTCCCCATCCTGTTGATCGTGTTCTTCAATCACCCGTTCAAGAATTGCTAAATCATTCGAGCGATCTGCGACAGTCATGGCGATTCTGACCGCCGCCCCGTCAGCAGAGTCAACCCACGGATGGTCAGGAATCGCATAGGCAATTCTCAATGGATTCTTGCCGTCGAGAGCAGATTCGATAACTCCCCGATTTGACGTTTGATGGATAGAATTGGTCGTAATGAAGCCGAATCTCCTAATATTACCGTTGCGAACAAGTTCCGCTCCATGTTGCCACCAGAACATCACAAAATCCCATGAGTTTGGTTTGCAGACTTTCCAGGCCTTGCGAAGAGCCTCGACATACCCGTCTCCAAGTCCCTCGCGCATCCGCTTATTTCCAAGGAACGGCGGATTCCCGACGATGTAATCCGCCTGCGGCCATTCGGCTCGGCGTGGGTTGGTATAATCGAAGAGGGCACGGCGGGCCGACTCGTCTGGGACTTCCTTGCCGGTGACGGGGTGGGTCTTGGTGGTGTAGCCGTTCCACACCGCTAGGATTTCCCCGGTTTGCGGGTCGCGGCGGGGGATGCGTTCATCATAGGCAAGCACGGCATCCTGTTCAAAGATGCTTTTGTCTTTGGGCAACAACGGGCGGTCGCCGGTGTCGGCCTTGCCGGTGGTTTTGCGCTGCCACTGGAAATAACCGATCCACAACACGAGTTGGGCGATGGCAACCGCTTGTTGGTTGAGTTCGAGGCCGATGAATTGCTCGGGACGGACGCGGAAGCCGTGCATTTCCATGCCCGCGTCACCACCCAAGGCGGCGATGAGTTCGAGCACCTCCGCTTCGAGGCGCTTCATGTGCTCCATGGTGACATAGAGGAAGTTGGCGGTGCCGCAGGCGGGATCGAGGATGCGCAACTTGCAGAGCTGGCGGTGAAAGGCGATGACTTGTTGGAGGGCTTCGGCATCCCGCCTGCCTGCCTCCTTGCGCAGGCGCGCGGATTCGGCACCGAGTTGTTTCGCTTCAGCGGAGGCACCGGCGGCCATTTTTGCCTTGGCGTCGGCGGCTACTTGGTCGGCCTGATTTTCGGCTTGGTCGGCTTCTTCGTGGAGTGTGGCGGCGGCCACGCGCACGGCATCCCATTCGTCACGGAGCGGGCCGATGATGGTGGGGCGGATCAGGCGTTCGACATAGGCGCGGGGGGTGTATTCGGCTCCCAGCTTGTGACGTTCGCGTGAATCCAAGGCGCGGGTTAGCAGCGTGCCGAAGATCGACGGTTCGACGGCGCTCCAATCGGTGGCGGCGGCGTCTGTTAGCATGGCGAGTTGCGCGGCGGAAAGCGGCAAGGCGGTGGTGTTTTCAAACAGCCCGCCGTTGAAGCAGGCGATTTCCTTGAACAACAGCGCGGAATACTGGGTGCCGGTGGCCATTTCCTTCCACAAGGCGGAAACCAGCACCGGGAACCCTCGCGGGCTTTCTTTGACGCGGGCAAGTAGGTCTTTGAAACCGTCCTCGGGCAACAAGCCCACGTCCTCGGCGAACATGGTGAACAAGCTGCGTTGCAGGAAACCGGCGATGATTTGCGGGTCGTGGCCATCGGTTTCCAATGACTTGGCCAACACGGCGAGGCGGCCGGCAATGTCGCGGGTGACGGCGGCGGCAAACTTGGACGGGTCGAGCGAATGCGGATCGAGCCAGACCTGGCGGAGACGCTCGCGGATTTCCGGGCGATGCAGGTCCGGCAGGGTGATGCGGTGCGAGACGGGATCGGGGAAGCGTTCGTATTGGCCGCCGGTGCCGGTGAACTCGGCGTAGAGGTCGATGGTGTGGCCAACGTCGCAGACGATCAGGAACGGCGGGCGACCCTCGTCGGTCGGCAGGGCGGTGATGTAACCGCGTGCTTGGTGAAAGGCGCGTTCAAGGGCTTTGTCGAAGGCGAGGGTGCCGCGCTTGCCATGGCCGGTCTTGCCGTTGCCCGCGGTCGGCGCGTTGTCCGTTTCGCCGGGGGCGTTGGTGCCCTGTTTGCATTCCCAGACGAACGAGCCGCGCCGGTAAAGGTCGATGAAGCCGGGGGCAGTCGTGCCGTCGGGATTCCTGCGGGTGATGGCCCGCTCGAAAACGTAGGTGTTTTGGGAATTGTCGGGCGAGGATGGATCGGGGCGCGGCAGGTCGAGGAGGGCGCAAAGCTCGCTCAGGAAGCTGGCGTAATTGGCACGCTCGGCAGCCCCGGAGTGTTCCCAGCGTTCGATGAAGGCGGTGATTTGCTCGGGGGTGGCGTCGGACATGGGCGGGAATGGTTCCACTCTGGCCGACTGTCATCATGCCGCCGAAAGCGTGGACTGATTCCAACAGATTCCCGGGAGGAAGCAAGTGCGCCCGCAGAGATTAGGCGTTGGTGGCGCGCCTTGTTCGTTGAATGTGGCTTGCGTTGAGTCCGTTTATACCGCTTCAATGTCTGGCCGACCGGCCACGGTCACCAGCCAGCACTATAAAAAATGGTGTAATTGAGCACTCGTCGGTCGCAGACCGCCGCTACAGTTTTTCGCCTCAAATCCCGTAGGCGTCGCCGGTGCCGTAGTGCTCGATCATGCAATCCATGTCCTTGTCGCCGCAGCCGCTGAGGTTGACGAGCACGGTGCGAGGAACCTCCGGGTTGTCGCCGGCCTGATCGGCGCGGTGCGCGTCGGCCGCGTCGACGGTCAGTTCGTGATCAACCCGACCCACGACCAACGCTCCAACAGCGACCTGGACCTGATCTATGTCGGCAACAAGGCCGATGTCATCATGATCGAAGGCCAGGCCGATGAGCTTCCCGAAGAGGAATTCATCAAGGCGCTCCATTTCGCCCAGGCAGCCGTGACCCAGCTCGTCGCCATGCAGGAAGAACTCGTCCGCCTGGCCGGCAAGGCCAAGCGCGAATTCGGCCAGATCCTGGCCAAGGAGAACCTGTTGGAAATCGCCTACGAAATCGCCGGCGACCGCATCGAGTCCGCCATCTACGCGCCGACCAAGACCGAGCGCGCCAAGAAAGTCGGTGCCCTGCGCAACGAAGTGGAAGCTGCGATCAAGGAGCGCGCTCCGGAAGCGACTGACTTCGACGTCGAACAAGCGTTCGAATACCTGCAGAAGAAGGCGTTCCGCATTTCCATCATGGAAAAAGGTGTGCGTGCCGACGGCCGCAGCATCGGCGATCTGCGCACGCTCTACGGCGAAGTCGGCACCCTGCCGCGCGTCCACGGCTCCGCGATTTTCTCCCGCGGGGAAACCCAGGCGCTGGCCATCACCACCCTGGCCCCGGCCGATGAAAAACAACGCTTCGACAACTACGCCGGCGGTGAAGACTCCAAGCGCTTCCTCCTCCACTACAACTTCCCTCCGTTCTCGGTGGGTGAAACCGGCCGCATGGGTGGCATCAACCGCCGCGAAATCGGCCACGGCTCGCTCGCCGAACGCTCGATCGAACCATGCCTCCCCGACGAAGCGGATTTCCCCTACGCGATCCGCCTGTCCTCGGAAGTCACCGAGTCCAACGGCTCCACCTCGATGGCGTCGGTTTGCGCCGGCACCATGGCCCTGCTCGACGCGGGCGTGCCGCTGATTCGCCCGGTTGGCGGGATCTCGGTTGGCCTGGTCACCGAGACCAACGAGGACAACTCGCTCAAGAGCTACAAGATGCTGCTCGACATCATCGGCTCGGAAGACTTCTACGGCGACATGGACTTCAAGCTCTGTGGCTCCAGCGCAGGCGTCACCGGCTATCAGCTCGACCTCAAGCTCCCGGGCCTGCCGCTCGCGATGCTCGAGGAAGCGATCCACATCGCCAAGGCCGGCCGCACCAAGGTGCTCGCCAAGATGGCCGAGTCGATCACCACGCCTAACGAACTCAGCCCGCATGCCCCGCGCATCGTCACGGTGAAGATCCCGGCGGATCGCATCGGCGAGCTCATCGGGCCAGGCGGCAAGAACATCAAGGGCATCCAGGCCGAGTCCGGCGCCGAGATCAACATCGAGGACGACGGCACGGTTCACATCTACGCTTCCAAGCAGGAAGGCCTCGAACGCGCCAAGTCGATGATCGAGCGCATGTTCCAGGAAATCGAAGTGGGCAAGGTTTACACCGGCAAGATCGTTTCCATCACCGCCTTTGGCGCGTTCATGGAAGTGCTCCCCGGCAAGGACGGCCTGATCCACGTCTCCGAACTGGCCGAAGGACGCACCGAAAACGTTGAAGACGTCGTCAAAAAGGGCGAAATCATCACCGCCAAGTGCCTCGGCGTGGATGAAAAAGGCCGCGTCAAGATGAGCCGCCGCGCCTGGCTGCGCGACCAAAAGGTCGCCGAAGCCGAATCCGCCCAATAAGCTGATCAAGGAAGGGCGATCTTCGTTCGCCCATCTTCTATCCATTCAAAGCCGGCGTCCTCACAAGGGGCGCCGGTTTTTTCTGCAAAGTGGCTGCCGCGTCTCGCGGCAGGCCGTGTCGGCGGCGTCCCGCCGCCCTGTCCAAGAGCTCACCACCCGCTCCGCTCCGGCCATGACCATCACGTTGGCACTCTCCCGCCGGTTCAAGGGTTTCCGTGACCTTCACCGCCCCTGTGAAACCAGAGGGTCGCAGCCTGAGAGCAGGATCTATTGCGATTCGTGTCAAACCCGGAAGCTAAAATAGTTTGTGATTTTAGTGGATTGATCACTTAAATCGGTCAAATTGCGGGCGGGATATCATGGTGGCTGTAGCCTGTGAGAAGCTGGAGCGTATCACCAGGGCGGAATGAACAAGCCCCGCGAGACAAAGCAGGAACTCAAGACAATCCTTGTTGAGCAGGACCCGAAGTTCTGGTTGGCTCTGTCACCGAATGATCGCGACAGGGCGCTCAAGGTGACGTCGCTCGCAGCAGAACTAGCCCCCGTTCCCTTGCCAACGGGTGTTTACCACTGAATTGCTTGCCCCAGAAAACTCGAAAGACAGGAAACCGCGCGGGGTGTAAAAACAGACAGGAGCTCACCACGCGCGCCGCTCCGGCCATGACCATCACGTTGGAAACTCCCCGCGCGATCATTCGTGGTGAGTGACATCCATCCCCAACCCTCTCCAACGGGCATCAGCAAGAACCCGGGAAGCCGTCGCATTGGGTCCAATGCTTGTTAGTCGGGACTGACCCCCGTCGATGATTCGGAATTCGTCACCGTTGTCCATCCGACCGCCGCATCACTAACCAGACGATGAGAGCCAGCGGAATGAGTCCCACGAGCCACCAGAGCGGTTTAATTATTGGAGTCGGAGTGGGCGGTTGAGTCGCGGGGCCGCCGGATGGCTTTTCGGAAACGACCTCCCTTGGCGTCAAGTGTGGCTTGGTTTCCTGCGGTTGTTCATGGTTTTTTGGAGAAGCCTCGTTTTCACCGAAGTCAGTCAAGTTAAGGTTGACGGTGAACAAGCGCTTGCCAGGAAAATGGTTCTCCTCCTTGTACTCGGGTGCGATCTTGCCGTCCTTGTCCTTGTAGGAATCGACCGTCAGAGCGCCGCTCGGGGACTTGGTGGAGCGGTTTTTAGCAATGAGGAATACACCGTAAGTTGTAGAGCCCTGAAGAACGGATGAAACACCTCTTACCAGGGTGAAGAACCCAAAAGGGGAACTTGGTTGTGAAGTGCGCTTTCACTGGTGTTCAAGACGCGGCTCCGGTGGTTTTTGACCGCCGGATGACGAACCAGACGAGCGGAAATAGCGGGATAAGTCCCAGCAGCCACCAGAGCGGGTTCCTATTTTGCGACGGTAGAGTGGCAGAGTCGCCAGATGACTTTCCAGCAGTAGCCTGAGGCGGTTCGATTCCAACGGTTTCTTTTGGTTTGTCTTGCTGCTTCTGGGGTGTTTCTTTTTCCGGTGGCGCGTCAATTTCCTCGCCGGATGCATTCAGCGTCATAGGGACGGAGATGTTCCATTTTCCCTTATGTATGGCTGGCAGTGTTTCGTAGTTTGGAATATGGGTCACGGGATCGGATGTCGTTGGAACTTTCACGGTGTCACTGATCCAGTTGTTGTCCCAACTCACAGTGAGTTTCCTGCCCTTGGATACCCAATCCCCGTAAGCATCCTTCAGCAGAAAACTTTGCTCAATCCTTTCACCCGGTTTTGTGTAAACCGTAATCACACCATTTCTTGGGTATGTTACGTATGAACGAGATCCAATTTGGGCGCAATTTTCTGCCCATCTCGACTCTTGTGGGATCTGATTGCCATTTTCATCAAACAAGGAGACTTGGAATCTTTGGAATTGATTCCAAAAATTGTATGCCAAGACCGATGATGACTCATTCGTCAAGACGCAATCAATTTTAGTTTCTCCGTTTTCATCCTTGGTCGAAGAGACTGTCAATTTGATGTCATCTTTGATCGTGTTCGCTGCATCCATCGGAAGGCATGCCGACATGAAAGCGGCGATGATCGAATGCAAAAGTATCAGATTGGACTTAAGGTGCGCGTTCATGGCTAAGCATGTTTGGATTTTGATACTTGCTCAAGGATCGTTGACTTCCGTACCCGCATTGGAATTCGCTGACCACTGCGGGTGTGAAGTGCATTCCGCCCCGACCGCGTCCGCGCTCTTGATCGGCGAGGTGACGTTGGTGAAATTGTCGGCGGATGATGCGACACCGCCCCATCTCCAGTCCGCTTTCCTCAGTGGAACATAGCGCGAGTTCGGCTCCGAAGATTTGAACATGAGATAGGTTTCAAATGCTTCATCTATTTCGATTTTCGTGCGGCCGAAAAGCGGTTCGGCGGGAGTATCACTTGCTTCGCTGTGTGAATTCCCATCAGCAGTCCATGAACCTGCCAGAGACGTTTCGCCAGCGCTTTGGTCCGGAGAGGGGGCGGGTTTTCCCAGCACCAACTCGTCGAACATCAGTTGGAGTTGGGCCGGATCGAGCTTCTCGGAACTGGATCCGAAGATCCGCTGGCGGAGCCCCTCGATGATCCGGTCCTTGCGTTTGATTTCGATGATCGCCAGCGCGAGCTCGGCTTTGGTTCTTCCTAACTCCTCCTCCAGTTTCACCACCCGCGCGAGCAGGGCGGTTAGATCTGGGTGGTTCGCGCCGGGCATGTTTCGACTATGCCTGACAACATATATCCGGCAAGAATATAATGCGGTTTCCCAAATATATATTTATGTTTTTCGCGGCGGCAATCAGGGCCGTTCATACCACGGCCTGAATTTGGCACCGCGCATGTCAACCCCGTCCAGCAGCAGGCGCAGCGCCTCTGGCTGGAGCGTGATCTTGCGTTGTCCGGTCTCACTGGGCTTGGGCCAACTGAAAGTTCCACGCTCGAGCCGTTTTGTTGCGAGCCACAGGCCAGTTCCGTCAAAACATAACAGCTTAACCCGCGTGTGCCGCTTGTTGACGAAAACAAACAACGCGTCACTTGCCAGCGGCTGGGCCAGGTGCTCGACGGCGGCGACGGTGAGTCCGTTGAAGCCCTTGCGCATGTCGCAGGGGTCCACCGCCAGATAGACCTTGAGCGCAGCCATTCCGAGGCCGATCACGGGCAGCCTCCTTGCCGGTGTCCGGCGATGGTGACGAGCAGCTGCGCGACCCATGCGACGTGCGCTGGCTCGCTGAGCAGAATCCGCCCGCCACATTGCAGCTCGACCACCAGATGGCTGGCGGCAACCGGGGGCATCTCCACTTCCACGAACCGCGTGTGGGCGGCCCGTCCGATACGTCCCCGTCTCAGGGGTGATTTTTCAAACGACATGGCCAGAGCCTAGCAGGCCGCCCCGCCCCGCCAAGGGGGTCAATTTTAGGACGCTTACGATTGGCCTGAGCCATGGCGAATGACCGTGGCTTTGATTTTGCGACCGATGCCTTCGACGAAGGCTGAGAACGGCTTCGACGTGGATGCAGTCTTCCACCGCCTCAATGATCCGGTGATGGATCTTAATGTATTCGGGTGGCTTGGACTCCACTATGGCGATTCCAGGACACATGATCCGGGTGTCGCTGATCGGAGTGCCGGTTTTTACACCGAAGGCTTTGGCCTCGTAGGATGTGTCGCATCTGCGGATAGGGTGATGCCTTCCTTGGTGCTTGAGACGATTTCCGCGCGAGTCCATGATGTGGCTGCCAGAAGCGCCAACGCCGGAAGCAGAAGTAGATGGATCATCAGGCCTTTTCTCATCGATGTTTCCAGAGTCGCAGGCCGAACCACGTCAGTAAAATCAAAGGGATGGCAAGGAGCGCCCACCACCATGGGCTTACGTGCGAGTGTTCGGGAGGCTCTGGTGATTTTTCAGGCGGTGGCTGAGAGGTCGGATTACCAGGATTGCTAACTGGTGATTGATCGTCGAATGGCTGTATTGCTCCTGCGCCGTCGTTTTGTGTAAGCGGAAGCGATACGGTCAGTTCCAAAAGTCCTGGGAAATGGATCTTCTCCTTGTGCGCTGGAATCACTGTTCCGTTAGGTAATTTTCTCTCAGGTGTGTCAAACACGTCATCAGGTCGATACCAACGATTTTCCCATGTGATTGTCAAAATTCGGCCCATCTCGGCTTTTGCTCCGTATGCTTCCTTCAAATCAAGCTGGAATTCGTTTTTTTGATCAGGTCTTACGAAACCAACCATCATGCTTCCTGGATTATGATAACGCGTTGAACCTATCTGAGCGTGCATATTTGCCCACTTGGGTTCTTGTGGGATGATGTTGCCAGAAACGTCAAAAAGCTTGAATTGAAAGGCGCTACTAGGACTCACCGAGGTGAACACCAAGGAGTAATCTGATCGATTAATGAGAGTGCATGTGACTTGAGATTTTGCAGCATTGTCTGTGGTGTATTCCGCCGTGAGCGTAAAGTCATTCTTTGTGCTTGAAACCACCGACGCATTCACTAGCAGAACAAGGAAAACAGATTCAATAATTACTACAATAGCGCAGCGGCTTGTTGGTATTAATTTCATGGCGTGGAATTGAGAAAAAAGGATATTATCGAAGAAATCATCAGTGTTCGACGTCCTCTGTGGTGTTCGCGCTCCATTGTGGGTGATCAGAGCATTCTACGCCTGTAGCATCGGCGCGGCCTTCAGGTAATGTAACTGATTGCCATCCATTTGCTGAGGAAACGACGCCGCCCCATTGCCATGTAGCCTTTTGTAGTGGAACGTAACGAGACTCTAAACCTGGCGGTTTAAATAGCAGGTATGTTTCAAACGATTCATGAACTTCAATTCGATCCCGACCACGTGTGGGCTCTTGTGGTGTATCCTGTGAGCCGTCTTGAACAGAACCATTCGCAATGAACGCACTTGTGCCCGGCGGGCAATATGGATAAGGCAAATCCAATTTGAAGGATAAACCGTCCCCTATGGAAGTATGTGTGCCTGACTTGTTTGTATAGATGCGATTGCTTTTGATCAATTGGGTCCAGTTCCATTGTCCATCGGACCAATCGGCTGGTGTCGCAACAGCTCCGACGAATGTGATTCCAGGAAGTCCGTTATTCGAGCCAAAATAACCGAATACTCGTTCGTCAGGAAAACCTGGCGACGGAGCAAGTTGGTCAGCCCCTGGCCTTGTTCCAAAAACAGACTTGACCTTACTAACATTGATTGTAGCCATGGCGTTTTCTGTGCCTGCTGCGCCGGTGGCAAGAACTTGGAAATTGACTTGGATTTCCTTATCGCCTGAGTCTGCCCAATAGAAATGAACGTCTTTAGCGGGCGCGAGGTCTGCGGCAGCCAATGAGGAGTAGTGGCTGTTATTGGAGTCCGGGAGATAGTCCTTGAAAACCTTGTCGGGGACGGTCCATTGGCAGTCGCCGAGCGAGGCTCCGCCCGGGACATAGCTGTTGAGGTATTTGTCTTGTATGCGGAAGTTCATTTTCTGGCCGGGGAGAGCTTTTGTGTAGTTGTGTTCCACAAGGTTCCATGGTGCCGTTCCGCTGGCTATAGGGATTTGACGTTCAATGGGCACCGGAACGAGGTAGAGGGTTTGCGGCTCACTCTGACCGCTGGAATCGCTACAGGTTGCGGAGAACGAGGCGCTTCCGTCGAAGGTGCCCTTGTATTCCACGGTGGACGGTGGCGTTTTGAGGAATACGAGATAGATCATGCCGGGAGGCGGGGTCGAATCCGATGCATGAATGGTGACTGTATTTTCAGGCGTTTCCTCGGGCTTATCCAAGTCGGTGCCCGGGACGAAGTTGGGGGTGATGACCACGGTGGTGGCCGGGGCAATGGGGCCGCTCTCCTGGTTTTGGAGTTTCTCGGTGTCGGCGGTGAGTGTTTGCGTCGTTTCCCCGCCGTTTTTATCAATCAGGGTGATGAACACCGAACAGCCGGAATCGCCGTCGTCTTCGCCCCATTCGTAGTGAATGTTAAGCGGCGCGATGATTGCTGGAGCTTGAGTTCCACCGCTGCCACCGCCACCGCCACCGCTACCGCTACCGCTACCGCTACCGCTACCGCCACCGCTACCACCGCTGGGATTGACGGCGGTGGAGAAAACGGAAGTATGGTTGCCTTGCAGGGAAGCGGGACTGCCAGAGGAGGGAAGATTCAGAATGCTCGGCAGGTCGAAGGTTAGGGTGTAATAGGTGGAAGTGGTGAACGGGGTGGCCGGTTGGAAGACGAGGGTGTGAGTGGCGGCGGCGTAGTTGTATGTGCCCGGAAGGTCAGCGCTGTTGCCGCCTCGAAAGTGAATATTGTCGGCTATGAGGGTGGTCGCATCCATAGCCTCGCTGAAAGTGATCGAAACGGAGTCGGGTGGCGAGATTCCAAAGGAAAAGTCCGCCGGAGAAACCGCAACGATGTAGGGTACTGCGCCTGCAACGGGTGTTGTGCGCTCAGGACGCGTGGTGAAGGACCAGGAAACAGGCTGCGCGTGGGCTTTTCCAGTGAGGTTCCTAAACCCCGTGCCGAGAGTCATGGTGTATTTTGTTGCGGGCGCGAGATTGCTCGTGGGTGTGATCGAAAGCCTGTTGATACCTGCGGCATAATCGAAAGTCAGTGAGATTCCAACCGGCACCCCAAGGTCGGAAACCAGGCTCGCATTCGTCGGAATGACGGTGGCGGGATCTAGCGCCTCACTCCATTGGGCGGTGAGAGTGGTTGTTACAGCGGCGTCGATAAAGTCCCGGCCAGGAGAGGTGGTGCCAACCCACGGGCCGCTATCCACGGAGCCCGCTTGGGTCGTGGTGGTGAAGGATTTTTGGTATGGAAGGAGGTGGACGATCCCGGTGGTTGCCAGTGAGGCGTCGATCTGGTAGAAAGGCGGATAGATGTCGGACTCCGACCATGGCGTGAATGAATTACCAGTGGGAACAAAGGCAATGGCCTTGTGGCCAGGAAGGATGATGGTGGTGCCTGCAACAGGCGCGGAACCCGTGTCCGTGATGCGGTTGACCCAGGAACCGGTTATCCCCGTGATCACGGTGGGCATCGCTTGATTGAAGTAAAGAATAACTGGCTGACCGCATGGATAGCCGGGATAGTCGGCAGAATATGGATAGTAAGAGGATGACCACTGCGGGAACTGTGGCTCAGACCCAATCACTTTTAAGGGAAATGAACTGGGATCGAGCGGCGATGTACCGGCGTTGACTTCCTCACCATCCGTAAACCCGTCACCATCTGTGTCAGGGTTGAATGGATCGGTTCCCGCGTCGAGCTCCTGCTGGTTGGTAAGGCCATCGTTATCGAAATCAGCTGCGGCAGGATCGCCACCAGTGTATTCGTCCGTGTAGTAGAGTCTGAAAAACATCCGGGGAGCGGCGGCGGGATCAGCGCTGAAGGAAAGAATGTCGCCATCGCCGGATTGGATGATGTTGAGAAAATGCCAGGTTTTGAGGTCCGATGATGCCTGGATGAAGTAGGTGTATCCCGGAGTGCCCAGCCATGACATGGTAGGGCAGCCGCTGGATGGATCGGGCTCCATCACGACAGAGGTTTCAGTTAGGGCCTGAGAGGCTGCAGTGAGCAAACAGGATACCACGCATGCCCGCAGCATGTGCAAAAAGCGGTTCATGGTGTCCCCCCCATTGCTGCTGGATTGGTTGCAGGCACGGCCTGTCCTGATTGGTCAGATGCTGACGGGTCCGGATATGGATCATTTTCCCAGTAGCGCAGGGTGATATGTTCTGGAGCGGGTGGGTGCGCTTTCATCCACGCATTATAATCCGCCAGATATTGGGCACGCTGGCGGCGAAGATTTTCCAGAGCTGGACGTTCCTTGAGATAGAGATCGTGGAGCGCTTGAATGGCGGCAATGGCGGCCTGGTTGGAAGTTTCTCCAACCGTTACAATGAACGCGGGAGTGGCTGGGAGTTCTGGAATTTCAGGGAGTTTGGGTTGGGTAAAGCGCCGATCACGAATGGCTGCTGGAATGGACCTGGTGGAGCGGTTTTCAGCAATGAGGAATACATCGTAAGTCGTAGAGCCCTGAAGAACGGATGAAACACCTCTTAACAGGGTGAAATCCAAATTGCTCCACGCCTGATATTCCTGGTTGTCATACCACCAGCGAAGATGGGAGTATTGGTCGTCATAGACTGTGGCGGAGAGAGACAGACGCAAATGAGGATGGGCATTGCGCCAAGCCAGTCGTTCGGCACGCAATTTCGATATTTGGGCTGGGTCGATGGCAGGCTTGGAGGTTTTCGCGGCAGCTGAAATGGTCGTTGGAGGCGTGATTTTCTCAAGTGTGAGGCTTCCGTTAGGAGTGGCAAAACTCGCTCGATGGGTGACATTGGCCACTTTCAGAGGGGCCGGTTGCGCAGGCGGCACGAATCGTGCAACGGCGGGGGGCGAGGCGAATTGCGCGTCGCTGTCTGGACGGGCAGGGTGGAGCGATGGTGCGCTTTGGGCGCAAAGGAATGGAGAAAAGGCAAGACAGATGATCGAACTCAGGCAGGCAAATTGGGGTTTCATGGGAGGAATCAGGTATTGTCCACGAATCATGTAGGTTAACGGGGCGCTTCAGAATAATAGTGCTTGCGTGATCACATCCTAAAATATCGAGTTAGCACTTTGGAATCATCTGCACATTGACAGAGACGGCACGCGGGTCCAGCTATAAATCACACGACCGTCAAACAAGCTCTAGCAACCACATTCCGAGCTCCTGGCCGTCGATGATGAAAAGCCCGTCCGGCTTCCGCATCTTGCTTCGACGGGGTCAGTCCCGACTAACAAGCATTGGACTCAATCGACCAGGGGCAGTCCCGACTAACAAGCATTGGACTCAATGCGACGGCTTCTCGGGTTTTTACGGATGCCCGTTGGAGAGGGTTGGTGGATGGATGTCACTCACCACGAATGATCGCGCGGGGAGTTTCCAACGTGATGGCGATGGCCGGAGCGGTGCGCGTGGTGAGATCCTGGACAGGGCGGCGGGACTCCACCGGCACGGCCTGCCGCGGAACGCGGCAGCCACTTTTTGCTGCACGGCCGTGTCGCGGCTCGTGATTTTGTAGCGGCAGTCTATGACTGTCGCATTGCGCATGGACGTTGCCCGCCCGGCGCGCTCGCGGGAAAATCAGCGACGGTCGCAGACCGCCGCTACAGTTTTTCGCCTCAAATCCCGTAGGCGTCGCCGGTGCCGTAGTGCTCGATCATGCAATCCATGTCCTTGTCGCCGCAGCCGCTGAGGTTGACGAGCACGGTGCGAGG
>Ga0194037_1000838_pt1 | contig 23739 bp, 23 predicted proteins | sample JunL306m_MetaG_FD_148653 | JGI IMG/M metagenome (GOLD analysis project Ga0194037, IMG submission 148653) | Anoxic zone freshwater microbial communities from boreal shield lake in IISD Experimental Lakes Area, Ontario, Canada - Jun2016-L304-6m | ecosystem: Environmental > Aquatic > Freshwater >...
CATTACAGGAACCGCAATCGGTCAGAGTTTCAACGGGACAGTCCTGCCTCTTGCGGCAGGGTTTTTCATACTCAGCCTTGCATCTCTTGCTGCGATGCGATGGGCGGAAAAATAAACCGACAGTACCCCAGGAACTTTCAAGGATAAAGGCGATAATAAATCCAAAGAGATACGAAGAATACTCCGATCCGCCGATGATTCGATGGAATCACTGAAACTTGGTACTTCACGTTTGACCATATTTCATCGCAGTGTTGAGCCAAAGTGCCAACTTGCGTGATTATTGGTTATTATGAAGGCTTTCTGCCTTGGGTATAATTATGTCAGCGATGAATATGATTCATCCATGTTATTGAGTAATGTTAAGAATATTCTAAAATTTGAATTAGTTCGACCACTTTCTTAAACTCATCTTGAGGGACGTTTTATGGGTTGATCTCGTGGCAAGATGTTCTGCATTTTTTATGCATAAGTTCTCTTTGCTTAATCGGCTATGTCTCCGAACCAGAAAATGAAAGGAACTCATCAAGAATGAGCCCAACTGTTTTTATCGAAAAGGGATTTCGTTTTCTCTTCTTTTCCCGTGAGGAACCAAGAATTCATGTCCATGTTCAATGCCACAGTGGGGAAGCATAATTCTGGCTTGAACCTCTTCTCGAACTCGCCAAAAATCAAGGATTATCTGAGCGTGAGCTCAGTATCATCGAAGACATCATTAATGAGCATATCAATGAAATCACAAGTGCCTGGCACCAACATTTCTCTGCTTGAGGTCACTAACATTTCACCCCATGGCATTTGGCTTCTTACTGCCGAGGATGAGTTGTTTTTATCATTTGAGGAATTCCCCTGGTTCAAGGAGGCACGTGGTTCGGCTATTCTGCATGTCGAGTGTCCGCATCCTGGACATTTTTATTGGCCAGAAATGGATGTTGACCTTACTCTTGAATCCATCAGGCACCCGGAACGGTACCCTTTGTTATCAAAAATAAGCAGTGCAAAAATGCATTAATCGGACAGGTAAACTCAAGTTTACTGCCTAAACTACCGTTAACTGGTTCGATCCAATTCGATTGACAGTCACAGCCTCATTCAGGATTTTGTTCAAAAGCATCTGCCAAGCTTTTTTGCCTGCAATAAGGCACCAGTTGTTGGCCACAGGCCGGCATCGGAAAATTGAATGAACGAATCCCTGAAATGCTGCCACTCATGTAACCGGTTATAACAATGCCAATTCCATTAAACCATTTTGAGGACTACATAGACGAAACCATTTTGCGAAGAGGGTTGTCGTATTATAAAAACGGACAGGTGCACGAGCCGGAAGAAATAAGCATGGGTGAGTATGAAGCGATTGTAGAGGGTACTGAAGATTACACAGTACGAATGACCATTAAACATGGTGCCATTACCGAGCATGTCTGCAGCTGTCCCTACGATATGGGCCCGGTCTGTAAACATGTTGTTGCAGTAATCTTTTACCTGCAAAAGGATGAGCTTGAACTGAAGCCGAAAAAAGTGTCGGCGAAGCCTGCTGTTACGCCAAAAAAAACCAAAAAGCGTAAAACTATCGCGGAACAGGTTGATGAGTTGCTTGAGAAAACTGCCCCCGATGAACTGAAACAATTCGTACGGGAACAGGCAACCCTGAATGTTGCGTTCAGAAATCTGTTTTTGTCATCGTTTGTCCAGCATAATTCTGATGAATCGAAGGGGTTTTATGAAAAACAGCTGAAATCGATTCTTCGCAGTGCAAAAGACAGGTATGGTTTTATTGACTGGTCCGGTGCAAGTCATGTTGACAATGCTGTTGCCAATCTTTTGGAATCAGCGAAAAAACAGATCGATAATCGGAACTTCAAAAGTGCTGTTTTTATCTGTACCGCCATTATGGAACAGATGGTTGACGCACTTCAGTATTCCGATGACAGCAATGGCGATATTGGCGGATCAATCGATGCCGCCTATGAAATGATCCATGCAATTGCCGCATCTCATCCTCCTGAAGATATCCGAAAGTTGATTATTGATTACGCTCTTTCAGCGGTTGATAACAAAATATATTCCGGTTGGGATTGGCATGTTGGCATGTTGCAAGTTGCCGCCATGGTTCTGAAAACGGAAGAGGAAATTGAGCGTATTTGTGAGCAGTTGGATAAAGAAGAAAGTTCAGAATACGACAGGGAAGAAGCTCAAAACATCAAGTATGAAATCATCCTTAAAACGAAAGGCGAAAAAGATGCCGGTGACTTTATTGAGGCGAATATAACTAACCCGAAATTACGGAGAAAGGCAATTCAGCTTGCTCTGGTCCTTGGGAATTACAGCAAAGCGGCTTCAATAGCGCAAGGAGGGATTGATTATGACAAAAAAGACAAGCTGGGACTGGTGATAGAATGGTATGACTGGTTACTGAAAATAGCTCAGGCTCAAGAAGAGACAGAAAAAATCATAAAATATGCCCGCCTCTTGTTTATTGCGAATTTCAGGCATGAACAGGATTATTACGCGATCTTGAAACAGCATGTGGCCCCTGATAGTTGGGTTGCGTTTGTGGAGGAGGTTATACAGGATATTGCAGCACAAGAGAGATGGTATAATAAAGAACAGATTGCGGGAATTTTCATTAAAGAAGGGTGGCTGGAGAGGCTTTTGGAGTTGGTATGCAAGTCTCCTGACTTGCGTACCATAGGGCAATACGAAACATATCTTGCTGAGAAATATACTGTTGAAGTCGTTGATCTGTATGTCAAGGCTCTGTATGAGTACATGAAAGCCAATGTGGGAAGGAACCATTACAAAGAAGCATGCATGTATCTCCGCAGAATGATTAAGCTTGGTGCAAGAGAGAAGGTAAACGATGTTATATCATTTTTCAGGACTGAATATCGTAATCGAAAAGCATTGATGGAGGAATTAAATAACGTGTAACTTGAACGGGCGACAATTTTTCCATTTACAATACTGCATTCGTGAAAAGTTGGGAGAGTTGGCAGGTGCAGTAGCCTTCGATGACGCTAAAGGCATTGCCCTGCCGATGACGATTCACTCACCACTTGGTAATGCCATTACTCTTCAGCCATTGTTGAGCTTCAGGATTACCGAGTTTTGCAGCCTGTGATAAGTCGGCAGTTGCTCCTTTTTTGTCTCCGAGGTCGAGTTTTATCGCAGCTCGATTGAGGTATGCGGGAACAAATGAATGATCAATTTCAATGGCTTGTGTATAGTCGGCAGTTGCCCCTTGAGAGTCTCCCATTTCAGATTTCACATTGCCCCGATTACTGTAAGTCTCAGCAGATTTTGGATTAATGCCGATAGACTTTGTATAGTCGTCCAAAGATCCCTGTTTTTCTCCTGCACTGAATTTTGCAGCAGCCCTACTGTTGTAGGCTTCGGCAAATTTAGGATTAAGCTCGATGGCTTTGGTATAGTCAGCAATGGCACCCTTGTAGTCATTGTTGCTGAATTTTACTTCAGCACTGGTGAAAAAGTTTTTTGCGTCGTCAACAGCGCTTGCGCTGACGATGCTGCTTGTAAGCGTTACGGCGACCATTGCTGTAATAAAATGTCGTAGAAAGTTTTTCATTGGCCACTTTGATGGAAGATTATTAAAAAAGTTTTCTGTTCAGGTCATATGCTTGAATGCTGAAGTGGACGGGACAGAAATCATCCCGTCCATATGGCAAATTTATTTGAGTGTCAGAAGGACTGAGTTAATCCCACATTAAACGAACGGCCCTGGCCCGCAACTGATTCGAATGGAAGTAAGCGTTTTCTTGCCAGATTCTGGTCGTAATTGATACCTCCAAGTGGCAGGTAATAGAACTTATCGAACAGATTTGTGATACCAAAGTCCAGACGCAAGTTTTTCCATTGATAAGCCGTGCGCAGATTCAGGAGCGCATATCCGAAAGTTGTTGGCTCTTTCCTCAAAGGGTCAACCTCAGTTTTACCATCGACAAGTTGGAGCTCGACAGCATTGGTCCATCCAGCCAATTTCTGTTCAAGCGTGAGAGATCCATTCAGCGGCATCATGTGGTAAAGACTGTTCCCTGTGTCAAGGTTTCGACCATGGACATATCCTATATTTCCGATTATTTGGCCATGTCCAAAACTGCCGGTCTCCCAAATACCGACATTTCCTGAGATATCCACTCCATAAAGCCTTGCATCGTGATTTGCAAACTGTAAGGTATTGCCAGTAGCTTTTAGGCTTAAGACATTGACATCGACGTAATCATTAACATAGGTATAGTAGGGTGTAACCCTCAAGTCCCAGCTTGTATGTTCGCTGTCATGCCAGTCTGCCGTGAGACTCAGGGTATTGGCAACTTCCGGCTTGAGGTCGAGATTACCTACGTAGCCATTGCCGTCACCGAACCAGTTGATCATTCCGCTGCACATGAAGCTTTTCGACCATGCATAGCGTTCGTAGAGGTTTGGAGAGCGGGTCTTGCGGGCAAAGCCGACTTCATAGGTAGCATTCGATGCAGGCTCGTATTTAACCAGTGCGGTGATATCCAGATTGTTGTCGTTACGGGCGTGATCCTGGGTATTAAAGGCTTTGGCATCAGCTGCATACATCATGCCGGTGTTGTAGCCCTGGACATTGCCGGTATCCATCTTCACCAGTTCGCCACGTACACCGAGATTAGTAGTCACCTCTTTGCTTACTTTTGATTCCCATTCAGCAAACACACTGTACCGGTCACGACGACCGTCATTGATGTTTACGAAGGTGTTTGGGGACATCATCATGCTTCCAGCTACTGGCGGCCATGAATCGTTAAGGGTGAAGCGATGGAATTCATTGCCGAGTCGCATGATATTTTTTTCTGCAAAAGGTATTTCCACTTTCAAAGAATAGCCGGTATCAATGCCTCGGGTTTCCATTGGCATATATGCCATTCCTGTTTGGACAGCAGGGATGGCCAATTTATCTTTGCCGGAATCCATTTTGTGGTAGGTATTTTCCCAGAACGCCTTGGCGTCAATTTTGCCCCAGGTTACGCTGCTTTGATACCCTGCATTGAAAAAGGAGGCATTATTATCAACCATGTCCATCCACTGGTTCACGAATCCCTGATCAGGAATTGATTGATGACCTCCTTTAATGGTCAACAAACTGCTATCGCCTTTGACGGCGAATGTGGCTCCGAGATTACGCGATTCGTAATAGGTGGATGTTACCGTATTGCCGTGACCATCCTTATAGTCATTAGCATGATCGATGGAGCCGGTCACACCAAAGCTGATATTACTGTTTGCCACGGCGCTTGAGAATGCTGCACCGGCACTTCGGCTTATACTGCGGTAATACGTTGAAACACGGCCTGATTCTTTGAGCTCTGTTCCGGGACTTGCAAAAACTGGCTGATCCGACTCAACGAGGATGCTGCCTCCGATATTGTCTCCCCCGTAACTGACCGGCGATACGCCGGATTTCACTCCTATTTTGCTTACGTTTGAAGGTGCGATGTACGACAATGGAGGGTTCATGTGGTTAGCACATGCAGAAGTCAAGCACATGCCATCAACGTATATAGTCAAGCGGTCGTCTCCCAGACCGTGAACTACAGGCAGGCTCGAAACGCCTCCACCAGTTGCAAGAGCTACGCCCGGTAAATCTTTGAGTAACGAGGCTGTATCACTGGTTTTTATGCTCTTGGAACCAGTTGTTTTTTCTACCTTTTCTGCCGATGCCGTAATGACGGTTTCCTGACTTACAGCTTCCTCACCATAAACAGATAAAGGGAATGCTGCTGTGAGCAGAAGAAAGGTGCAGTTGTTTATAAAAAATCTTTGTGCTGTTCTCATATTGATCAGTAAACAATTTATTGAATTGAAGTTGTCACCATTGTGATAAAAAAAGCCATGACCCTGCAAATCGAGTGATTCGGGAAAGATGCTATCTGTATAGGATTATTTGCTAAGAATAATTACAGATAAAATCATACCGCCCGCATTCACTCAGTGCAGCAACCTGAGAACGGGATTTCTCTATCAGAAACCAGGCTTACTCAGATGTGTTAAAGGTAAAATGTAAGGTTATGTGTTTGGTGGATGGTCGATCTGGAAGATTATGCCATCGAGTAGAAAAGAAGCAGGGCCAGTTGAAAAGGTGTAGCCTGTGGAAAAAGTCAGATGAATACGTTGAGTTTCAGGCAAAAGGCCGGGCGCAACACTGAGCAATTCTTTCAGCGTTTTTGGTTGCGCAGCCTTTTCAGTTGATGGAGATTGGGTATCAGTAGCTGAGGCTATTTTTTTGTGCAGGAAGCAGTGTCCGCAGCAATCAATGGTTTTCTTTTCGCAGAGGGTTTCTGCAATTGCCCGTTGATTTAAATAAAAAAGACCGTAATAGGTCAATACGGAATTTATCTGCACAAACATCCCGACAAGCATCAGAACGGCGATGAATCGGGTTGCTGTAGTCATAGACATACTGACGGTTAAGAAAATTTATGCTCAAAAATATAGCAGATAAGTTGTTTACATCATAATAGCTCCTGACGTTCTTCAAGCATCAGGGAGTATCATTCAGCTGTGAACTTCATCCCTAAACTCTCTGCTGATTCTTGTGTGGCTTTTCTGCCCGAATTGAGTACAGTCTTGTTTGAAACTATTGCACCGGTGAGTCGGGCACGATCAAGATTAGCACGCCATAGATTAGCTCCCTTGAGGTCTGCTCCTCCAAGATCGGCATGTTCCAAATTCGCTTCCTGAAGGTCGCATCCTCTTAAGTCAGCAAATTGCAGATTACTGTTGCTCATATCAGTTCCCCGAAAACTGGACTCGGAGAGTTTGGCATGGTTTAAATTGGCATAGCTGAGGTTCTTGTGATCCAGTGGAGCTTTGTTAAGTTCAATGCTGATGCTGCTGTTGCGTTTTCGCATGTCATTCCATGCAAATACATTGGTTTTTAATTGCTGGTATTGGATTTTGTCATAAGCGACGTTAATGGGTCCATCTTGACTCCACATATTTCGGGGGACAACAACACTTTCGGCAGGGCTTGAACTATCACTTTTTCCGAGCGTGTTGTCGTCGTGCTTTTGCTCTTTTGAATGGACATCCTCATCAAGGGGGAGAATGATTGCATCTTTTTTTTGTTCGGATGGAACGGCTTTGACGGAGTTTGTCGAAGAGGTTGACTGATGTTCACTGATAAAAAACGCATCGTGTTTTTCTGCCCACAATCTTGAAGCGAATTTGCCCGATTCAAGAAGGGAATTTTCCGATACTTTTACACCATTTATCCTGGCTCGGCTTAGATTTGCCCTCCAAAGATAAATACCTCTTAAATCAGCCCCACTAAGATTGGCGTTCACGAGAGTAGCCTCTCGAAAGTTGCAATTCCGAAGATCCGCATCTGACATATTTGCGTTCGAGCAATCTGCTTTTTTAATAATGGCTTGTTCAAGAGCCGCTTCATGAAAATTTGCTCCGTCAAGCATGGCACCCTCAAGATTCGCTCCACGTAACATTGCTCTTTCGAGATTTGCTTTTATAAGCATTGAGCCATTGAGACGAGCATTGTTGAGAGACGCGTTCTGCAGGTTTGCGTTACTCAGGTCAGATTGACTTAGAATTGTTCCCGAAAGGTTTGCGTTATGTAAATCAATCCCTTTCAGCTTTCGCCCTTTAAGATCAGCACCAGACAGGTCTGGAGTGTACTCTTTGTGATCGGCTCTCATGCTGTTCCATGATGCTACCCCGGATTTAAGTGACTCCATGTCCGAAGTATTAAAAGCTGCTGCACTTGATGACAATGTGGTTAAAAGGGCGGCATTCAGTAACAATGAAAGATGAAAACGTAAGGTTGTAGAGCTCATAACTGAAATTTGTTTGTTGGCCGTTAATACTGATTAGTTGCCAAATATTACTGGTTCGCCGGAGGAAAAATACTGCTGAATGATGTTATTGACATTGTTCCAGGATGTCGGAAGCCTTCGCCGTACATGACACCGATCTGTTCACCGAAATATCTTGCGCGTGCTTCGAGCCCGGTAAGAAATTCCTTACGTTTGATTAGGGTTATCGGTTCTTCTGGGGCTCCTTTCTGATAAAACTGGGAACTGAAAGAAAGAATTCCTGCTCTGGATTCGTCAAAGGTTTCTGATACATCAACGATAAGGTCGGGGTCAAGGTGTTTGAACTGGATATAATAAAGCAGGTGTTTTGGCCTGTATGGTATCTGTACAGTACCATCCATGGTTGTAGTAAGTTGTTTCAACCCTGCATAGTAAAAGGCGTCGGTTACCAGCTTTGAGGCTTTGGTGTGGTCGGGGTGCCGCTCGTCAGGGGGGTTGGTAAAAACGACGTCCGGCCTGAAATGCCTTATGACTCGCACAATTTCCGCAAGGTTTTCTTCGGTATAGAATAATTTTGAATCACCAAGATCGAGTGTCATGCGACTGTGGTATCCCATCACCGTTGCGGCGGTTTCGGCTTCGATTTTTCTTGTTTCAGGAGTTCCGAGTGTGCCCATTTCGCCTCTTGTCAGGTCGCATACGGATACGGTATATCCTTCATTCATGATTTTCAGAAGCGTGGCCCCGCAAGCCAGCTCGACGTCATCGGGATGAGCGCCAAATGCAAGTGCATACACTTTATCCACTGAACTTTCCAATTGTCTTGTCATTAAACGTACTATATTAACCGGCTACTCTTATGAAGATATATGATATTTTTGACCAATGCTGAAAGTAAAAATAGTTCGCCTTAATAAACAGGCAGTTCTTCCCGTTTATGCAACTGCTCATGCGGCAGGAATGGATATTTCTGCGTGCATTGATCAACCCATAACCATCGAACCGCAAACAACGGAGTTGATTCCAACAGGATTTGCTCTTGAGTTACCCGAAGGGTATGAGGCGCAACTTCGTCCAAGAAGCGGTCTTGCATTACGCTCCCTGATTTCGCTCCCTAATACACCAGCAACTATTGATGCTGATTATCGGGGGGAGGTTAAAGTTATTCTTATAAACTATGGAAGGAACCCGTTTACGGTATGTCATGGTGATCGAATAGCGCAAATGGTGGTTGCAAAAGTTGAGCAAGTGTATTTTGAAGAAGTTGAGGCTCTCAGCACGACAGGACGGGGTGAAGGGGGGTTTGGTCATACAGGAACCGGTGTCCGGTGAAAAAACTCAGACATTAACCAATTGTAAAAGGGTAATGGATTATCCGGTTTTCAGATTTTCGAGGCCGAACTTGTCCAGTTTCCGGTAGAGGGTTGCCCGCCCTATCCCAAGCATAAGGGCTGTTTTTGTGAGATTGCCATTGGAAGCCTTGTAAGCCTTGATAATCGCATCCCGTTCATTGTTTTCAAGAGAATAAGAGCTGTGGTTGCCGTTACTTTCCTGTGGTATGGTCGTATGCTGAGTACTGCCATGCAATATGTTTTCGGTCGAACTTATTGACTTTGAACCAGGGATAAAGGCAGTCAGCAAGGTATCAATGACGTTTCCCTTTCTGGTTACTGCTGAGCGTTGAACGGCATTTCTTAGCTCTCGGATATTCCCCGGCCATTGGTAATTTTCAAGATTTTTAAGCGCCTCTGGATTGAACTGCAATGACTCAATATGGTTTGTCCTGGAAAATTCGTCTAAAAAATATTGAGCAAGAACTGGAATGTCTTCACGTCTTTCGCGCAGTGGTGGGATGAAAAGCAAAAATTCTTCGAGTCGGTAGTAAAGATCCTCTCTGAAAACATTGTTTTTAATAGCTTCAGCGAAATCTCTGTTGGTCGCGGAAATTATTCGAATGTCAATACTTCTTTCCTTTTTTTCGCCGACCCTCCGAATTTTTCGTTCCTGAAGAACGCGGAGGATTTTTGCCTGTATTTCGGAATCCATATCGCCGATTTCGTCAAGAAACAACGTGCCGTTATCAGCTTGTTCAAAAAAACCAAAATGATCTTTGTCCGCACCAGTGAACGATCCTTTGATATGTCCGAAAAGAATGCTGTCGGCCAGATTGCTTGATATTGCAGCGCAGTTGACTGAAACAAAAGGTCCGTTTTTTCTTTTACTGCCTTGGTGAATAGCCTGTGCAAACAATTCTTTTCCAGTGCCGCTTTCGCCGATGATAAGCACGTTTAACTCAGTATCCATCACGAGCCTGACTTCTTCCAGAGTCTGTTTGATGGCATTGCTTTTTCCAATGATGCCATGGAACAGTTCTTTGTTTACCAGCCCTTTCTGCATCACCTCCAGCTCTTTTTTCAAAGAGGACTCGGCAAGTGCGTTACGCATGGCAATTTCAAGCCGTTCAAAGTTCAATGGTTTGGTCAGGTACTCTAACGCGCCAAGCTTAATACATTTTACAGCATCTGGGATATCGTTCGAAGCCGTCACCATGATGACGGGGGTGTCAATCTTGTGAGCTTTTAAGTAAAGCATTACCTCAAAGCCGTTTTTTTTCGGCATGTTGATGTCTAAAAGAATAAAGTCGACAGGATGTTCGGAAATGCATCGAATGCATTCATCACCATCTTCTGCAGTTACAGCTTTATATCCCAATTTCTGGACGTAATGAGAAATAATCTGTCGAGATGTATTGTCATCGTCTGAAACGAGAACAACTTTCTTTCGTGGTAAGTCCATTGTCCCGTTGGAATAATGGCTATTATTATCGTCCTTCAACGCATTTATCCTTTAGTTTTGGGGGCCAGGGTAGAAGAAATGCTTGAAAATCCCCAATTAGATAACTATCAGGGATTTTCAAAAGTTCAAATATAGCTTTTATAGATCAGGCAAAGTGCAATAAAAAAGCATTTTACCCTGACGTTTAGTTCTTGTCTTTCAGAACAGGAGTAGGAGTTATTGTTTCCGGAACACTCTCTTTCTGACAGAAATGAATTTGTTTAACTTCTTTTTTCTGACGATCCTGGCCTGTAAATGCTCCAGGTGAAACGATGTTGTTGATGAGTTGTCCAAGTCCAGAATTGACATTGCTGAAGAGGTTCTGTACCTGACTGGAGCTAACGGTAGAGTTAAGGTTTTCAAGCAGGTTTTTCCATAATTTTCCAAGTTCCTGAAAAGAACTCTGAACCTGTTCTGAATTGATCGTGGCTGTAACACCCTCAATAAGTTGACCTGTGGTTGATGTTACACCTTCGATAAGCTGGCCAGAAACTGAATTGACATTATTGATGATTCCTTTTACCGGTTCGGAATTTATAGTCGAGGTAACGCCATCGATCAATTGTCCGGTTGCGGAATTCACCGAGTTTATTATTCCCTGAACAGACTCAATAGTTGAATCAATCAGTATGCCCACGTTACCAATCAGGTTGGCCATGTCTCCGTTGCCGACATTTGTTTCCTGATTTTTCGGGGCGACTGCCGGCTTGTTTAGCTCTTCTGCTGCCATAGTTATATGTGGTTAAAGGTCAATAATTAGATTATAATTTTGCTAAATATACACAATCTATTTACTAAGTCCTTCCCTGCGCAGATGTATTTTGAGCATAGATAATTGTCAGAATCGCTGTTGTTTCAGAAAAATGGTTTCATTGCAGTCTCAGCTGATGTTTTCCTTGTAATACTGGATAATGGACTTCTGGTCAAAACCAAGCGCATACATGAGATGGATGGTTCCAAAGATCATCTGAAGTTGGATCATGCCATTTTTGTGGTACCTTCTGGCCGAAGTTGTGACCTGATTTTCAAGAATGTGGAATTGCGCTTGCTGCTCAATGCGATCGATGATATTGATATCTTCCATAATATGAAGCGTTTCATCGAATCCTCCTATGTCCTGAAAGAGAGATTTTTCTATGAAAAGCGACTGGTCTCCTCCGCGGCATACCATCAGGGGGAACTGTGTGAACCATCCGTAAAGGCTCATGATAGGATGATTATCGTCAAAATTCATTCTGAAGCATCCCGCCTTTTTTCCGGCTGTAACTGCTGAACGGATATTGTCGATGAAGGTTTCGGGCGGCAGGGTATCAGCATGCAGAAAGTAGAGAACATCCCCTTTGGCAACCTGAGCTCCATAATTCATTTGCCTGGCGCGTCCTTTTTCACTCTGGCAAACTGTCACTGGAAAATCTGAAAGGATTCTGGGTGTACTGTCAATGCTGGCGTCACTGACAATGATGTCGACTCCCTCTGAACGTTCAGTTATTGCAATAAGTGTCTGAAGCGAATGTGCGATGATTGCTTCTTCGTTATAGGTAGGAATAATAATGCTTATTCGTTGTGTGTCCATAATCCGCTTTTTTTCAAGTCATCAAACGTATCTATATCCGAAAGTTCAGGAAGCAGTTCATGTGTTATGGCGAACTGTTGCAGTATGTCAATTGTTTCCCTGAGGACATTGCTGGTGCTCCATTGCCGTTGGATGAAAAGTTCAGGTATCGGTCTATTCATCCCAATAAGGTAAAATCCTCCATCGCTTGCAGGCCCAATTACTGCTTCTGAGCGTTCAAGCGCATCGAATGCTGATACAAGGATGGCCGAACTCAACTCATAGCAGTCGGTTCCAATAAGCACAATATGGCGAAAGCCTGCATCAAATTCCTTACAGATTGCATGCAGCATGCGTTCGCCAAGATCTTCACCTGCCTGCAGTTTACCATGACAGTTGTTCGAAAGAAAGACATCTGTTGACGGAATGAAGCGTGAGTAATAAACGGTTTGTTCAACATCAACAGTTGCTGTGATGCTGGCAGTATGGTGTCGTAGTGTTTCGTAGACTTCGAGGGCTTTTTCATTACCTATAGAGCTCGCCAGACGTGTTTTTACCAATCCAGGTTCGGGGTTTTTTGTGAAAATGATGAGCAATGAGCTATCGTTCATACCAGAGACCCCTGACAACTGGAACCAGCTCCTGCGGTGCAGCCATAACAATGCTGGCCGATTGTTATAAGACGATTGCGAAGCTCTTTTTCGTTGAATGAGCTTATGTGCCGAGGGGCAGTTTGCTCTAACGGGAGCTGGAGCATCTGGTTGAAATCACAGTCGAAGAGCGTGCCGTCCCAACCAACTGAAACTGTTGTCCGGCACATCAGGTTTTTCACTGCCAGGGGATTGTAGCTTTTTGCAAGCAGTTCCATATACTGGCAATAGTGGCCGCTTTCAAGTAGAGCATTAAGAAAGCGGTTTACAGGCATGTTGGTGATGGTATAGAGATGATTGAAAACAATACCGTGCTTTTCTATGAGTTGTCTACGATAATCATGTTCAAGTATTTTCTGTTCTTGTGGCAATGATGTGCCTTCAGGATTATAGACCAGATTGAGTTCAAGGCCGGTTTCCTCTTTTCCGTACCCTATATCGTTGAGTAATTTCAGCGCTTCGATGGATCGGTCGAAAACCCCGGTTCCTCGCATATTATCAACATTTGTTTTTGTGTAACAAGGCAGAGATGCGATGAGGGTTACCTTCTGCTGTTTGAGAAACTCTGGGAAATCGCGGTATTTTTTGTTTGTTGTAAAAAGGGTAAGATTAGAGCGAACAATAATTTGTGCGTGTTTAATTCTGGTCCTGATACTTTCAATGAACCACTTGAATTCGGGGTTCATTTCAGGCGCTCCTCCTGTAATGTCGATAGTTTTTATGGAGCTTGTTTCAAGAGCATGAAGGCAGTGATTCATGGTCTCGCGTGTCATCATCTCCCTGCGGTCCGGTCCGGCATTGACATGACAATGGCTACAGAAGAGGTTGCAAGTATACCCAGTGTTGATTTGTAAAATATCGATACTCTCAGACCTTAACGGAGAGTTGCCAGATCCTTCAAGTACACTGCTGAATGGCAGGATTCCGCAGTTGGTCCCTTCGAGCATTCTTACCTGATCTTCAGCAGTTGAAAGCATAGCGTTTGGTCGTTATAATGATGGTGTATGTTGCAGGACAAGAGTGCCTGGTATGTGGCGTCTGTGATGTTGAAACGTTATTTTTGCCAAATTGTTTCAATTTTAAGATAACTGCTTCAAGGGTAACCCGTAAGAGTTCAAAGGAAAAGTCCTGCTGAAAAGCGCTTTTCCTTTGAATCCCTTTGAGCCCTTTAGCTGCCGAATCGGCTGAGCAGTTTTTCAGCAACCATCTTTCCGCTCAGCGCAGCCCCTTCCATGGAGGCCAGATAGCGTTGATAGGTATAATCTCCTGCAAGAAAAAAGTTTTTTACAGGGCTGATTTGGTCAGGACGGAACTGGTCGACATCAGGAACTGCTTTGTAAACCGATTGTGGAATTTTGACAATGGTGGATTTAAGCAGTTTGGCTTGGCGTGATTTTGGGAATCGGTTATGAATATCTTTCATGACAAGCTCGATGATTACCTCATTAGGCATACTCATGAGCTGGTGCGCCGGGGCAAGTACGAGGCTCATGACGCTGCCCCCGTTTGCGGAACCCATACTGTTCTGGAAATCTTCAGGACAGGTTATTGAGACATCAGCAAAGGTAGCGAAAATTGTACCCTGCGAAAACATGAGGTTATCGGTGTCGGTTATTTTCCGGTCAAACCAGAGCTGACAGTTTGCAACCGGACTGCCGACAAATTCGTGAAGGTTGCGGAAGTATGAATGAGCAGAAAGCCATTCCAAAGGAACAATTTTCTTTATGTTATGTACAGGCAGTGCCGAAATATAGGCATCAGCTTCAATTTTATGACCGTCCTGAAGTACAGCATTCTGAATGGTTTCATCACTTTTCAGCTCAAACCTGTTCAGTTTAGCATCGACAAAAATACGTCCGCCCTTGCTCTGTATGTACTGCCTCATAGGCTCGATCATCGAATCGCCTGGATTTTTGCGGAAAAATGCAAACTTGGTTGCCGCATAATCGGTACCGAAATATTTGAAAATTGTTATCATTGGTCTGGCGCTGATAACGTTAGGCTCGATGAAATTCATGGCGAGGGCAATGGCCCGCCAGAGTCTCTGTAATGAATGCTCCGATGCTCCTCTCCTGCGATGCCATTCAGAATAGGTCATATAATCCTGGCTTCGGAAATACTCTTCATTACCGGCAAGCGCAGGGTAGAGGCCTTTTATCAGAGATATCTTATCCCACATGGTGAGAAAATCGGTCTGCAAGCCACCAACCACTTCCGCCCATGGGCTTGGAAGTTTTGCTTTTATAAATTTCGATTGTTTTCCTTCAGGTTCAGCATAGATAAGTGAATGGTCTTTCCACTGATAATTATCTTCAGCTCCAACTCGCTTGAGGTATTTTTGAAGCTGTTCGTAACCACCAAAAACAATATGAAGCCCTGACTCTATGGAATCTCCATCGCTGTCTTTCCAGACGGAGACTTTCCCTCCAAGCACTTTGCGCTTTTCATAAATCTCTACCGTGTGTCCTCTATCCACAAGTTCTATCGCTGCGCTTAGGCCTGCAACTCCAGCGCCGAAAATTGCTATTTTCACCGTTATCTATGATTTGTGATTACAAGATGTGTGGATTACCGGAATAAAGCCGTTAATATAAATAATTATAACCCTATAAGGAAAATCAACACTTTTTTGGAACGTAGTTATGTCTGTTATTCTCAAACACTTATTATTATCCTTAGCGTATTGTCGCTTTCTTAATTGCCAGACATAATCATTTGTGATTCTCCATCTGCAAAGCGCAAGCCGTTAATTATAGCTAAAGAAGGTGATGAATGAGTACCTTGAAGACCATTCGCGGCCATTATTCTGAAAAACACATAACTCCAGCACTATACATTATCTATATATTCAATAGGTTGGACATACCTGAATGTAACTGAATGCAAGTGAAAACTGCTTTCGCCATGCGTGCTAATGCTGCAAAATAGTTGACCCCTCCTAAATTATTTAAGATAATTACTGTAATAGTTGTGAATTCTAAAGAAAATGATTGTTTTTTTCTTATTATTAGTTAATTTCCTACAAAATTGAATTAAACAAAATCGTGCTATGTCGGGCCATCTTGATCTAATTGACCTTAAAATTATTGAATCTCTGGGAGAAAACGGCAGAGTTCGATTGAGCGAACTGGCTGAAGTTGTGGGTCTTTCCATACCATCTGTCAGTGAGCGGCTCGATAAGCTGCAGAAGAATGGAATCATCAAAGGGTTTTCCATGGAGGTTGATGAACGGCAGCTTGGTTTTGATATTCATGCGTTTGTCAGGGTCAGAATTGATTCATCCAAGCATTACAAATCGTTTATGGAACATGTAATGAAGGAAGATGAGATTATGGAGTGTTTTTCCGTGACAGGCGAAGGCTCGCATATTTTAAAAGTCATGACCCATAACACAGCATCCCTTGAAATGTTTCTTTCCAGAATACAGAGTTGGCCTGGTGTACTTGGAACCAATACTAGCTTTGTGCTATCCCAGCTGAAGAAAAATAAAAAGATCAGTGCGGAAATTGTACGCAACAACCTTCAGGACCGCCAGGTTCTGATAACGTTTGATGAAAAGAAATCAAGGAAATAACAAAGACAAGAGGGATTTATTTTTTTTTGAGACAACACACACCAATATCATGCAAATCAACAAGGAGGGTCTTTTGAAGAGCGATAGTAAAATTCCGGTTTCCACCTACTTTGGATCGTTGACCTTTGATCACAAGGCCATGCGTGCAAAACTTCCTAAAGAAGAATTTGCAGCCTTGCAGGATACCATTAAAGCAGGTAAAAAAATATCTTCAGAAATTGCAGGCGTTGTAGCCCACGGTATGAAAGAGTGGGCAATGGAGCAGGGTGCTACTCATTACACGCACTGGTTCCAGCCTATGACCGGTTCCACTGCCGAAAAACATGACGCATTCTTATCAATCGACCGTGATGGTACACCGATAGAACGTTTCTCTGGTGAACAGCTTATTCAGGGTGAGCCAGATGCTTCAAGCTTTCCGTCAGGAGGGATGCGTACTACCTTTGAAGCTCGTGGTTACACCGCATGGGATCCTTCCAGCCCTGCTTTCCTGATGAAGGGTGGCAAAGACCTGACTCTTTGTATTCCAACCGTTTTCATTTCCTACCACGGAGAAGCACTCGATGCCAAAACTCCGCTGCTGCGTTCAATGGAAGCAGTCAGCAAATCGGCTATCCGACTGCTTGAAGTTCTTGGTGTTAGCGGCGTCACACGTGTAAAAACCTTTGCCGGTTGTGAACAGGAATATTTCCTTATCGATAAAAAATTCTATACCGAACGTCCTGACCTTGTCATGTGCGGTCGTACTCTTCTTGGTGCTCTTCCGCCGAAAGGCCAGCAGCTTGAAGACCATTATTTCGGATCGATTCCTGACCGTGTGCTTGAATTCATGCAGGATGTCGAACATGAGCTTTACCTGCTCGGTATTCCAGCCAAGACCCGTCATAATGAGGTTGCTCCTCATCAGTTTGAAATTGCTCCAATTTTCGAAGAAGCCAACATCGCTGTGGATCACAACCTGCTTGTGATGGAAGTGATGAGAAAGATTGCCGACAAAAAAGATTTAGCTCTTCTCCTGGCTGAAAAGCCGTTTGCCGGCATCAACGGTTCAGGAAAGCATAACAACTGGTCTATCGGCACCAATACTGGTATTAACCTGCTTGATCCAGGCGATACTCCTGAAAAGAACGTTCAGTTCCTTGTTTTCCTTGTTGCAGTTTTAAAAGGAGTCTACAAGAGAGCTGATGTTTTGAGAATGTCAATAGCAAGCATGGGCAACGATCACCGTCTTGGTGCAAATGAAGCTCCTCCTGCTGTTGTAACCGTCTTCCTTGGTGAACTGCTTGAAAGAGTGCTTGATGCAATCGAAAGCGGCAAGGTTGACCTTAAAACTGAAAAACAGGTTCTTAATCTTGGCCTTTCCCAGGTTCCTGAGGTCAACAAGGACTATACCGATCGTAACCGTACATCACCTTTTGCCTTCACAGGTAACAAGTTTGAGTTCAGGGCAGTAGGTTCTTCACAGGCTGCATCTGTACCGAACATGGTGCTTAATACTCTTATGGCTGAAGCTCTTGACGAAATATCTGAAGCAATTGTTTCAAAACTGAACGCTGGAAAAGAAAAGGAATCGGCAATTCTTGAAACTCTTCGCGAGCAGATTACCGCTACCAAGGCTATCCGTTATCAGGGAGACAACTATGCCGACGCTCTTCAGCAGGCTGCAAAGGAGAGAGGTCTTCCGAACCTGAAGAACACTCCACAGGCACTTAGAGCCTTGCTTAAGAAGGATGTGCAGGATATGTTTGTCAAATATGGCGTTTTGAGTGTTCCAGAAATAGACTCACGTTTGAACATCCGTCTCGAACGCTATGTCAAGGGTATTGATATCGAAGCCCGTACCCTTCAGCTCATGCTGAAGACGTTTGTTATACCTGATGTTTCTGAATACCAGGGCGATCTTGGCAACTCATTCAATAACCTCCTTTCGGCAGCTGATGCTATCGGACTTTCCGACAAGGCGCTTCAGAGTCAGGCTGATAACTTTAAATTGGTGGCCGAAAACCTTTCAACCCTTATTGATCTGAGTGCCGAACTTGATGAGGCCATTGAAAAATTAGAGTCACTGAATACCGAGTTTGAAAAGGCTGACTATTGCGCTGATGAACTTCTTCCGTTCATGAGCACAGTCCGAGTTGTAGCCGACAGACTCGAGCAGGTTGTTGATCGCAGCCGCTGGCAGCTGCCAACCTACCTGGAAATGCTGTTTCAGCATTAATCAGGCAATACCATCTAACAAAAAAGGTCCGCATAGCGGGCCTTTTTTGTTTCTCTACCCAAAGCAATTGCCATACACCATTTATTTACTCGCCAATAATCTTGATGAGCACCCGTTTTTTTCTCTTTCCATCAAACTCACCGTAAAAGATCTGTTCCCATGGTCCGAAATGCAGTTTCCCTTTTGTCACGGCCACAACAACTTCTCTACCCATAATCTGACGTTTATGATGGGCATCACCGTTATCCTCTCCAGAGAGGTTGTGACGGTACCTGCTTATGGGTTCATGTGGAGCAAGTTCCTCAAGCCATCGCTTGTAGTCCTGCTGTAATCCGGATTCGTCATCATTGATAAAGACTGATGCTGTAATGTGCATGGCATTCACCAGACAGAGTCCTTCCTGTATGCCGCTTTCCCTGAGCGCAAGCTCTACATCGGTGGTAATGTTTACAAAATCCATTCTTGCAGGGACCTGCATCCAGAGTTCCTTGTGGTACGATTTCATTGGACTGAACGTGAAGTGGTTGTTGAAAGAAGATTTTGAGATAGGTAAAGAAAATATTTTTATTGTAAACGTTAACTTATGCCTTATTTTTATCATCCGGTTTCAATTTTGATAGAAAAAAACAAACATTGCCGACATGCCTGAGGTTTTTCATTATCCCACTACCTATCCCGCATGGTGGATGGATTCATATTTTCTTTTGACCTGGTGTCTCGGTATGCTTTTTCTTAGTGTGGGATGGGCTGTTTTTTTTCGGTTTGGGAAGTTTTCCTATGGAGTGGATCTGGGTTGTTTTTGGAAATCAACCTTGCTTCTTATACTGACAACCATTTCTCTTGGTGGGCCTAATTACTACAATACCCGATTTGTAGGGGAGCATGGCCAGGATGGAGATGCCATCAAAATATCCAGTGATAAACTGCTTTATCTTGATCGCAAAGGGAATGAGAAAAAAATTAATCTGACCGATATTACCGCTATTTACCAGGAGAGTATCACCTATAACCCGCCACCTAAAATTTATGTTGTCGCGGGCAAAGCTCCTGTCAGGGATTCAATATTTGTAACAACGAACCTGCCTGACTATAAGCGCTTTCTTTCAGACTTGTCTAAAAGAACCGGTATAGAAGCAAAACTGCGCTGAGCAGTTTTTTATAAGGATATCTGACCATGCTTCTTTCCAGTGAAAAACATCTTCACGATGTGTTGCTTGTTGTTGAAATAGGCAATACCACCGCTTCTTTTGCCGTTTTCAAGGGTGAAGAGTGCCTTGAAGTACATAAGGTGCCTTCGATAAAGCTCTCTGGATATGACGATGTAACTGTCCAGGTAGCTCCAATCCTTAAGAAGTATCCAGCTCTTGCTGATGCTGCGCTCTGCAGCGTCGTGCCTTCAGTAAGTTCATCAGTAGTTACATCTCTTCGTCAGCAACTGACTGGTCAGTTGCTTGAGGTCAGTTCATCAATGCAATTGCCTTTTATGTTGCACTATGAGTCGCCCGATTCTTTTGGTGCCGACCGGATTGCATTATGCGCTCTGAGTAGCTCAATATATCCTGAAGAGCCTGTTATTGCGCTTGATATCGGTACAGCTATAACCGTTGATGTACTCAGTTCTGACAGGGAATATCTCGGTGGTCTCATTATGCCGGGCCTTGATCTTATGGCAAAGGCATTGAACGAACATACGGCACGCCTACCGTTGGTAAATATGGGTCTCCCTCTTACGCTGATAGGGTCTTCCACCTCTGAATGCATCAGAAACGGTATTATCTGGGGTTGTGTCTCAGGTATAGAGGGGCTTCTTGTGAAAATTAAAACCTTGCTCATCGAGGAGCATAAAGCAGAGAATATCAGAGTGCTTGCTACAGGTGGAAACGCGCCCCTGATTGCCGGTATGCTTGCATGTTCACCAGCGATTGATGAGCTTGCAGTACTCAGGGGCACTCGTTATCTCTTTACGTTGAATGCTACCCTACCCGCTGAAAAAAAGCCCGAGCGTCGTCAATAGCATTCAGCACAGGGTTGTTATCCACGTCTTCCTCAAGCAGAAAAGCCTTTCCCAGTTTTTTCAACAGAACAAAACGGAGTTTTTTATCCAGCTTCTTTTTGTCCGAGAACATATTTTCAAGCAGCAGTGTGCTTTCGATATCAAGAAACCTGCGCTTGAGTACTCCTTTTGGAAAACGGAACTTATTCAGGATAGAAAGACCTTTTTCAAGCGAGCCGCTATCCAGATAACCGAGATGGTGTGATAAAAAGAGAGCGCAGACCATGCCGATAGTGACCGCCTCTCCGTGACGCAGGTAACGGTACTCTGCCAGTTTTTCAAGTCCGTGTGCAAAGGTATGCCCGAAATTGAGGGTTGCCCTCAGACCACTCGTTTCACGAAAATCCTTTGTAACAACATCATCTTTGATAAAGGCGCTCTTTTTTACCGCTTCCGTCAGCCATGGTTCCTGAAGTTCGGTAATAGCATTGAAGTGGAGGTCAAGGAATGAAAGGAAAGCCTCATCAGCAATAAAGCCATACTTGACGACTTCCGACATTCCGGAATAGATTTCCCGTTGTGGGAGGGTTTTAAGATATGCCGGATCGATTAACACGAGTTCAGGCAGATGGAAAAACCCGATCAGGTTTTTACCGAGTGGGTGGTTAATGGCAACCTTGCCGCCAATTGAGCTGTCAGTCATGGCCAGCAGCGTTGTTGGAAGCTGAATAACCGGTATACCACGATAGTAACTGGCAGCTATAAATCCACCGAGATCACCAACAACACCTCCACCAACTGCAAGCAGGTTCCAGCTCCGATCGACATCGGCTTCAATCATGCTGCCGTAAAGACGATAGGCTGCGCTGAAGCTTTTTGATGCTTCCCGAGCCGGGACAACCAGTTCTTTGACTTGAAAACCCTCATGGTGAAGAGTTTTCAGGAGCTCGTCTCCATAAAATCTTCGGGTATTTTTATCGAAAAGCACTACGGTTTTTTTTGAAAGGCCATGGTGTGTGAACAATTCACTAAGTCCGGTAGTAACAGGGGTTCCTGTAATTATTGTGCTCACATCTTTTCGGTTAATTATTAATCCATTGTTGTGGACGAGGCTTTCCGTATATACCGTTCTATTTTCCGGGTCAGCTCTTCAACTGTTGAACCTATGCGGTTAATGTCTGTCTGGACGGTGATGTCAGCGCTTTCATACCGCGGCTCACGCTTGGCAAGGATTCTCGAAATTTTTTCTTCAATCTCTTCGCGTGAGAGCTTGCGTCCATTTTCACCCTTCAGGAGTGGCCGATCGGTTTTGTTGTAGAGTCTTCTGGCAAGGGTCTTTGAAGGGGATTTCAGATAGACGAGGGTTCCTGAAGCTTTGATGAGTTGAAAAGAACGGTCATTTTCCAGTACACCTCCTCCGAGCGAAATCACCAGATTGTTTTTTTCCAGAAGTCCCACGATTGATTGGAGTTCAAGATTTCTGAAGAATTCCTCTCCATCCTCTGTGAAAATCCGGGTTATGGCTTTTCCTGCATTTTTTTCAATAGCAAGATCAAGATCAATAAACTCATAACCAAGGGAGTTGGCAAGCAAGGGTCCGATTGTTGATTTACCTGAACCGCTGAATCCGGTTAAAAAAATCAGTGAATGATGTTTCGTCACAATTGACTATTAAAACTTTCCGGCTACCTCTGCCATTATAGTTGCGAGTCATGCCAAGGTTCATAAAACAAAAACAAAATCTGCACTTCTTTGTTTCCTTATTGCGCCAAATATATACAATAAAGCAAAAAAAGCTTTCTTTGTCCTCACTTTGAACTGACGTTATTTTCCTGCTACAGACTGTAAATTATAGAGAGAGCACCCGATAAAATTGTTCAATATTTGCAACCAGGCTTGAATATTCACTGAAAGCAGATATGCCCGCAATACCATATGCTCCCGCATCCAGGCACTCCAGAGCGTTGTTATATGTTATTCCTCCAACAGCATAAACCGGCAAATTGGTTGCAGAACAAATGTTTCTAAAGTTTTCTCTGCCTTGTGGTACTCAATAGTAATCATTGGTGCGATATGTTCATGGCAACTACACCTAATCCTGAGAAGTTTTGATATAAAAAACACTTTCTATAAAGGAAAATATTTCCCTGTTATTCAAGGGCGCTTTATAATATACCGCAACTATGGCAGATGCATTAATCCCCATAGGCATCATTGGTTAACAATGATCTTGTTTTAACATATCAATGAATCAGGGCTTTGTTGTAAAATGCAGGAGAGCTCTCCTTATTGCTTCAAATATAATACAATAAGAGTGAAGCCGCAGTGTGAGAGGCCTCTCTGTTCTTGGGAACTCTGAAGAAATTCAGTCAGTCTCCAACAACTTACTAATCGGTAAATTATTAGTACTTTCCAAGTCTGTAACCGAGCACAACTATGAAGAAAATCTTCCTCGCCCTTTCAGCTTTTATGAAGAAGGATACGGGATCTGCAGACGCCTCTGATCCTTACTCTTGGTACTGATAAGCTGATGTTTTTCTTGCCGACAGTGTCGTTGTTTTTTCTGGTTGCAGGATCAACGGTTATTGTAATGTTGATGTCATAATCGAAAAAGGAATGTCGGTCTATAGATTGTAAAAACCTTTTTTTATGAATAAAATCAAGACAAGTCATGTTCCGATCATTGCATTTGCTTTGGCTTTTGTAATGATTCTCGTCTCCAGCATTTATTTGGGACTGCATCTGCAGGCTCTCAATAAGAGCAGAACTCTCGTTGAACTCTCGCTTCAGGTTGAGCACAAACTTGATGAAGCGCTTTCTCTGGTGACTGACTCCGAAACAGGCCCTCGCGGTTACGTCATTATGGGCAAAGAGGAATTTCTTGAGCCCTATTTCGCCGCCATAGAATCAACAGACGGCATTATCCCACATTTCAAGACGCTTCGTCAATTAACTCTGAACAATCCTCGTCAACAACAAGTGCTTGACAAGCTTGATCCTCTAGTCAGGGAGAAACTTGACTTTATGAACAACGTTGTTGAGACAAGAAGAAATAGAGGGTTTGAAGCTGCAAAGAAGTTGATAGCAACCGATATCGGTCGCCAGG
>Ga0194037_1000839_pt1 | contig 23728 bp, 18 predicted proteins | sample JunL306m_MetaG_FD_148653 | JGI IMG/M metagenome (GOLD analysis project Ga0194037, IMG submission 148653) | Anoxic zone freshwater microbial communities from boreal shield lake in IISD Experimental Lakes Area, Ontario, Canada - Jun2016-L304-6m | ecosystem: Environmental > Aquatic > Freshwater >...
ATGGCTGCACTTGATGCGCAGCGTTACTTAGAGTCACTATCTTAAGAGAGTCTTAGGTGTAACGGATGTTGTTAAAGCCGAAATAAAAAAACGCCTAGCATTGCTAGGCGTTTTACTTTGTGCTGCTCTGTTATTACATTAACGCACCATTGGCAACAATGGCACTATCAGCAATGCTACGATATTAATGATCTTAATGAGCGGGTTAACAGCAGGGCCGGCAGTATCTTTGTAGGGGTCGCCTACAGTATCACCAGTCACTGCTGCTTTATGTGCTTCAGAACCTTTACCGCCGAAGTTTCCTTCTTCGATATATTTCTTGGCATTATCCCAAGCACCGCCACCAGTACACATGGAGATCGCCACGAATAAGCCGGTCACAATCGTACCCATCAGTAAGCCGCCCAAGGCAGCAGGTCCCAATATGAGGCCTACGGCGATTGGTGCTACCACTGGTAAAAGTGAAGGAACAATCATTTCTTTAATCGCAGCAGAAGTCAGCATATCAACAGCTTTGCCGTATTCAGGCTTAGCGGTACCTTCCATGATTCCTGGGATCTCACGGAACTGACGACGCACTTCCTCAACCACTGCGCCAGCACAACGACCTACCGCTTCCATTGCCATCGCACCAAACAAGTAAGGGATCATGCCGCCAATAAAGAGGCCGATGATCACCATGTGATTGGACAGGTCGAAAGAAACTTGTTGACCGATAGACTCCAGCGCATGGGTGTAGTCAGCAAAAAGCACTAAGGCCGCTAAACCAGCAGAACCAATGGCGTAACCCTTAGTCACAGCCTTAGTAGTGTTACCAACAGCATCTAATGGATCTGTAATATCACGAACAGATTGTGGCAATCCAGCCATCTCTGCAATACCACCTGCGTTATCAGTAATTGGGCCGTAAGCATCAAGCGCCACAACAATACCGGCCATCGACAACATCGCGGTTGCTGCAATGGCAATACCGTAGATACCAGCTAACCAATAAGCCGCATAGATAGCAGCGCAAACAAATAGCACTGGATAAGCGGTCGACTTCATTGAGATACCTAAACCAGCAATGATGTTGGTACCGTGACCTTTAGTAGAAGCTTCGGCAATATGTTGGACTGGCTTGAACTGTGTGCCGGTGTAGTACTCGGTAATCCATACCAATGCTGCGGTAAGCACCAAGCCAACAATAGTTGCACCGAACAAACGCCACTGACTACCAGGAATACCCAATGCATCATCAGGCATGATGAAGTTGGTTACAAAGTAGAAGGCGATGAGTGAAAGTCCACCAGCAACAAGCAACCCTTTGTATAGGGCTGGCATGACGTTTTTCATACCAGGCGTTGCTTTTACAAATGAGCAACCAATGATGGAGGCAATGATGGAGACGCCACCTAAGACCAGCGGGTAAACAATTGCAGCAACCGGTGCACCCGTCACCATCAATGCGCCTAGCACCATCGTGGCAATCAAAGTCACAGCATAGGTTTCAAACAAGTCAGCCGCCATACCAGCGCAGTCACCAACGTTATCGCCAACGTTATCTGCAATCACTGCTGGATTGCGTGGATCATCTTCCGGAATTCCGGCTTCAACTTTACCGACTAAGTCAGCACCAACGTCAGCACCTTTGGTAAAGATACCGCCACCCAAACGAGCGAAGATCGAAATCAATGAAGAGCCAAAAGCTAAACCAATCAATGGGTGCAATACCGATGAAAGATCCTGTCCGGCACCGATCGATACCAAGAACATAAAGAAGAGTCCAACTCCAAGCAATCCAAGGCCCACAACCAACATCCCGGTAATGGCGCCACCTTTGAAGGCAACGTTTAAGGCTTCATTCATCCCCTTGGTTGCAGCCTGTGCAGTACGAACGTTTGCTTTTACGGAAACATTCATCCCAATAAAACCGCAAGCCCCAGAAAGCACAGAGCCAACAATAAACCCAAGTGCGGTTGCATAGTCTAAAAAGAGGCCAATTAAGATTGTCAGAACGACTCCGACAACGGCGATGGTTTTATATTGACGCGATAAATAAGCTGCTGCGCCCTGCTGAATCGCCCCTGCAATTTCTTGCATTTTGGCATTACCGGCATCTTGCTTCAAAATCCAGCCGCGCATCACAAAACCGTAAATGACGGCCAGGACACCGCAAGCCAAGGCAAAATACAAGCCTAAAGTGACGTTACTCATGCTTGAACTCCCTAAAATTTGATTTTTTAATGTTTTGTTTCTGGCACCTATACAGTTCTGGTTTCTGAAAGCTTTAAACTAGAGCGAATAAGCTTTACAAGTATGTAGCAGAATCACTACTCTGAATCTTCTTTAGGATCAGGGTATTTACTAATCACTACTGGAGTAAGTATGAGTCTTGACAACGTTAAATCAGGTAAAAAGATCCCTGAGAGCTTCAACGTTATTATTGAAATCCCCATGAATGCGGATCCAATCAAATATGAAGTGGATAAAGAAAGCGGCGCTATTTTCGTTGATCGATTCATGGGTACTGCAATGCACTATCCCTGCAACTATGGCTACATTAATAAGACTATTGCCGGCGATGGAGATCCAGTTGACGTTCTCGTTATCACACCATTCCCACTCATTCCAGGTGTTGTAGTAAGTTGCCGTGCAATCGGCCTACTGAAGATGGAAGATGAAGCTGGTCAAGATGCAAAATTATTGGCTGTTCCAGAAGATAAGATTTTGCCCATCTATACGCATTGGCAAAAACCAGAAGATATCAACCCATTACGCTTGAACCAAATTCAACACTTCTTTGAGCACTACAAAGATCTCGAACCAGGTAAGTGGGTAAAAATACATGGTTGGGGTGGCGTTGCTGATGCTCATGCAGAAATTCTGGAAGGTATCGAACGTTACAACAAAGAGCATCCATAAGCATCAACACTAACTTTGGTATTGGGAGTGAGCTCACAAAAAATCGCCCTAGCCCAAATTAACCCTTTACTGGGTGATTTGGCAGGGAATGCGCAGCTCATCTTCCATGCATCAGAAGATGCCTTTAAACAAGCTGCCAAACTCGTAGTAACGCCAGAGCTCTCGCTTACTGGCTATCCCCCGGAAGATTTATTGTTGCGCCCCGCTTTTATTGAAGCGGCACAGCGGCAACTTGATAAATTGATGTTGGAGCTTGCAAACTTTCCGGGCCTCACTGTCATTGTGGGTCATCCTAAAAAAACATCTGCTGGTTTGCAAAACTTTGCCTCCGTCTTGCGTGATGGCAAAGTGATTGCAGGCTATGCAAAACAAGAGTTACCTAATCACGAAGTCTTTGACGAAGTCCGCTACTTCGTTCCTGGCAATCAAGCCTGTGTCTTTGAATGCGATGGCATCCAATACGGACTCATTCTGTGTGAAGATGCATGGCATGCTGGTCCTGCAAAACAAGCACATAGCGCAGGCGCTCAAGTATTACTTGTACCCAATGCCTCTCCTTACCATTTAAAAAAAGAGGCGCTACGTATTGAAGTATTGCGCCAACATATCGCCCTGACCAAGATGCCGCTGGTCTATGTGAATGCTGTAGGTGGCCAAGATGAATTGGTTTTTGATGGTGGTTCATTTGCGCTCAATTCCAAAGGCGAGTTAGCGATGGCCATGCCGCAATTTGAAAGCGCTCTTGGCTTTGTCAATCTTGACAGCAAAGGCGAGCTAGAAAAAGGATCTCTCACCTCACCACTCAGTGTTGAAGCTCAAGCCTATCAAGCGCTGGTCTTAGGCGTGCGTGATTACATTCAAAAAAATGGTTTCCCTGGCGTCATCATTGGTTTATCTGGTGGCGTCGATTCAGCCTTGGTGCTAGCGATTGCAGTTGATGCCTTGGGTGCAGACAAGGTGCGCACCGTCATGATGGCGTCCCGCTATACCGCCGATATCTCTTGGATTGATGCGCGCGAGATGGCAAAGAACTTGAATGTTCAATACGACGAAATCCCCATCAGCGAGCCAGTCGACGCGTTTGAGGCAGCTTTATCAGAGCAATTTAAAGGCTTAAAGATTGATGCTACCGAAGAGAATATCCAGGCACGGGTACGCGGCACTTTACTCATGGCGCTCTCCAATAAAACAGGTCGCCTGGTGTTAACCACTGGCAATAAGAGTGAAATGGCCGTTGGTTACTGCACTCTTTACGGCGATATGGCGGGCGGCTTTGCGGTGATCAAAGATATTGCCAAAACTTTAGTCTACCGCCTGTGCGCTTATCGCAATAGGATTACCCCGATTATTCCAGAACGCATTTTGACGCGCGCTCCATCCGCTGAATTACGTCCCGATCAAAAAGACCAAGATAGCCTGCCCTCTTATGAAGTGCTCGATGGCATTGTTGAGCGCTATATGGAACAGAATCAATCCATCGAGCAAATCATTGCCGCTGGCTTTGATCCTGAAAGTGTTGAAAAAGTCACGCGCCTCATTAAGCTCAATGAATACAAGCGGCGCCAAGCACCACCTGGCGTAAGGGTCACTACGCGTGCCTTTGGCCGTGATTGGCGTTACCCTATTACCTCTCGGTTTAGAGCCTAAATTCCCCCGAAGAGGGTCTCAAACCCCCTCTTTTTTGGCAAGCGAGTCACTTCTAGGTATGATTACTGCATTAGGGGGAATACATGAAACTCATTACATCAATCATTAAACCGTTCAAACTTGATGAAGTTCGCGAAGCTTTGGCGGAAGTGGGCGTCACCGGCCTAACTGTTACTGAAGTAAAGGGCTTTGGTCGTCAAAAAGGCCATACCGAGCTCTATCGTGGCGCCGAATACGTTGTCGACTTTTTGCCTAAGGTAAAAGTAGAAGTAGTGGTTCCTGGCAATCTAGTGGATGCTGCTATTGAAGCTATTACAAAAGCCGCTCACACTGGAAAAATTGGTGACGGCAAAATTTTCGTGAGTCCAATTGAACAGGCTATTCGTATTCGTACTGGTGAAACCGACGAATCAGCTGTTTAAGAATTTAGCGGAGCTGAGAATCCGAAGGGGACGTGGGCTGACTAAGGTCACCCGCCTCCAGTAAAATGGTTTTACCGTCTAAGTTTGCTGGGCGCACTTTACCCCCCTGAAAATACATATCCACCTGAGCGAGCCCTGAGCTCAAAACCTTAAAAGGTGGAGTTCCATAAAAAGATGCCCCCAAATTGGAGTCTATTGTTTTATTTTGAGTCTTACCTGTTGCGTCCACGACGCAAACGACCTGCTTTGTTTTGGCCTGCACATAGACCATATCGGCTGGTTTCTTAGGCGAAGAAGGTTTGTAGCTTGGAATAACCGCATCAGCCGCGGGGCATGCTTCAGCATTAGCGACCAGATCACCACTAGCTTGAACTGGGATTGGGGCAGCGGCTATTACAGGCACTGGGGCGGCAGGCGTAACTGGCTCAGCAACTTTTGCATCTGCAATGGACTGCTCAATCACTTCCTCTTGAACAACGATGATTTCTTCTGGCTTTTCGGGGAAAAAAAGTGGGCGCAAGTTAATAACAGAAAATACCACCGCTGCAATCAAGCTCAACCAAATAATGAGACGCTTCTTTGGGGGCTGTTTTAAGCTTGATGCCCCAAGAGCAGAAGAACTAAAGGCGGGCTTTACTTGAGTTACTTTTATATTTTGCTTTTTTTCTGGCTCTTGGTTTTGCTTTATCTGCGCCACCACTAATTTGCTAGGCTCTTCTGGAGTTGCCCTCATTTCTTTTGCAAGCTCGGAAATACTGTCGCCATGATTAAAGGCCTCTTCTTCGCTAAGACCCAAAAGCTTTGCCACTTTTTTAGCGGCAGTCACCTTAATCTGAGCCCCATAGAAGGAGCTCATTTCGCCATCTTCAATTTGCTCTATTTGGCGCTTAGAAAGGCATGCTTGACTTGCCAAATCTTTCACGCTTAAACCAAGTTTCTCCCGAGCCTTTGTAAAGGCTCCATTTCGAATCTCGGGCAACTTAAATTTTAAATTCACTTACTTAGCCTCAAAAATATATTGCCAGCTCAGAATAGAAGCCATCATTCTAGTTATTAAATAATGATATTAATGCTAATACAGAGATTGCCACTGAAATTTACCACCACGCTAATTAGCCCATGGGCTAAGGGCTGATTGGTTCGGCACTGGGTCACCCCTGACTTCTGAACCTTAATCGTCGCATCCGAAGTACCAGTTTCACAGCAATATCTTTGTTGGAGAGACCGTGAACCAACCATGAACACACTTTTTTTTCATGTGAAGAGAGGTTTGCACAGTCTTTCCATTAGCATTAATACCAGAGAAATAAGTACTTTTAAAGTCTTTAAATATTGCGGTGCAATATTTAAGCGAGAAGTGTCTTGATCCAAATGGAGTACAGCAACCCTTTCTCACGGCACAATAGAGCCTTTCAATCAATCCCTTTTCTGGAGTAATTACCGCATGAAACGCCTCAATGAACGCTCGCGCAATGTCACCGAAGGAGTTGCTCGCGCACCCAACCGGTCAATGTATTACGCGATGGGTTACCAAGAAAAGGATTTCACTAAGCCAATGGTTGGTGTTGCCAATGGTCACTCAACCATTACTCCATGTAATAGCGGCTTGCAAAAATTAACGGATGCTGCTGTTGTGGCACTTGAAGAAGCTGGCGCAAAAGCACAAACGTTTGGCACACCAACCGTGTCTGATGGCATTGGCATGGGCACAGAAGGAATGAAGTATTCCTTAGTTTCTCGTGAAGTAATCGCGGATAGTATCGAGACTTGCGTGAATGGTCTTTGGCAAGATGGTGTTGTCGTAATCGGTGGCTGCGATAAAAATATGCCAGGTGGCATGATGGCCATTGCGCGCACTAATGTTCCTGCAATCTATGTTTATGGCGGCACGATCAAACCAGGCCACTTCAAAGGGAAAGATCTCAACATCGTTTCTGCTTTTGAAGCCGTTGGAGAATTTACTTCCGGCAGAATGAGTCAGGAAGATTTGAAAGGTGTAGAACAGCACGCTTGCCCTGGAAGTGGCTCTTGCGGCGGTATGTATACAGCCAATACGATGAGCTCCTCTTTCGAAGCTTTGGGCATGAGCCTGCCCTACTCTTCAACTATGGCTAACGAAGATGCAGAAAAAGTAGTCAGCGCTGCAGAGTCAGCACGAGTTTTAGTGGAGGCCATTAAAAATAATTTACGCCCACGCGACATCATTACCAAAAAATCCATTGAGAACGCTGTAAGCATCATCATGGCTGTTGGTGGATCTACTAATGCTGTCTTGCATTACCTCGCTATCACCAGCGCTGCTGAGATTGATTGGACGATTGATGACTTCGAACGCATTCGCAAACAAGTTCCCGTCCTTGTCGACATGAAGCCATCTGGCACCTACTTGGCAACTGACCTGCATCAAGCTGGCGGCATTCCACAAGTGATGAAGATTTTGTTAGATGGCGGTCTCTTGCATGGTGATTGCATGACCATTACAGGCAAAACGATTGCTGAAGTGCTAAAAGATGTTCCCTCAGTACCGCGTGCGGATCAGAAAGTGATTCGCACCTTAGATAATCCAATGTACAAGCAAGGTCACTTGGCTATTCTGAAGGGCAACATCTCCCCAGAAGGCTGTGTCGCTAAAATTACTGGTCTCAAGAATCCATCCATCACCGGCCCAGCCCGTGTATTTGATTCTGAAGATGATGCTATGCAAGCCATCATGGAACAGAGGATTAAAGATGGTGATGTAGTCATCATTCGCTACGAAGGGCCTAAAGGTGGACCCGGTATGCGCGAGATGCTAGCGCCTACCTCTGCATTAGTAGGACAAGGCTTAGGTGAGTCTGTAGGCCTTATTACGGATGGCCGCTTCTCTGGTGGCACCTGGGGCATGGTAGTTGGTCATGTCGCTCCAGAGGCCTATGTAGGTGGCGTGATTGCCCTGATCCATGAAGGCGACTCAGTCACGATTGATGCCCACAAACTTCTCATCCAACTGAATGTGAGTGATGAAGAGATTGCCAAGCGTCGTGCAACCTGGGTGCAACCAAAGCCACGCTATACCCGTGGCTTGCTTGCCAAGTACGCGCGCCTAGCTAGTACAGCAAGTAAAGGTGCGGTAACGGATTTGAATCTGGACTAAACCCCTGCATCGATATCAAAGTCTTACAGTAAAAGCCCCTAGAGTTTTTTCTAGGGGCTTTTTAATATCAACTATTAAAGAATGTCTAGCGCTTGACCGCTCCTGCACCCATAGCACTGACTGGAAACTTCACTTCCACTTCACCAGCCTTGGCAAACTTTAACTTTACTGGAACAGTTTGTCCAGCAGCCATGGGAGTCTTGATGTTCATGAACATCAAATGTAATCCGCCTGGCTTTAATTCAACAGCGCCGCCAGCAGGCACAGGAATATCTTTTAGCTGACGCATTTTCATGACGTTACCTTCCATTGCCATTTCATGCAATTGCACCTCGCCAGCAGCTGGTGAACTTGCGGAAATCAACTGATCGGCAGCGCCTTTATTCTCAATCTTCATAAAACCACCGGCTACTTGCTGGCCAGGAGCAGTAGCGCGTGTATAGGCGTTTTCAATTTTGATTGGGCCAACTGAAGCACTTTGAGCCAATGCCGCACTACTTAGGGCAATACCCGCTACAGCAAACATTGCTACTAATATATTCTGTTTCATATTCATACCCCCTGGATAATTAAAAAAATAATAAATCTTTATTGGGCTTAACTATTCTTCTTAAACCACGCTTTTACAGTTTGAAAATTAACCGACCCAATCATCATCTCTTTCTTACCAGCCTTATCAATCAAAATAGTAATGGGAGTTTCACCCCTCCACTTTGGATCAATCTCATAACGCAAGCGCTCATCAAAAGGACTCGCAATGTAGTAATTATTGGCATTTCCCAATTTAGCTTGCTCTAGCATTTTTCGCATCATCTCAGGCGGCACGTCATCCACCTGAATGAACACAACTTTCGCAGCTTTATCGGAAGATATCAACTTACCCCATTGCGGCATTTCTTTTACGCAAGGCGGGCAAGTAACACCCCAGAAATGAATGGCCATCGGCTTACCATCAGCCAATTTCAAAATAGAGGCCCAGTCACCTTTTTGATAAGGCTTGATCGTCATTTCTTGTGCATTTGTAAAAGCAGCTATAACCAAGCTAACCACAAAGGTAATCAGAATTTTTTTCACTCTACTTGTCCAATCTTTATTAACTGATAGCCATCCGCCCTAGTAAGCCATGAGAGGTATGCCTCATCACCCCTAGAAATGAGCAACGGGTGATCGGAATACTCCGACGTCTGAGCAAGAAGCTTTGCTGGCGACCAAGTTTTTCCATCATCGCTTGATTTTTTCATAAGCACCAAGGTGCTCTCTCCATCAAACTCTTTCCATACCAACCATACTGACTTACCCATAGCCAAGAGATAAGGGCGAGAGATATTTGCACCTTCCTTGCCAACCCGAATAGGTGTTGAATATGTTTTACCCTGATCATGAGAATTAGCATAAAAGACGCCAGAACGAGCTTTACCCTGAGTAAACCATGCTGTATGGATAGCTCCAGTGGCTGATACCGCAATGCTTGGACCATGATGTGGGCAGGCATCTGTTTTCCACTCATCTTTAGAGATGCGCCTGATTTGCTCAGACCCTTTAGATGAAATAACCTGCGTAGCATGATCACGAATGCCACCTGAGAAAATAGCTCTGTAAACAATGACTGGCTGACCTTTGGGGTTCAGGCTTGCGCCTATCCTGCAGCACTCACAGCTATCCTCATTGGCGATACGCTCAACCTGAAATGCCTTGCCACCATCATTTGAAAATGAATAGGCAATTGAACCACCAAGTTTGGGCGCCCCACCCTGTTTTGCCGCAGCAATCAATCGCTTATCAATCCAAGCAATAAAAATAGAATTGTCAGGATGGATAAGCATGGAGGGAAAACGCTCGCTAGAGCCATTTGCAACTAGTGATTCAGGAGTTGTAAAAGTTTTACCGCCATCCCCAGATAAAACTTTATTAATTTGGGCATTCCAGTTTTTGTCTTTAAAAAAGGCGTAAGTGAGAAATACATTACCCTTTGAATCGGAAACGATTTGAGCGCGCGCATCGCCCCCAGTATCGAGAGACTTGCCATGCTCAGCCACGACGACTGGAGGAGAAAATGTCTTACCCATATCCGCAGATTGGGCAACAGACACTTTTCCGCCTGAGGTCCAGGCAAGTAATAATTTACTGTCGGATGTTAGAAATGGAGTGGCCGCATTGGCACAATCTAAGCCAGGCCCAATACATGCGGCTGGCTTTGTTGAGCCAGCGCCCATCATATGAGATGAATGATCCATTTGCGCAAACACAGAACCAAACACGACCAACCCCAAAGCGCCGATCAAGAGCACTTTGGAAATGAGATGGAAAGAAACTTTAAACATTAGAAGATGAAGCGGCCGCCAATAGTGATCGCCTGTGGCATACCCATAGTGTAGCTACTTTGGCTGGTACCAGAGTTAAAAGTAATGTATTGGCGATTAAAGAGATTTACTACTGAGGCATACAAGGAGACTTCTTGAGTAAGCTCATAATTGGCACGCATTCCAATAACAGCATACGCAGGAACGGGTAAGGAATGTGCCGGATCCATCCAAGAGTTCCCGATATACCTTACGTTGGCTGATAGGCTTGCTTTTGGTAATGGGTAATAAGTAAACCCAGCATAGCCCATATTTTGAGGGGTGCCACCCAACTGAGTTCGCAATGGATTGAGCGACGCGTCTACGCTTGTAGCATTCCATGTAACAAAAGCTCTTGTATAGGTGTAACTTGCATCCATAGCCCATTGCGAATTAATATCATGATGCGCCTGAAATTCAAGGCCTTGACTCTGGGTATTTTGGTTATTAGAGTATGACGAAGCTGAGGTGCCGTTACACACTGAACCAACCGGACAAAACGCCAAATATGCTGCCGAAGTTTGACTCAGGGTTGCGCCATAAACTGCATTTTTAATAAAGTTATTGAATCCAGTGAGCTGTACAAAACCTGAATTCCATCGGTAATCCGTTCCGGCTTCATATCCTGTCATATTTTCCGGCGTCAAATTTGGATTCGCAAAACTATAAGACTTGCCTGGAGACCCATAACTTCTAAGCATGTTGTTCATTCCAGGTGCATGAAACGCCTGGTATGCAGAAGCGCGCAAATTCCAGCCTTTGCTTAATTGATACAGCAACCCCAGATTCGGGCTAAGTTTGGTTTGCTTTACCACCTGCGCATTTGTGTATGAAGGGTTATAGCCATTGGCTCCAGCTACATAGTAAATTGGGACATTGCTTGTGTATTGATCTACCCGAGCAGAAAGAGTGGCCTGAAAAGGCACGTTCGTGTTTGATTTAATTTGGCCCATTAGTCCGGAAAAATTTTGAGTAGCCTTTGCATAAGCAACCCCTACATTCGTCTGCCCTAAAAACTGTGGATTTGGCGTTCCAGCTGAAGTTGCGCAGGCAACCGCACCAGCTCCGCAGTTAGCTGTTGCAATACTATTTGCAAAATTTGAGGCATTAATCTGTCTTAAATCAAGGCCTACAATATATTGCTCTACTATAGAGTTCCTTAAGTCATGGTTAAAGGATACCGAACCCCCACCACTAGTAGACGGGTCTTGATAAGTAGAGGAGATGTAAGGGGTGCTGGTTGGAGTACCAGTGGTAGTACCAGATGGATTTGTGGTTGCTCCATTTTGCTTGTTAAAAATCTCATTTTGGTAAAAACCGCTAACAATTATTTTCTTGTCAACGTCTAGCTTAGTGCTTGTGCCGCCAGCAATATTGGTTGTTTGAATTAAATTTGTTGCGAAGCTATAACCAGAACTCAGATCAGCCATAGTGCTATAGCCGGCCCGGAAAAATCCATCCGTATCCGGACTAAATTTCATATTACCTTGCATGCGCATATTAGAATTTTGAGCACTTGCATTAGACATACCAGGCTGAAGTGGTGCCTGCTGGGCCGTTGTTACGTTTGGAAGGGTTTTTGTTTTACCCCAAAGCGTAGCAGGAGATATGGTTGCAGGATTCACATAGCCCTCAGTATTAAAGTAATCCGCAGAAAAGCGGAGCTTTAATGCGTCGTTGACTGCCAAATCTTTTGATACAGCTACGTTACCCGTCCCAAATGCACCATAGCTAACCGAAGCTTCGTTTTTGCTATTGGAGATATTTTTGGTATTGATGTTGATTACACCACCCATACCGTAGTTGCCCCACAAACTCGAAACACCACCCCTAACCACCTCGATACTTTCAATTGAAGACATTGGAACCTGATTCCATTGCACAGTATTGTAAAAAGGGTCTAGTGCTGGCACACCATCAATTAACACCAAAGATCTTGCATTTCCTAATCCACGCATATTGATGCTTTGGCCTGTTGGATCTTTTTCGTAATAAGGAGTGTCATTCAAAAATACACTCGGCGTATTTTTTAAGATTTGGTCAGGAGTCTGATCAGGCGCCAGCTCCAGTACCTCCTGGGTCATGACAGTTGTATTCATGGTCATACGATCCAAAGGCGTATCTGTACGACTAGCGTTCACAACAACCTCGCTGAGTTTTTGATTGTAGTCGGGTGGTGGGGCAATCTGCGCATAGGCTTGAGTCACCATTAGTGATGCGACCAAGGCAATACCAACATAAGCGTGCATTAAGTGACGCGATACTTTTTCAGATGAAATCATTTACTTCTCCACACAATTTAACGGTAACGTGCTTATTGCCTTGTTACCAATTACATAGCTAGGCTATGCCCTAAGAATTGTTAGGCTTGTGCTGGAGGTGCAGCTGAAGGTGGGGTTACCCAAACAGCAAGCGGCTTGGGTGATTGATAGAAAAGCTGAGGCAGCATCGCAAAAGTTTGCGGTGCTTGAAAACTCAGATTGGTATGAAAAGCTGGTGTGATGCCGGAATAGGTAACGCAGTATGGACAAGGCTCCATAAATTGAGCTTGATCGGCCTGTTCATCACCCTGAACACTGATCTGCATTTTGCTGCCATCTACTGAGCAAATCTCCATCGCAAAACCTTGACCACCCTTTACAAGCGATACCGCTTGTGAAAGCGCTGGCGCAAGTGCACTCATCGCGATTGCTATTGCAGCAACCCAGTGGACGAGTTTGCGGTGATGGAATTTCATAGTTGAGTAAGTTTATCTCAGTTAATGCGGTTTCCCTCAAAAGAAAAGGGGATCCTATTGGATCCCCTTTAAAGAGCTGAAAAAGCTCAAATTACATCGTTGCAGAGCGCTCGATCAACTTGCGACGCATTGGGCGCAAGACGAACCAAGCCAGAATTGCAGCTGCACCGTTCAAGATACTAGCAACCCAAAATACCGCTTCCCACCCACCGGTTGCAGCTGCCAATACGCTTGAGAGTGGTACCAACAATGAAGCGGTACCTTTCGCTGTGTAGAGGAGGCCTGCATTACCAGCAGCGTAGGTTGAGCCGAATGTATCTGCATTGGTTGATGGAAACAAACTATAGATCTCACCCCAAGCAAAGAATACGAGGCCCGTCAACAGAACAAACATCACCGGATCTTGACCGAAGTAGTACAGACCAAGAATGCCCAAGCACTCAAAAGTAAAGCATAAGGTCATGGTTTGCTCGCGGCCAATCTTGTCAGATACCCAACCAAAAAATGGACGAGTCAAACCGTTCAATACGCGGTCAATTGTTAAAGCGAAGGTTAAAGCAGGTAATGCTAATCCCATCAAGCTTACGGTTACACCAGCAATCTTGAAGTCCTTAGCAATTGGAGCTAATTGCGCTGTAGCCATTAAGCCACCAGCCGCAACCATTACGAACATCAGATACATGATCCAGAACACAGGTTGCTTAACCATCTCCATTGGACGGAAGTCTTTGCGTGTTTGAGAAACGCTCGCCTTAACAGTCGTAATTGCACTCTTGATTGGCTTAGATAAGAGCAAGCTGAGTATCACAACAATTACGCCCTGGCCGATACCAAAGAACCAGAAAGCCTCTTGATAACCTTGCTTAGCAATCATGTTTGCAATGGGAATCACTGTCAACGCAGAACCCGCTCCAAAACCAGCAGCTGTCATACCGGCAGCCAAGCCACGACGATCTGGGAACCATTTGAGTGCGTTACCTACACAAGTACCGTAAACAGCGCCTGCCCCAACACCACTAACAGCAGCTGCTGTATAGAGCATCGTTAAAGTAGTTGCTTGGGAATTCATCACCCAGCCAAGACCGCACAAAAGTCCGCCAAAGAAAACCACTGGACGAGGGCCAAACTTATCTACTAAATAACCTTCGATTGGAACGAGCCAAGTTTCAGTTAATACGAAAATCGTGAACGCAACCTGAATTGCTGAACGCCCCCAGCCAAATTTTTCATCAATTGGGTTTACAAATAAAGTCCAGCCGTATTGCAAATTGGCAATCATTGACATACAAATAATGCCGATAAATAATTGAAACCATCTACCACCCAAAGGCTTAATTTCTACTGCGTTACTCATTTCATCTCCAAATTTTTTATCTTTATGCCTGTAATCAGGAATACTTGTTATTACCAATTTAAAGTAACCCTCGATTATTCAAAAACAGAAGAATTTCTATCTTGATTTAGGTCAACAATTGAGAAATTGTCTTTGTCTTATTGGATGAAGCTCGGGAATGTACTAGGCAATAAAAAAGGGGCTTACGCCCCTTTTCCAATAAATAAAATTCATGTTCTATATGGCCAGCTTCTTCCTGCCAAAGAACTTTCCAAAGAGCGGCCAGAGGAGCAATACCAAAGCTAGTGTAGTAATGCCAGCCACTAAGTAATTTGAAAAGAATATATCAACACTACCCTGAGACATTAACATCGACTGACGGAAAGAGTCTTCCGCACGGTCGCCCAACACTAAAGCCAAGACCATTGGTGCCATCGGATAGTCGAGCTTCTTAAAGATGTAGCCAAGCACACCAAAACCAAGCATTAACCAAACGTCAAAAGTGGCATTGTGGACGGTGTATGCACCCACCGCACAAATCACAATGATGACTGGCGCGATGATGGAGAATGGAATTCTCAAGATTGAGGCAAACAATGGAACGCAAGTTAAAACAACAAACAAGCCGGCCAAGTTACCCAAATACATACTAGCGATCAAACCCCAAACGAAGTCTGGCTTTTCAACGAAGAGTAATGGGCCTGGTTGCAAACCCCAAATCAATAATCCGCCAAGCAATACGGCGGCTGTTGGTGATCCGGGGATACCAAGAGATAGCATTGGCAACAAGGCAGCTGTACCGGCAGCATGCGCTGCTGTTTCTGGCGCAACAATCCCCTCCATCTCACCCTTGCCAAAGTTTTCACTGTTCTTAGAGACCCGCTTAGCAACCCCATAAGACATGAATGAAGCTGGAGTCGCACCACCAGGAGTGATGCCCATCCAGCAACCAATCAAGCAGCTACGCAATGATGTAGCCCAGTACTTAGGCAATTTTGCCCAAGTCTCTAGCACCACTTGTCGACGAATCTTTGCAGCAGCACCATGGAATGCCAAGCCCTCTTCCATTGAGAGCAGAATTTCACCAATACCAAACAGACCGATCACTGCAATTAAGAAGTCAAATCCACGCATCAATTCTGGGTTGCCAAAGGTTAAACGCAATTGGCCCGTCACAGTATCCATGCCAACGGTAGCCAAAGCAAAACCTAGCATCATCGCGGAAATAGTCTTAAACGGTGAGCCCTTATTCATGCCCACAAAACTACAGAAGGTCAGTAAATAGACTGCAAAGAACTCCGGCGGCCCAAATTGCAATGCAAACTTCGCCACCAGCGGGGCCAAGAAAGTGATCATTACAATCGCAAAAAACGCGCCAACAAAAGATGAGGTAAAGGCAGCAGTCAATGCTTCTCCAGCTTTACCATTGCGAGCCATTGGATAACCATCAAAGGTTGTGGCGACAGACCAAGGCTCCCCCGGAATATTAAAGAGCACAGATGTAATCGCACCGCCAAACAAAGCACCCCAATAAATACAGGAAAGCATGATGATGGCTGAAGTAGGCGGCATCGTGAAGGTCAATGGCAACAGAATTGCAATTCCGTTAGCGCCGCCCAAGCCTGGCAACACACCAATAATCACACCAAGAGTTACGCCAATCAACATCAATAACAAGTTAAAGGGTGTCATGGCAACAGCAAAGCCACTAAATAGAGCGTTAATTTCTTCCAACTGGTACTCCTTGCTTTTTAATCTTTTTAATTGTAATTTTTAGTTCACGCCAAGAAACTCGAGCGGATTAATCCATGAGCCGTGTGGTAGTGGCACCTGAAACCAGAACTCGAACATAAGGTACAGAGATACGCTTACCCCAACTGATACTGCAATGGCTTTCCATACTGGATATTTACCAAGCCAAATCATGAAGACAGCAATGTAAATGACTGATGAAACATAAATGCCAATTAATTGAACACCCAGAACAAATACAATCGCTGGCAATAACACTGCCATCACTTGCTTGAAGGCCTCTTTATCGACGAAGGATTCTTTTTTCTTATTCTTATTAACAATCGCAGATTGATAAAGAGTAATGGAGCTTGAAAGCAAAATAATCAGACTAATGTAAAAGGGAAAGTAGCCCGCCTCTGGACCATCACTACCCCAACTAGCTCCTAATTTAAGGCTCCCGGTCATTACCACTAGACCCACAACCATAAATAAGAGTGAGGTGATGATATCCATCGCTCTAACACTAATAACAGAGTCTTGATTTGAATTTTTTGAATGTTCAGACATGTGCTTCGACCGCCAATAAAAAGATTAATTAATACTACGTAACTTGGATAATGATGACTCTTGCCCTTAAAAATAGTCCTCCCCTTCGGGAGGCCCTATTCCATAACTTACGATTACTTGGCTAAGAAACCCGCTTCAGTCATTAGTTGCTTATGCAATACTTCATTCAGAGTCAGCCAATTACTAAATTCTTTACCCGACATAAATGTTTGATTGAATGCGCCGTCAGCCATAAATTTCTTCCACTCAGGTGTCGCGCGTACTTTTTTGAATAGGTCGACATAAAAGTCTACTTGCTCTTGGGTAACGCCTGGAGCCATGAAGATACCGCGCAACATCACATAGTCAGTAGGGACACCCACTTCTTTGCAGGTTGGTATGTCATACCAAGATTGGGTATCAGTAACCTTCTCTTTGTATGGCATACGAGTGTCATCAAACACACATAATGCACGCAGTTTATTGGCGCGCCATTGGGCAACTGCTTCGATTGGATTATTTACCGACGAATCAATATGGTTCCCCACCAGTTGAACTGCAACGTCGCCACCCCCTTTAAATGGGATGTAAGTGAACTTAGCGCCCGTAGCTTTTTCAAGAGCCACTGTAATGATTTGATCTTCTTGTTTGGAACCAGTGCCACCCATTTTGAATTTACCCGGTCCTGCTGCTTTAGCAGCATCGATATATTCTTTGGCGGTTTTGTATGGCTTGTCTGCGTTATCCCATAATACAAACTGATCAAGCGCCAACATCGCCACTGGGGTAATGTCTTTCCAGTTGAAGGGGACACCAGTAGCCAATGGTGTAGTAAACAAGTTAGAGAGCGTAATCACAATCTTATTTGGGTCGCCTTTAGCTTCTTTCATCGCTAAAAAGCCTTCAGCACCAGCACCAGCAGATTTATTCACAGGAATGATGGCCTGCTTCATGAGATTATTTTTAGTAATAATGCCTTGAATCATGCGCGCCATTTGGTCGGCGCCTCCTCCGGGACCAGCAGGGATAATGAACTCAACTGGTTTAGTTGGCTCCCAAGTAGCAAATGCGGGCGAAAAGCCCACAACACCGACGGTTAGCGCGGTAGATAACAAAACTCTTTTTAACTTCAGCTTCATGAATGCTCCTCCAAGAATTGGTATGCCATATTACTTTGGCTTTTCTATTTATACGCTGATTTATGCACCCTAAGAAGCATGCCGATCTTGACAGATATCAATAATTCTAAAAACTAAGATCGGCAAAAGCAAAAAGTTAGTAGAAACCCTTATTCAAGACTTAAAACTTAATCCACAAAACTCCCAACTGCATGGGTAATGAAGGCACCCCTAAGCTTATTCACAAAGGGGGCTTGACCAATAAACCACTTGCAACGAAGTGGATCATCAAAAATCACTTTTTTAAATGCAGAAGCCACCCGAAGATGGCTTCATTAAATCTTACGCGAGCAATTTTTCCTACAGGGCAATCACCGGCAAATTGGTATGCACAATAACTGCATGGGTGTCACTACTCATAATCATGCCTTTGATACCCGTTCTCTTGTGAGACGCCATCACAATGACATCTGCTTTGAAATTTTTAGCAGCCTCCAAGATGCCCTCATATACAACTGCTTTAAATACATGACTCGTCTTAAATGAAACAGATTTATCTATCAACTTTTCGGCTTTTTTGAATAATTCTTGAGCATGAGCTTCGCAGGCTTTTTTATGATTGGTGTCTGATATCTTGTAGTCAGATGCCTTTCTTGTATATATGAATGGTGCCCTAGGGTCAGATACATATACAAAAATAATGGTTGCCGAATCCGCCTTAGCCAAGTCGGAAATTTTTTTGATAGATTTGACCGTAACCATATCGCTTGATATGGGGGCTAAAATAGTTTTAAACATAATAAACTTGCCTTTCAGTAAAATATATTCTTAGTCTCTAATGACATGTGTAAGTTTGTTCCGATTGGGCTTTTGAAGGTTTGATATAGATCAAAAAATGGAGAGCTTCACCCCAAATCAATGCTTTGGGGTAGATTTTAGAAGTACGCCAACGAATTAGGCGCTAGCCTAGAAGCCTATTTATGAGGCTAAAATTGGTGCCGCTTGCCGGAATCGAACTGGCGACCTTTTCATTACGAATGAACTGCTCTACCAACTGAGCTAAAGCGGCGGTAAATCCATTCTAGCGGAAGCGATCCAACAGTTTCTTGCTAACTTTATCCAGCTGAGTGGCGTCTTTAATTAAAAACTGCAGGCCATTGGAATCTGCAATGAGCAGCGTGTTGCCTGCAATGCGACGAATGTCTTCTTCACCTTTGAGTCGAATACGGGTTGGGCCACGATCAGTCTCAATATCCCAAATGCTCGGGGTTGCAAAAGTTGAAACCTTGGTAATTTTTTCAATTACGGGCATGAACTCACGCGCAGCCAATTCTTCTTCTATCAGTGCAAGTTCGGATTCCGGAATGGCGGCGATATCCCCAAACCAGCAAAGCTCTTTGCCAGACTGATCCATTAAACAAATGCCAGCGCCTGGAGCAGTAATCGGAAACGCTCTTACTGGATGGATGCCTATATGGCGATGACCTGCAGCGTCAATCAAGACCAGGCGCCCTAATGCGTCGCGCTCTAGCTGATGCGGTTTGCTGTTCATATTTAACTTACTCATACGCCACCACCAATATGTTTGGCAGCTTCTTGTAGCGCTTCTTCCTCTTGCTCATCAAGACTCTCGCCGATAGCGCCACCCTCGACCAACTCTGCCGCATGGCGAAGTTGCGCCTGATACAAGGTGTAATAAGCGCCCTGCGCTTCCATCAATTGATCGTGAGAGCCAATCTCTACAATCTCACCTTTATCCAATACTACTAAGCGATCTGCTTTTCTTAAGGTAGACAGGCGGTGTGCAATAGCAATCGTAGTCCGGCCTTTGACAAGGTTGTCTAAGGCGCGCTGAATTTCTTTTTCAGTAGTGGTATCCACTGAAGAGGTCGCCTCATCCAAAATCAAAATACTTGGATTAATGAGTAAGGCACGTGCGATGGAAATCCGCTGACGCTCACCGCCTGATAAAGATTGGCCACGTTCGCCTACTAAAGAGTCATAGCCTAGTGGCAAGCGGAGAATAAATTCATGGGCATGGGCAGCACGCGCAGCTTCAATAATCTCTTCACGAGTAGCGTCCGACTTACCATAGGCAATATTTTCTGCAATCGTGCCAAAGAACAAAAATGGTTCTTGCAAGACTAAGCCGATTCGCTTGCGATAGTCGGCAATTCCAATGCTGCGAATATCGCGCCCATCCAAAGTAATAGCACCTGCGCTGACATCATAGAAACGGCAAATCAAATTGACCAGCGTACTCTTACCAGAGCCACTGTGGCCTACTAAGCCAATCATTTCGCCAGGGGCAATGTCCAGATCAATTCCTTTGGTCACGGCACGATTACCGTAGCGGAAACCCACACCACGCATAGCGATACGACCTTTGACATCTACCAAAGGAGCGGGATTCAGCGGCTCAGGAACGCTAGAGACGTGGTCCAAAATATCAAAGATCCGCTTAGCACCAGCAGCGGCCTTTTGTGTATGCGAAACAATGCGACTCATGGAATCTAGACGAATATAAAAGCGTCCAATATAAGCAAGGAAAGCGATCAGAACGCCCACAGTGATATGTCGATGAACAACCTGCCAAATACCAAAGCCCCAAACAACCAATAAGCCAGTCTCAGTCAGCAAAGTAACTGTTGGTGAGAACAGACCCCACACACGATTGACGCGATCGTTGATTTGCAGATTGTGTTTATTCGAATCTACAAAACGCTTAAGCTCACGATCTTCTTGAGCAAAGGCTTTCACCACCCGAATACCCGGAATCGTGTCAGCCAAAATATTCGTCACCTCGGACCAGATGCGATCAATCTTTTCGAAACCAAAACGTAACTTATCACGCACCACATGAATCATCCAAACAATGAATGGCAAAGGCGCCAGAGTAACTACAGCCAGCAATGGATCAATCGATACCAAAATGGCAGCGGTCATCGTGATCATCAAGACATCAGTTACAAAATCGAGCGCATACAGCGAGAGGAAAACACAAATACGATCTGTCTCAGCGCCAATACGGGCAATCAAGTCACCTGTTCTCTTACCGCCAAAGTACTCCAAAGAAAGCTTGAGTAAATGCTCAAAGGTGGTATTGCGCAAATCAGCACCAATCCGCTCACTTACAAGGGCTAGTAAATAGGTTTTCCACCAACCTAATCCCCAAGCTACTATCGCAGCACCAAATAGGGCGAGCAGATACATGCTGGCCAAATGAAAATCAATCGGCAAGCCTTTTTCATATGGAATCAGCACATGGTCCATTAAAGGCATCGTGAGATACGGCGGAATTAAAGTTGCTCCGGTCGATAGCAGAGTCAATACAAAACCCAATAGCAATTGCCTCTTGTAGGGACGAGCAAAACGCCAGAGCTTGAATAAGGTCCAAGTTGAGGGTGGCTTATCAAGCTCAGGATCACAAGTGGGACAAGCATCTGAGTTTGCAGGTTTTGGGGTTAAGCAAACTGGACATACCTGCTTGTCGTACTCACTTGATTGAGTAATTTCAACACTTGGTATATGCCCTTGGGATAGCTGTTTAAAGGCAGACTGTAGACGTAAAACCTGGGGGTTCACCGCTAGCGTGAAATGCCAAACCCTGAGCAAACGATCGGCAGACTCCAGCTTTAGACTTCCTACGCCAGCATGATCCCCATGCAGAAGATGTGCCCCATGACTTATCGGCCAAGACTCAAAACCTTTGCCGTCAGTCCAAACTAAGCACTGATCGACCAGTAAAAGTAGACTTTTTTGGAAACGCAGATCTCCATCTAAATCCAATTCAACCCATGCCAGTATGGCTTCTAGGCTCTGGATGGGAGATGTTGAGTTCCCTAAAACACCTTGCCAATCGCTTGGCAGAGTGGAGGTAGATGGGGGAGTTTCAGGCTTCATTGACCCTAAAAGTATAGTGGAGCTAGATTTTTTCTATTTATAGCTAGTGTCAACTTTAATGACTGGAAAGCCGTTAAAGTTGACAGTAAGGCTTTTTATATATTTTTGCTAATTTTGTAGATTTCCAATAACTACTAGAAACAGAGAGACGGTCTGATGGTTCCCGCCCAAACAGGCGCCAACCCTAGCTATTCCCCACATGCCCCAATTACTAGATAAAACCATTGAGATTCTGAGTGTTAAGCATCTCCGTGGCCCCAATATGTGGACTTACCATCCCGTTATTGAGGTTTGGATTGATATTGGCGATCTTGAAGATTACCCATCCCATCTCATTCCTGGCTTCTATGAACGCTTGGTCAAAGCCCTGCCCAGCCTTCAAGAACATCGCTGTAGCTATGGCGAAGCCGGCGGATTCCTCAAGAGAGTTGAGGAAGGGACCTGGCCAGCGCACATCATGGAGCACCTCACCTTGGAACTCCAAAACTTGGCTGGCATTCCAGGTGGTTTTGGTAAGGCACGTGATGGTGATCGCCGCAGCGTGTACAAGGTGATGGTGAGCGCCATTAATGAAGAAGTCACACTGACTGCCCTGAAATACGCCCGCGATCTTTACCTTGCCTTAGCCCAAGACAACAAAGATTGTGTTGCCGAAGTGCAAACTATTGTTGAGAATCTGCGCGAACTTGGTGATGACCTTTTACTAGGGCCCAGTACCGCCTGCATTGTGAACGCTGCTGAAGAGCGTGGCATTCCATCCATTCGTTTGTCAGAAGGCAATTTAGTTCAACTGGGTTACGGTGCAAAGCAAAGACGCATTTGGACTGCTGAAACTGATCAAACCAGCGCTATCGCTGAAACCATTTCCAGAGATAAAGATCTCACAAAGAGCTTGCTTGCTAGCGCTGGTGTTCCTACGCCAGAAGGTAGGACTGTTACTAGCCCAGATGACGCGTGGGAAGCAGCGCAAGATATTGGCTTACCTGTAGTGGTTAAGCCAATTGACGGCAACCATGGTCGCGGTGTTTTTATCAATCTCTATACCCAAGCAGAAATTGAAGCTGCTTATGCAGTAGCAATTGAAGAAGGCAGTGAAGTTCTCGTAGAGCGTCATATTGTTGGTGACGAGCATCGCCTATTGGTGGTTGGTAACAAAGTAGTTGCTGCTGCAAAAGGTGAAACTGTTTGGGTGACTGGTGATGGCAAACACACCGTGCATGAACTCATTCAAATTCAGATTAATTCAGACCCCCGTCGTGGTACCGCAGAAGAACATCCTCTCAACCCAGTACGGATTGACTCCGCAGTAGAGTTGGAACTAGCACGCCAAAAACTGACTGGTGAGAGCATTCCTGTCGCCGATCAAAAAGTGCTGATTCAGAGTAACGGTAACGTGGCATTTGATGTCACAGACTTAGTTCACCCTGATGTAGCTAGCCAAGTGGCCTTAGCGGCACGCGTGGTTGGCCTCGAGATTGCTGGGGTTGACTTAGTAGCGCAAGACATTAGCAAACCGCTTGAAGCACAAAATGGCGCAATCGTTGAAGTCAACGCGGGCCCTGGTTTATTGATGCATCTGAAGCCGGCTAGCGGTAAACCTCAGCCAGTTGGTAAAGAGATTGCCAACCATCTCTTCCCGCCTGGTACAGATTTCAGAATTCCAGTAGTCGGTATCTGCGGTGAACGTGGCAAAACGCCCGTTGCTGAAATGATTGCACATTTCTTAAGATTAACGAATCGCTATGTCGGACTATCGAGCAGCAAGGGTTTATCTTTTGGCAACCGCACCATTCCAAAAAGCGATGTCACTAACTGGGAAAACGCACGCCGTACCTTATTAAATCGCGCAGTTGAAGCTGCAGTCATTGAAAACAACCATCTATCCATGTTGATTGAAGGCTTGGCATATGAC
>Ga0194037_1000840_pt1 | contig 23726 bp, 19 predicted proteins | sample JunL306m_MetaG_FD_148653 | JGI IMG/M metagenome (GOLD analysis project Ga0194037, IMG submission 148653) | Anoxic zone freshwater microbial communities from boreal shield lake in IISD Experimental Lakes Area, Ontario, Canada - Jun2016-L304-6m | ecosystem: Environmental > Aquatic > Freshwater >...
GGATTATTCAACCTTGGAAAAAGTCTCCTGTTCTTATGTGAGTGATGACCTAAAACAGCGAGAAGATGATGTTGTCTGGAAAGTTAAGGTGGATGGTGAATGGGTATATCTGTTATTTTGATGGAGCTCCAAAGCACTGTTGATAAGTATATGGCGCTTAGAATGATGGTCTATATCGGTTTACTTTATCAGGACTTGATTAAGCAGCATCCAATTCGTTGACCAAGAATTAGCCAGACTACAAGCCCAAGCAGCCATTCTGCAAACTGCAAGAATAGCTTATGCCAAAGCCTTGAATGATGCGCTGGGTAGTGAGTTGGTGTTTAATTAAGCTTGGTTTGATTTGATCTGATCTATCGAAACAATAACCCTCAATGGTGAGAGCTGGTGGGGGTTTTTGGTTTCTGATAATTTGTATAGGCGAGTAGCTTTGCTATGCTAAAATCATCAGCATTGACTGTAGGAAAGAACAACATGACTGTTGACAACAAAAACTTAGATGAAGCGCAACGTGTAACAAATGAATTTAATAAAATGCCACTAAAAATTAGAGAATTATTAAATAATTTAGAAAAAGCAGGCTTCGTTAATCGTGGTGGCAAAGGGAGTCAACGGAATTATGAACATCCTAGTGGTGCTCGTATTACCATTTCAGGTGGTTTAGGTGATGATGCAAAACCGTATCAAGAAAAGTTAGTCAAACAAAAGCTAGGAGAGGTTTAACTTCATGAAAGATAGTGATAGATACTTGAAAATAGTGGAGTGGTCTGAAGAGGATGGGTGTTATTTAGGCTCAGCTTTAGGCTTAATTGAATATTGTTGCCATGGTGATAATGAAGTAGATGTATTTAAGCAACTTTGCACAATTACAGATGAATGGGTAAATTTATTGAATAGTCAGCACAAAGAATTGCCGGTGCCGATTGTTTACCAGCATCGTGCGGCTATGGACAATAGGGGACAGACCACGTTTAACCCGTAAGGCGGATTCGCGATAGCAATCCGCCAACAGGTAACGACTAAGCCCAAACCCCACAAGGGTCTAGGTACAAACAAAACCCCATCGCTCACAAGGCGCAGGGGTTTTTTGTTCGATGGTTTTCGATCTTGCGAACCCGCCCTATGAATAGCTGGATCAGAGTAAAGTTAAATATCTCATCACAGTTTATGTCTTCCCATAATGGCTGTTATGTTAAATTGACAACAATTATAATTACATGTATCTTTTAAAAAATGATAATTATGGAAGGGGTTGGTTTGTGAGCACAATTACATTTGATACGCTTAAGTTTGTTGAGCGTTTGGAAAAAGCAGGTGTTTCACGTGAACAGGCTTCGGCTATGGCTGAAGCTTTTAAGGATGCTAGCGGAGAGGCTGAAGTTGCTACTCGTAAAGATATTGCGCTTGCTGTTGCGGAGATCAAGACGGAGATTGCCAATGTTCGTGGTGAGATGGCCTTAGTTAAGTGGATGCTTGGAGCAGTTCTTGCCATTGCCATTGCCAATTTTGCTAAGCAGTTTTTTTGATGGTCGAATAACTGTAGTGGTCAAGTTTTTTAAGACACAGAGATAGGTTGTTTCATAGCCCTATTGGCTTCATAGTTATTGGGTGAGACATATCCCAATGTAGAATGTAATCGCTGACTATTATAGAAATTAATTATATAGTCGTTGATATTACGCATCGCTTCTTCATGATTAGCATAGTCTTGTCGCCATACCCGTTCCATTTTTAAATTAAGAAAGAATCGCTCTATAACGGCATTATCCCAACAATTGCCTTTGCGACTCATGCTGCCAATACAGCCATATTTAGTTAACAAGTTTAGATGCTCATGACTGGCATATTGACTCCCTCGATCAGAATGAACAATGAGTCCCGCTCTTGGCTGGCGTTGACTGATAGCTAATTGCAGAGCAGTACACACCAGTTCTGCAGGCATCGTGGGTGCCATTGCCCAACCCACAATCTTACGCGAATATAAGTCCAAAACAGCCGCCAAATATAACCAACCACTGCGAGTTCGAATGTAGGTAATATCAGAGACCCAAGCTTGATTTGCGGCCACGGGCTTAAAGTTTCTATTAAGCACATTTTCAAAAATAGGTAACGAATGATTGCTGTCAGTCGTATTAACAAACTTAGGCTTCCAGATCGGTTTTATGTTCATCTCTTTCATTAAACTACGAACACGATAGCGACCAATACGAATGCCTTTATTATTCATGTCAACCAGTAAACGACGACTTCCGTAGCTTCGATCAGAAGCTTCAAAGTGACTTTTTAACTGCATCTTAATAGGACAAAGAGGCTGCGGCTTTAGCTTCCTACGTTGCGCAGCATAATAACCGGCACGACTAATAGCAAAGATCTCACAACCCTGTTTAACAGTTATCGCCTTCTCTGCTTGCCACTTTTGAATCATAACGTGATTCATCGAAGTTCTCGGGCAAAGAAGGCGGAGGCTTTTTTTAATAAATCGTTATCTGATTTTAGTTGACGATTTTCTAACTCTAGTTGCCTGATGCGTTGTTGTTCAACGGTTAGTGGCTTACCAATACCACTATTGCCAAGCTGCTCAGCTTCCACCTGTTTTACCCAGCGACGCACCGCAGTTTCGCCAATACTCATGTCGGTACAAACTTGGCCAATACTGACGCCTTGTTCTTTAATAAGTTTAACGACTTCTAATTTAAACGTAGTATCAAATACTCGACGTTCTTTATTCATGATGATTTCCCCATTTTGATTGATTAAGTATATCAACCTATCTGGGTGTCTGTTTTTATTAGACCACTACACCTTAAGTTCAATAAGAAGTCTGCACATAAAACAAAAGTCTTGAATAAGAGATAATTCCCAGCAATAAAAACGGTTATAGAGTGTTAGAATACTGGCAAGGCGCTAGCGACTGGGTTTAAATTTACCAGCAGTAAAATATTCACTAACGATAGTGACTATTTATTCTCAATTAATTGATGTGGTTGGCACTTAATTTTTTAAAGAGTTTTTTGAACTGATTAACAATACGATCTCTGAGGGCACTATGCGGAATCTGAAGTTCTTACCTATCGCGATAGGCGCGATACTCGCTATTACAATCATTTTATATGTTGTTTTTCATTTCATATTTATTGATCTATTTGTAGACCTTTGGTGGTTCCAGTCTTTAAAGCTTGAAGCTTATTTTTGGCTACGATTACTCTATAAGTTTTTCTTGTCGGGTGGCGTCACAGTGGCGTTCTTTGCGCTGTTCTTTTTTCATTTCTGGATCGCCTCTCGATATTTAGGCTTAAATCCACCCGATGAGTTTCTAAATAATGCTGACCAACGTCAGCGCTTTCAGCGTTTTGCTGATATGTTTATGAGTGGTTCAGTTAAAGTCTATACGCCGATTTCGTTAGCACTCGCTGTTTTTGTCGCCCTACCTTTCTATAATCAATGGGAAACCTCATTACTTTATTTTTTCGGTGCTGAATCAGGCGTAACAGAAAGTGTATATGGACGAGATGTTAGTTTTTATCTACTTTCTTATCCGATATACCTACTTATTCAAAAAGAGTTACTCATTACCAGTGGCTTAATTTTTATATTTGTAGGTGCGCTCTATTGGCTAGAACATATCTTTGTACCTAATCAAAATAAAGAATTTCCTGTAGGTGCCAAAGTTCATTTAACTATCTTAATAAGCTTCGTCGTAGCCTTTGTGGTATGGGGTTTCTTGTTGCAACGCTATGACCTGTTATATACCAACGCTTATGAACCCATATTTTCTGGGCCAGGGTTTGTCGAAATCCGTTATAAATTACCGCTAATATGGTTAGCTATCGTCACATTTATGGCGACAGCGGTGTCAGCTGTTTTGTTTATTTTTTCAGAAAAACATCGTATCAAAACGCCATTTTTAATCACTTTGACGGCGTTTATATGCGTATTAGGTCTACCTAAAATTCAGGCAATTCCTGATGCTATTCAAAGATATATCGTTAATCCAAACCCTGTCAAATCTAACAAACCCTATATGCAGTTGAATATTGATTCAACGCTAGCGGCTTATGATTTAAAGAATGTTAAAACCGTTGACATGACCATTAAGCTTGATGCGGCTAAGGATATAGAAACATGGAGTACACAAAAGCATTTTGAGAATATTCCAGTATGGGATAGAGAATATATCATTGATAGCTATAAGCAATTGCAAGAAATAAGACCTTATTACAACATGTTGACTGTTGATGAAGATCGTTATTTTATTCTCGATCATACAAGACAGGTTGATATAGCTGCCAGAGAAATTAATACCTCTAAGTTACCCAAAGAAGCTCAAAATTGGGAAAACATACATTTACGCTATACTCATGGTTATGGTGCAGTTGTAACGCCTGCTGCTCAAGATGCTGATAATCCATTGGTTTGGTATTTGCGTGATTTGAATATGCATTCAGATGTTGGTTTTAATGTCGTACATCCAGATATCTACTATGGTCTTGAGAAATATGATTACGCCATTGTGCCAAATAAACTTAAGATCCCTGGTATTGCAAGTTCTGACCCAAGTGTTTCGGAAGAATATCATGGTGAAGGTGGGGTTCCGATTCCCTCTTTATTTAGAAAGGCCTTATTTTCTCTTTATTTTAAAGACGAAAAAATATTCTTTTCAACTAATATATCAAATGAAAGTAAAGTCAAAATTCGCCGAAATATTACCGAGCGCATTAATCATTTAACGCCCTTTTTACATCTTGATAAAGATCCTTACCTAGTCATCACCAAAGATCGACTTTACTGGATGCAAGATGCTTACACTTTATCGGATAAATATCCTGTTTCTAAACCTGCAGAAGCGGATTTCTTATCCGGTCATCAAAAATTTAACTACATTCGTAATTCCGTTAAAATTGTAGTAGATGCTTATGATGGAGATGTGGATTTTTATATTTCTGATCCTTCAGATGCCATTATTCAGGCTTATCATAATGCTTACCCAGGCTTGTTTAAAAATTTAGAGGAAATGCCTGTTGAATTAAAGCAACACTTACGTTATCCACGTGATCTTTATTATTTACAAATGAAGGTGTATGCCAAATATCATCAGCAAAATCCCGAGTTATTTTATGAGCAGGCAGAAACGTGGGCGCAGGCAAATGTTAGAGAGCAACCCGTTTTACCCTATTATCAAACCATGGATTTTGGTAATTGTAATGATAGCGAAGAATTTGTCTTAATTAACCCTATGACGCCCGTTAATAGAACTAATCTGAGTATGATTGGTGTAGCGGGCACTTTAGATAAGACAAAGTGCGGATTAGATTATAAGCCGAGTATTACAGTTTATAAATTTGGTAAAGATGTGCAAGTCAATGGCCCCGCACAAGTTGAGGCTTTGATTAATCAAAACCCTGAAATATCTGAGCAATTCACTCTTTGGGATCAGCATGGTTCTGTTGTTGAAATGGGGCGTATGATTATTCTACCCATGGGTAATACCGTACTTTATGTCCATCCTATTTATATGGCTTCAACCAAAAACAAAATTCCCGAACTAACGAGAGTGATTGTTTCTGTGGGTAATGAAACCATTATGGACACAACATTATGGTCGGCCTTTAATCGCTTAAAGCAAATTTTTATCAAAAATGCAGCTGAAAGTGATGGGTCAGAAACACCCAGATCGATTTTTAATCCACAAAGATAAACGTGTAGGTCGGGTTAGCGATAGCGTAACCCGACAATTCGGCTAAGCTCAGGCAAAGGTGAAAGGTGAAAGGCAAAAGGTGAAGCCAAATATTTGTCACGCCTTAAGTTGCTAGCCGACATTTCGAAAGTCCATTACAAATGAACAACATTCACCAGCTATATGATTATTTCTGTAGTTATTCCTACTTATAATCGCCGTGATTTACTAAAGCGCGCGTTAGTATCTGTTTTTTCTCAAAGCTTGTTGCCTTCTGAGGTCATCGTTATAGATGATGGCTCTACCGACGGTACCGAGCTTATGATAGCTACGGAGTTTGCAACGGTACGTTATTATCACCAAGAAAACGCAGGTGTTAGTAGCGCCAGAAATGTGGGTATAGCTCAAGCTAGCGGTGATTGGTTGGCCTTTTTAGATGCAGATGATGAATGGTTACCCGATAAATTAAAGCAACAAAGCCTAGCTTTGCTTGATAATCCTGAAAGCAAGATTTGTCATACCGAAGAAATGTGGATAAGAAATGGTATACGCGTCAATCCCGCTAAGAAATACACTAAAACAGGGGGTTGGATATTTAATGATTGCTTGCAGTTATGTGCGATATCACCCTCAACCGTTATCATTCATCGCTCGGTATTTGAGGCTGTTGGCATATTTGATACTGACTTTCCAGTTTGTGAAGATTACGATCTATGGCTTAGAATCACTGCCCATTATCCGGTGTTATTGATTACAGAACCGCAGATAAAGAAGTACGGTGGACATGAAGATCAGTTATCGCAAAAGTATTGGGGTATGGATCGATTTCGTATCAAAGCCTTGCAAAAAATTATTGATAGCGGTCAGTTATCACAAGAAAACCAACAGTCCGCTATCGGCTTACTTTTAAAAAAAGCTCAGATTTATCTTGATGGTGCTATTAAGCGTGAAAAAACCCTAGAGGCCGATTATTATCGGCAACTCATGGGGCGTTATTAATTGATGTTACGCAGCCATTCAGCGGTTTATAAAAAAAATGAGGTCGCTATCGCGACAATTATATTTAATCGGGTAATCGCACCCGAGGGCGAGATACTTTCTTTTGCTCCGCCAAAAGAAAGTATCCAAAGAAAAGGCGGCTCGATTGCCGCTGCTTCCTGCGCTCCTCGGTTTTGTTGGGGGTCGGTAGAGAGGGCTTCCTGCCCTCCTACCGCCTCGCGGCATCCATGCCGCGCCCCTACGGGCTAATCCCAACAAAACCTGCGGTGCTCGGCGCGGCAAACGAGAGTAAATAGACGTTACTGCGTAACATGCGTTATTAAGGGGCTTACAATTTAAGGCGGGAGACTCAGCTTAATCGTTCACTTTTTAAGAGCAGGCAAAAGGCAAAAGGCAAAAGGCAAAAGGCAAAAGGCAAAAGGCGAAAGGCGAAAGGCGAAAGGCGAAAGGCGAAAGGCAAAAGGCGAAAGGCAAAAGGCGAAAGGCGAAAGGCAAAAGGCGAAAGGCAAAAGGCAAAAGGCAAAAGGCAAAAGGCAAAAGGCAAAAGGCGAAAGGGTTAAGCCTAGTATTTGTTAGACTTAATCTTTCACTTTGAGCCTCTTGTCTGTGTTGACGTTTGGATTAATCTTGTTCTCTAAAACGTATAGTAAGACCTTGCAGGAAATTTCTAATAATTTGGTCGCCACATTCCCGATAATTTTTATGGCCTTTTTGTCTAAAAAAAGCACTGAGCTCGCCTTTTGAAATTTGAAAATCCGCTAACTTTAAGGTCGATAACATATCTTCTTCTTTAAAGTTTAAAGCGATTCTTAATTTCTTAAGTATGCTGTTATTGGTTAAGGGTAATTCTGCCGGTTTAGTTTGTCCGTGCGGAGTTTCTAGTACGCCTCTTTTATAGGTAATGAGTCCTTTCAAAAAGGCATCCATACGTTCATTATCAAGCTCGATATAACCTTCTTGGTTATCTTTTTTGAGTAAATGTAGCAGTTCATCGCGTTCTATAATCACATCATTTAAAGCAAATATTTCAATCATAGTTGGGTCGTTAAGCTCTAAAGCATAGCGTACCCGGCGTAATACATCGTTGTTAATCATAGTCGTTTATTTATTCGAAGGTGTTAGAGACACGATGTTAAGCGTGATTTGTTTGTGTTGATTCTCGTAGGCTGGATAAGCAACGCGCATCCGGCATCAATGGTGGATGCGCGTTGCTTATCCACCCTACAATTTACTTGAGTTTGGGGGAAATAACACGTAGGTCGGGTTAGCGATAGCGTAACCCGATCTACAAAAAACTTGAGCTCTGTGTGCAGCGGATAATTAATCTCTTAGCAACTCATTAATGCCAGTTTTGCTGCGAGTTCTTTCATCAACTTGTTTGATAATAACGGCACAGTAAAGACTGTAGCTGCCATCGGCTGAAGGCAAGTTACCTGATACCACCACTGAACCAGCAGGTATGCGACCATAACTGACTTCACCCGTCATACGGTTGAAAATTTTGGTGCTTTGGCCGATATAAACGCCCATGGAAATAACACAGCCATCTTCAACGACAACACCTTCTACAATTTCAGAACGAGCACCAATAAAACAGTTGTCGCCAATAATAGTCGGGCCTGCTTGTAAAGGTTCTAAGACACCACCAATACCCACACCGCCAGAAAGATGTACGTTTTTACCGATTTGCGCACAAGAACCAACGGTAACCCAAGTATCAACCATAGTGCCGCTGTCTACATAAGCGCCGATATTCACGTAAGAAGGCATCAATATAGCACCAGGGGCAATATAAGAGCCGTGACGAGCAACCGCATTAGGTACAACACGCACGCCGGCTTTAGCGAAATCTTCTTCGCTGTAATTAGAATATTTACATTCAACTTTATCGTAATAACGTGTATTGCCGCCATCCATCATGCGGTTTTCGTTGATTCTAAATGATAAAAGCACTGCTTTTTTTAGCCATTGATGAGTGACCCAATCGCCATCTATTTTTTCAGCGACTCTTAAGGTGCCTTGATCAAGCAAGTTAAGCGTTTCTGTTACGGCAGAGCGAATCTCCGCTGAAACGTTAGCGGGTGTGATGTCTAAGCGTTGTTCAAAAGCGTCGTTAATAATGTTTTCAAGTTGTGACATGATTCTTCTTTATAGTGTGTTAAGGAAATTTTTAATACGATGAGCGGCTACTATGCAGTCATCGAGTGGTGCAACTAGAGCAATTCTAACATGGTTGAGGCCAGGGTTGAGTCCTTCAAATTCGCGAGATAAAAAACTACCCGGTAGTACGGTGATGTTTTCTCTAGCAAATAACTGTTGGGCAAAGTCGGTATCTGAAATCCCCTTCACTCCCCCTTTGTCAACGGAGGAGGCCAAAGGCTGGGGGATTTTCAACCAAACATAAAATCCAGCAGGAGGTTTGCTAATAGTACAGACCTCTGAAAGTATGTCGATGAATGCAGCAAATTTTTCACGATATAAACGACGATTTTCAATAACATGCTCTTCATCTTGCCAAGCCCTAATGCTGGCATATTGGCTAGGCAAAGGCATGGCGCAGCCTTGATAAGTCCGATATTGAAAATATTCATTTAAAATTGCAGCATCTCCTGCAACAAATCCTGAACGTAAACCGGGCGCATTAGAACGCTTAGATAAGCTATGAAAAACTACGCAACGTTTAAAATCATGATGGCCCATTTGATAAGCTGTTTGCAGTAAGCCAGCCGGAGGATTTTGTTCATCGTCGTAGAGTTCGCTATAACACTCATCTGAGGCGATGACAAAATCGTATTGTTCGGCTAATTTAATAAGTTTTTCATGATCAGCTGCACTCATCACTGCACCACTGGGATTGCCCGGTGAGCAAATATAAATGAGTTGGCAACGTTGCCAAATGGCTGCCGGCACAGCATCGAAATCAGCTAAATAACCAGACTCCTCAGTCGTGTTTAAAAAATAGGGCTCTGCCCCAGCTAATAATGCCGCACCTTCATAAATCTGATAAAAAGGATTAGGCATAATAACGACGGGCTGAGTGCTAGGATCAATTAAAAACTGAGCAAAAGAAAACAACGCCTCGCGGGTACCACTGACAGGTAAAACCTGAGTTTCTGGATTAAGGTCTAATGATGGAATTTGAAAGCGTTGAGCTATCCAATCAGCAATGGCGCGTCTTAACTCAGCTATGCCTTTAGTCGTTGGGTAATTAGACAAGCCCGAAATATGGCTTAACAAAGTCTCTTCAATGAAGTGAGGCGTAGTATGAGTAGGCTCACCTATTGATAAGACGATAGCTGATTTGTCGGCAGGCGGAACGATGCCGGCTTTAAGTTGCGCTAATTTTTCAAAGGGATAAGGATGTAAATATTTTAAGTTAGGTGTCATGGCGGTTTACTGATGATGAAAATCTGTCAATTAAACGACAGGAGCTTGTGAGTTGGAAGATCAGCAGGAGTGACTGCGCAACTACATTGATTTTGTGAGTGAAACAGATCAGGGATAGTAGCACTTAAATCATTGCCGCCATTTTACCGTAAGTTTTAATATCGGGCTTAGTCTTGTCATAATTATTTTAATGGCTTGCTTTATTATCGGTAGGTCGGGTTAGCGCTAGCGTAACCCGACCTACTACGCTGATAACGCCAAGGTAATTGTAATCTTGTAGGGGCGAATTCATTCGCCCAGTACATTCGACCTGTGATACGTGGCGAATTTGTCGCCCCTACAGTATGATTTCCGTAGTAGGTGTCTTTGTCGGGTTACGCTAGCGCTAACCCGACCTACTACGCTGATAACGCCAAGGTAATTGTAATCTAGTAGGGGCGAATTCATTCGCCCAGTACATTCGACCTGTGATACGTGGCGAATTTGTCGCCCCTACAGTTTAATTTCCGTAGTAGGTGACTTTGTCGGGTTACGCTATCACTAACCCGACCTACTACGCTGATAACGCCAAGGTAATTGTAATCTTGTAGGGGCGAATTCATTCGCCCAGTACATTCGACCTGTGATACGTGGCGAATTTGTCGCTCCTACAGTTTAATTTCCGTAGTAGGTGTCTTTGTCGGGTTACGCTATCACTAACCCGACCTACTACGCTGATAACGCCAAGGTAATTGTAATCTTGTAGGGGCGAATTCATTCGCCCAGTACATTCGACCTGTGATACGTGGCGAATTTGTCGCTCCTACAGTTTAATTTCCGTAGTAGGTGACTTTGTCGGGTTACGCTATCACTAACCCGACCTACATTCTAAATTCTGACGATACGTAGTAACGGAGTTCTTTGATCTCGTTTGCCGCGCCGAGCACCGCAGGAAGCAGCGGCAATCGAGCCGCCTTTTCTTTGGATACTTTCTTATGGCTGCGCAAAAGAAAGTATCTCGCCCTCGGGTGCGAATACCCGATTAAAAAAAACCGTCGCGATAGCGACCTCATTTTTTTTTATAAACCGCTGAATGGCTACGTAACAACAATTAAAAAAACATGACTTTTTATTTTAGGCTGAGTCGTTATAAAGTAAAATAGCTAGCTTTATAACGCTTCACTATGTGAATCATCTACAAACTTCTAAGACAAACATGAAAAATTACAAAATTGCAGTGTTAGCCGGTGACGGCATTGGCCCAGAAATTACCAAAGAAGCCATCAAGGTTCTTAAATTAATTGAGCAGCGCAATGACGTTACTTTTGAATTAATGCCTGCAGCTTTTGGTGCTTGTGCTTATTTTGAATGTGGCGATGCCTTCCCACAAGCGACTATCGATATTTGTGACCAAGCCGATGCTATCCTTAAAGGTACAATTGGTTTAAGTCATGAAGAATCTAAAAAGATTCCGATTGATAAGCAGCCAGAACGTGGTGCTTTATTACCGCTACGTCGTCGTTACAATACCTATGCAAACTTTCGTCCAGTATTTTTGCCTAAAGCTATCGCGCATTTTTCACCGCTTAAAGCAGAAATTATCGGCGAAGGCATTGATATTATTATGGTGCGCGAACTGGTGGGCGGTCTGTATTTCGGTAACAAAGAGTCGGGCATTAATGAGCAAGGTTTACGTTATGTTAAAGAAACTTTGGAATATGACGAGTTACAAATACGTCGTATTTTGCATCAAGCCTTTAAGCTAGCACAAAAACGTAAGAAAATTCTGCATAACATTCATAAGAGTAACGTTTTAAAATCTAGCGTACTCTGGAATGAAATTCTTGATGAAGTGGCTGTTGAGTATCCTGATGTTGAAGTTATTCATCAATTAGTGGATTCTGCCGCAACTAATTTATGCTTAAGACCGACTCAGTTTGATGTCATGGTTATGGAAAACATGTTTGGCGACATATTGAGTGATCAAGGTGGCGGTATTTTAGGTTCTTTAGGTTTGATGCCTTCTGCGTGTTTGGGTGATGATAAAGCTTATTATGAGCCATCACATGGCTCTGCACCTGATATCGCCGGAAAAAACATTGCTAATCCGTATTCTATGATCGGCTCAGTTGCGATGATGTTAGAAAACAGTTTTGATATGGGCGCAGAAGCTAAAAATGTCTGGGCAGCGATGCAAGGTGTGTTTGCGGATGGCTATTCTACAGCTGATCTTTCAAAACCTGGCACCGGTGTAACCATGATTTCTACCGCTGAGTTTGGCGATAAGGTTGTTGAAAAATTAAGTTTGATGCCAAGAGTGTAATTAATATTTAATATTACGCAGTCGCAGCCATTCAGCGGTTTAAAAAAATAATGAAGTCGCTATCGCGACGGTTTTTTTAAATCGGGTATTCTTACCCGAAGGCGAGATACTTTCTTTTGCGCAGCCTTTAGAAAGTATCCAAAGAAAAGGCGGCTCGATTGCCGCTGCTTCCTGCGCTCCTCGGCGCGGCAAACGAGAGTAAAAACTACGATACTGCGTAACGTCAGATATTATATTAAAGTCGCGTAGGTCGGGTTAGGCGTTAGCCGTAACCCGACTTATGGATTTGAAATGTCGGGTTACGCTATCGCTAACCCGACCTACGCCTACAAGCCTTTGCAATGGAGTCAAAACTCACGAGTTTTGTTGCTTGGCGTAGCGATAGCGTAAGCCAAGCATTTCCCACGCATCCTGTCGGGTTACGCTATCGCTAACCCGACCTACATGTATATTACTAAAACTCAAAATGCACGCGGCCATTAAAAAGTTCGACTGGGCCACGATCGGCATTAAATGCGGGATTAGCCAAATGTTGATAATCGAATGTAATCCACGTTGAAGGTAACGCATGCCATTGGTAATAAATGTCAACGACCTGTTCAGGGCTGTAATTGATAGCGCCATCCCCAATAAATCCATCTATACCGCCCATACTTAGAAACTTCACATGTTCTTGTGAAAGCCAACTGACAGCATAACCCAAGCCGATAGAATCTTTTGCTCGTCCCCAGCGTGTTCCTTTCATAATGCCACCGAAGGACAGTGACCTATCCGTTGAAGTATAAGAGTAAACTTCGGTTTTACCGTCAGAATACATCCCTCTAAAAAAAGTGCCGATGTCGTCGGTAATGCTCTGTTCTATATTGATACCAATACCCATTTTGATATTGGATTTTCTTGCCCAACAAAGATCCGGTGCGCTTGCATTGGGGTTCTCGTAATTAAAGGTCGTACAAGTCGTCGCATTTTTTCCGCTTGGGTCAGCTTGAAAAGCGTTGATTGCATCACTGAAGCTTCCAGATCGTTCCTCGTTTCTATAACCTAAAACTTTAACCGCACCCGCTAAACCATAAAGTTCATGCTTGTGTTCAAGTTCTATTTGATCACCGTAATGATTCCATAAATTAAGATTCCTAGACATCTCATTCGGATCATAGGGGCCGGCAATCCTGGCAAAGCGAAGAGCCCAGTTATCAAAATATAACTCACCGGCAAAACCAGTGGTATAGCCACGGGCATCGGCACCAAAATCATAGGCGGCATGGGTTAAAAATGCCATATTAGAAAACTGCCTACGTAAATCACCGGCATAGGTATTTTTATCAAAGATATCAAGGATACTAAACGCACCTGCAGTAAAAACAAAGCGTCGACTAGAGGCTGTGCCCGCTAATTGCATAGGGCCTGAATTAACAGCGCTTTCAGTGCCACCCAATGAAAATGTTTGTCGATAAATAGCTCTCGATGTGTACCAGTTAGCGCTTTGAGTGCCATTTTTTTGCAATTCAAAATTTGGAATGCTACCACCGATGCCTTTGAGTCCTGAAAAGGGCAGTTCTGAAACCATCTCTGGTGCATAATAAAACTCAGCACCTTTCCATGCTTTAACGCCAGCGTAAAAGGTGACTGTTGCCGTAAAGCCTAGTTCTGCATTCGGCGATAATGAGTTGGGCGTGTCATTTAGATTAGTATAAGCTGCAGGGAAAGAGGGATGATAATTAGTGATATAAGTCCCTTGGGTATAGAGATTCCAGCGTTCATCTTCAATATTATGCCAATCACGATTCGCTAGTGCGCCCATCAGCGAAAAATCCTCATCATTGTTTAAATTAGGATAGTTTTCGGCATGTGCTGTTAGTGTTAAACAACTAATAACTAACAAAATTATTTTTAAATAAGGCTGCCAGTTAAAGGGCTTGAGCTGTTTTTTTGTTGTAAACATATCGTAATAAAAAGAGCGGGGAACAGAAAGCGTCATAGGGTTGTGCGGTTAGGGATTAAAACATATTAATTTGTGCTTTATAACACAACACTGTTACAAGGTAGCGACAAAATTACAGGCTTTTAAATGTGCCACTGCTAAAATTAGATAGTCTAGGAATCGTATTAGAAATTGTCCTCATATCATTCTTTATACTTTTGTGTTGATTGATGAGCGGTATTCAAGCTTTGCCGAGCGCTCAGGGACGTTATTTAAGCACTATTCAGAGCTAATAGAGCGTTCTTCTATGCTTGCTGAGTGCTCAGCAAGTTCGGCAAAGCCTTTGTTTTCATCGAGGAGTCCTCAGCGAAGCTACAATAATGCTCGGCAAGGCTTGCTTAGCCCTTAGCAAGGCCTGAAGAGCCTTTTCGGTGCTTGCTAAGGGCTAAGCAAGACTTCTATAGGGCTCATGAAGCTTTAAAAAAGACTTAATATGCTTTCAAGAGCGCTCAGCAAGGTCAGCGTAAAGCTCATGAATATGCGGCTAGCGTTTGGCAGTGTTCAAAGAGCATTATTTCTGCGTTGTATAATGCTCTATCAACAGCAGAGCTTAGTTATTTAAGTTCACTTAATGCTTAGCAATTCAGATGTATACCTAAATATTGATTAGTTTAATCGTCATAATTTATAAGCTTGTCACATAACCTTAAACTAACGTTCACGGAATTGTCATAGTACAGATTTAACCTTTACATTGAAAAAGCTGTGTAAAAGACTGACGAAAACGCTAGTTGTAAAAGAGATTGTCGCGGTCATTGCAGCGCCCTGTTAAGCTTAGGAGTAACCTATGAAACTGTTCGCTTCCATCCATAAATATGATGTCTTTATTTTTACTTGGGTATTTAACAGACAAGCACACAGAGCTTTGTCTGAGTTTTGTCGTTACCTATCTAAAACGGGTGATGGTTTATATTACGTATTGATTGCCTTGTTACTCTATGCCTATGAAGGCGCAGGTAGTCCTTGTTTACGTGCTATTTTATTGGCTTTTCTAATAGAAAGACCTCTATACTCGATACTTAAAAAAGGTTTAAAACGCAATCGCCCACAGGCTGCATTAGAAAACTTTCATAGTATAATTATTCCTTCTGATCAATTTAGTTTCCCCTCAGGGCATACCTCGGCTGCCTTCATGATGGCTACTTTGCTCAGTTTTTATTTTCCAGTCTTAATGATGCCACTTTATGCGTGGGCTTTTTGCGTGGGCTGTTCGCGAGTGATATTGGGAGTGCATTTCCCTACTGATATTTTGGCGGGTTCTTTGTTAGGCGTCAGCATTGCAATTTTTAGTTTAGGGCAAATATGAAGATATTTTATGGCGTACAAGGAACAGGTAATGGCCATATTACCCGTGCTCGCGTTATGGCAAGAGAGCTGTATGCTGCGGGTATTGAAGTTGATTTTCAATTTACCGGTAGACCTGCCGAGCAATATTTTGAGATGGAAATCTTCAAAGATTATCAAGTTCGCACGGGTTTAACCTTTAATACTCATAAAGGTCAGGTTAAATACTTAAAAACAGCATTAGAAGCTAAGCCACGTACTTTGATGAATGATATTAATTCATTGGATTTAAGTGCTTATGATTTAGTTATTAGTGATTTTGAACCGGTGACCTCATGGGCTGGCAGGAAACAAAAAAGAACCGTGTTGGGTATTGGTCATCAATATGCGTTTAATCATAATATTCCTAGGGAAGGTTCCGACCCTATTGCCAATCAGATTATGAAATACTTTGCACCAGCTAATGTGGGTGTAGGTTTGCATTGGCATCACTTTGGTCAGCCTATTTTGCCACCCGTGATTGAAACCCCTGAAACGCCCAAAAGTATCATTAAAAATAAAATCATCGTTTATTTGCCTTTCGAAGATCAAAACGAAGTCGTTGCTTTATTAGCGCCTTTTACCGACTTTAGTTTTCAGGTCTATGCGCCAGTTGTGGTCGAGTCAAAATATGCTCACATTGTGGTTAATCCACTTTCTCGAGATGACTTTCAAAAAGATTTATATGATTCTGCTGGCATAATAAGTAATGCCGGTTTTGAGTTAGCTAGTGAAGCTTTGCAACTTGGTAAAAAGATACTCGCTAAACCATTACATGCACAAATGGAGCAAATTTCTAATGCCGCTGCCCTTAAACAATTGGGTTATGGTCATACCATGAATGACATGGATGCTTCGGTTATTAAGCATTGGCTACAGGATGAGCGCGCTATAAAAATCAGTTACCCAAATATTGCCAAGGTATTGGTGCAATGGATACAAGACGGTATGCCTACAATGGATGCCGATTTTATCGAAGCAATTTGGAATACAGTTAACGTTGAGCATATTAGTCTTTAAATCAAGATTATTCTTAACATCCCTCTTAAAAGTAAATATAGGTAAAAAAATTCTGTCTGATTCTTAAACTAAATAGCTAGGAGACTTATCAATGCCAAGAAAAAATGCCATTAAAAGTTACGAAAAAGAAGTGTTTAATCGTAGAAGTCGCCGTAATATAACAAAAAACTGTGTGTCTGAAGAGTTTGAGTTGCTTGACCTTGTTGATTTTAGAACAGAAAGAAAGGCTTATGCGCCCATAGAGCCAATGACCAGGGCGCAAGGCGTTTATATGAACGCCATTATGGAAAATATAATTACCTTCGGCATTGGTCCTGCCGGTACAGGAAAAAGTTATGTGGTTGCAGGTTTAGCCGCAGACTTATTAAGAGAGAAGAAAATAGAACGTATTATTTTGACTAGACCTGGCGTTGAGGCGGGTGAAAAGTTCGGTTTTATCCCCGGCGAACTTGAAGATAAATACGCACCTTACATTGAACCTTTTAGGCAAATTTTTAATGATCGCCTAGGGCGCTCACAAGTTGATTACCTTATAAAACATAAACGTATCAGTGCCTCACCTCTGGCCTTTATGCGCGGCCAAACCTTTAAGAATTGTTGGGCTATTTTAGATGAAGCCCAAAACACGACGCCTAGCCAGATGAAGCTTTTTTTAACCCGTATTGGTGAAAACTGTAAAGTTATCATTGATGGCGATATAGAGCAGAAAGATATTTCCATGCAATCTGGGCTTTCAGATGCAGTTCATCGACTCAGGCATACAAAAAAAGTCAGCGTGGTAGAATTTGGTATTGATGATGTCGTGCGTTCAGGCATCGTTAAAGAAGTGCTTAGGGCTTATTCTAATTGATAATATTGTAGTGTCGTAGGTCGGATAAGACCATCTAAGCGCAGCGCATGAGGGTGTTTCTGGCACAGAAGAACTGTCTATGCCGGAAACGCTTTACTCGCTTACGCTCGTAAAGTCTTATTCCGGCCTACGCCTAATTAATAATATTGTAGTGTCGTAGGTCGGAATAAGACCATCTAAGCGTAGCGCATGAGGGTGTTTCCGGCACAGAAGAACTGTCTATGCCGGAAACGCTTTACTCGCTTACGCTCGTAAAGTCTTATTCCGGCCTACGCCTAATGAATAATATTGTAGTGTCGTAGGTCGGATAAGACCATCTAAGCGCAGCGCATGAGGGTGTTTCTGGCACAGAGGAACTGTCTATGCCGGAAACGCTTTACTCGCTTACGCTCGTAAAGTCTTATTTCGGCCTACGCCTAATGAATAATATTGTAGTGTCGTAGGTCGGATAAGACCATCTAAGCGCAGCGCATGAGGGTGTTTCTGGCACAGAGGAACTGTCTATGCCGGAAACGCTTTACTCGCTTACGCTCGTAAAGTCTTATTCCGGCCTACAATTATTGAGATGCCGTAAGGACTCTTATCAAGTTGACAGCCAGCTTTCTTTACCAATCCCCTTTACTAAATATTAACCTAAATCCCTATGTCACTTACCCTACAAGCTCGCGCAAGATTTATCGGTGCTGTTATTTTATTCTGCTTAGGTGCGTGGGTTTTGCATGCTTACCTAAGTTACTTAGCTTGGGCGGTGGTCTTAGGCATTTGTACGTGGCCTCTTTATCAACGTTTAATAAAGGACAATGCTGAGCAGGGACAATCAAATTGGGCGGCTTGGTTATTAACAGTAGTCATTGCCCTGATAATATTGGCACCTGTGAGTTATGGTTTGTTGCGCTTAGCTCAAGAAGCACAAGCATTATCTCAATTACTGACTGATGTAAAAAGTATCGATATACCGCCGCCAGCTTGGCTGACGTCACTGCCTGTTGTTGGCTTATGGCTACAACAAAGTTGGCTAACTTTGGTTAATAGTTCAACAGTTCATCATGATATCTTGCAATGGTTGAGTAATAGTCATGCAGGTGCATATAGTCAGCATATTGCTGGCCATTTAGTGCATTATTTTTTCGGCTTTTTTATCTTACTTGTGGCTTTGTTTAGTGTTTATCAGTTTGGTGTTTATTTAGTCGAAAAAACGCTGAGCAGTCATCAATATATCTTCGGAGCTCAAAGCTTACGCTATATACACCATGCGACAGCGACTCTGCGCTCTACAGTTAATGGCTTATTGTTAATAGGAATTGCTAAAGGCTTATTATTGGGGGCAGCTTACGGATTGGTTGGTTTAAGTCATCCTGCCATGTTAGGTGCCATAACAGGCATTTTTGCCATGATTCCTTATGCAGCAAAATTAATATTTACAAGTTGTGCCTTGGTGTTAATGGTTAACGGCGAACCATTGTTAGGTAGCGGTTTATTTGTATACGGGATGATATTAACGCTGATTGCAGACAATTATGTGCGTCCGATACTGATCGGTAAAGCAGTGCAATTACCGTTTATATGGACCTTATTAGGCATATTCGGTGGTATGGAATGTTTTGGTTTGTTAGGTTTGTTTTTGGGGCCTGCACTCATGGCTGTGCTTATTTCTATTTGGAGAGATTGGGTAGAGCTTATTAATAAACCAGAGTCAGATCTAAGATCGTCATAATACATTTGGTAGCTTGTAGGTCGGGTTAGTAGCTCGTAGGTCGGGTTAGCGATAGCGTAACCCGACAGGACGCGCAATAAATGCTTGGCTTACGCTATCGCTACGCCAAGCAACAAAACTCGTGAGTTTTGACTCCATTACAAAGGATTGTAGGCCGGAATAAGACTTTACGAGCGTAAGCGAGTAAAGCGTTTCCGGCATCGGTAGTGCTCCTGTGCCGGAAACGCAATGTATCAATAAACGAATGTACAGGACGAATCTGTCGCCCCTACAAGGTACTAGTTTTGTAGGTTAGGTTAGCGTAACCCGACAAGATGCGTAATAAATGCTTGGCTTACGCTATCGCTACGCCAAGCAACAAAACTCGTGAGTTTTGACTCCATTACAAAGGTTTGTAGGCCGGAATAAGACTTTACGAGCGTAGCGAGTAAAGCGTTTCCGGCATCGGCAGTGCTCCTGTGCCGGAAACGCAACGTATCAATAAACGAATGTACAGGTCGAATCTGTCGCCCCTACAAGGTACTAGTTTTGTAGGTCGGGTTAGCGTAACCCGACAGGATGCGCGGGAAATGCTTGGCTTACGCTATCGCTACGCCAAGCAACAAAACTCGTGAGTTTTGACTCCATTACAAAGGTTTGTAGGCCGGAATTTTAATCTACACCAACCAATCCTTTAATTGCCTAACTACCCAATCACCCGCATCAAGCGTTAAATCATGACCTGCACTGGGATGGCTGCGGAGTTCTAGTTGCCATTGTTTTTGGATAGCCATTGAACAAAGAGGCGAGACTAATCTATCTTGAAGGCTATTAAGCAATAAAACTGGGCAGGGTGGTTTACTCTTACACGGTTTGTAAGTCGCTGCTGCACAAATCTGCTGAAGACTATTTTTAAAGCTGATGGGCTGTTCGGATTGAATAGTTTCCCATTCTAATAAAATACACTGATCGTCAGCGCGACTATTACTGGTTAGCTGTAATATTTTGGCTTCTTTCTGTTTGATGTTGCGCGTCACTGCCAGACTAAGAAATTGTTGGTAACTTTGCCAGCGTAGCCTTTGGTAAAAAGGACTTAAGTTAGAGAAACTGGTATTCATGAGAGTGGCTGTAGCAATATCTTCTGGATAACATTGCATCCATTCCCACGCTACCATTGCACCTAGTGATAAAGCAAGTATGTTGACGGGTTGGTCTAAGTAACCTTTATCTAGCGCTTGGGCTCGAAGCTGGTGGCAGATAGCTTGAATGTTATTAGGACTGGGTTCTTGATAAAAGCGGCCAGTGCCAGGTAGATCCAATAAGTTTATTTCATCCTCAGGAAACATGGCCTGGAGTTGTGTTATAAAAGCTCCCCAGTGTCTTGATTCACGAGCTAGACCTCTGAGCAATATCCAGCGCTGTGCTGTTAAGTTATTCATACCAAAACTTTAAGGCTGTTTGATAGTTGTCATGCTTTTGTTCTGGCGTAAGCGGCGTCCATTTTTCTGGATACAAAAGGCTGCGATGTAAAAAATCGAATAAAGCGAAGTGGCGTCTAAAGATACGTTGTTGACGATGAGGTAACAACGGGTGAAATAAGCCGTAGCGTGAAAATAAATGTAAAGGGCTTTTTCGCAACCACAGCCATGAGCCCATTTCTAAGGTCAATGGCAAAAACACCCGTTCATTTTTTTCTTGTACTATAAATTCATTAAATAAAAAGTCCCATAAATCACCATTGATCATATATTCATTAGAAGTCGGTTCTATTTTATAAATATGATGTTTATAGCAAAGATCTAGCTGAGCTTTTAATGCATAGATTTCCGCAAGAAAGGCAAAGGGAGTTTTTGACGAGGCGTAGGGAAACCATAGACGATCATTAAGTCCAAAGCCTGAATGTAAGTCGAAAGCAATAGAGAGTGGCGCATTAAAAAGATGTTCTTCAACTACGCGACAGACTGCTAGCGCTTCTTTTTCCATATTAAGTGGATCGCCACGATACCAGGGTAAATGCGGTGATAGTTGCTGGCCACTAAAAATTCGAGTAACGCCTTCGCCTTCTATGGGCGCATTGCGCATGAGATCAACGCCGTTCCCATTGCAACGAGTACCCATGTAGACACCCACTGGATTGACGATGGGAACAAAAATCAAACGAGAGTTTTCTAATCTAGCAAGGAATTCCTTATCCCAGTCTAATAAATGACTAATCGTTTCTAAAAAAGACAATATAACCTGAGAGCCAATTTTTTCTAATCCATGTACGCCACCAAAAAAAGCTAAGACGGGCACATCAGGACGGTCAGAACCTAAGGTAATGCAATGTATAGGAAACTCATGCCCTCTAAAAACGATGCGTTCAATAATGGTCGTTTGGGCTCGATCACCTAGTTGTTCGATGATGCTTTCTAATTGTTGTAGCTCAGGAAACTTAATAGGTGCCATAAAAACAAGTTATTTAAACAGGAGTCGAGTTCTGATTAGCGCTAATGAAATAGTAAGATTTAAGAGCGTAGTCAGCGATTTGTTGGGTTAATCCTTTAGCAAAAGTTTTAGTGTTTCTTGGTTATCTTGATGTTTAAAGTGTGAGAATTTAGCAGAAAAGTCCTCGCGTGCCTGAGTTCTTAGGGTATCTAAATTTTGAATGAGTACGCCCATGGCAAGGAGGGTATTAGCCGGTACTTGATTGGCAAGCATTTCTTCGCTAAATTGCTTTAAAGTTGATTCTTGTATGGCATAGTCTTGAAAATCACCTAGAACTTCTTGCAAGCCTTTAAGATTTTTAATAAAGACTTTGATTTGTTGTTCAGGATAAAGATTTTGGAAAAACTCCATTAAATAACGTAACTTTTTACAAGACTTTCTAAGATCATGTAAGGTTTCTGCTGGTGAGTGTTCAGTGATCACGTCGCCTTCTTGTAAGACTCTCTTGAAATTTTTCCAAATACGTCGATCAGCAAGTTGTTTAATGCTCAGTTTAGCATTGGGCTCAACAGGCATCAGAGGTGCTTGTGCTTTGAGATACTGCTCCCATTCGGAGATGGTTGTTAGGTAGCGAGTAGAACGTAATTTTGTAGCGAGTTCTTTTTGAGCCTGATTTTGCTTAATCAGCAGAAAATCATAAAGTGGCAGTAAATCATCGCGCATTGATTCAGGCAGGCTGTCTTTATAGTTAGCAAAATTAAGCAAATAAACATCTAAATCCCGAGTTGTACCAGTGACTTGACCTAACCAAGAAAAAAAATCGGTATAGTATTGGCTGGAGTTTTCAGGCAAAAGATTTTTAAGTTGGCTAAGACCTGCACGGGTTCTTCTAACGGCCACTCTAAAATCATGCAAAAACTCACTATCGATATCAGCAATAGTACCTTGCTCGTTATCTTTAATAGCTTTTAGTAAATGGCTATAGATATATTTAGTAGCAATATCAGCCCGCATATCAGGGTCTAGGTTGATATTTAACTTTGAGCTATAGTCATTAGGTTTACGGCCTTGCATGTGTAAAGCGGTTAGTAATAGCGGTTTGTGGTTGGGAACTAAACCAAAATCAGTAGTGAGTAGTTCAACAATTTGTTCCGTGGCTTTGTCGTATCCTTTGATAGGCAATAAAATGATACGATTATCAAAAAGTTCGTGATCTTCTAAGATTAAACGTAGGATAATTTTTTCATCGCTGTTGAGAATATTGAGGCTATAGGTTTCGAAATCTAAATTACAGACGGCGATGAGCGCTCGACAATCTAATAAGGGCTCGACAATATGACGAACTTCTATTGAAGGTAATTGATGGCTAAAGTGAGGGACTTCATTTAAGTCAGCACTTGCCAAAACACCATCATCATTGAGTGTTCTTAAAATAAGGCTAGAGTTTGTTTTTGAGCGATTAAATTCACAGCTGATACCCTTTGCATAAAGTCGCCAGTCAAAGCTGTCATAATATGTTTTTAACGAATATTGCTTAGAAACCAACTGCACAGTAGCCTTATCGCTAAGTTTGGCAATAAATTTCTTTGCACTTAAACTTGTTATAAAGTTAAATGATAAAGGCATATTAAAGACGTTTGATGGTTAGGGTAGGAATTGGATAAAAGTATTATCCAGTAATATTAACAATGTCGTATTAACATTTAATGACAGTGTAACAATCAAGGGCTATCGTAACCTAGTTTTAATATTGCCTGCTTTTTAAATATATCGGTGATTAATATGAGTAAAGAATTATGTCTACTAAGACATGGAAAATCCGATCGCGATCTTGCGGTTGATGACTTTGATAGACCTTTAAAAAAACGTGGCAAGGCTGCAGTACAGCGCGTCGCTGAATGGATGTTGCAACAGAATTTACAGCCAGATCATCTGATCAGTTCTCCTGCAAAGCGAGCAATCTCAACTGCAAACATTGCTCATAAAGCTCTAGCAGTTGAGGGTTTAGATATTAAGCAAGATAGGCGCATGTATCAAGAAGGGCTTGAAGCTATTAAGGCGGTATTGGCA
>Ga0194037_1000841_pt1 | contig 23708 bp, 18 predicted proteins | sample JunL306m_MetaG_FD_148653 | JGI IMG/M metagenome (GOLD analysis project Ga0194037, IMG submission 148653) | Anoxic zone freshwater microbial communities from boreal shield lake in IISD Experimental Lakes Area, Ontario, Canada - Jun2016-L304-6m | ecosystem: Environmental > Aquatic > Freshwater >...
GGCCATGAAATCATCTTCAGAAGCAAATACAAACCTAGAACTGATATGTAACTTAGGCAAGAATGCTTCAGCCGGATCTTTTATTGTAAACAATTCATTTTCGTTATAATTTAAATTTTTACCTTGTTTGTATCGGAGGTTTGTGCTGGTATTTCTATCGCCAATAATTTTTATAGCGTTTCTAACCCTTATCGATCCATGATCAGTAGTGATAATAAGTTTTGCTTTTTTTGATGCAATACGTTTCAATGCTTCCATTAGTGGAGAATGTTCGAGCCATGAAGCTGTAATTGAACGATACGCGGCTTCATCTTCTGCAAGCTCTTTCATCACATTCATCTCGGTTCGCACATGGCTCATCATGTCTACGAAATTATAAACGATCACATTAAACTTATTGTTAAACATATTCGGTACATCATCAACAAGTCTTTTGCCTGCGTCAAGGTTTGTTACCTTTGTGTATGAAAATTTATCATTAAACCCTAACCGCTTAAGTTGCATTGCCAATAACTCTTCTTCATATTTATTTTTGCCTTCATCTTCTTCTTCATCAACCCAAAGTTCTGGATAAATTTTGTTTATCTCAGAAGGCATCATTCCTGCAAAAAATGAATTTCTTGCATAATGAGTTGTTGTTGGAAGAATGGTTAGATACGTTTCGTCACTTACCAAGTTGAATAACTCGCTAAAAATTGGCTGCGCAATTTTCCATTGATCATATCTAAAATTATCGAGTAGCAATAAAAATACAGGCTCTTCTGATTGAAGTTCAGGAAGCACTTTTTGTTTCACTACAGTATGGCTCATTGGCGGAGTTTGTGCATTCGGCTTTCGTAAAAAGTTGATATAATTTTGTTTTACAAACCTTTTCCATGCATGATTTGCTTCACTCTTTTGTGATAGCATGATCTCATCCATCCCGGTATCCGAGCTTTGACTCAATTCAAGTTCCCAATAAATTAATTTTTTATAAAGTGTTACCCAAGCGTCATAACTCAAATCGTCATTCAATTCCATACCAATTTGCCTAAACTCTTGTTGGTAGCCTTGTGTGGTTTTTTCGCTCACTAAACGCTTATTGTCTAATTGCTTTTTTATTGAAAGTAAAATTTGATTTGGGTTTACAGGTTTAATGAGGTAATCGGCAATCTTGCTTCCTATGGCTTCTTCCATAATATGCTCTTCCTCACTTTTTGTAATCATTATTACCGGAACGTCCGGCTTAATATTTTTTATTTGTGATAACGTTTCCAGTCCCGAAATACCCGGCATATTTTCATCTAAGAAAATAATGTCGAAATGCTTGTTCCTGCATGCTTCTATGGCATCAAGTCCATTGGTAACTTTTGATACTTCATAGCCCTTATTTGTTAAAAATAAAATATGAGGTTTTAAAAGATCTATTTCATCATCTGCCCATAAAATGTGTGTATTCTGCATAAAAATCTATTTTTGTTTTGGTGGATGTATATTTTTGTCCCTTATTACATTAATTTTATTTCAAGTAAAGAGAGGAATTAATGTTTTTTGAACGACAACTATCTTCTACGAAATAACGTAATTAAATTCTTTTATTGTGCAGCTATCTAATAACAAGAAAAAAATAATAAATGATCCTGTTTATGGATTTGTAAAAATTCCCAGCGATTTGATTTATGATCTTATCGAGCATCCTTATTTTCAACGACTGAGAAGAATTAAACAGCTTGGGTTAACTAATTTGGTGTATCCTGGTGCTTTGCATACAAGATTCCAACATGTGATTGGAGCAATGAGCTTAACTGTTCAGGCTATCGAAATCTTGAAAGGAAAAGGAATTGATATTACAGACGAAGAAAAAGATGCTGTTTGCGCAGCTGTTTTACTTCATGATATGGGACATGGTCCATTTTCTCATGCACTTGAGCATGTATTGATAAAGGATGTTGATCACGAAATCATCTCGTTGGCATTTATGAATTCTTTAAATATAGAAATGAATGGTAAGCTCGACCTATGTATTAGTATTTTTAAAAACGAGTATAAGAAAAAGTTTCTTCACCAATTGGTTTCGAGCCAACTTGATATGGACAGACTTGATTATTTAAGAAGAGATAGTTTCTATACAGGTGTTCAGGAAGGTGTAATTGGGCATGATCGGATTATTAACATGCTAAATGTTTCCGATGATGAAATGGTGATTGAAGAAAAAGGAATTTATTCCATTGAGAAATTTTTGATAGCCCGAAGATTAATGTACTGGCAAGTATATTTACACAAAACAGTAATTGCTGCAGAAACGTTGTTAGTGAAAATTTTGGAACGGGCTTCTATGCTTGCAGAATCAGGAAATGAGTTATTTGCATCTCCGGCATTTCATTACTTTTTATATAATAAACCTGATAAAAAAGCATTTCTGTTAAATGATGATGTGCTTAATATTTACAGTGAACTTGACGATTTTGATATTACAAATTCAATAAAAGTTTGGTGCAATCATGAAGATAAAATATTAAGTGAATTATGCAAAATGCTGCGCGATAGAAAACTTTCTAGAATTGAAATTCAATCTCAAAAATTTGATGAAGGAAGAATAGCTGAATTACTGAAGGTAACAGCAACAAAAAAACAGATAGCATTAGCTGATGCTCATTATTTTGTTTTCACTGATAGCGTAAAAAATGAGGCATACAGCCTCGATGGGTTTAATATAAAAGTGTTATATAAAGATGGCAAAACATTAGATATTGCAAATGCATCTGATCAATATAATATTACCGCACTTGCAAACACTGTTACCAAGTACTTTTTATGTTATCCAAAAAATTTATAAATTGCCAGCTTTATAAAAAATCATAAATGCAAATAACTGTAGGAGAACTTGGGAAGTTATTAAATGGAGAGATTGTTGGGAACGCTGATATTCTCATATCAAAAGTTGCAAAAATTGAAGAAGGTGAACATCAAGCCTTGTCTTTTTTATCTAATCCAAAATACGAGCAATATCTTTATATCACTGAATCATCGGCAGTAATTGTTAACAAAGATTTTGTTCCTTCATCACCCGTTTCTGTAACCTTGATTAAAGTAGATGATGCTTATGCAAGCTTCACGTATTTGCTTGGAAAGTTTGGTAATTCGTCATCAAATAAAATTGGAATTGATCATACCGCAGTGGTTTCAACAAAAGTAATCACAGGCAAAAATGTTTACATTGGAGCACAATCTTGTATTGAAGAAAATGTTGAAATTGGCGAAGATTCAAAAATATATCCACAAGTTTTTTTAGGTGAAAATGTTAAAGTAGGAAATAACTGTATCATTTTTCCGGGAGTAAAGATTTATCATGATTGTGTTATCGGTAACAATTGTATTATTCATTCGGGTACTGTGATAGGTAGTGATGGTTTTGGATTTGCACCTTTACCCGACAGGTCATATAAGAAAATCCCTCAAACCGGAAATGTTATTATTGAAGATGATGTAGAGATTGGAGCAAACTGTTCGATAGACAGAGCAACAATGGGCAGTACTTTTATCAGAAAAGGAGTGAAGCTTGATAACCTTATTCAGATTGCCCATAATGTTGAAATTGGTGAGCATACTGTTATTGCTGCTCAATCAGGTGTGGCAGGTAGCTCTAAAATTGGAAAGTATTGTATCATTGCGGGGCAGGTAGGATTTGCAGGACATATTACAGTGGCCGATGGTTCTGTTTTTGGAGCACAAAGTGGTATTAACAGTAGCATTAAAACTCCTGAACAAAAATGGTTTGGCTCACCTGCATTTGAATATAAAGACGCATTAAAATCTGCGATATATTATAAAAATTTATCTTCATTTGATAAACGAATAAAACAACTTGAGCAGGAAATTAAAGAGCTAAAAATAAACAATCAAGAATAGTCTCTCGTCAAAATTAATTTAGTAGAAAAGGAAAAATAATGAAGCAAACAACAATTAAGAAGGCGGTATCAATAACAGGAGTAGGGCTGCATACAGGGAAAGATGTGACAATGACATTTAATCCCGCAATGGATAATTTCGGAATAAAATTTCAACGAATCGACTTGGATGGAATGCCAATGATTGAAGCAGATGTAGATAATGTTACTGATACTTCTCGTGGAACTACTATTGAAAAAAATGGTGCAAAGGTTGCCACAATTGAACATGTGATGGCATCACTTGCAGGTTTGGAAATTGACAATTGTCTTGTTCAAATCGATGCACCCGAAACACCAATCATGGATGGTAGTTCGAGATATTTTGTAAAAGTGCTAAAAGATATCGGTATCCAAGAACTTGATGCCGAACGCGAATATTTCACCATTCCACAAAATATTTATTATCATGAAAATGATAGACAAGTTGAAATGATAGCAATGCCTTTGGATGATTATCGGTTAACTGTAATGGTTGATTATAATTCTACAGTCTTGGGTAGTCAACACGCTTCAATTACTAGTCTGAAGGAGTTTGAAACAGAGATATCTTCGTGCCGTACTTTTTGTTTCTTACACGAACTTGAAATGCTTTATAACAATAATTTAATTCGTGGTGGCGATTTAAATAATGCAATTGTTATCGTTGATAGAGTGATTGAAGATAATGAACTGGAACATTTGGCTAAGATGTTTAATAAGCCAAAAGTTGAAGTAAAAAAGGAAGGGATTTTAAACAATGTTGATTTACGATTTCACAATGAACCGGCACGACATAAGCTTCTTGATCTGATTGGAGATTTGGCATTAATTGGTGTTCCGATTAAGGCTCAAATTATGGCAGCAAGACCAGGCCATGCTGCAAATGTTGCTTTCGGAAAAAAAATAAAAGCATTGATAAAAAAAGTTCGCAGCAATGTGAATGTGCCAAAATACGACCCAAATAAAGCACCTGTATATGGCATTAACGAGATAACCAAAATGCTGCCGCATAAGTATCCGTTTTTGTTGCTCGATAAAATTATTGATATAGGAAAAAATTATGTTGTTGGCGTAAAAAATGTTACGATTAACGAACCTTTTTTTCAAGGTCATTTTCCAGGAAATCCTGTAATGCCGGGAGTGATGATTGTTGAAGCAATGGCACAAGCAGGTGGGATTTTGGTGTTGTCACAAGTTGATAATCCAGAAAATTACAAAACATTGTTTATGAAAATTGATGGAGTGAAATTTAAAGATATGGTATTACCTGGCGACACTTTAGTTTTTCGTTTGGAATTATTGGCTCCGATTAGAAGAGGTGTTTGTTTGATGAAAGCAACTGCTTTTGTTGGCGATAAATTGGTATGTGAAGGCGAATTAATGGCTCAAGTTACTCCTAAATAAAAAACAGAATTCAATAATTTATTGAATAGTAAACTATAATTAACTAGATAATATAAATGATTTCAAATCTCGCAGATATAGATAAAAGAGCAAAGCTAGGGGCGAATGTTGTTGTAGATTCTTTTACCAAAATTTTTGATAATGTTGAAATTGGTGAAGGAACATGGATAGGCTCTAATGTTACCATTTATCCAGGAGCACGTATTGGAAAAAATTGTAAAATATTTCCGGGATCTGTGATTTCTGCTATTCCACAAGATTTGAAATTTGAAGGAGAAGAAACAACTGCAGAAATTGGAGATAATTCTACCATTCGCGAATGTGTTACCATTAATAGAGGTACAATAGATAAGTTTAAAACGGTAGTAGGTAAGAATTGTTTGATCATGGCCTACGTTCATCTTGCGCATGATGATATGGTTGGAAACAACGTAATCATTGCAAATGGGGTACAACTTGCAGGACATGTAATCATTGAAGATAATGCCAGAATAGGAGGGTTATCAGCAGTTCACCAGTTTGTAAAGATTGGTAGGCACGTGATGATCGAAGGTGGTTCGATGGTAAGTAAAGATATCCCTCCATTTGTTAAGGTTGGAAGATATCCCATTTCTTATGAGGGTGTTAATACAATTGGACTTAAAAGAAGCGGTTTCACTCCCGAAAAAATCAATGAGATCCAAAGTATTTATCGACTATTATTTGTTCATAATTCCAATGTGAGTAAAGCAATAAAGATTGTTGAAACAACCATGAATATTACTCCTGAGCTTGATGAGATTTTGGAATTCATTAAGAAATCAGAACGAGGAGTGATGAAAGGTTTTCAATTCCGCAAAAACAATTAATTTGAGAATCGAGTTACAACAAGTCAGCAAAAAATTTAACCGGCAGTGGTTGTTCAGAAATATATCTTTCAGTTTTAAAGAACAACATTCGTATGCAATTGTAGGGAATAATGGAAGTGGGAAATCCACTTTATTACAAATGATTTATGGTTTTCAAACAATAAGTAGCGGAAAAATAATTCTGCATAATGGACATCAACTATTGGGCGAGGAGCAGGTGTTTCAACATACTTCATTTGTTGCTCCTTATCTTGAATTACTCGAAGATTATACTTTAAAGGAAATGTTACAATTTCATTTTCAATTTAAACAGATACAGGGAAACCTCTCAATTGATGACATGATGGTTTTGTGTAAATTGGAAAACAATCGTGATAAACAAATAAAATTATTTTCGTCAGGAATGAAACAACGCTTAAAGTTGGCGCTTGTTTTTTTTAGCAATACACCTCTCATTTTGTTAGATGAACCTTGTAGTAATTTAGATATGCAAGGAATACAATGGTATCAGGAAATGGTAAAGGAAGTAATTGGGAAACGTACGCTAATTATAGCTTCCAATCAAAAGTTTGAATATGATTTCTGTGATGATGAATTAAGAATTGAAGATTATAAGTAAGAACAGAATTTGTTTCTTTAATGATGTTGCAACATCGCCCCTAAAATGATTATACTTATTGTTATTGCTTTAAAAAGCATTTGAGGTATTACGTTTTTTTTAGTCTTCATCATTTCAGCTTATGTTTTCTATCCGTCTAACGAAAACATCATGCCAAAAATTTTATAAATTCAAATTTAAAAAACGAACTAATTTTTAGATTCAAAAAATGCTTATAGCAAAATAAGAGCAGGTTCAGGTTTATTGGTAAATGAATCCAATACTTCATTAATCGTTTTCTCTGCAATTAATAATTCTCTTTCTATATCATTTTTGGAGAAACTAAATTCTGAGGATTTAAGTTTATAGTAATTAATTCCTTCAAGTAAATTAGAGCAAAAATTCTGATAATATTTTGTAACTTTTTTATCAATTTCGTCAGACAGTTCACCTACTTGTTCTTTAAGATAGGTTACATATAACTGTAATTCTTTAATAAAAAAATGTGGTCGGTAACCTTCACTTAACAAATTAGCACGTCCATAAATATGATCAATCATTTCTTTTAAAGATGCAATCTTGTTGAAATAAGCGATGTTTGGACCAGGGCATATTGTAACACCTATTGATTTATTAAGTAACGGCTTTAAATGATATAAATGAAGAGATGAATTACTTAACCCTAAACATAAACATTCTTTGTCAAGTACTAATTTGCGTTGTTTAAAAAGTTCTTCTTCAGGTAAATTAAGAGAGGATAATTGTTCTAGTTTAAGTTTTTGAAATTTTGCCGAAGCACTGCAAATAGGTTTTGAAGTGAACTCAGTATTTGTTTCTAAAAACTTTTCAGGACAAGGGCTACCGGGGATTCCTTTTTCTATTCGATCAAATTTTTCTTTTTCACCGGAGGTGTGTTTCAGGTAATTAAAGCGAACACCTAAAGGCGAATTTTTACTTAAAATAATATCATCTTCTTTTGCCAGACAAAGTTGCTGTAATGTTTCTTCATCAACAGTTGTTGCATCAGGAACTAGTAAGAAAGGTGTTCCCCATCCGGTTGAATCTATATCAAAGTAGTTTAAAAGCAATTCGTTCTCTTCAAATGTTCCTATACCCCCTTGAGCAGTTATTTTTAATTCAGGAATTTCAGAAGGAATTTCTTTTCCTTTTTCAGATAAGCCTTTACAGTATGTATCGAAAAGTTCATTTAAAATTTCTTTTCGTTTTACTTTAAACTCTTCCAAAATTGGACCCATTAAATATCCATCACTTGCGAAAGCATGGCCACCACAATTTAGCCCTGATTCAATTCTGAATTCGGAAACCCATATTCCTTTTTTTGCTAAATATTTTCCTTGAATAAGAGCCGAGCGATAATCACTAACTTTAATGGTAATTTTTTTATGAAAAGTATTATTTGATTTTTCGTAAAACTGTTCAAGTCTTTCGAGATAGCTATATAATCTAGGATTCAGACCTGCAGAGAATATTATAGATGAGTTTTTTAAATCACTGTTAGCATACCCTCTTAAAGAAGCCACAGCATCAGAACCATCTTCAACTATTTGTCCATTCTTGTCAAATTGGTTTCTGTCAGGCTTTGTCATGATATTAACATCAATACAGCCTGGTTGCATTTCAAACAATAATTTGTTTTGAATTTCCTTTTTTAATTTATCATCATCAGTTTCTGTCATCAATAAATAAAGTTGTTTTAATTTACTGTTTTCAGGAAGCATTTCAAAGTATTGAATCAATTCAGAACCTTTCTCGAAAGCTGATGCTTTTAATTTTTCAAATTGCTCATGAACAATTTTATTCATCAGATTTAAATATGCTGTAACACGTTTTGCGCGGAAGTCAGGTTCTTTAGAAAGTATCGGAACGAAATGTTCTTTTTGTTGTTGATGATAATATTCTCTCATACGCTCGATAAGAGAATCTTCGATAATTGAAACAACCGATGATATACCAAATCGTGCAACTTTTATTGGCGAATCAATAGTGTATGATAGGCCCATTACAGGAATATGAAAAGTATGTGTTTTATTTGTCATGCTATCTTTTTTAAGAGATTACTACAAATATATAGAAATATTACACTCAATAACTGTCAAAAATCATGGTTGATTAATAAAATGGCCTAAATCTTATTTTGAAACCAACTCTTTAGCAGCTTCTATTACTTTTTTGGAAGGGTTTTCTCCATGAAGCATTCGTGCAATTTCATTAACATGCTCATCTGAATTTAATTTTTTGATATAGGTTTTTGTAGAAGTTTTATCGCTTGTTTTATATACATAAAAGTGAGCATCTGCCTTACCGGCAATTTGTGGTAAATGTGTTATTGCTATTACCTGATGTTTAGCTGCATGTTGTTTCATTACCTGTGAAACTTTAAGTGCAGCCTCGCCAGAAATTCCAGTATCTATTTCATCAAAAACAATACTAGGTAAAGCAACTTTATCACTGATTAATGATTTGATACATAACATTAATCGGCTTAACTCTCCACCTGAAGCAACTTTATTTATTGGCATTAACGGTGAACCATTATTGGCTGAGAATAATAAATTGATCGAATCGATTCCATTTGAATTGAATTCTTCTGGAGAAATAACCTGGTTATCAATTTTTATTTTAGCGTCAGGCATTTGTACTTGCTTAAGCAATTCGTTAATCTCTTTTTCGATGGTAGGAATCGTTTTATTTCTTTTCTCAGATAAAGATTTTGATTGTTTAATGAGTTGAGTTTTTTGTTTGTTTAATTCAATTCGTTTTAACTCAATTTCCTTTTGTAAACTACCTAATTCGTTCACATCAGATTGCAGTTTTTCCTTCAAAAGAATTAGTTCTTCATTACTATTCATATGATGTTTTTTTTGTAATCCGAACAATAATTGCAATCTGGTTTCAAGCTTTAATAATTCATCAGGATTAGATTGAGTGTTCTCATAAATAATCGAAAGTTCTGAAGAAATATCTTTAAGTTCAATAATAGTTGATTCTAATCTTTTTGTGAGTTCTTGAAGTTGTTCGAAATGTTTTGCCGCAGGTTGAATGATGGAAATGATATTTCTTAACTGATCAACAATTGATGAATCATCAACATCTAACAAGCGATTGGCAGTTCCTGCAGCTTGTTGAATGTTTTCTGAATTGCTGTAAATTTCAATATTTTTTTCTAATTCATTTTGTTCATTTGAAACAATATTTGCTTCAATTAATTCATTCAATTGAAATAGAAAATAGTCTTCATCTTTTCGAGATTTTTTTTCTGTTTCAATCAGGTTGAATAATTCTTTTTCGGTTGATTTATATTCTATGTAATTTTTTTTGTAAAGCTGAAAAATATCATCAGTATCGGCAATTGAATCCACAATCGACAATTGAAATGCACCGTCATTTAACTCAAGAGTTTGATGCTGAGAAACAATTTCGATAAGTTGTAATCCGAGTTCTTTTAACTGAGTAAGATTAACAGGTGTATCGTTTATAAATGATCTCGATTTTCCACTCGTACTAATTTCTCTTCGGATGATACAAGTAGTATCATAATCTAATCCGTTTTCTTCAAAATAAGGTTTGAGTTTGTAATTTGAAATATTAAAGGTCCCTTCAACAACACATTTATCATTCACGTTCATCAAGGCTTTTAAGTCTGCACGACCACCTAGTATTAATCCCAATGCTCCCATCAGAATAGATTTACCCGCACCTGTCTCTCCAGTAATAATATTTAATTTTTCATCAAAATAAATATCAACACTGCTGATAATAGCATAATTAGAAATGTGTAATTGGACTAACAAGTTTTCAAGTTTTAATTGTTACGAATTACGATGTAAATTAGTATTTGAGCAATAGATGTTAAAGAAAAATGCTAACAAATATTTTTTGAATATGTTGAGGCTACCTTAAATGTAAATAATATTTAAGATTAGTGATTATTTAACCCAGTTTCTAATCGCAGCGTTTACTTCTGCAAATTTTTCAATCTGAACAAAATGACCTGCATCTTTTATTTTTATATATGTTGAATTTGGTATTACCGAACAAGCACTTTTAGCAATACTTTCAGGGTCCTCATTATAATGAATTAGTCTGTTTGGAACAAGTTGGTCTTTTTCTCCAAATAGAATTAATGTTGGTGTAGTTATGCTAGGAAGAAATTGTTTCACTTGTTCATTTAACATACCATTAATCGAAGCAATGCTCATTTCTTTAAATGCTTTTATTTTGTTGATTTTTAAAATCTTTTTTAAGTCTTTGATGATGTTTGAACTTTCGTTTTGTGATGCATAAAAACTTTGTTTTATGGTGTTTTCTAAATGAAATTCATCCGAATAAAAATAGTCACCAATACTCATCGTATGTTGCATCATCATTACTTCGTGCTGATTAAAATATTCTAATCCGGCCGAAGCAACCAAAATCATTTTTTCAATTAATGTAGGATGTCGTAATGCGATAATAATTGAAATTTGCCCACCCATTGAATGCCCACAAAGAATCACATTTTTAAGTTTCATTTTTTCGATGAACTTTACGATACATTCGGCATAAAAAAACATCGTATAAGGGAATTCACCTCTTGATGATAAACCGTTTCCGGGAAGGTCAATTGCAATGCAACGAAAGTCTTTTTTTAGTTCATCAATTTGGTTTTTCCAAACCGGAAAATAATTTGCTAATCCGTGAATAAATAAAAATGTTTTATCACCATTTCCTTCATCGCAATATGCAATATCAACACCTTCATGGATTGAAATATTTTTAACTTCAAACGGATATTTTATCTGATGCATCTGGCAGCTTTTTTAAAAGGCTATAAAAACGTAGAGACGCTGCATGCAACGTCTCTACTAATAAAATGATAATATTTATTTTAAAAAACTAGGATCTTTCCATCACCCATTTTACAACTGTTGGGGCTAGTTCTTTTTGTGATTTACTTCCAACAAAAACACCTATATGTCCACCATGAAATGCAATATCACTTTTATCTTTTGAACCTATCACTTTGTTAATTGGTGTGGTTGAACTGTTTGGTATGATGGTATCTTCGGTTGCATAAATATTTAAAAATGGCATCGTGATTTTTTTAAGATCAACTTTATATTTACCTAATTCAAATTCACCTTTGATAAGTTTGTTGTCTCTCCAAAGATCTTTGATATATTTTCTAAACATTTCACCTGCAAGATCAGGAGTATCATTTTTCCATTTTTCCATTCTAAGAAAATTGGTAAGTTTTGCCTCATCATCCATCATACCTGGAAGTCCTAGAAATTTCGAAACTTCTGCACTTGGTTTTAACATGCCAAAACCATCGTTAATCATTTTAGAAGGAATAATACCCATTGTATCAACCATTGCATCTACATCAATATCTTTTGTCCATTTATACAACATGCATTCGTTACCAGAGAAATCAAATGGTGCAACATAGGTTGTTAATGTTTGTAATTTTTCAGGAAAAATTGCAGCGTAAATTGCGCTGAAAGTTCCTCCTTGACAAATGCCCATTTTATGAATTTTATTGTTACCTGTTGACTTACGAATAAAGTCAACGGCATCATTCATAAAACCTAAAATGTAATCTTCCATTGTTAAGTAACGATGTTGTTTTTGAGGATAACCCCAATCCATAAGATAAACATCCAAACCAAGGTCTAAAAACTTTTTCATTAAACTTCTATCTGGTTGCAAATCCAAAACATCATGGCGATTCATCATTGCAAATGAAACCAAAACAGGTATTTTACAAGTTGCCGGTGTTTCGCGTTTATAATGATAGAGTTTTACTAAATCACTTTGCCAAACTAAATCTTTGGGAGTTGTAGCAACTTCAACATCCTCTATTCTATTTAAAATTTCAAAACCTTTTATTAATCTTTCGCTGGTTTTGGTCATTTCTTCCATTATTCCGCCTGTTGTCATGTTCATATTTTTCTTTTTAGGTTTTACGATGATAACTAAAAAGCCACAAATTCAATCCTATATTAGGAAGAATTTTGTGGCTTTTCAAAATGTGAGCTAATTATGAGTTTTTAGACACTTTTTTTGCTACTGGTTTAGTTTCAGTAACTGAGGTAGCAGAAGTGTTTATCATTGAATCGTTATCAATTTGTTTTTCTAAAACAGTGATACGTTTTTTTAATTCATAAACGGTTTTGTATAACTCATCCATTTCTGTACGGTTAATTAATGGAAGGTTTTCCATTGCTTTTTCCATTTGAAGATTGATTTTTTGTTTCAACTTCATTCCAAATGAATTTAATTCTGATTGCATTTTTGAATATTCATCAGTCTTAAATAGTTCCACAAAGTTTTTATCGTTAGTGCTTAACCATTCGTTGTAAATATTTTTAAAATCACTAACATCTTCGCCATTACGAACTTTATTTGAAATTGAATATGCTACATCTTCAATTGCTTTCAAACCAGTTGCATACATCATGTATTGCATTTGGTTGTTTTTTATATTAAAGATATTGAATTCGTTTGCTAATTCGCTCATTGTTTCGATGCTTTGTTTTGCTGAACTATCAGGCATTAACTTCATCAAAGGAGATACACTACTGTTAATTTTTGCGTTGATATTATTGTAGTTTGAAAAAAGTTGAGAGAAAATATCATTGCTATTTGGCATGTTAAACATGTTTTTCATTTTATCAAACATTTCTTTGTTTGAATCTACCATTTTATACATGTTAGCTTTAGCTTCTTCGCTCATGTTTTTCATAAAATCAGGTTGTATGTTAAACATTTTGTCCATCATGTCTTTAAACAATGGTGCATTAAATTGCTCTTTAAATGAATCAAGTGTAAAAGTTTTATCTTGAATAGATTTGAACATTGGCATCCAAAGTTCAAAAGATTTAACATACATATCAGCGTTGTTAAACATTCCTGAGAAAGCTTCTTTGCCACTACCCGCATTCATGTTTTTCATCATTTCACTGTAAGTGTTTTTCATCGAACCTGACCAGCTATTTAACATATTTAACATGTTGTCATAATTGTTTTTCATGTTGCCATTCAAATTCATGTTGTTTGCAAATGGATTATTATTTGGAAACATAGTTTTAGCTGCTTCCATTTGATTGTTCATCCATGTGTTAAAAAATTCCATTGGATTAGTTGCATTTTGGCTGTCAACTTTATTCTGATTAAAGAAAGACATTTGTGAGTCGTACCATTTTTTGAAAATGTCAGAATCTACCATATTCGGGATATTAGTGGTAAATAAATCCTTTTTCATTTTTTCTGAAGCGTTTGTCAAATTTTCTACAGCTTGTTTTTGCATTTCAGCCATAGTTTCGAATAGGTTTTTAGTGTTGTTTTCCATATTGTTAAAATTTATGTATTATTGTCTTAAATATTTCTTTAGAAGAATCCTCCTAAAAGCGGGCGCAAAATTAATTAAATATTTTACTTCACAATACATTCATTGTTAAATTATTGTATTAATGCGCAATGTCAATATTTATAGTGATCTCCGACATATTTCTTTTATTATTCGTAACTTTTTTTACTTTTGAAACCCTAAAATCCTTCCTAAAAATTTATAAATTCAGTATTTTTTTAAATAAATTAACCTATATAAAATAGACAATATGATCACAATTGGAGATGTTTTTACACACGATATTCAGTACACCCAAGAGCAAGTAGATTTGTATGCCAAAATTTCTGGAGATACCAACCCATTACACATAAATCCCGAGGTTGGAAAAGCAAGTATGTTTGGCCGTAATATTATTCACGGACATTTTAGCGCTAGTGTTTTTACAAAGATTTTTGGAGCATTACTTCATGCAGATGGGCATATCTATATGAAACAAAATACCACTTTTTTAAAACCAATGTTTGTTAATACTCCTTATCGTGCAGTGATTACTGTAAAGGAAATCTATGCAGAAAAAAATAGAGTATTATACGAAACAAAAGTGATTGATGTTGCTACAGGTGCTGATACCATTACTGGTGAAGCATTGTTGATGAATAAGAAAGTATACGTTTGGTAAAAATTAGAGAATAACTTTTGTTTTTGCCACAGATTGCACAGATTTTTATTTTTTTTAATTAATCGGTGTAATCTGTGGCGATATTTTTTTCTTAAAATTTCTTGTAAGTCTCCCAGCTTCTAAATAAATAAAGAATAATTTCTCAATCTCTAAAATTATAAGGCTTCTTTTTTAATTTCTTCAACTACGGTTGGATCGATTAAGGTTGTTACATCGCCTAAATTAGATATTTCACCTTCGGCAATTTTGCGTAAAATTCTACGCATGATTTTCCCTGAACGTGTTTTTGGAAGTGCTCTTACTATTTGAATTTTATCAGGTCGAGCAAATGGGCCAATTCTTTCGCTCACAATTTTTCCAACTTCAATTTTAAACTTTTCTAAGTCGTCTACTTTTTTATCACAAATCACAAAAGCATATAGTGCCTGACCTTTTATATCGTGAGGAAATCCAACAACGGCACTTTCAATAATACATTCATGATCATTTATTGCATCCTCCACTTCACCAGTTCCAATTCTATGTCCTGAAACATTAATCACATCATCAACTCTTCCTGTGATTCGGTAAAAACCTTCTTCATCTCTTTTACAACCATCACCCGTAAAATATAAATTTTTATAAGTGCTGAAATATGTTTGCTGAAAACGTTTATGATCACCATAAACTGTTCGTGCCATTGATGGCCAAGGAAACTTTACACATAAATTTCCTTCAACACCATTTCCAAAAATCTCATCACCTTTTTCATTAACAAGCATCAACTGAATTCCTGGCATCGGATACATTGCATAACCTGGTTTTGCAACTCCAAGTCCGGCAATTGGTGTCATCATTGTTGCACCGGTTTCTGTTTGCCACCATGTATCAACTATTGGGCAATGTTCTTTCCCAATTCTATCATGATACCAAAACCATGCTTCTTCATTTATCGGCTCACCAACTGTTCCTAAAACTTCGAGCGAAGAGAGATTTTTTCCTTCCAAAAAAGTATCGCCAAAAGCCATCAAACTTCTTATTACTGTTGGCGAAGTATAAAAAATATTAACTTGATGTTTATCTATAATATTCCAATACCTACCAGCATCTGGCCAAGCAGGAACGCCTTCGTAAAGCACAGATGTTGCTCCATTAAGAGTAGGTCCAAAAGCAATATAGCTATGTCCGGTAACCCAGCCAATATCAGCAGTGCACCAAAATATTTGATGAGGCTGATAATTAAAAACTGTTTTAAAAGAATAACCAACCATCACCATATATCCACCACAAGTATGTAGCACACCTTTGGGTTTTCCTGTTGAACCGGAAGTATAAAGTATGAACAATGGATCTTCAGCATCCATCCATTCTGGTTCATTATGGGAGTCAACTTTTTTTATTTCACTATGCCACCACACATCTCTTCCGGCAATCATGTTCACTTCCCAATTTTTGCTATTGAAAACAATACATTTTTTAATCGAAGGGCATGAAACTAAAGCCTCGTCAACTATCTTTTTAAGTTCAATTTTTTTATCTCCACGAACCGCTCCATCAGAAGTGATAATTAATGAGCAATCACTATCATTTACCCTATCGGAAATTGACTGAGCGGAGAATCCTGCAAATACAACGGAATGAACTGCACCAACTCTGGCGCAAGCTAACATTGCTACAATTGCTTCAGGAATCATTGGGAGGTAAATACAAATGCGGTCGCCTTTTTTTACACCATTTGCTTTAAGCACATTTGCAAACCTGCAAACCATTTCATGAAGTTCATTGTATGATATTTTTCTTGTCTCAGCATTTGTATCATTCGGCTCAAAAATAAACGCTGTTTTATTTCCGCTTTCAGCTAAATGTCTATCAAGGCAATTGTATGAGATATTAAGTTTAGCACCTTTAAACCACTCGATATTCGCCTCCTCAAAATCCCAATTTAAAACTTTTTCCCATCGTTGTTTCCATGAAAATGTATAAGCAACATCACTCCAGAATTCTTCGGGTTGTTCAACACTGAATTTGTATACTTCGAGATAATCCTGGTAATTTTTTAATGATAGATCCATGGTTATAAATTTTGAATCGAATATCCGATAAACATATCAAAAAAGCGAGATGTAATTTATCATCAATAACTATTCATATTTGTTTCTTAAAAAGAATATTTTTGCGCAAAAAATATCACATATGAAAACTAATCATGAAATAGATTATAAAATTCTTGGCAACGAATTGCAATGTGTGGAAGTTGAACTCGACCCTAATGAAACCGTGATGGCCGAGCCCGGAAGCTTTATGATGATGGATAATGGCATCGATATGCAAACCATTTTTGGTGATGGATCGACACAGCAAAATGGTTTGTTGGGGAAACTTTTTTCTGCAGGAAAACGATTGTTGACAGGCGAAAATTTATTTATGACTGCATATACTAATGTTGGTCAGGGTAAAAAGAAAGTGACGTTTGCTGCTCCTTATCCCGGTAAAATTATTCCTATGGATCTTTCAATTTTGGGAGGTAGAATTACTTGCCAAAAGGATGCGTTTTTATGTGCAGCTAAAGGGGTAAGTATTGGAATTGAATTTCAGAAAAAACTTGGAACAGGTTTATTTGGCGGTGAAGGTTTTATTATGGAAAAACTAGAAGGTGATGGAATGGCATTTGTTCACAGTGGCGGACACGTGATTGAAAAAGTTATTGAACCGGGAGAGTTGCTTAAAATAGATACAGGTTGTATTGTTGCATTCACCAAGGACGTGAATTATGATATTCAATTTATAGGTGGAATAAAAAATACATTGTTTGGTGGTGAAGGAGTTTTCTTTGCAACACTTTCAGGACCTGGAAAAGTTTGGATACAATCATTACCAATAAGCAGAATGGCAGCTAAGATTGTTGCTTATGGTTCATCAGGAAGAAAAGAAGAAGGTGGGATTTTGGGGGGAATCGGAGGCTTAGTAAATGGTGATAATGGTTGGTAAGAAAAGTGAACAGCAATAACTAATAACTCAATAACAGATAACTAATAATTTATAAATGGGAAGAGCATTTGAATTTCGTAAAGGGCGCAAAATGAAACGTTGGGCTCATATGAGCAAAACATTTACAAAAATTGGAAGAGAAATAGCTATGGCTGTTAAAGCCAGCGGACCTGATCCTGAAAGCAACTCACGCTTACGTGCAATTATTGCAAACGCAAAATCGGAGAATATGCCCAAGGTAAATATTGATGGAGCAATTCAACGAGCAAGTACAAAAAGCGATAAAGAATTTGAAGAAGTTGTATATGAAGGAAAAGGACCTCATAGTGTGGTATTAGTAATTGAAACAGCTACTGATAATCCTACTCGAACAGTTGGGAACATTCGCAATTATTTTAATAAACGTGGAGGCCAATTAATGGTTTCAGGAAGTTTAGATTTTATGTTTGAACGTATAGGGATTTTTAGAATTCCAATTGCTGGAATAAATCTGGATGATTTTGAATTAGAGATGATTGATTTTGGAATGGAGGAAATGGAAGATGATGGAGAAGGACATTTAATGATCTCCGTTCCATTTACTGATTTTGGCAGAATGCAAAAAGCTTTGGAAGATAAAAAAATAGAAATAACCAGTGCCGAATTGCAACGTATACCACAAAATTATATTGAGGTTACAGAGGAGCAGGAGGAAGAAGTAAATAAATTATTAGAGGCTATTGAAGATGATGATGACGTAACAAATGTGTATCACAATATGAAGGTGGTATAATATTTAACAATATATTCGCACGATAATTTTTGGGGGATTAGCTCATTTGTCCCGATAGCTATCGGGACGCTTGCATACCTTTAAACTATTTTGGAAGTTAAAAAGGGGGGATTAGCTCATTTGGCTAGAGCGCTTGCATGGCATGCAAGAGGTGGTCGGTTCAAATCCGATATTCTCCACACCAGTAAAATAAAGGCTTTCAGAGGGTTTTCTGAAAGCCTTTTTTGTTTTGAGGTGCAACATAATTTATCTTTAATGGATTTATATATTTAAATAGAAATAGTATTCTATATAGTCGAAAAGCAAAAGTTCAAATTAGTTTGACGACATACTATAAATACACAAGAACCTTATAAATACTAATAGCTTGAGATAATGAACTCCCAAGATATACTACCACAATATACTATAAATATAGTAGGCGAATACGGTAAATTATGTATGCAAAAATCATGTATTTACAGTATTGCCGATTAGTTTTTACCTGTTTAAGTTTGACAAATAAAAAAAACACTTATAAAATCTTAACAATTTAAAAACTTAAAAATCATGAAAACAAAAATTACATTATTCGCTTTATTCCTAATTGGATTAGTAATATCAGTAAGAGTTAATGCGCAAGATTTAGTAGTTACAAATAATACATCTTGTGCCATTGATATAACATTCAGTTCTGTAGATCAAATAAATTGCAATATAAGCACTGTAGGCCCTATTACAGTTAATGCGACTACTACAGTTACAATACCAGGTCCATTATCAAATGGGGTTATATATAAAGCCTTAGCAAACGTTGGAGCAAATACTTGTACTGTTTGGGATTGTTCTACCAATGGTGCTTTATGCACCCCCCCCTGGTACCATATGTGGAGGGGCTTTAAGGACTTGCACAATATCTACTAACTTATGCGGCTCATCGGCACCGACTCTCACTTTAACTTCTGCTCTTGCAGGTTCTAATGCTACATTAGTTATAAATTAGATTTTTGTAACTCGTTAATGAATAAAATCATTAACTTCGATAATCGTTTCTGATTTTATATACTTCCATGAAAATTGTAATAGTTAGTTTGCTAGTAATTTGCCTAAAAAGTTATGCATCAAATGACCTCAAATCGGTTTCTGGGCAGTTTGGTTTTATCGAAAACAAAGGGCAGATTATTGACCAGAACAATCAATTAAATCCATCGGTATTGTATTTATACAATGGCAACGGATTGCAGGTGCAGTTAAAGCAAACGGGGTTTAGTTATGAGGTGAGGAAGGTAGCTGCTAGCTTTAAGCCTTTAGCTGTTAGCTCAAAACTGCCAGAAGCCATCCCGATAGCTATCGGGAGCCAACAGCTAACAGCCGACACTGTTTTCATACACCGCATTGATATTTCATTTGTAAACTCAAACCAAAATGCAAAAATAATTTCGAGTGATGTTGCACCTGATTATATCAATTACTACACATCAGGTACAAGTGAGCAAGGAGTAGCTAATGCACATCATTACAAAAAAGTATTGTATCAAAATATTTACAACAATATTGATGTGGAGTTTGTATTGAGTGATGAAAAAAAATGTGGCAACTTTAAATACAATTTTATTGTTAAACCCGGAGGCAATCCAAACGATATTAAGATGCAGTTGGCAGGATGCAATAGCAGTTCGCTAACTGATAACGGACATATAATAATCGAAACCGCATACGGAAATATTGATGAAAGTATTCCATTGAGTTATCAATTAGATAAATCAAATCAACAACAAAGTATTGCTGCCTCATTCATAACTCATAACTCAACATTCAACATTTACGGACTAAGCGTTGGCAAATACGATGCAACCAAAACCCTCATCATCGACCCATATCCATCTACTTATTTAGGTGGTTCATTCGTTGATGGGGGAAGAACAATTACTACAGACAAATCTCATAATATAATAGTTGGTGGTACAACATCCTCTACCTCATCAATTGCCACTTCTGGAGCATACCAAACTGCAATTATTGGAATACAGAATTGTTTTGTTGCTAAATTTTATTCATCCGGTGTAATCGTCTGGAGTACCTATTTTGGAGGAACTAGTTCAAATGGAATTCCATCTGGTCATGGTGTTGCCATCGATACATTAAATAATATATTTATTACAGGTGTAACGGGTTCTACCACAAATATAGCCACATCTGGAACGTACCAGACAGCATTTGGAGGAGGAGGCGATGCCTTCATCGCAAAATTCGATTCATTGGGAACAAGGCAATGGGCAACTTATTATGGTGGAACAGCTCTAGATCAGGCTTATGGTGTTATAATTGATAATGGAAATGTGTTAATAGCTGGTAGTACTCTTTCTGCTTCATCCATTGCAACCAGTGGTGCATATCAAACTTCTCTTGCCAGTACTGGATATTATGATGCGTTTGTAGCTAAATTTAATTCATCAGGGACTGCATGTATATGGGCTACATACTTCGGAGGAACTGCGGATGATTTTGGAAAAGGTATTGGTATAGACAAAAACAATAATGTTTATATGGTTGGTTATACCTCTTCCTCTAACGGGATAGCCAGTTCGGGCGCATGGCAATCCTATTATGGCGGAGGAGGTGATGATATTTTTATTGTGAAATTTAATTCTTCCGGAAACAAACTATGGTCTACATATTATGGCATAGATCAAGCTGACGAGGCATACGCATTGAACTTGGATACGAGTGGAAATGTGTTTGTAACGGGTTACACAACTTCTAGTTCGAGTTTTACAACAATAGGACCGCCATACACGGGCGGTGGCGATGCATTCATTTTAAAGTTTAGCTCGTCTGGTTCTCGAATTTGGGCGACCTATTTAGGGGGAAGTTATGCAGATTATGGAGAATATTTAACATTAGATATATCAGGAAATATTTTTTTAACAGGAATGACAAATTCCCCTGATTCTATTTCAACTGCCGGTTCATTTCAGTCAACCTATGGAGGAGGATTGTATGATGCCTATGTAGCGAAATTCAACTCAGGAGGCAGTCGCATATGGGCTACTTATTTTGGTGATAGTTTAACCGACATAGGAAATAGTATTGTTTTAGAATGGAATGGAGAAATATTGATTACAGGACAAACGAGTTCCACTTCTCATATTGCAACTTCAAGTGGATATCAAACAGTTTACGGAGGAGGTGCTGGAGACGCTTTCATTGCTTCATTTAATAGTAGCGGAAGTTTGCCTGTTCTGTTGATGAGCTTTGATGCTAAGCCAATAGGCAATTGGCAAAATGCAATGAGCGATTTGCAGGTACTCTGTACATGGCAAACAGCAAGTGAGGTGAATAATGATTATTTTGAAATACAGAGGTCGGTTGACGGTTCACAGCCTGGCTGCCAAACATGTCCTGGAGTGGCAGGCAGGTTCACAGCAATTGGGAAAGTAAAAGGAAATGGAACAAGTAATATGGTTAACAGTTATCAGTTTACAGATGTCTCGACTCCGCTCGACAAGGCAAACAACAAACAACAAACCTCAAACATTTTATACTACCGACTAAAGCAAGTGGACTTTGATGGTAAAAGTACATTGAGTGAAGTGAGAGTAATTAATCTTAATCAAACAAAAAATACTGATTGGAATATTTATCCTATTCCCGCAATAAACGAATTGCATATTGAAACATCAGATAGTGAAAAGTTATCAGCGCAATTATTTGAAATTACCGGCAAACAAGTATTGGAGAATATATTATTTACTAATACAACCTACATTAACACTTCATCACTTTTTCAGGGAATGTATTTTATTAGAATAACAGATGCTGATGGAGTACTTATTAAAACACAAAAAGTTGCAGTTGTTAGGTAGTGCTTAGTATTATTAAAGTGGTCGGTTCTCCGATAGCTATCGGGACGATATTCTCCACACCAGTAAAATAAAGGCTTTCAGATATTTTTCTGAAAGCCTTTTTTGTTATAGGGTGCAACATAGGTGCTCCATAATTTATCATTAATCGATTTATATCTTTAAATAGAAATAAAATTTTATGAGGGAAACAGCTAAACTTTGGAATTGAAAAAGAGTAGAAAGTATATTGAACAGATGATTCAAAATAAATGAGTGCTTGCAATCCCTAAATGCAATCGGGGAAGAGATGGTCGGTTCTCCCGATAGCTATCGGGATTATCTAATCATCAAACTAGCCCAATAACTACATCAATTTGTTTATACAATTCGTCAAACGTACCGTTGTTGGTTAAATGATAATCTGCAAGCTGCATGCAGGCATTTAAATTTTGTTTGTTGGCATCAGTTGAATTCAATTCGCGTTCTTCATTTTGTGCAAATGTTTCGTACGAAATTTTATCAGTCTCGGAGCCTCTTATAACGATGCGGTCGTAACGTATTTTACGATCGGTATCAACCGAAAATAAAGTGAAATTACCTTTTGCTTTGAGGGCAGTAATTTCGCCTACAGTACGTATGCTTTCGATAATACAATTGCCACCACTCAGTTCGGCTTCTTTAAATAACTCTTCGGCAATAAAGCTGGGTGTGTTTTGCGCGCGTAGCTCGTTGGCAGTGTGTGTAAGTGTATCGCGATTTACTTCGTAGCCACGTTGTTTTATCACGTTTGTTAAATAACCACGTACCGAAAAATGTTTAAATCCGTGATGTGTGGTGAGGTAATCAACAATGGTTCCTTTGCCTGCACCTAATGTGCCTGTTATGCCAATTATTTTCAATTGCTTATTTTTTTGTGAATGTAATTACACGTTTTGAAAATGACAAAAAAAAGGAAGAAAATTATGAGAAAGAAGAGAATTAGAGAATGAAGGAATGAAGATGTTGATAGATGATGCAGTGCATAGTTTTTAGTGCGTGGTGCGTAGTGAAGGAGCGAGCTAACAGCCAGGGGCAAGAGGCAAGGAGCAAGAATGAGGGAATGAGATAATTAGATGATGAGATAATTTGATAATTTGATGATGTGATAGCAAATAGATGATGCAGTGCATAGTTTTTAGTGCGTGGTGCTTAGTGAAGGATGCGAGCTAACAGCCAGGGGCTAGAGGGAAGGAGCAAGAATGAGGGAATGAGATAATTAGATGATGAGATAATTTGATAATTTGATGATGTGATAGCAAATAGATGATGCAGTGCATAGTTTTTAGTGCGTGGTGCTTAGTGAAGGATGCGAGCT
>Ga0194037_1000843_pt1 | contig 23649 bp, 25 predicted proteins | sample JunL306m_MetaG_FD_148653 | JGI IMG/M metagenome (GOLD analysis project Ga0194037, IMG submission 148653) | Anoxic zone freshwater microbial communities from boreal shield lake in IISD Experimental Lakes Area, Ontario, Canada - Jun2016-L304-6m | ecosystem: Environmental > Aquatic > Freshwater >...
CCCCTGAGAGAGAATTGCAGCTCACCTTAAAGTAAACGAGTATAAATGTCTTGTGGTTTTATATTATTGTTTCACAATTAATAACTGCTATGTCAACAGCATGGGGACATCACCGATTTTCAAGCCGCCTTCCACCGGACCGATAAAAACCGTTCGTCTGACACCGTCGTCCGCTTCGATCCTGACCAGTGAGGTCAGGCGAACCAGGTCACAGTCCGACACCAGGGGCAACTGTCGATAGATATCCAAGGAGCGACGGAGTTCCTGAGCACGGTTAGCTTGGCCTTGAGCAACATAGGAGGCTTCCAGCGCCAGGGTATCGTACTTGTTGTCCGGCTGGTTTTCCTCGTGGGTCGCCGCTTCATGCGCGGTTTTTGCCGCCGTGAAGAAAACCTCCAGATCATGAGCAAGCTGACTGATCAGCAACTGGACAAGGCGCGACTTATTCATGTTCATGGGTACCCTGCTGATACCTGACCGGACTGACTGCCGCTGCCCACCATTGCCCCGCGGGAGTCGATAACAGGGTAAATCTTCGTGAGAGCTAACGGTTCGGGTCGTTTTCTCTTGATGTGGCGTCAAAACATACCAAGTTCGCCCTGAAAAGTCCAGAGAACCAGAAGAGTTGAGAAGCGCCGGCTCCCCACTCGGTCTCCCGCGGCATCGCTCATAGCCGGCGCTACGACATCCCGCGGCTCATGGCATAGTCGTTCCGCGTTGTTTTCCCAACTACAATCTGCTATGTTTATACTCACCTTAGCAAGACACTGAGTATAAAAGAGGGCGATGATGGAACGTATCGGTGGAGAAACCATGGTGTTGTATTCTGATCTTCGCGAGCGCTTGGAGATATCCGAGGCCATGCGAAGCATCAATACTCTCAATGGAAGTTTTACCACGAAAGTCTTGGGCGGAGCGAAGTACCATTATTTCCAGGCAACTATAACCGGCGCCAGGAGGCAGTTCTATATCGGTCCGGACACCGATGACGTTCGCCGGTTGATTGCAACCAAGGAAGAAGGCGAGAAGGATGCGAGAGCTGATTCTCTGATGCTGCAACGTCTATCGGCTCAGATCATCGCGGGCGGGGTTCCCCCGGTTGAACCGGAGATGGGTCGGATTATCAACCGTCTGGCCGATTGCGGCGTATTCCGGGTCGGTGGCGTCATTGTCGGGACTATTGCTTTTCGGATCATAGGTACTCATATCGGGGTACTCTGGGAAGGGAGTTCGTACACTACCCAGGATGTGGACCTCGCAACCGACACCGGGATTTCCGTAGCTGTGCCGGATGTGCAGGCAGATGTTCCCGCGGCGATAGAATCACTGAAAATGGGCTTTTTCCCGGGACCTCAACTTTCACACAAGGAACCGTCAACCTCATGGGCTATCCGGGGCAAGACTCTGCGTCTTGACCTGTTAACCCCGTTGAAACGGGATCAGACGGCTCCGGTTTATATCAAGCGGTTGAATGCGGCGGCGCAACCGCTCAAGTATCTGGGCTATCTGATTGAATCTCCCATTAATGCCGTCATGCTGGCGGGTACGCCTTGTCTGGCACGGATACCGCAACCGGCACGCTATGCCCTGCACAAACTGATCATCTCTGGGGAACGCCGGCAGACCGCGGCGGACAAAAAACGTAAGGACCTTCGTCAGGCACACAGTCTTCTGTCACTGCTGGCCGAAGATCGACCAGGTGACATCATGCTGGCATGGGAGGCGCTGCGCATCAGTGGCTCAGGGTGGGTAAAAAAAATGATCGGTGGATATGGTGAGGCGTCCGGGATGTTTGGGCGCATTGCGGTGGTTGAGGGCTTGATTGCGGGCGCATCGTCAACTATCCCGTCCCTGATGTCGATCGGCGTGCAATACTGACCCAGCTACGGCCATAATCGGCGTCCAAAATTGACCCACCCCAGCAACTCCTCTATCCTTGGTGGTACCCCCAAGGAAGGAGTGCCTACAGGAGATGCTGATCGTGGAAACTATCCGTAAAATTCGTCAGGCGTAGTATCGAGAGAAGAAGTCGCTGCGGGAGATTGCCAGAGACTTCCATATGTCCAAGAACACGGTGAAGAAGATTATCCGCAGTGATGTCACCGAAACCACCTACAGCGGGAGCCGGATGTACCACTAACCGAGGGGAATCTGGGGACATAGTACCGTTTTCGATCGTTCCCACGCTGGAGCATGGGAACGATCATTACTACAACTGGAGGTTTCCTTTGAGCGTTCCCACGCTCCAGTGTGGGAATGCCGCCTGAGCCGCTCCATCGCGGGTCCATCCCTGTCTCTGTAATGTGCTTTGGCCACGATGATGGAGCGAGGGGCTGATCCTACCCTTTACATCCACCAACAATTTAGCTAGAATAAACCAGAATAATTACCAGATCAGAGGTCAGACATATGCAGGCAGTAAGTATGTTTCATGCCAAAACAAACCTGTCCAAGCTGGTGAAAGCGGTTGAAAGCGGCAGGGAAAAAGAAATCATCATTTCACGTCATGGAATGTCCGTCGCCAAGATTGTCGGCATCGCTCACCAGCCATTACAACAAAGAATAGGAGTGGCTAAGGGACTGTTCGTTGTTCCGGATACCATTGATGAAGCCAACGAGTTGATTGCCCGACTGTTCGCGGGGGATACGGCATGAGACTGCTGCTTGATACCCATATTGCCTTGTGGGCTATCACGGACAGTCCCACTCTTTCGGCGGAGGCGCGCCGCTTGATACTGGCGCCGAATAATGAGGTCTATGTCAGCGCCGCCTCGATCTGGGAGATATCCATCAAACATGCCTTGAGACGTGGTGATATGCCCGTTTCAGGAAAGGACGCCGCCGGGTATTTTACCCAGGCAGGTTACTCGATACTGGACATCACTGCTGATCATGCCGTTTATGTCGAGAATCTCCCCAACCACCATGCTGATCCTTTTGATCGGCTACTTGTGGCGCAAGCCCTGTACGAACCGATGCATCTGCTTACCCATGATAAGACGATTGCAACATACAGTGCTACGGTAATCCTGGTGTGACCGCAATTGCATGTTTACCGTAAGTATGCGATACTGACAAAGAATTGTATCCACGGTACGAAAGGACACCTCATGTTGATTACCACAGTTGGCGACCGGGGGCAGATAACCATTCCGAAAGAATACCGACAACGTCTCGGCATTCAACCAAAAGAGCCGGTCGAACCCGCATCGTAGGGGCGTATGAAAATACGCGCCTGGGTAGATTCCAACCACCAAACTGGCATTTTGATTGTTCCCACGCTGGAGCAGGGGAACGATCAAACGATCAAAACTTGATGCCCTTGCAAATTCTCTCAAGTGTGAGCTTCGACAAGCTCAGCACGAACGGTATTTCAGTATGTTACCTATGATGTCCGTTCGCCCTGAGCTTGTCGAAGGGTGAATTCACGAATGCATCAAACTTGAACTTTTGGCCTGACTTTTTACGAGACCAACATGTCTTGACTTTCCTCAAAACGGTACGCAAAGCACATACAGCGTACATCCATTAACGGAGTTTGCAATGCTTACCACCCGAGCTTTCAAAAATGGCAACTCGCAGGCAGTCCGTATCCCGGCTGAGTTGGCTTATGAGCGCACTGACATGGACCTTGAAATCGAGCGAATCGGGAATGAACTCCGGATTCGCCCTGCTCGCCGTTCGCTGTCCGGCGTACTGACCAAGTTTACTCAGTTCTCCCCGGATTTCATGATCGAAGGGCGGGGCGACCAGGAACAAGCTGAAAGGGATGCACTGTATGCCGTGCTATATGCTCGACACCAACATGTGCGTTTACCTGATAAAAAACCAGCCGGAAGCAGTCGCGCAACGCTTCGAGCAATGCTACGTCGGCGACGTGGTGATATCGGCCATCACCTATGCTGAACTAGAGTACCGAGTGGCGGTCGCCGTTGATCCCGATCTCGAGCGCATCAATCTGGCCAACCTCATTGAAGACATCCCCGTGGCGCCATTTGATAGCGCTGCCGGCGAGGCTTACGGGCCAATTCGGATGGCCTCCCGCGACAGTAAGAAAGATCATCTCGACAAGTTGATCGCCGCTCATGCCGTGGCGCTCGGCGTGACGGTGGTCACCAACAACGTGAAGGACTTCGCCAAGTATCCCGGTGTGGTAACCGAGAACTGGCTGATCCCTTCAACGCATTGATCCCCTGTATCCCCTTCATCCATGTGAAACAGGTAGTACGACCTCACGTATCGAACATGAGAGAATGCGCTTTTTACAAAGAAAGTAGAGGAAAGAGATGAAACAGCAGAGTAACATTCGCGGTTTTACCCTCATCGAGCTGATGGTGGTCATCGCCATTCTGGCACTCCTCGCGGCGCTGGTTGCCCCAAAAATCATCGGCCGCTCCGATGACGCCAAGGTTGAAAGCACCAAGGTCCAGATCAGGAACATCGAGACCGGTTTAAAGCTCTACAAGCTGGACAACGGCGTCTATCCAGCCACCGAGCAGGGGCTGGAAGCGCTGGTCGCCAAGCCGACCACCGGGACCATTCCCCAAAAATGGAAGGAGGGGGGGTATCTGGAGAACACGAGCGTCCCCAAGGACCCCTGGGGTAATCCCTATCTCTATCTCTCTCCCGGCGCGCACGGCGACTTTGACCTCTGCTCCCAAGGCGCCGACGGCGCCAGGGGGGGAGACGGCAAGAACGCCGACATCTGTAATTGGGATATGAAGTGAACAGGCGCTGGGCGCTGGGCGCTGGGCGCTGGGTATCTGGCGCGAGGCGCTGGATGCAAGGCGCTGGGCGCTCGGATTGCACCACGGGAGGGGAGCAATGGGCGTTCGCTAACGGGATAGCCTCAAGTTCAGCCCCTGGAGTCTCGCACCGGTTTTTCCCAGTGCCTAGTGTCCAGAGTCCCGTGTCTGGAGTCACGCGCCCAGAGTCCGGCGGTTTCACCCTCATCGAACTGACGGTGGTTCTAGTCATTCTCGGCATTACCGCCCTGCTGGTCATGCCGCGACTTTTTCCCGATGACGGCGCGGCGCTCAGGAGTTCGGCCCGAACCCTGGCGTCAACCCTCCGGTATCTCCAGGAGCGGGCCATTGCCACGCGGACCAACTATAACTTGAAATTTCAGTTTCCCGATGGCGCGATAGCGGTGAATACCGTGTCGGACCTTGGTGATGAAGGGGTCGCGGGGGACGGCGCTCTCCGGGAACGAATCCTGACGAAAGGGGTGTTCGTGGAAGATGTGGTACTGAATTCCCTGGGGCGGATCAATGAGGGGGAGGTCAGCGTCCGGGTCGGCATGTCGGGATTCCAGGAACTCTTGACGGTCCATTTGAAATCCCGGAGCGGCGCGTACACGGTCATCGCCTACCCCGTCAGCGGCAAGGTGCGGATTGAGGAAGGGTACCGGGAAGCGACACTGTGAAGGGATTTACTTTACTGGAGATCATGATCGCCCTGGCGATAATGGCCGGAACGCTGCTCACCCTTCTCGGCGCTTTCAATCACCATCTCTCCATTGTGGGACGCGACCGGGAGGAGACCGTATCGCTCCTCCTGGCCCGGGGGAAACTGGAAGAGCTGGAGATGATCCCGGTGGAGAGCCTCACCCCCCAGGAAGGGACCTTTGCCCCGGATCGGCCGGATACTTCCTGGAAGCTGGCAATCAGCCCTACCGCCGTCACCGGTCTCCGGCAACTGACCCTCACGGTGTTCTGGGATGACAATAAAAAGAGTCTGTATCTTGATCATTATCGGTAAGACGGGCGCTAGGCTCTGGGCTCTGGGCACTGGAAAGAACCGACGCGAGGCTCTAGGCTCTGGAAATACCCGACGCGAGGCTCTAGGCTCTTGGCACTGGGTAAACCCAAAACCAAGCGTCAAGCGCCTAGCGCCAAGTGTCAGGTTTTTCCAGCGCCCAGCGCCCAGCGCCCGGCGTCCAGCGCCTGGAGGTTTCACCCTCCTGGAGCTGCTCGTCGCCTTGGCGCTCCTGGTCATTATTACCACCGCGATGTACGGCGGTTTTTTTACCGTTGTCCGGGGACGGGACGCAGCGACCGCCGGGATGGAGTCGCTACGAGAGACAGCCGCCACACTGGCGATGCTGCGCCGGGAGATATCATCGGCCCTCTACGCTCGCGACGATAAGAGACTCTCCTTTGTGGTGGAGGATCGGGACCAGTTCGCCAAACCGGCATCGAACCTCACCTTTTCGACCCTGGGGATGACTCGAACGGGAGATGCCCCCTCTTCCGACCTGCGGGAGGTCAGCTATCGACCGAGGGAAAAAGAGGGGCGGCTCCTTCTCGCCCGGTCGGAAAAAGATATTTTCTTCGCGATTGAGCCCCAACAGTACCCCCAGATGGAGGAGCTTGAGGGGTTTCTCGTCGAATGCAACGATAACGGCAAGTGGGTACGAAGCTGGGATACGGCCATCAACGGCAAGCTTCCCGATGCGGTGCGGATCACCCTGACGGTCAAGGATGGCGACAAAACCCTCTCCTACCGCGCCGTGGTCCGGCCGAGACTCCGCCAATGAGGAACCGACGGGGGTTTGCCCTGATCATCACCCTCATCATTACCACCCTCCTGGTCACCGTGGTCACCGAGTTCATCCGCGAGGTCTACATGGAAACGACCCTGCGCCGGAGTTACCTTGACGGCGAGCAGGCGGTGCTTATGGCGGATTCGGGGATCATGGGAGGGGTGCGGCTCCTCCAAACCGTCTTGGCGGGCCAGAGCTATACGTCACTCAACGATGTCTGGAAGACCAAGCCGCTGCATCTCGAAGATGAGAGAGGGGTGATCGACGTCTTCATCGAGGAGGAGAGCGGTAAGCTCAATCTCAACGTCGTGGCCCCCCCTTCGGGAGTTTATGGTGACTCATACTACGCGGGGGTGTTGCTGCGTCTCTTGAAGCGACTCAAACTGCCGACGGATTTGCTCGATTCCTTGGCCGACTGGATCGACGAAAACGAGGAGCCTCACCGGAGCGGCGCCGAGGCGAACTGGTACCAGCGCCTGAAGCCCCCCTATCTCCCCCGCAACGGCCCGTTGCGGACGCTGGAAGAGTTGCGACTGCTCAAGGGATTTACCAGTGCGACCTTCGAGGCGCTTCGCCCCTATATTACGGTGTACGCGGACACTTCAGGCTCCCCCGGGGCGCCGATCAACATCAACACAGCCTCTTCCGAGGTTCTCGCGTCTCTGGATGAGGCCCTTAGCGACGAACTGGTGAAACGGATCATTGACCGGCGGAAAAGCGAGCCGTTCAAGAGCCCTTCTGACTTGGTCAAGGTTGCCGGCCTGGAGCAGATCGGCACCGCGCTCCAGACGCGGATCACAACCAAGGGTGGGGTCTATCGGCTGCTGGCCACGGCCCGTATCGGCGAAACGGCCCGCACGATTGAAGCCGTGGCGCGGCTGGGGGGCTCACACGCCGAGTTCCTTTATTGGCGGGAATACTGAGTATCTGACGAGGTGGAAATGGGCTTTTTGGTTATCGAACTCCAGCGGCGCGAATTGATCATTACCCGCTTTCGGACGGCGGGCCGCACGATCGTTTGTGAACAGTCTGAATGCTTGCCGGCCGGGGATGCGGCGGGGCTTTCCGAATTACTCAAGACGACCTACCTCCGCCGGGAGGACGATACCGTCATCCTTGCCGTTGACCCGTCGCTTCTCTCATGCCGGGAGATGGCGCTTCCCCTCACCGACCGGCGGAAGCTCCGAGAGATACTCCCCCTGGAACTGAAGGGTGAGACGGCCCGCGATACCGACGCCCTGATCTTCGACAGCATCATCCGCGGTGACGGCACGCAGCTTGCCGTCTGGGGGGGGAAACGGGAATTATCCGAGCGAATCGAACTGCTCGTTACGGCCGGAGTGGAGCCACACATCGTCACCGCATCACTCTTCGCCTGGCGTCATCTCCTTCCCTCCGACGCCGGCGGCACGATGCTGCTGGCGGACCCGTCCGGCGCGGCGATCTATCGTGACGGCGAGTTGCTTTTCTTTCGGACCTTTCAGGATGATGATCCCTCGACGGAAATCGATCGTACCGTCACTGCCCTTGAATTGACCGACGGGGTGACGGTGGAACGGGTCTATCTCCTGGGCGACCTGGCCGAGATGGATATTCCCGCCGGAAGAGATAGCTGGATGCCTCTCCCGGCGGCAACGGAACTGGTCAGCGCCTTCGGGGGAGATCGACGGCTTGCCGTAGCGCGCGCCTGCGCCTGGTCGGTCGTTTGGGCGGATCGGAAAGGGGATATCGTCAACTTCCGGCATGGCGACCTTGCCTGCGTCTCGGGCTCACGAAAAGTACGCAGGCAACTTTTTGTCTCAGCCGCGCTTGCAGCGATGGCGCTCTTCATCTTCTGCGTCGATCTGGGAATGCGGTATGGATTTGTGCGGAAAGACCTGGACTCCCTCAATCACTCCATCGGGACCATCTATCGGGAAATTTTTCCAAACCGGAAGAGAGCCATGGACGAGGTGGGAGAGGTGAAGGCGGAGATAAGGAAACTCTCCGGGATCGGCGCCGGCATCGGCGCTTTAACGGCCTTGAAGAAACTGGCTGAGATCAAGGGGAACGACGTCGCCGGATTTTACGAAACCGAGATAGAGGGAAACCAGGTGCGACTCAAGGGGGACGCCGCCACGATTCCGGCGGTGAGTGACCTCAAGAACCGGGCCGGCGTCGTGCTGAGCGGGGTTGAGGTCGGCGAGATCAGGACGAAACCCGACGGCAGTGTCGCCTTCTCCCTCCGAGGGACCCTCAAGGAGGAGGCGCGATGAAACGACTCGACTTTTTTCGCGACGCTATCAGGGATATGGACCGTCGGACCCGGCTCCGGTGGGGAACCGGCATTGCCCTGCTCCTCCTTTTGGCCGTTGCCTACAGTTCGGTCAACAACGCCATCAGCGCTCTTGCCCGGAAGCGGGTCTCACGCGAGGCCGACCTCATGGAGCTGATGCTCCTCAAGCAGCGCTACCTGAACCTGAAGAAGGAGTCGGAACGTCTGACGAACCGGCTGGCAACGGTGAAGTCTGACGACTCGCCGGGCCGGATCATGGAGGATGCCGGTTTCAAGGGTAAATCATTCCAGATCCGGCCGCTGAAGGGGGAAGAGCGGGGGGGGGTACTGGAAGATACGGCGGAGGTGAAGGTTGACGGCGTCACCGCCAACGAGTTGGTCAACCTCCTTCATCGGCTCGAAAAAGGGATAAAACCGACCATTGTAAAAAAACTTCAGGTAAAAAGCCGCTTTGACGATCCGGCAAAACTGGACTTGACGCTTACCGTGGCCCTGATCAGGGCGGTCCATGCGGAGAAGCGGTGAACCGGAGAGAGGCCATATGCGGCGTAGTCGCCGTCATTTGTCTCTTCCCGCTCCTCGTCATCTTCTTCATCCCGGCGGCGCAGGTGGAAGGGATTGTCCGGCGGTCGTTTGCGCGGCAGGGATACACCTTCACGTCCGGCCGCTTCGGCACGGCGTTTCCCTACGGTATTATCGCCGGAGATGTTACCATTGCCGACAGCCGTGGCCCGCTGCTCCGGCTCGATCGGCTCACCCTCCATCCCGCTTTCCTCCCCCTTATGACCGGGAACCTTGCGCTCTCCGCTGACGCCTTAGTCGGCGCGGGTACGATCACCGTGCAGTGGCGTTCGGGACAAAAGGGAGGAATAAGCGCCGACATCAGCGGACTCCCACTGGATCAAGTCCCCTTTTTTCGGACTGTCGTCGACGCGACGGTCGCGGGTCGCTTGTGGGGAGAGGCGAGGCTCTCTGGAGTTCCACCCCGGATGAGCGGCGTCATCAAGATACGGATCACGGGGGGAGGATGTAGCGGTCTGAAAATCGGAGAGCTGCCGCTCCCCGCCGTCAGCGACGAGACGATTCAGGGGATGCTCCGGGTCAAGGATGGACGGGGTAGGGTAGAGAGCCTCACCTTTGAAGGGAACAGCCTCTATGCTCGACTGAGCGGCGATATTCCCTTGTCGGTTTCGGCCCCCCTGGACCTCTCCCTGGAACTGATGCCCAAGGCGGATTTTCTGGAAAAGCAGAAACTGGTATTCCTTCTGCTCGTCAGATACCTGGATTCACCGGGACATTACCGGCTCCCGGTCCGGGGGACATTGGCGAAACCTTCGGTTTTTTGATTCAAGGTTCAGGATTTTGGTCATCCAAAAAGGTTTTATCCCCTGTATCCCCTTCATCCCTGTGAAATAAGGTTTTAAGGCTTTTTAACAGGGATGAAGGGGATGCAGGGGATACGGCAAAACAAAAAGATTGTTTTTTTTGGTTAAAACGAAGCCGACCAAGTAGGAACCAAGCACATATAAATACAAAATTGTATAAATATGAAATTATATTGCTTTATATTTAAATTATATCGTCTATGATGTTGGCGGCTGGATAATCTTTTGCTTTCGGAGGCTATATGGAATTCTTCGACCGTGACTAGGAGTGCGCCGACCTCTGGAGACTTTTCTCCAAAGGTAAAAATGTGCTTATGCTGGCGCCGCGCCGCATAGGCAAGACCATGCTTCTCTCAACGAAGAAGAGGATGCACAACCTCTTCTGGTAATGATTGACGAACTGCCGATCTTTATCATGGCCTTGATCAGAAAGCATGGCATTGAGCAGGCAAAATCTTTTCTCTACTGGCTGCGCAACATGCAGCAGCGATATCGCGCCATTCGCTGGCTGTACACCGGTTCTATCGGTCTTGACGCCGTGGCGCGTCGGGAAGGGATGGAAGGGGCGCTGGTTGATATGGAAGTCTACCCGCTTCAGCCGTTTTCAGACAAAATTGCGCGTGACTTTGTATGCCACCTCGCTGACAAAGACCAATGCCCTATCGACGGGGAGGCGGTCGACACCATCCTCCGCGGTCTTGGCTGGCTTTCCCCCTATTACCTGGACAAGATTGTCAGCGATGCCTGCTCCAGTGCCGGCAAGGGCGTACGGGTCACTCCCGTGATTGCCGAACAGGCGCTGGATGCCATGCTGGATAAGTCGAAACGGGTCTACTGGTCCCCCTGGCGTGAACACCTGGACAAAAATTTTCCCGAACCGGAGCGGACCCGACTTTATACAGTGCTCGAAGTTATCGCCTCCGACGTATCCGGAGCGCTCCGTGACACGGTGCTGATGGCGCTTAACCGGGTCGGCGAACAGGTGTCAAGCAGGGATCTCGCCTTTTTGCTCGACACCTTGATTACCGACGGCTATATCACTCCGTGCGACAATCAACCTGATCGCTATCGTTTCGTCATGAACCTGCTGCGGCTCTGGTGGCTGCGCTACGTCGTCTGTGCCGCTTGAGAAGGATATTACCATGGGCAACCTGATCAATCTTGCCGTCTACAACCCGGCAATCCTGGGCGATGACGAATTCCTTGAAGGTTTTGTGGCCCGGCGTGAGCTTACCGAGCGCCTGATGAACCGACTCCGGGAAATCACCCCAAAAAACATCGCCCGGCACCTGCTCCTTATCGGCCAGCGCGGCATGGGGAAAACCAGTATGCTCCGCCGCCTTGCCCTTGGCGTAGCGCACGATCCGGCCCTTGCCGCCGTCTTGATTCCCCTCACCTTCAGGGAGGAGCAGTATAACGTTCACAATCTGCATGTCTTCTGGTGTAACTGCCTTGACGCCCTCGGCGACTATCTCGAAAACAGCGGTCGGCGCGGCCCGGCGGCCCAACTTGATGGCGAAATAGGGAAACTGGCCGCGAAGGGGAGTGACCCGGACGGCACCGCGGCCTGTGCGCTGTTCAAGGAATGGTGCAAGAAGGAAGATAAACGCCCCCTGTTGCTGGTGGACAATATCGATCTGATCTTCAGTGGTCTCAAGGAGCAGCACCAGTGGGGACTGCGCCGGATCTTGCAGGAGCGGGGCGGAGTGGCCGTCGTTGGGGCATCGGCCGGTTTTTTGGAGGCAACCGCCAGAACGGAAGCGCCATTTTATGACTTCTTTCAGGTACATCAACTGGAAAAACTGGGGCAACAGGAACTTTTCTTCTGCCTGAGGCAACTTGCCGGCAAAAGGGGTGACGCCGGAGTGCGCGTGACCAGGGTTCTGGACAGTGATCCCGCCCGAATCCACACGCTCTACGACCTGACCGGCGGCAATCCTCGCACCCTGGTACTGCTCTATCTGCTGCTGGAGCTGAATTCAGAAGGGGATGTCATGGACGATCTGGAACGGCTCCTGGATCAGGTCACGGCATTATACAAAGCCCGGGTAGAGGATCTGGCGCCCCAGACCCGCGTGGTGGTTGACGCCGTGGCCCTGGCCTGGAATCCGGTGACCGTGGCCCAGATCGCCGCTGACACCGGTCTGGAAGCAACCTCCATATCATCCCAGTTCGACCGACTCGTCAAGATGGGCCTGCTGGAGAAAGTTTCCCTCTCGACACCGGCGCCCACCGGCTATCAACTGGGAGAGCGGTTTTTCAATATTTGGTATCTCATGCGCAATGCCAGCCGCCGCATGCGCAACCGGCTCCGCTGGCTGACTGAATTTCTCCGTCGCCTCTACACCCCGCAACAACTGACCTCACTCGCGGACGATTTTATCAAGAAGAGCAGAGTTCATAGCCGCTGCTCGGGCGTCTATGGCTTGGCCCTGGCGGACGCCTTGGAAGACAAAACCCTGAGCTATGCCATGAATTATCACGTCACACGACTCTTCCATGAACAAGCCGCGGCATTACGTGAACAGTTGGAGAATTTCGTTGACCGCGGCGATCTTGACCAGACCGCCCTTACCATGTCTGAAATGAAAAAAAGAGTGTTGGAGTGCAAACGCGATTGGGGGGGCACAACGCCTGAAGAGTTTTGGGATTTAGTGGGAGGGAGTGTTCATAATTCTGCACATGAGAAACTGGCCTTCGCTTCAGGTCTGGAGGACGCCACGCTCGAACAGCTCGAATCGGTGGTTGAATCGCAAAAAAAAATGAACGATTCATTGAAACGTGAGTTGGGACTTCCCGATGCTTTTGATCAACTCCGCGGCGCCCTTCGGGAAGGGGTAATCCACAGTTGCAACGACCTGCGTCATGCCTTACTAACCGTCAGAGAGTATCAAACACCTGAACTTCCTCTCCTCATGATCATGTTGGCTGATACTGAAAACATCTCTCTTCCTACTGATATCTGCAATCCCTTGGTTGATGCTCTACGACCGGTTTTCAACCAATCCGGGGATAAATTCAACAGTAACTGTTACTATCATTGGGGGCGGTTCCTTACCTGTAACGGTTATTATCTGGATGCTGAAGCAGCATTACGACAATCAATAGCAATAGACCCGACAAATTGTAATGCCTGGAATGGGATGGGAATAGTTTTGGATGAATATTTACATCGTCACGATGAGGCGGAGCATGCTTATCGTGCAGCCATCGAGCTCGATCCTAAAGATGCCGCCCCTTGGTACAACTTGGGGAACCTGCTCCAAGACCATCTGCGTCGCTACGATGAAGCGGAACAAGCCTATCGCTCAGCCATCGAACTTGACAATGAATATCTGTTTCCCCGATCAAATCTCGCCTATCTTCTGTTGTCGCAACCGGCAAGAGCCAATGAAGCCGAAACAGCGTATAGGGAGGCCATCGACCTCCTGCCGGAGCATGGCAGGCTGCTCTTGTCCACTTTTCGCGATCTTGCCGGAGATAACTTCGGCGCTGCCATGAAAAACCTGGCCCGGATACTTGAGGAAAACCATTCGGAACTTTTTACCGTGTACCAGGATGATGTGCTGAGAATCTTGCGGTTGGCCAAGTCACGCGGCTATGGGGAACGACTTTTGACGTTCCTGCGGGAGAGCGGCTTGGGTGAGCGTCATTGGCCGCTGTACGCCGCCTTTGACGCCTATCTGCAAGGCGAGGAGCGGTTGCGGGATGTCAACCCGGAGGTACGCGTCGCGGCGCGGCGCATTTTTGACTGGCTGAACTCTACTCCCTCGACGCCGGATAAGGACGCTCCAGCAACCGCATCAAAGAAGAGGGGACGTACGGCGAAGCGTCTAAAATAAGGGTCTTGCGGAACATTGCTTATGAGTAATTTTGCTCATCCCTTGAGTAAAACATATCGAATAGCATAAAGTTTTATGATACAGGATACTTATGCTTGGTGTGACAGACGTTGCACACGTGCCCACTCCCGGACAACTGTTCTCAATAATGATACCTGGATAATCTAAAACCATGGAGGATGACATCATATGCACATTGGAACCCCGCTGAAACCAGGCGCCACTAAACTGCTGCTGTTGGGCTCAGGAGAATTGGGCAAAGAGGTCGCCATTGAGGCGCAACGACTGGGGGTGGAGGTGATCGCTGTTGACCGGTATCCCCACGCCCCGGCCATGCAGGTGGCCCACAGGAGTCATTCCATCAGCATGCAGGACCGGGATGCGCTGCGCCGGGTAATTGAAAAAGAGCGCCCCGATTTGATTGTGCCGGAGATTGAGGCCATTGACACCGCGTTGCTCCTGGAACTGGAACAGGAGGGACAGCGCGTCATCCCGACGGCCCGCGCGGCAAACCTGACCATGAACCGCGAAGGGATACGGCGTCTGGCCGCCGAGGAACTTGGATTGCCCACCGCGCCGTATGCGTTCGCCCGGAGCGAGGATGAGTTGCGCTCCGCCGCCACTGCCATCGGGTTTCCGTGCGTGATTAAGCCGATCATGAGCTCGTCGGGCAAGGGTCAAAGCGTGGCCCGAACCGCCGCGGAGCTGGATGCCGCCTGGCGCTATGCCATGGATGGCGCCCGCGGCGTTTCGGATACGGTCATCACTGAAGGTTTCATCGACTTTGACTACGAGATAACGCTGCTGACGGTCCGCCACGCCGGCGGCACATCATTCTGTCCCCCCATCGGCCATCTGCAGATCAAGGGTGATTATCACGAATCATGGCAGCCCATGCCCATGACGCCGGCGGCGCTTGCCGAGGCCCGGCGGCAGGCCGAGGCGGTTACCGCCGCCTTGGGGGGTTACGGTATCTTCGGAGTGGAAATGTTTATCAAGGGGGAGACCGTTTTGTTCAGCGAGGTATCCCCCCGTCCTCACGACACCGGCATGGTTTCCATGATTTCCCAGAATCTGAGCCAATTCGAGATCCATGTGCGGGCTATACTTGGGCTGCCGGTGCCTGAGATTCTCAATCTTGCCCCTTCGGCCAGCCATGTGATTCTGGCGACAGAGAGCCAGGATAACGTGCGCTTCGAAGGGATTGCCGAGGCACTGAACGTCCCCACTGCAAAGCTACGACTGTTCGGCAAGCCGGACACCCGCCCCGGCCGACGCATGGGGGTTGCCCTGACCCAAGGGGCATCCACGGATGAGGCCAGATGCCGGGCCGAGACCGCTGCCCATGGCATTCGTCTGGTTTCCCAAGATTAACGGAAGAGAGGTTTTCCCTATGCAATCCCAACCAGACATCTATTTCATCGGCGCCGGTCCCGGCGATCCGGAGCTGATCACCGTCAAGGGCGCCCGTCTTCTGAGGGAAGCGGAGGTGGTTGTTTTTGCCGGGAGTCTCGTCAATCGTCAACTCCTGGTTGAGCACTCCCCTACGGCGGAACTGTATGATTCCGCCGGCATGACCCTGGAAGAGATCATCGGAGTCATGGCTGCGGCGGTGGCGGCGGGACGACGGGTGGCGAGACTGCATACCGGAGACCCGTCTCTCTACGGCGCCATCCAGGAACAGATGGTGGAGCTGGACCGTATCGGGATATCCTACGAAGTCGTGCCGGGGGTGACGAGCGCATCCGCGGCCGCCGCCGCGCTCAGACAGGAGCTGACACTCCCCGAGGTCTCCCAGACCCTCATCATCACACGCCTGGCCGGCAAGACACCGGTTCCGGAACGAGAGCGGCTTTCTGAAATCGCCCGGATCGGCGCCACCGTCGCCATCTACCTCTCCGTGGGGATGATCGACCAGGTAGTAGCGGAACTCCTGAACGGCGGCGCCTATACGCCGGAGACCCCGGCGGCGGTACTCTATCGAGCTTCCTGGCCTGACGAACGGATCGTTGAAGGTACCCTGGCCGACATTGCCGGGAAGGTAGGCGCGGCCGGGATCGACCGGCAGGCGCTCATCATGGTAGGAGATGTCTTCGGCGCGCGGCGCAACGGGATCAAGGCGCGATCGTTGCTCTATGATGGGACGTTCACCCACGGTTTCCGGAGGGGAGATTCTTGAGAAGAGGGTCACTCTATCCGCGCCGAAATCATTGACCTGCCTTTTGTATTTCGACCCGCTCCCCTTCCCCTTGCCGCGCCACGTAGGTGAAAAGCAGATCCGTCGGTTCCTCGCTCCAAGGGGTTTCCAGATAATTTCGGAGAAAACGCCGCCGGAATCTCCGGACCCGCGCCCCCGCCGGAATGCTCTCTTTATCGTCGCCCCCCGGGCCTCGCGCCTCCCGCTTCCCGGTGACCTCGCCGAAACAGACGGGGAGACGGGATGTCGAGGGGTATTCCGTCCGGCAATAGTCAAAGCTGAGAGCATCGTAAAGGAGCGGCTGTTCTCCGTGGATGGCAACAAGGAAGCGCTGGATCAGGTCGCATATATCCAATAACGACTTCGGCTCAGGCGACTCCTCGGCAGCCATCAGACCGGCGCAGCGGTCAAAAAATGTTGACAGCGCCCCCTCCCGCGCCAAGGCGCTCAGGAGCGCGTTAAAACGGCCACTGTTGACGACAAGGTCAATCAGTCGTGAGATATCCACGATCTTGCCGATCTCCTCGAAAGAGAGCGCCGGTGTCCGGAGGATCCGGTAGGGAGCGGTGTCGGCATAGAGGTATCCCTCCGCCACCGCGATCCGGCGCATGGAGGTACCCTTCAACACCTTCAACGGCTCGACCTGAATGTGGTGCGGCCCAAGCGCCAGCAACCGTTCCAGTGATTGCAGGAAGCCGCCATACCCCTCTCCCGGCAGACCGGCGATCAGGTCCAGGTGGACGATTATCCCGGTCTCCGCGAGGAGTCTCCGGACAGCGCCCAGAAGCCGTTCAAGGTCACATCCGCGCCCGACCCGTTCCAGGGTAGCCGCGTCCCCTGACTGAACCCCGATCTCGAAGCGAAACATCCCCGCCGGCACCGCACGGAGCAGCCGGAAATGGTCATCGGTCAGCAGTTCCGCGGCGATTTCAAAATGAAACCGGCTGGAACGATTATGACGGAGGATGAACTCCCATATCTCCGTGGCCCGCCGTGGATCATAGTTGAAGGTGCGGTCCACCAGCTTGATCGTCGCCACCTCACGTGTCATAAGCAGGGAGAGATCGTCCCTGATCCGCTCCGGAGAGTAAGAACGGACGGTCCGGCCCAGGGAGGAGAGGCAGAAGGCGCAGGAAAAGGGACAACCGCGGGAAGTTTCAACATAGACAAGGGGCTTGGCGAGATCAACATGTCCGGCGCGAAAGGGAGAGGGGAAGAGATCGAGCGAGGCTATCGGAGGACGGTCCGGGGCGGCGACGATCCTGTCGTCAACGCGGTGGGTGACGCCGGGAATTTTAGCCGGAAGTTCCCCAGGGGGCGGACCGCCGGAGGCGACGACCAGTTCGGTCAGTTCCCGGAACGTCGCTTCACCTTCCCCCCGGACCACGCAATCGACGGCCGGGTGATGCGCCATGAGGTCAAAGGTTCCGAAAGAAACCTCCGGCCCACCCAGGACGATGACGGAGCCGGGCCGGATCTGTTTCAGGTCTGATACGAGCCTGAGAGTCTGCTCCAGGTTCCAGATATAACAGGAAAAGCCGTACAGGAGGGCATCTTCGTTGACCAGTCGGCGGAGTAACCGGTCGTGATGTTCGTGAATAGTCCATTCCCTGATCACGCAAGAGAGTCCGGCGACACCGGAACAGGCGGCTGCGAGCGCCGGTAGAGCCAGAGAGGCATGGCTGTAGCGACTGTGGAGCGTGGCGAGGGCCAGCTTCATACGCACGTCGTGCGGCGGATCACGATCTATTCCAGCCCTTTCTCCGCGATTTCAATGGCCTTGACCACCGCCATCGCTTTATTCACCGTCTCCTGGTATTCGGTAGCCGGGTCGGAATCGGCGACGATGCCGGCGCCGGCCTGGAGGTGGAATCTGCCATCCCTTACCACCAGGGTCCGGATGGCGATGGCCAGATCCATGTTGCCGGAGAAGGAGACGTACCCCACGGCGCCGCCGTAGATCTCCCGGCGGACCGGCTCCAGTTCGTCGATAATCTCCATGGCCCGCACCTTGGGCGCGCCGGAGAGGGTCCCGGCCGGAAAGGTGGCGCGCACCAGGTCGAAGGCGTCCAGACCGCTGTTCAGTTCCCCACAGACGTTGGAGACGATATGCATGACGTGGGAATAGCGCTCCATGGTCATCAACTCCGTGACCTTTACCGTTCCGGTCCGGCAAACCCGCCCCAAATCGTTGCGCCCCAGGTCAACAAGCATGACATGCTCTGCCCGCTCCTTGGGATCGGCCAGCAGCTCTTCCGCCAGACGCCGATCCTCCTCCGGATTCTTCCCCCGGGGCCGGGTTCCGGCGATGGGGCGGAGTTCCACCCGGTCCCCCTCTTTCCTGACCATGACCTCCGGCGAGGCGCCGACCACAAGGGTGTCGTCGCAGCGGAGAAAAAACATGTAGGGGGAAGGGTTCATGGTCCGCAACACCCGATAGACGTCAAAGGGGTCCACGGAGACGTTGCCGGAAAAACGTTGCGACAGCACGACCTGAATAATATCACCGGCCCGGACATACTCCTTGGCCCGGTTGACGGAATCCTCGAACGCTTCACGGGAGATGTTGGAGACAAAGCTGACCGCGCCGGATGCCGGGGTTGTCGTGAGGGGGGGAAGCGGGGCGCGGAGCCGCCGGATGATGGCCTCGATCTTGGCCGCGGCCTCGGCGTAGGCGGCCTCCGGCGCAACGTCGCCCTCCAGATGGGCGTTGGAAACCACCTTGATCTTCTGCGACATGGTGTCGAAGATGATGATGGTATCGGTGATAAGAAAGAGTGAATCCCATCCGCCGATGATTGCCGGCTTGTCGGTGGGGAGATGCTCGAAATGGCGAACCATGTCGTAGCCGAAATACCCCACGGCGCCGCCGAAAAAGCGCGGTAGCCCCTCGATGTGAACCGGGCGGTACCGGGCCATAAGCTTGCGGACGACCGACAGGGGTTCATCCGTCTCGATCCGCTCGGTCTCCTTCCCTTCCGCCAGCACCTCGACTATGTTGCCACTGGAGCGGACGACAACCGAGGGGGATGAACCGAGAAAGGTGTAGCGCGCCCACTTTTCTCCCCCCTCGATACTCTCCAGGAGGAACGAATAGCGGCCGTCATTAATCTTGAGGAAAGCGGTGACCGGCGTATCCATATCGGCCATGATCTCCCGATAGACGGGAATCAAGGCGCCGTGGTTCGCAAGCCGCTGAAATGTCTGAAGGTCGGGAGAGTACATCGGGACTCCGGGGCGTGGGGGATATACCTCGATTTCACGCGGAAACGCTGAGGTGCGCTACTACTACCATGCACCCTGTGTGCTGTCAAGGAGTGGAAAAAGCGCTTCACAACTTGGACATGGCGCTCGAACAGTGGACCGCGACCATCTTCAACATGCAGGACTCGATTATTTCATCAGTCATCGTTCTTTCCTCCAAGAAGTTCCTCGGGGGTGCATATGATCGGGAGGAACAGTCCGAGTTGTTCAAGCTAGGGTATATCCATGTTTTTAGTCGGACAGGTGCGTGAATTACCACACGGCAATATGATAAACAGCCGAGTAGCCGTTTATCGTCTGATAATTCGGCAACCCGGCTGTCTCGGGACAGACCCGTTGGGCTTTCCGTCCCATCCTCGTGAATGGTTTAGCGTTTATCGCCGTCCCTCCTCATTCTCCCATTCAGCGGTGAGTGAAGCGAGTCCTCTGTAATGCAGTGTTGGGCAGGCTTGCTGGATTGACCGGGGGAGCTAGAACCTGGATGCCGGCTGCCTTCAGTCTGGCTTCGCCAAGTTGTATTTCTTCAAACAATGCACCCAGATTGTTGCCATACTTTTCACCAAGCGCGTCCTTGATGTCATGGACTTCCTTCATTATTTCGTCAGTCATCGTTCTTTCCTCCAAGAAGTTCCTCGGGGGTGCATATGATCGGGAGGAACAGTCCGAGTTGTTCAAGATGCAGTGCGATCTTTTCCTGAACGATTGGATTGGCAATGTGTCGACAATTCCAGGTCAGAAGGAAATCAACGTGGTGCAGTGTCGAAACGGCAATATGAAGCGCATCCTCAATCGCCTTGGCGGGGATGATGGCTTGCTCAATAAGTGCTTTGGCCAGGGAAATCATGTCTTGCGTTATCGCGAGGACGGGTATCCCCTTAAGTGCTGCAAGCCTTTTATGAGCAGCCAATGGATCGCCGGCAGCGCACTCTTGCCAGACTGACTGAGAAACAAAAAGTTCGTAGTCCGAGCGCAGTTCCCACCACGCCAGAGTGATTTGCTGATGAGCAGCGCCAATAATGGATTTGCTCGGGCGCGCTGTCAGATAACTGATGACCGAGGTTTCAACGTAAATTTTGCGCTTCATGATTAGCGCCTTAGTCCAGATAATCGGTGGTTTGTCCCCGATTGTTTGTCACACGCAATACGGCTGACGCCTATTGCGCCCTACGGTCTATGGTCCTATTCCGCTGCTCACTCCTCTTCCTTATGCACAGTGAAGCGGTAGCCGCTGAACATGCTGGATATCTCGGCCCCGTGCTCCTTGATGTCCATCAGCCAGGCGCTGTAGATATGGTTCACAATAAACCCGAAGATGATGTACATACAAGAGTGGTGAACCAGCCTGATTACTTGCATCGGGAAGATATTCTGCACCCAGCCGAAGATCATGAAGAGAAGCCCTTGGGGGGCATGGGTTGAGTAGAGGGTGAACCCGGTAATAATCATCAGCATGTAGACGCAGAAGAGAAGCGTATAGACGGTGGTCGCCAGGGGGTTATGGCCGACCATCTCCGGGACATCCTTGTCGATGAAGAGGTAGTAACGGAGCATGGCGAGCGTCTTCCGCCGCCCCTTGGCGTAAAACATGGGAAAAAACTCTCGCCAGCCGGCGTACTTGTTCCCCAGAAACGACCAGGCCACCCGCGAGGCAACACTGACGGCAAAGGTGTAGGCCGCCACGAAGTGGACGAACCTGACCCATCCCATGTAAAAGTCCGAGGCCGTTTTGCCCACGGAAACGGGATAGGCGATGAAGAGGCCGGTGACGGAGAGGATGACGATGCAGGCGGCGTTGACCCAGTGGCTCCATCGTACCGGCAGTTCCCAGATATACCGCTTGAATTTGCTCTGACTGCTCATCTCGGCCCCCTTTCTAGGAAACCTTCACGTTGATCAGTTCGTTGCCGTCGGGGTCAACCAGATGGACCGCGCAGGCAAGACAGGGGTCGAAGGAGTGGATGGTACGGAGAATCTCCAGCGGCTTGTTGGGGTCGGCGATGGGGGTGCCGACCAGGGCCGACTCATAGGCGCCCATCTGTCCCTTGGCGTCCCTGGGTGAGGCGTTCCAGGTGGAAGGGACCACGGCCTGATAGTTAAGAATCTGTTTATCCCTGATCTTGATCCAGTGCCCCAAGGCGCCGCGAGGGGCGTCATGGAAGCCGTAGCCGGCGGCATCGTAGGGCCAGGTCGCCGGGTCCCACATCTCGTTGTTATGGATCGTCAGGTCGCCGCCGCCGATGTTGGCGGTCAGTAACTTCAGCCACGTGGGGAGTTCCTGGGCGACAAGCAGCGTCTCTATCCCTCGTGCGGCGGTCCGCCCCAGGGTGGAGAAGAGCGCTTCCGGGCCGACGCCGAGCTTTTTGAGTACCATGTCCACCGCCCCCTTGGTGGGGGCGTGGCCGGAGGCGTAGGCCACCAGCATCTTGGCCAAGGGGCCCACCTCCATCGCCTTTTCCTCGTACCGTGGCGCCTTGACCCACGAATACTTGCCGCTGGTGTCGATCATCTCGTACGGAGGGGCGGGGCCGGTGTAGTGAGCTTCGGTAGCACCCTCCCACGGATGATGAGACTTGCCGTCACCATCATACCAGGAGTGATCAACGTATTCGGCTACCTTGCGGTGATCCACCGGATGAACCTTGGAGAGGTCCCGGTTCAGGATGATGCCGGCGGGAAGCCAGAGCTTCTTGCCCCCCGCCTCCTGGGGATACTCACCATAGCTCATGTAGTTGCCGATTCCGGCGCCAATTCCGGCCCACTCCTTGTAGAAGGAGGCAACCGCCAGGAGATCGGGGATGTAGACCTGCTCCACAAAGGTCTTGGCCTTTTTCAGGAGCGATCCGATCTCCGCCAGTTTGTCGGCGTTGATGGCGTTCTGGGAGTTGGGATCGATGGGGATGGCCATCCCACCCACCACGAAGGTCTGCGGATGAGGGTTCTTGCTCCCGAGAATGGCATGAATTTTGATAACCTCACGCTGCCAGTCGAGGGCCTCAAGGTAGTGAGCCGTGGCCATGAGATTGGCCTCCGGCGGGAGTTTATAGGCGGGATGGCCCCAGTAGGCGTTGGCGAACGGTCCCAGGCGCCCCTTGTTGACAAAGGCGGTAAGCTTCGCCTGCACCTCTTTAAAGTAGGTGGGGGAGTTGAGTGGCCAGTCGGAGATGGATGCGGCCAAGGCCGCGGTCTTGGCCGGGTCGGCCTTCAGGGCCGAGGTGATATCCACCCAGTCCAGGGCGTGGAGATGATAGAAGTGGATCACATGGTCCTGGACAAGCTGGATGCCGATGATGATGTTGCGGATCATTTCGGCGTTGTAGGGGACCGTAATGTTGAGGGCGTTCTCCACGGCGCGGATGGAAGCGATGGAGTGGACCGTGGTGCAGACACCGCAGAAGCGCTGGGTAAAATACCAAGCGTCACGGGGGTCGCGCCCCTGGAGGATTTTTTCTATTCCCCGGAACATGGTGCTGCTGCTCCATGCCTCGGTTATCCGGCCGCCGTTGACCTCGGCTTGTATCCGGAGATGCCCCTCAATGCGGGTGATAGGATCGACGACAATCTTGGCCATGGCTTACCCCTCCCTCGTGGTGTCTTCAGGTTCCTTGTCCTTGCGCAGGGCGTTGAGTGCGCCGTGAATGCCGAAGCCGGCAGCCACGGCGGCCACCAGACCAAGGCCGATCTTGTCCGCCGTCGTTTCAATACCGAAGCCGGGTACATTAGGGAGACGGTGGTAGAAGGGGGACATGCTGTCCCAGAAAGCGGGTTCCGAGCAGCCGACGCAGCCGTGCCCCGACCCGATGGGCCAGGAGGTTTTTTCATTATACTTCTGGCTGGGGCAGTTGTGAAATGTTGCCGGCCCCTTGCATCCCATCTTGTAGAGGCAGTGCCCCTTGCGATGCCCCTGGTCTCCCCACGCCTCCACGTACTGGCCTGCGTCGAAGTGGGGGCGTCGCTCGCAGTTATCGTGAATCTTCTTGCCGTAGGCGAAGAGGGGACGCCCCTTGCCGTCCACCGCCGGGAGCCGGCCAAAGGTAAGAAAGTGGACGATAGTGGCCACGAGGTTGTCGGTGTTAACAGGACAACCGGGAAGATTGATCAGGGTTATACCCGATACCGCCTCGCCGACTCCCACCGCGCCGGAA
>Ga0194037_1000846_pt1 | contig 23629 bp, 26 predicted proteins | sample JunL306m_MetaG_FD_148653 | JGI IMG/M metagenome (GOLD analysis project Ga0194037, IMG submission 148653) | Anoxic zone freshwater microbial communities from boreal shield lake in IISD Experimental Lakes Area, Ontario, Canada - Jun2016-L304-6m | ecosystem: Environmental > Aquatic > Freshwater >...
GGCATGACCTTCAGGAAGTATCGGGATTTGCGCCTCGCGCAGGACAAATGCCATTGCTCCTCCTTCAGCGCAGTCGTGAGAAGATACCGCTATGGCACTTAAAGAACGACTCAGAGGCGACCTTACCGAAGCAATCCGTAGCCGCGATGAACTGACCTCGGGCACGATTCGCATGGTTTTGACCGCGATTACGATGGAAGAAGTTTCAGGCAAGGAGGCTCGCGAACTTAGTGAGGCCGAGGTCATCACTGTCCTCTCCCGCGAATCCAAGAAGCGTCGCGAGGCTGCCGAGGCATACGACGCCGGCTCTCGTCCGGATAAGGCAGCGCTGGAGCGTTCTGAAGGTGAAGTCATTGCGCGGTACTTGCCTGCACAACTCTCCGAAGCCGAACTTTCACAAATGATTGACGATGCGATTGCCGAAACTGGGGCTGCTGGTCCTGCAGGTATGGGTCTTGTCATGAAAGTTCTTTCACCAAAGATTGCAGGCAAAGCCGATGGCGGCGTTGTTTCTGCTGCAGTAAAAGCCGCACTTACGAAATAGCATCGCTGATCACAATGGGAGAGATATGAAATTCGAATATGTAACTGTGCCGTTATTGACTCACGCAACAAAGCAGATTCTTGATAATTGGGGATCCGAAGGGTACGAACTAGTCCAAGTTATTCCGGCCCCTGGTGGCGGAGATAACCTTGTTGCCTACATGAAGAGAGAAATCAAATGAGTGATGTACGTGCAAAGTTGGCCGAACTCGGATTAACCCTGCCTGTTGCTGCAAAGCCAATTGCTGCCTATGTGCCAGCGGTTCGCACAGGCAATTTAGTTTTCACTGCAGGGCAACTTCCTTTAGTTGATGGCGCACTTGTCATGGTCGGAAAAGTTGGTGGCGATGTAACCGTTGAGCAAGCAAAAGAGATGGCTCAAGTTTGTGCCTTGAATGCACTTGCTGCGGTTGCTCTAGTTGCCAATGTCGATGACATTGTTCGTGTTGTTCGTGTTGTTGGCTATGTGAATGGCGTACCAGGCTTTGTAAACCACCCAGGGGTGGTTAATGGAGCAAGCGAACTCTTCGTTCATATTTGGGGAGAAGAGGGTAAGCATGCACGTTCTGCAGTAGGAATTGCGGAATTGCCTCTGAATTCGCCAGTAGAAATTGAACTCACTGTCGAACTTAAGAACTAGTTAGCGACCGCGCTTACTCAAGCGATCTAAGTCAAGAACTAGTACTGCGCGACCATCAAGGCGGATCCAGTTACGTCCTGCAAAATCTGCAAGGGCTTTGTTAACTGTTTCGCGTGATGCTCCAACAAGTTGAGCCAACTCTTCTTGAGTGAGATCGTGGTTAACGTATAAACCTTCAGCGGTCTCTTGTCCAAAACGCTCACCAAGATCGATGAGTGCTTTTGCTACGCGGCCAGGAACGTCGGAGAAAACCAAATCTCCCACAACTTCATTGGTGCGACGAAGACGTTGGGCAAGACGGGCTAATAAATTCAGTGCAACTTCTGGGTGCTTTGTAATCCAAGGAATAACTTGATTGTGGCCAAGGCTTAGCAATCGAACATCGGTAACTGCAGTGGCCGTTGACGTACGTGGTCCTGGATCAAAGAGTGAAAGTTCGCCGAACATTTCGCCAGGTCCAAGGACGGAGAGTAAATTCTCACGACCATCTCCGCTGGATGTTCCAAGCTTCAACTTTCCTTCAACGATCACATATAGGTGATCGCCTTCATCGCCTTCAGAAAAGAGGACCGCGCCTTTATGTAACTTCACGCCTTCCATGGACGCACGAAGGGATGCGGCTGCCGCATCGTCGAGCGAGGTGAAAAGCGGGGCGCGGCGTACTACTTGCTCATCTTGGGTCACAGGCGCACATTACTAGCAAACGGGGGAGATTTTCACCCCCAGGCACGCAGGCGCGTACCCTTCGGCAAATGACCGGGAATGCAGAAATGAAGAGCAGCGCTCGGGCTATGTATCGAATTTTGAGAAAAACCTACCCGGAAGTTCGTTGCGAATTGGATTTTGAGAATCCACTTCAACTATTGATTGCCACCGTTTTATCGGCCCAATGCACCGACAAGCGAGTCAATCAAGTAACTCCAGCGCTCTTTCGCAAATATAAAACAATAAAAGCCTTCGCGGCTGCCGATCTGCTCGAAATTGAAGAACTCGTTCATTCCACAGGATTCTTTAGGGCTAAGGCAAAGAACATCAAGGGTCTCACCATGAAAATCCAATCTGATTTTCATGGTGAGGTGCCACAAACGCTTGAGGAACTCGTAACTTTGCCAGGAGTTGGCCGCAAGACAGCAAACGTTGTCTTAGGGCATGCATTTGATACGCCAGGAATTACTGTCGATACCCACTTTGGACGTTTAAGCCGTCGCTTTGGTTGGACAACTTCATTGGATCCAGTGAAAGTCGAACATGAAGTCGGCGCGTTGATTCCGCAAAAAGAATGGACCAACCTGTCTCAACGAATGATCTGGCACGGACGTCGCATTTGCCATTCGCGAAAACCTGCATGCGGTGCCTGCCCAATGGCCAAACTCTGTCCATCGGTTGGAATCGGAGAAATGAATCCCGAGTTGGCGCGTGCGTTGGTCAAAGTGGATGCGGACTTTAGATAATGACCACCATGAGAAGACTTGTTTTAGTTTTAACCGTATTTGCACTTGCGGGATGCTCTTCTCAATCAACGGCGGTTCCGCAATTGGGACAAGTAGTTTCGTGCGATTCCATTTCGCATGTTGCCGGTGGAACAGGCCTGTCGATGCCGTGCCTTGACGGAAAATCTACGATTGCATTTACATCCCTTCGCGGGCCACTGATCGTTAACGTGTGGGGATCCTGGTGTGCAAGTTGTAAAGACGAACTTCCTATCTTGCGGTCCTTTTATTCGAAATCTAAATCCACAGTTCCCTTTCTTGGCGTTGACGTGGAGGAAGCAAAGCCCAGCGATGGCAAAGACTTTGTTGTCTCGCAAGGTATGACATGGCCATCGTTGCTCGATCCTGATGGACGCTCACGAGGTTTCTTTGGAATGGGCGTACCAGTGACTTGGTTTATCGACGCTCAAGGGGTGGTGGTCCATAAAGAAATTGGCACACTTGCAAGCGAACAACAGTTACGCGATTTAACGACCAAATATCTCGGCATCACCGTAGGTTGACCCAATGATTATTGATCTTTTACTGATTGCTTCTGCCGTGGGGGCTGTCTTCTCTGGTTTTCGCCGTGGCTTTCTTCAAAGCCTGCTTTCAACGATTGGGTATATCGGAGGTGGGGTTGCCGGCTTGGCCCTGGCATTGCATTTTGTCAGCAATGTTCATAACACCGTAAATCGTTTCGCCTCAATCATTGTTGCAATCTTTCTCGTGGCAGAAATCGGCCGTCGTGTCTTTACCTGGTTGGGAAAGTTCTTTCACACCAAGATCTTGTGGGGGCCATTGCGTTTCATCGACTCACTTGCAGGCGTTGCTTTGGAACTTGCACGAGTGGCAGTGATTGCCTTCATGATTGTCTCGGTGATTTTATGGTCACCGTGGACAAGTGCACGCAAAGCGGTCGCTGAGAGCACGCTTTATCCAAAGATTAGCAAGCAAATGCCTCACGTACTCGACCAATTACGTCTAGATGTCGAGAAGAAGCTAAAGATTAATCTTCGCTAGTAGAACTTTGAAGTCCAGAGGCAATAAGTTTCATGATGTTTGGATCAGACAAAGTTGTTGAATCTCCAACCTCACGATTCTCGGCCACATCGCGCAACAAACGTCGCATGATTTTTCCACTTCGAGTTTTAGGAAGTTCTGCCACAACAATGATCTGACGCGGCTTTGCGATTGGTCCAATTTCTTTTGCTACGTGGTTTCGAAGTTGTTGAACGAGTTCATTGCCTTCGGCATGAGCAATGCCGCTTCGCAAAATAACAAAGGCAACAATTCCTTGGCCTGTCATTGCATCGCTCGCGCCTACAACTGCCGCCTCGGCAACGGCCTCATGCGAAACAAGCGCTGACTCAACTTCGGTGGTTGAAATGCGGTGACCAGAAACGTTCATGACATCGTCAACGCGACCCAGTAACCAAATTGCTCCATCGTCATCGAGCTTCGCGCCATCGCCTGCAAAATAAAGGCCATCGAATTTCGACCAATAGTTCTCTTTATAACGCTCAGTTTCGCCCCAAATTCCGCGCAACATGGCGGGCCATGGCTCGTTCAAAATGAGATACCCGCCGTGACCATTAGCAACAGGCTTTGCGTTGTCATCAACAATCCGAGCACTGATACCAGGAAGTGGACGCATTGCCGATCCTGGTTTGCTGGCAGTAATTCCAGGCAGTGGCGAAATCATGATGGCGCCAGTTTCGGTTTGCCACCAGGTATCAACGATGGGGCAACGTTCTCCTCCGATGACTTTGTAGTACCACATCCATGCTTCAGGGTTAATTGGTTCACCAACAGAACCCAGCAAACGTAATGATGAAAGATCATGTGCATTTGGGAATTCATCTCCCCATTTCATCCAGGTACGAATCAGGGTTGGAGCGGTATACAAAATTGTCACGCCGTATTTTTCGATGAGCTCGAAGATGCGACCTTTATGTGGCGTATCCGGTGTGCCTTCATACATCACCTGAGTTGCGCAATTCATGAGGGGTCCATAAACAATGTAGGAGTGGCCGGTAACCCAACCAACATCCGCGGTACACCAATAGACATCGGTTTCCGGCTTAATGTCAAAGACCATTTTGTGCGTGAAAGCAACTTGAGTTAAGTAGCCACCTGTTGTGTGAAAAATCCCTTTTGGTTTTGCCGTGGTACCGGATGTGTACAAAATGAATAAGGGATGTTCGCTATCGAAACTTTCTGCAACATGTTCGCTAGATTGGCGTTCCACAATCTCGTGCCACCAAATGTCGCGATTGCTGTCCCAAGCGGTTTCTTGCCCCGTTCGTTTAACAACCAAAACTTTTTTGACATTTGTAGCGCCAAGGAGCGCTTCATCTACCGCTGGCTTAAGTGCGAAAGCAGCACCTTTGCGATAGCCACCATCGGCCGTAATTACTAAGGTGGCATCAGCATCTTGAATGCGCGAAAGTAGCGCCTCAGCAGAGAATCCGCCGAAGACGACAGAATGTGGTGCACCAAGTCGGGCACATGCCAACATAGCAACGGCTGCCTCAGGAATCATGGGCATATAAATCGCAACGCGATCGCCCGCTTTTACGCCGAGTTCAATCAGAGCATTTGCAGTCTTCTTAACTTCACTGAGAAGTTGCGCATAAGTAATTGTTCGAGTGTCGCCTGGTTCGCCCTCAAAATGAAAAGCAATACGTTCGCCGCGTCCTTCTTCAACGTGACGGTCGAGGCAGTTAACGCTGGCATTTAATTTCCCGCCAATGAACCACTTCGCAAAGGGCGGCTGCCAGTCAAGTGTTTGCGTCCAAGGCGCATCCCATTGCAACTCGGCTGCTTGACGGTCCCAGAATGCGAGGCGATCTTTATTTGCCTCTGCATAAATAAAGGGTTGCGCGTTGGATTCAGCGGCAAACTCGTGGCTGGGTTGGAAGGTGCGAGTCTCGGTGAGGAGGTTCTCTAGCGTCTCTGATTGCTGCGGGATCTCTTGGCTCATAATTTGAGGAGATTACCTTGGGTGTAAGCCTTTAGGTAGTGATTCACCGTGGCTGATTATTCACAGGCGTTGGGTAGCCCTTAAATCTTTCGATCGACAACTGGTCAGAATCAGGACTCTCAACGAAAGAAAGGAAAATATGACGATTGCAGCATTTATTGCCGCTTTCTTAAAGATCCTCTCCACCCCTTCATTGGTGGGCAAGTTGTTCTTGCTCTTGACCAAGCTACTGGCAGGGATCCCGCACTAAATCCTTCTCGATTACCGCCCATCCGGGACAAAGTCGCTATGTGAGAGTCCCCTCGCATGGCGATTTTGTTGTTACGGGTCAGTATGTGGTGGGATTGGGCGTAAGCCTCACGATCGGCCCAATGGCGCGCTGGATTCGAGATTTACATTCGAGCAAACCCTGGGAGTCAGAATGCCAATAGCCAGCCCCGAGATTTATTCACAAATGTTGGATCGAGCCAAATCTGGCGCGTTCGCGTATCCAGCAGTGAACGTTTCTTCTTCATCCACCATCATCGCCGCACTTCGTGGTTTCGCCGAAGCGCAATCTGATGGAATCATTCAATTTTCTTGGGGTGGGGCCGAGTACGCATCAGGATCGACAGTAAAGAAGATGGTTGATGGCGCCGTCGCGCTCGCCGAGTTCGCACATATCGTGGCAAAGAATTACAACGTCCAGATTGCTCTTCACACGGATCACTGCCCGGCAGAGAAACTAGACGGCTTCATGCGTCCCCTGCTTGATCTGGGTGCACAACGCATCAAAGATGGCAAAGCACCACTCTTCAATTCACACATGTGGGATGGCTCGGCCGTCTCTATGCCAGAGAACATGAAAGTTTCTGCGGAAATGTTCGCCAAATCTAAAGATGCTCACACAATTCTAGAAATCGAAATCGGTGTTGTCGGCGGAGAAGAAGATGGTGTTGAAGCAAAACACGATGCCAAGTTGTACTCCACACCAGAAGATGCACTTCTTACCATTGAAACTTTAGGGTCCGACTCTGCTAATCGCTATCTCGTAGCAGCAACATTCGGAAACGTTCATGGCGTGTACAAGCCCGGCAACGTTGTGTTGCAACCAAAAATTCTGCGTACATTGCAAGATGCTGTCGCGAAGCAGCTGGGACTCGCCGATGGAGCTAAGCCAATGGATCTCGTATTCCACGGTGGTTCTGGCTCATTGCTCAGCGAAATTCGCGAGGCGCTTGATTACGGTGTTGTAAAGATGAATATTGATACCGATACTCAGTATGCATTTACGCGTCCCGTTGTTGATCACGTCCTCAAGAATTACGATGGTGTTCTCAAAATTGATGGCGAAGTTGGAAATAAGAAGATGTACGACCCACGTGCCTGGGGTAAAGCCGCAGAGGCTGGCATGGCTGCACGAATAGTTCGCGCTGCTGAGGATCTTCGCTCCACCGGTACGTCTTTACTCGCTTAAAACAACTTTTATAGTCCTAAAGAGAGGTTTTAACTATGCCTGCGATTGTTCTGCTGGGAGCTCAGTGGGGCGACGAAGGCAAGGGTAAAGCCACAGATCTCCTGGGTGATCGCGTCGATTATGTAGTCCGTTATCAAGGTGGCAATAACGCAGGACATACCGTTGTTATCGGTGATCAAAAGTATGCGTTGCACTTGCTTCCCTCGGGAATCTTGAGTCCCAATGTTGTGCCCGTCATCGGCAACGGCGTCGTCATTGATCCTGGTGTTTTGTTGCAAGAGATTAAAGGGCTGACCGAACGCGGAATTGATTGTTCCAAATTAGTGATCAGTTCAAATGCGCATTTGATCACTCCTTATCACCGCACAATCGATAAGGTCACTGAGCGATTTTTAGGTAATTCCAAGATCGGCACTACTGGTCGCGGAATCGGACCTGCATATGCGGACAAAATCAACCGAATCGGTATCCGTGTACAAGACCTCTTTGACACTTCAATTCTGCGACAGAAGATTGAAAGCGCATTACGGGATAAGAACCAAGTACTTATCAAAGTATTCAATCGTAAGAACATCGATGTCGATGAAGTCCTCAAAGAATATTTGGAGTACGCAGAAATCTTGCGCCCATATGTCACGGACACAGGTTTACTTTTGAACCAAGCACTCGATCAAGGTAAAACTGTTTTGCTTGAAGGCTCTCAAGGAACACTGCTTGATGTCGATCACGGTACATATCCATTCGTCACGTCAAGTAACCCAACTGCAGGTGGCGCATGTACTGGTTCAGGAATTGGACCAACAAAAATTTCCGTCGTCATCGGAATCATCAAGGCATACACAACTCGTGTTGGGTCCGGACCCTTTCCTACAGAACTCTTTGACGAAGATGGCGAGAAGTTGCGCACTATCGGTGGCGAGATTGGTGTGACTACTGGTCGTGCAAGACGTTGTGGTTGGTATGACGCACCGATTGCACGTTACGCAGTTCGCGTAAACGGTCTTACCGATTTCTTCTTAACCAAACTCGATGTGTTGACAGGATGGGAAAAGATTCCGGTCTGCGTTGCCTATGAGATCGATGGCAAGCGTGTAGAGGAACTTCCATCCTCGCAATCCGATTTCCACCATGCACTTCCTATTTATGAGTATTTGCCAGGTTGGACTGAGGACATCACAAACGCAAAAACGTTGTCTGATTTGCCTAAAAATGCTCGGGATTACGTGAAGTTTTTGGAAGACATCTCTGGAGCGCCAATGAGCGCTATCGGTGTTGGTCCAGGTCGCACTCAAACAATCGTTGTAAAGGACTTTGTTTAAGGATGAAAGTCCTCCTAGTGGGCGGTGGCGCCAGAGAGCATGCACTCGCACTAGGACTCCAAGCAGATCCAGAGGTCACAGAGATTCACTGTGCACCAGGCAACGCTGGCATCGCAGAAATCGCAACGATTCACCCGGTTTCGGTTTCAGATAATGCTGCGATCGTTGAGTTAGCGCGACAACTTAATGTGGATCTTGTTGTTGTAGGTCCAGAACTTCCTCTGGTAAATGGCATCGCCGATGAATTACGAGCCGCGGGGTTTGCAACATTTGGACCATCAAAAGCAGCAGCGCAACTTGAAGGTTCAAAGAATTTTGCAAAAGAAGTCATGCATGATGCGGGCGTTGCCACGGCTCGAAGTGCAACATGCACAAACCGAATTCAAATAGAGAAAGCGCTGGATGAATTTGGTGCGCCATACGTGGTCAAAGACGATGGACTTGCAGGCGGTAAAGGTGTGGTAGTTACCGATGATCGGGATATTGCCCTGACTCATGCACTCTCTTGTACAACGGTAGTGATCGAAGAATTTCTTGATGGCCCAGAAATTTCGCTCTTCGGAATTTCCGATGGGAAAACAATTATCGCCATGGAGCCTGCTCAAGATTTCAAACGCGCGTTCAATGGCGATGAAGGTCCAAACACTGGCGGTATGGGTGCGTATTCACCATTGCCTTGGGCGCCTAGTGACATTATTGAACAAACTCGCCACGATGTCTTGGCGCCAATGATTGCTGAAATGGCGGCGCGTGGAACTCCTTTCGTCGGACTGCTCTACGCAGGACTTTCGCTCACCGACCACGGCGTTCGGGTCATTGAATTTAATGCACGCTTTGGTGATCCAGAGACGCAAGTTTTGGTCCCACGTTTGAAGACACCGCTAGGCATGTTGTTGTACAAAGCTGCAACAAGAAATCTTGCAGGCGTGAAACTTGAGTGGCGTAAGGAATCAGCAGTGACGGTAGTTCTGGCCGCCAAGGGATATCCAAGTGATCCGCAACCAGTGGGAACTATTTCAACGATGCCGGCAATCCCTGACACCCACGTGTTTTATGCGGGAGGCGGGCGGATTCTGAGCATCACGGGAATTGGCGAGGACCTTACTGAGGCGCGCGATCGCGCTTACCGCGGCATTAGCCAAATCGTGCTGGATGGATCTTTCTACCGTACTGATATTGCGCTGAACGCCTCAGTTGCAGAGAAGGGCAATTAAATGCGAGAGAATGCGCCCGTGAGTGTTCTAGCCAGCAGATACGCATCTAAGGCAATGTGCGACATCTTCGCGCCCGAGGCCAAGATTATTTCTGAGCGAAAACTTTGGTTGGCCGTTGCTGGTGCCCAATCCGCGCTAGGTCATGCGATTCCCGAATCAGTTATTGCTGATTATGAAAAAGTTTTAACGAAGGTAGATCTTGCATCCATTGACGAGCGCGAAAAAATTACCCGCCACGATGTGAAAGCCCGTATTGAAGAATTCAATGCACTGGCTGGGCATGAAGTAATCCATGCAGGAATGACAAGTCGCGATCTCACCGAAAATATCGAAGCGCTACAAATTCGAAATGGTATGAATATCGTTCACGATAAGACGATTACCGTATTGGCGCGGCTCGGTGAACATGCTGCACGTTTCGCCGATCAACCGATTGCTGGACGATCCCATAATGTTCCAGCGCAAATAACGACTCTGGGAAAAAGATTTGCAAGTGCGGCGGAAGAATTACTTTTTGCCTATGAGCGCCTTGATGCCTTACTTGATCGTTATCCAATGCGCGGTATCAAAGGACCAGTGGGCACATCGCAAGACTCCATTGATTTATTGGGCTCATCCGATGCTCATCAAAAATTGGAAGCCGCGATCGCTTCCGAACTGGGTTTCGAACACGTTTTGGATTCAACGGGCCAAATCTATCCACGCTCATTTGATTACGACGTCGTGACGACATTGGTTCAAATTGCTGCTGCACCTTCATCCTTGGCAACGTCCATTCGTTTGATGGCTGGCGCTGAATTAGTGACTGAAGGTTTTAAAGCCGGACAAGTTGGATCATCAGCGATGCCTCACAAAATGAATACGCGCTCTTGCGAACGTATTAATGGTTTAGCTGTTGTACTTCGGGGATATGCATCCATGATCAGTGAGTTGGCCGGGGATCAATGGAATGAAGGTGATGTCTCCTGCAGTGTTGTTCGCAGAGTCGCACTTCCTGATGCGTTCTACGCGATCGATGGACTCTTGGAAACCACGCTTACTGTCCTCAATGAGTTTGGTGCATTCCCTGCAGTGATCGCTGCAGAATTAGAGCGATACCTACCTTTCCTTGCAACGACAAAAATATTGATGGCTGCTATCAAGGCAGGTGTTGGCCGCGAAGTAGCCCATGAAGTCATTAAAGAGCATGCAACGAAAGCGGCGCTTCAGATGCGTGAGGGCAAGGTAAATAATCTTCTTGACGCTTTGGGTGCGGATTCACGTATTCCACTCGATCGCGCAGCACTAGATGCGCTCATTAGTGACCCCATCGAATTTACTGGCGATGCTCGCCAACAAATTGCGCGAGTTGTGAGTCGCATTGACGCGATTACTTCCGCGCATCCTGCGCAAGCGCAGTACAAACCCGGCTCGATCCGGTGAGCGGCTTCGGTTTAGCTGGCCCACCGCCAGCGCCTTCAATATCCGGGTGGAATCATGTGCGCACTGGAAAAGTTCGCGATCTTTACACCAATTCCTCGGGAGAACTTCTACTCGTTGCTTCAGACAGGGTCTCTGCATTTGATTGGGTTCTGCCCACTGAAATTCCTGGCAAAGGTGCCGTACTGACACAGTTGTCGCTCTTTTGGTTTGAAAAACTTGCGAGCGTTGTCCCTAATCACATTCTCAGCACCGATGTTCCAGAACAAGTTAAGGGACGTGCAGTAATCGTTATGCCACTCGAGATGTTTCCTATCGAGTGTGTTGCTCGAGGTTATCTCACAGGCAGCGGCTGGAGTGAGTACAAGAAATCACAAACTGTCTGTGGCATTGCACTACCTGCCGGACTCCTAGACGGATCACAACTACCTACCAATATTTTTACGCCGGCAACTAAGGCGGAAATTGGCGACCATGACATCAACATTGATTTCGAAGAATCTTTGAAGATTTCTCCGCAAGCGGGTGAACTTCGCGATCTCACACTTAAGCTTTATGGCGCAGCTGCAGATTACGCGAAAGAGCGAGGAATTATTCTGGCTGATACCAAGTTTGAATTTGGTACCGATGCATCCGGGAAAATAATTCTTGGCGATGAAGCACTGACTCCGGATTCATCACGTTTTTGGGAGGCCGAGTCGTGGGTGCCCGGCGGTGCTCAGGCATCCTTTGATAAGCAGTATCTACGAGACTATTTAACTTCTAGCGGATGGGACCGCGAATCTGCGCCCCCAGAGTTACCGCAAGACATTGTTGAGAAGACAGCTCAACGATATCGAGATGCATATTTAAGACTCACCGGCACTCAGTTCAACTAAATCCATAAGGGAGCGCATGATGGCAAAGATCGTGGTCGAAGTAATGTTGAAGCCAGAAATCCTTGACCCACAAGGCAAAGCTGTTGCCGCCGCTCTTCCACGTCTTGGTTTCACATTTGCAACTTCTGTGCGCCAAGGCAAGCGATTTGAGATTGAAGTAGTAGGAGATCCAACCACTGAACAACTTGCTGAAGTTTCTCGTGCTGCTGAAACATTACTTGCCAACCCAGTCATCGAAACTTTTGTTGTGAAGGTTGAGAAGTAGATGAAAGTTGGTGTCGTCACTTTTCCCGGATCACTCGATGATCGAGATGCCGCGCGCGCAGTTCGTGCAGGGGGATCCGAAGCGATTGCGCTCTGGCACGATGATGCAGATTTGCATGGAGTCGACGCGGTAATTCTTCCAGGCGGATTTTCTTACGGTGACTACCTGCGATGTGGCGCGATTTCTCGCTTTGCTCCCGTCATGGGGTCGATCATTGAAAAAGCTAATGCGGGAATGCCTGTTCTTGGAATTTGTAATGGTTTCCAGATTCTCTGCGAGTCGCATCTGCTACCTGGCGCGCTCACACAAAATCAAGGGCTTCACTTTCTCTGCACTCCGCAGAAGATAAAGGTTGAAAATATTTCAACGCCGTGGACTTCTAATTTCACCGAAGGCCTCGAGATTGTGATCCCGCTAAAGAATGGCGAAGGTTCATTTCAATGTGATGATGAAACGCTCGCGATGCTGGAAGGTGAAAGTCGAGTGATTGCTCGATACGTCGGCATTAACCCCAATGGTTCACGCAATTTGATCGCAGGGATTTCAAATGCACGAGGCAATGTTGTTGGGCTCATGCCGCACCCTGAACACGCAATTGACCCATTGACTGGACCCAGCGCCGATGGACTTCCCTTCTTCACCTCCATTCTTAACGCGATGGTAGGCAAATAAATGGCGCTAGATACTGTTTCGATTGCGGCCCAGACGCCTGATCAAGAACAACCCTTTGCTGCCCTTGGACTAAAACCTGATGAATATCAACGTATTCGCGAGATTCTTGGACGACGTCCATCATCGAGTGAATTAGCCATGTATTCGGTAATGTGGTCAGAACATTGCTCGTACAAATCATCGAAAGTTCACCTCAAGCAATTTAGGGAGAAGGCGCCCCACAGCGATGCACTGCTCGTTGGTATTGGCGAGAACGCTGGCGTTGTTGATGTTGGACAGGGTTACGCCGTTACTTTCAAGATTGAATCTCATAATCACCCATCATTTGTTGAGCCCTATCAAGGAGCAGCAACAGGTGTGGGTGGAATTGTGCGCGACATCTTGACCATGGGTGCGCGCCCTATCGCGGTAATGGATCCACTTCGCTTCGGCCCTGCCGATGCACCTGATACACGCCGCGTTCTTCCAGGAATTGTTGCGGGTATTGGTGGATATGGAAACTGCTTAGGACTTCCCAATATCGGCGGTGAAATAGTTTTCGATGAAACTTATGCCGGCAATCCTTTGGTGAATGCACTCTGTGTTGGTGTTATGCGCCATGACCAAATCAAATTGGCGAAAGCTTCAGGTGCAGGAAACCTTGTCGTGCTCTTTGGTGCACAAACTGGCGGAGATGGCATTGGCGGCGTGTCAGTTCTGGCTAGCGAAACCTTTGGATCAACGGGACCTGCAAAACGTCCCAGTGTTCAAGTAGGAGATCCATTTACCGAGAAGGTCTTGATTGAATGCTCACTAGAAATCTTCGCTGAAGATTTAGTGGTTGGTATTCAAGATCTGGGCGGCGCGGGACTTTCATGCGCAACGAGTGAATTAGCATCTGGCGGATCAGGTGGAATGCGCGTTGAGTTGGACACGGTTCCATTGCGCGATCCAAGTTTGTCTCCTGAGGAAATCTTGATGAGTGAATCACAAGAGCGTATGTGCGCCATTGTTGAGCCCGGCAAGATCGCTCGTTTTCTAGAGATCTGCAAGAAATGGGATGTCACCGTCAATGTGATTGGCGAAGTTACCGACGGCGATCGTTTGATCATCACATGGCACGGAGAAACGATTGTTGATGTGCCTCCCCGCACCGTGGCCCACGAAGGTCCGGTCTATACCCTCCCACTTGCCAAACCTGAGTACGTAGATCGCGTGAATGCACAGGTACTGGATTTGCCAATGCCTCAAAGTGCGCACGAGGTAAAGGCAGCGATTATTAAGCTTATTTCGAGCCCAAACATGGCTGATAAATCGTGGGTCACATCCCAATACGACAAATACGTGCAAGGCAACACGATCCAATCCCAGCCTGAAGATTCAGGAATGATCCGGATTGATGAGAGCACGCACCTTGGCGTCGCGATTTCAACCGATGCAAATGCATCCTGGTCCTATCTCAACCCATACGAAGGCGCGAAGTTGGCACTTGCCGAAGCTGCAAGAAATATCGCCACTGCTGGTGCCAAACCTTTAGCAGTAACCAATTGTTTGAACTTTGGTTCCCCCGAGGATCCAGGTGTCATGTGGCAGTTCGCTGAAACTGTGCGCGGCTTAGCCGATGGATGTTTAGAGATGGGCCTACCTGTGACAGGCGGCAATGTTTCCTTCTACAACCAGACAGGTGATGTTGCTATTTTGCCTACACCCGTGATCGGAGTTCTTGGAGTGATTCAAGATGTTCGATCACGTACTCCCATGTCCTTTACTGATGCAGGTCTGGAGCTATACCTCATCGGTGAAACAACCAATGTTTTGGCTGGTAGTGAATGGGCATATATGCACAATCAACGCGGTGGTCAATCACCGATTGCTGATTTGCAGAGGGAGATTCGCCTCATTGAACTCTTGCTCGAAGGGCAATCAATCTTCGCAGCTGCGCATGATTTAAGCCAAGGCGGTCTAGCCGTGAGCATTGCTGAAATGGTCCTTCACAACAACATTGGCGCAACCATTTCTTTAGATCAGGAAATCGGAATCGCGCTGCTTAGTGAAACTCCAGGTCGAGTGATTGCTGCGATTTCACCTGACCATGCTGGCGAACTTATTTCAATGGCCAGGAAATACGATCTTGCGATCACAAAATTGGGCACCACCGGTGGCACTTCATTGACTGTCAATGACGCCGTCATTCCACTCGATGAATTGCGGACCGCTTACACGCAAACAATTCCGAAGCTATTTGGGTAATGCGCGACGAGAAGATTTTGCAGGAAGTTAAGAGCACCCTGTCTCAGTTGGAGAAATTAGCGCCCGGTCACGCAATTGAAGTTCGCGTGCCACCCTATGCAGCAATTCAATGCGGAGAAGGTCCAACTCACACGCGTGGGACACCACCTAACGTCATTGAGATGAATGCATATACCTGGCTGGCACTGGCTAGAGGTGAACAATCTTGGGCAGATGCATACGCCGCGGGCGACATCCGAGCCTCTGGCGCTCGCGCTGATTTGTCTGCGTATTTACGATTTAGGATTGCGCCGTGAAAACACTCACGGTCATCGTTCCAATATTTAACGAGGCGCGCTCAATACCTCAGTTAGTTAAAGAGATCAGTGAGCTACCAAAAGGTGTGGTTTCAGAAGTTATTTTCGTGAACGACGGAAGTAGCGATAATTCCGTAGAACTTTTAGAGGGCGCTCTATCAAAGACGCACCTCAATTATCAGGTCATTACTAAAAATAATGGTGGCAAAGCCAGCGCCATTCATGCAGGGGTTGTCGGAGTTCACTCCACTCACTCACTCATTTTGGATGCTGACCTTGAATTAGCAACGACGGATATTTTGAAACTATGGGACGTGGTGCTTTCGGGAAGATCAGAAACCGTTTTTGGGTATCGCAGCTTCTTGGCACAATCCTCGTTTACTTATCGTTATGCAAAAGGCAATCATGTTATTTCGAACCTATATGGATTACTTTTTAATGCTGTCATCACCGACATTATGTGCGGATATAAATTGGTACCAACGCCGATGTTGCAATCCTTACCATTTAAATTCAAGAAATATGCCATCGAGATAGAGATCCCAATTCACTTATGGGAAAACAAGATCAGACCCTTTGAAGTTCAAGTTGAATATTTCCCTCGCTCTCGTGCTGAAGGTAAAGGAATTACCGTCCACGACGCAGTTTCCATTATCTCCTCCATGATTTGGTATCGAATCTTTAAGGTGCACAAAAAATGATTCGCCGGATATTTGCTGGCGACCTCAAGACATCACTCCTTCGCAATGGGTTAATCGCCTCGCTGTGGTGGATTGTTTTCTATCCAGGCTTTTATTCTGATGATTCCTTTGCTGCTGTCTCTATGGCTAGGACTGGTCAGCTCTCCAGCGCGTGGAGTGCACCGTGGGCCCTATTCGTTCGCATTTTCTCGTTGCACGGGCGTTATCCAGGAATAGTGACCTTGATTTTCGGCCTAACTTTGGCGTTAAGTCTCACGATTTTCATCTATTCCTTAATGGCTGAAAAATCAGCTTCCATCACCTCATCTTTACTGTCTGCGACCCCGCTGGTTGGCGCGATGGGTGTCACGTTGTGGCACGACATCCCGATGACGTCAGGATTTTTTCTTGTTGCGGCTTTCATGATTCGTGCTTACAAGAATCAGGCGGTCACGAAAAGCGATATAGGCTGGTTGCTCTTTCCTGGAATGTTCCTAAGCACCTTCAGGCTCAATGGGATTCCAACCATTGCCGTGCTGGTTTTGTTCTATATGTTTATGAAGGTACCGAATGTTGCCAAGAAATTTCTCGTTGTAGGACTCGTCTTTTCAGCGCTAGTCACCTTGCTCGCTGGCACTGCAATAAATGAACTGAAATCAAGAAACGGCGACATGGCTGTGGGTTGGATGCAGTACGACCTCTCTTGTTATGCGAGCAAGCCCGCGGGTGTCGGTTTTATTGAAAAAGCAATGCCAGGAGTTGGAAATACAGACAGTTGGAAATCAGGGTCAGCTTGTGTTTGGTTTTCTGATGCAAAGTTGACGCAGGCCGATGTCAACGCTTCTAAGAGCCATCTCACGTCAACGTGGTTGCGGTTGCTCAAGCACGACCCACTATTTGTTCTGACTACACATATGAAGCGTCATGAATATTTGGTACCACTGCCGGTTTACGGTTTACCTCGCCCACCATTTATTCACAGCACCGTAGAGTTTGCCGATCAAGGGATTGCTTGGGCATTTCCTCAAGTAGCCAATAAAGCACGTCTCTATATACGAGCATGGAATGCGGGCAGTCCGCTTTTTGCTTACTCAGGCTTGTGGTTGCTCTTCCTCTTTGTGGCATGGATACGCACCAAACGACAAGATTTATTGATACTTGTTTTGTTGGCAACAATCCTTTCCGCCGGGCTCTTTGTAGCCGCTGCAATCTCTGATGGACGTTATGCACTATTTACATTGCTTGCCGGACAAGGCGTTGCACTTGGCTACGTGGTGGATGTATTCCTAAAGAGAAGGCGGTCATCACATGGGGCGTAGACCAGATGGATTGCTTAATCATGAAATGTTTGAGAGCGATAAGGGCCCACAGGATGCCTGCGGCATCTTTGGTGTCTGGGCACCAGGAGAAGAAGTAGCAAAGTTAACCTTCTACGGTCTCTATGCACTTCAACATCGTGGAACTGAATCTGCCGGAATTGCCACTAGTGATGGAGAAAGAATCCTTGTCTATAAGGACATGGGACTTGTATCCCAGGTATTTACAGAAAGCGATCTGACTTCTCTTACAGGTTCGCTAGCTATTGGCCACTGCAGATATTCCACTACAGGTTCTAGCACGTGGGTGAATGCGCAACCTACCTTGCGACCAACTAAGTACGGAACCTTGGCACTGGCCCACAACGGCAATCTCACAAACACGGGCGACCTAGCCGAACTTCTACAACGCCAGACTCTTATGGCTCCAAGCAAAGACCGAGGAGCCACAACTGATACTGAAATCATGACTGCTCTCATCGCGGGCCAAGATGAAAAGAATTTCGAAGCAAGTGCCATGAGCATTTTGCCATTGCTCGAGGGTGCATTTTCCCTGGTCTTTATGGATGAGCACACGCTGTATGCAGCTCGCGATCGTCACGGTGTTCGCCCTCTTGTTGTTGGCAAATTAGAACGTGGCTGGGTTGTTGCGTCAGAGACTGCAGCGCTCGACATTGTTGGTGCTTCCTTTGTTCGCGAAGTTGAACCCGGTGAATTCATTGCCATTGATGAAAAGGGAATTCGTTCTCAACAATGGGCCATGCAAGAACCCAAAGGATGCCTCTTTGAATATGTTTACCTGGCCAGACCAGATACCAGCATCGCTGGTCGGGGTGTTCACGTCACACGTGTTGCCATTGGTGAACGATTAGCGCACGAGCATCCAGTTGAGGCAGATTTAGTTATTCCAGTACCTGAGTCAGGAACGCCCGCAGCAATTGGTTTTGCAAAGGCATCAGGAATCCCTTACGGATCAGGGTTTGTAAAGAACTCATACGTAGGACGCACATTTATTCAACCCAGCCAAACGATTCGACAACTTGGTATCCGCCTGAAACTCAATCCACTTCGCGATGTCATTGAAGGCAAACGCATTGTTGTTGTCGATGACTCCATTGTTCGCGGTAATACACAACGCGCCATTGTCCGTATGTTGCGCGAAGCTGGTGCGCTGGAGATTCACGTGCGCATTTCAAGCCCACCCGTTAAATGGCCATGCTTTTACGGCATTGATTTTGCTTCGCGTGCAGAGCTCATTGCTAGCGGTCTAGCGGTAGAGGAAGTTCGCAGATCCATCGGGGCTGACTCCCTTGGCTATGTTTCGCTCGAGGGCTTGATCGAGGCCACACAGATCGCCGAGTCAAGACTCTGCCAGGCGTGTTTCACCGGCACATATCCGATAGCAATTCCTGCAGATATGTCTGAGGGCAAGATGCGTTTGGAAATTACTCCCGTTGAAGGTGGGCACTAATGGCTACCTATCGCGACGCTGGTGTTGATATTGATGCGGGAGATCGCGCCGTAGAATTAATGAAGGCCTCTGTTGCTAAGGCAACAAGATCCGAAGTTGTCGGTGGCATTGGTGGATTCGCAGGTCTTTTTGATGCGAGCGCACTTAAGAAATTCAATCGCCCACTTCTCGCGACATCCACCGATGGTGTTGGTACAAAGACAGAGATCGCACGCATCATGGGAATTTATGACACGATCGGCGAAGATCTTGTCGCAATGGTTGTTGATGATCTTGTGGTCTGTGGCGCCGAACCACTTTTTATGACTGACTACATTGCGGTGGGCAAGGTTATTCCAGAACGCATCGCGGACATTGTTAAAGGAATTGCAGCGGGTTGCGTGAAAGCAAACACCGCTCTCATTGGTGGCGAGACCGCCGAACATCCAGGGCTTCTTGGTGAAGATGAATTTGATATTGCAGGCGCGGCAACGGGTGTCGTAGATGCCGATCACTTGCTGGATAAATCCAAAGTACAAGCGGGCGATGTTTTGATTGCGATGCCATCGAGCGGATTTCATGCCAACGGTTTTTCTTTAGTGCGCAAAATTATTCACGACAAAAAGCTTGACCTTCATGCGCCTGTGAGTGAGTATGGAATGAGCGCCGGTGAAAAGTTCCTGACTCCCACAGAGATCTACACATTGGATTGCCTTGCGCTAATCAAGGCCCTGCCTGGACATGTGCGCACCTTTTCTCACATCACTGGTGGCGGCCTTGCGGAGAACACAGCCCGTGTGATCCCAGATCACCTCACTGCCGTTTATGATCGCTCGACATGGTCACTGCCCGTAGAGATGAACCTAATGGCTTCCCTGGGCGGGGTGCCCCAGGAGGACATGGAACGGACCTGGAACGCTGGTATCGGCATGGTGGCCGTTATTGACCCATCTCAGGCCGATCTTGCGCTCAAATCCTTGGCTGCCCGGGGAATGAAAGCCTGGGTTGCCGGCGTTGTAATGGGGAGAAATGGGACAGAGCCGCGTTCGGCTTTGGAAGGTACCTACCGGGCGCGATAGCCTACGCCCCTGACGTTAGACGCTAAGTAAGGAGGTCACGCTATGGGGCGCGGCCGATCAAAAGCCAAACAAACCAAAGTCGCTCGCGATTTGAAGTATTCATCCCAAGAGATGGATCTTGATCGCCTTGCAAAAGAACTGCACGGAGATGCCGACCCAAAGCAAGATCGTGATGATGACGATCCCTTTGCTGAAGGCAATTACATTCCCCGCGCATAATTCTCATGCGACCAACACCCTACGTTGCATCGCTACGAGTGTACGAACCACTTTCTGCATTTGAACCAGCAGATCGTTTGCGATGGACCCAATTAGAAGCAACAACACAAACAATTTATGATGAACAATCTCGCGCGCTGCAACGTGTGATCTTTCCCGAATCACCAGCCCTTCGTTTAGATGGCGCGCATGTTTTAGATATTGAAGGCGCTCGCTATGTTTCGCCGTGGGCAACTGCCACACGTTGTTGGTCGGCTCTAGAAACATTCAAGTTATCAATGCCTTCAAGTGTCAGTCCAATGTTTTTACCACCCGCAATGGAAGAAGTAATTTCCGCAGGAGAAGATTTTGTTGAAAATAGAGTCCCACACATTCTCACTGAAACGTGGATCATTCCTCCGCGATGGTTTTCTCTTTTTCTTCCGGAGGAAAGAGTTCGTGGTCGCGATGCCGATGGTGCATTCACTGTTATGCGCACATCGATTACACATGCAAAGACCAGGGCGCAATCTGCACATGCATCAGTGCAAGGCGCATTCGGTGAAGGACCGGTTGAAGAAGAGATTCAAGATTTGGTTGATTGGCTTGGCATGTTTCATCCGCAATCATTTCTTGAGTTGGATTACGGTGGGCTAGCTGGTTATTTGGAGAAATCGCTACAGGATCATGGCGAAGAAGGACTTGATGCGGATACTTCTATTGAAGATGTTTTGATGTCCATTGGTGGTTTGGCATCCGGTGATGGTGCTATTGCTGGGCGTGGATATGAACGTCTAGTCAGTCGATGGCGGCGAGTGGCAGCCTTCGAACAGGCAATGTAAAACCTCGATGCGTCATGCTTAATCGGGAAAGTTTTGACCAGTCCTTCGTGAAAATAACCTTGCAGCAGCTAGGATAAAGGCGGATACTTCCCCGCAATTATGAACTAAACGGACATTTGTGGAGGTAATTGCATGAACAGATTGACAGATGCTGAGGTTCTTTTAACCCCTGGTGAAGTTGCCGCCCTCTTTCGTGTGGACCCCAAGACTGTCACCCGCTGGGCAAAGGCAGGCAAAATCACCTCTATTCGTACGTTGGGCGGACACCGCCGATATCGCGAGTCAGAAGTAAAAGAACTTCTTCTGGATCAACCTAAATCATCCAGCTAAGCCGCCAATAAAGCCGACAATAAAAAGGGACAAGACAACTCACCTCTTATGCAATATTCCATTCAACGATACCTATTACTTGGCTTCGTCACCCTTGTATTTGTTGGTGTGCTCACTCCTGTAATGCGTTCCATCGCGATGAAGATCGGCGCATTTGATGCGCCAAATATGTCACGCAAGATTCAAAAAGAACCTGTCCCGTATCTTGGCGGAGTCGCCATCGCTATCGGAGTCGCCATCGCTTCCTATGCCGCGCTGATGTATGCCGACAATTCAATCCACACTTTTGAACTTGCCAGCACAGTTTTACTCCCAGCACTTGCAATTTCTGTGATGGGATTGATTGATGATTTAAAGGGCTTAGAACCTTGGCCAAGATTATTGGCGCAGACTGGGGCAGGATTAATTGTTGCAATCATTTTGATTACAACGAACACCATTGGTACCCCTTTTCATAATCGCTTCATTGATGGCACCATGACAGTCGTTTGGATAGTTGGAGTCTGCAACGCCATCAATTTCTTTGACAACCTAGATGGCGGAGCGGCTGGAACCGTTGCAGTCACATCCGTTTTCTTGTTTCTTATTGCCTACGACGCACAACAAGTTTTGGTCAGCGCTCTTGCCATAGTGACCGCTGGGGCCACACTTGGTTTCCTTTTCTGGAACAGATCTCCCGCAAAGATTTACATGGGGGACGCCGGCGCACTTTTTTTAGGCGTCATTATTTCCGTGCTTACAATTCGCCTTGATCCCCACATTGCCTCTCGCAAACTTGCCTTATCGATTCCTCTAGCGTTGATGGCAGTACCAATCATGGATACAACAGTGGCTGTCTGCTCACGGCTAAAACGAGGGATTTCACCCTTTGAAGGTGGACGTGACCATTTATCCCACCGCTTGATGCGTATTGGCTTTGGTCGTCGCAGAGCGGCCCTGGCTTTGTGGTCATTAACGGCCATATTTGGGGCAATTGCCTACACCATCTACAAATGGCCAGATCACTATGGCTATCCATTTATGACAAACGGCGCAATCCTCTGGGTCATTTTGGCAATTCTCTTTTTTAGCATCCCAGCAACGGATTGATGACCAGTCAATGACGGTAACCTTCTCCCATGACTGAGAAGAAACCAGCTGATGATGCTCGCGCCAAGTTCCTTGAGGCGCTCGATAAGAAGAATCAAAAGGGTGGAGCTGGCAGTAACGGTGGCCCATCTAGTGGCTCCAAAGTTGGCGGAGGACAAGCCGGCGGCGGGGCACCGAAACGTTTCCAGCGTAAATCCGGATCTGCCTAAACCTTAAGGACTTTATGACAGAGAAAGTTCGGGCACCTTTCTTCTTTAATCCTCTTCGTTCTCGCTTGCTTTGGATATTCGTCGCAGCACATGGTGCCTTTGCCCTGGTACTTGGCGATGTCATGGCATTTGCCCCGGATGAAGGCGCCTACCTCGGCATATTCCATGAACTCTATTCTCGTAACTTTTCGTTTGCCGGCCATCTCGGGTGGGTTGGGACAACACCGACTTTGTATCTTCAGGTTGTTTATCTACCAGCCAAGTTACTCACATACTTAGGTATACCCACGTACCTGGCCCTTCGGATTCTTGCGATCGCCTTATCCACTATTTCTGTATACCTACTTCTATGTATTGCTAAGTATCAAGGCAGTAAAGAGAAATTCTTTTCTCGGGCATTGATGGCTATATTAATTATTCCGACCTCATTTATGTGGATGTCACTCAGTCTTCGCGAAGAGTTTCTGTACTTAGGTTTTTCTGCCTTCGTAACTGGGCTCTACTTAATGAATCGAACGAGATCTCGTCCGGCGATGTTTCTTTTAACTCTTGGAGCGTTTTTGGTCTGTTACACAAAGGGCTACCTATTCGTGGCTCTTGTTTTTGCAGCAATTGCGCTTTTATTGATTCGTGTGATCCTGCGACGAAAGCTTGCGATGTCTCTTCAGTATGTTGCGCTCGCAATTCTTATTCCGTTGATTTTTGCACCAGCAACGAGTCGGAGCTTAATTAGCGCCGTCGCGGGTCAGATCACTGGAGCTCAGGGTGCGCTGACCGCGTCTGACGGCACAGGATCATCCGCCCCAATTTCCTCAACATCAGGTAGCACGACGTCGGCGATGCTTGCTGCAGAAGTAAGAGCAAATCCCAATAGCCTCTTCTCTCAGTTAGCACTCAAAAGCAAACTCGTCTCACCCTCAACAGCACCCTCAACAGCACCCTCAACAGCACCCTCAACAGCACCCTCAACCCCAACCGCTGACCTCGGCAAAAAACGGGTCGAACGACTTTCACTGCAGCCCGGCCATATTCGAAAACCTTTGACCTTGA
>Ga0194037_1000847_pt1 | contig 23628 bp, 25 predicted proteins | sample JunL306m_MetaG_FD_148653 | JGI IMG/M metagenome (GOLD analysis project Ga0194037, IMG submission 148653) | Anoxic zone freshwater microbial communities from boreal shield lake in IISD Experimental Lakes Area, Ontario, Canada - Jun2016-L304-6m | ecosystem: Environmental > Aquatic > Freshwater >...
AGATTGAAGCTTCACATGCACTCTCTGTCATAATTATATGGATTATAGCTAGCTGTTTTTTCTCAGATTTCAAGAACTTACCTTTAATTTATTGTGAAACCGATCCTAAAGTCCGAAAAACTCAATCACGTCTGTTACGACATACGTGGGCCGGTGCTTGAGCTTGCTCAGCGCATGGAGGAAGAGGGTCAAAATATCATCAAATTGAATATCGGTAATGTGGGGGTATTTGGCTTTGATCCTCCTGAAGAGATTCAGCGCGACATGATCCGCAATCTGAGCAATGCATCAGCGTACTCCGATTCCAAGGGAATCTTTGCGGCGCGCAAGGCAATCATGCAGTACTCCCAGGAAAAAGGTATCCAAGGTGTGACTTTGGACGATATTTACACTGGGAATGGTGTTTCCGAACTCATTGTGATGTCAATGAACGCATTGCTCAACAATGGTGACGAGGTCTTGGTTCCAGCGCCAGATTATCCGCTTTGGACTGCTGCTGTGAGTCTGTCTGGTGGTACGCCGGTCCACTATCTTTGTGATGAATCAAAGGAATGGTCGCCTGATTTAGCGGATTTACGGAAAAAGATTACGCCACGTACTAAAGCGATTGTGGTGATTAACCCCAATAATCCAACGGGTGCGATTTATTCCAAAGAAGTATTAATCGAATTAACCGAAATTGCGCGCGAACATGGTTTGATTTTGTTCGCCGATGAGATTTACGACAAGATGTTGTATGACCAAGAGAAGCATCTTTCCTTGGCATCTTTATCAACTGATGTCGTCATCATTACTTTTAACGGTTTATCAAAGAACTACCGTTCCTGCGGCTACCGCGCTGGCTGGATGGTAGTGTCTGGCGACAAAGAAATGGTGCGTGACTATATCGAGGGGCTCAATATGCTCTCCTCAATGCGTCTGTGTGCAAACGTGCCGGGCCAATATGCGATTCAAACGGCGCTTGGTGGCTATCAAAGTATTAATGACCTTGTGAGCGAGGGTGGCCGCTTAGCAAAACAGCGCGACCTTGCTTGGAAACTCATTACAGAAATTCCGGGTGTGACTTGTGTCAAACCTAAATCTGCTTTATATCTCTTTCCAAAATTGGATTCAGAGATGTATCCGATTGTGGATGATCAGCAATTCATTGCTGATTTTCTGAAGGAAGAAAAAGTGTTACTAGTTCAGGGATCTGGATTTAATTGGGTTAAGCCCGACCATTTCCGTGTAGTGTTCTTGCCTCATGAAGATGTGTTGAAAGAGGCTATTGGCCGCCTCGCACGTTTTCTGGAGCGTTATCGTCAAAAGCATGGCCGTAAGGCTTCTTCATCTGCAGTAAAGGCATCATGAAACCGATTCAAGTAGGTCTGTTAGGTATTGGCACTGTTGGTGGTGGTGTATTCACTGTTCTCGAGCGCAATCAGGATGAGATTCAGCGTCGCGCTGGCCGTGCCATCCGCATTCATAGCGTTGCTGATCTCAATGTGGAAAAAGCCAAAGAGTTAGTGAAAGACCATGCACTGGTTGTGAATGATGCGCGAGCCGTGATTAATAATCCTGAGATTGATATCGTGGTTGAGTTGATCGGTGGCTATGGCATTGCTAAAGACTTAGTTCTTGAAGCAATTGCCGCTGGCAAGCATGTGGTGACTGCCAATAAGGCATTGATTGCAGTACATGGCAATGAGATTTTTAAGGCCGCACATGAAAAAGGTGTGATGGTTGCGTTTGAAGCCGCAGTAGCTGGCGGCATTCCTATTATTAAAGCCTTACGCGAAGGCTTAACCGCGAATCGCATTGAGTGGATTGCCGGCATCATCAATGGCACTACGAATTTCATTCTTTCAGAGATGCGTGACAAAGGCTTGGACTTTGCTACTGTTTTAAAAGAAGCACAGCGTTTAGGTTACGCAGAAGCTGATCCTACCTTTGATATCGAAGGTGTTGATGCTGCTCATAAGGCAACCATCATGAGTGCAATTGCATTTGGTATTCCGATGCAGTTTGAAAAAGCGCACGTTGAAGGCATTACGAAGTTAGATGCCATTGATATTAAATATGCCGAGCAGTTGGGCTATCGCATTAAGTTATTGGGGATTGCTAAAAAAACGACAACTGGCGTTGAGTTGCGTGTTCATCCAACCCTCATTCCGACAAAACGTTTGATTGCCAATGTTGAAGGCGCGATGAATGCCGTTCAAGTATTTGGCGATGCTGTTGGCACCACGCTTTACTACGGTAAAGGTGCGGGTTCTGAGCCAACCGCTTCTGCGGTGATTGCCGACTTGGTTGACATCACCCGTTTGCTGAGCGCTGACCCTAAGAATCGCGTTCCTTACTTAGCCTTCCAGCGTGATTCCATGCGTGATACCCCGATATTACCAATGGGTGAGATCACTACCAGTTACTACTTGCGACTGCGGGTGGCTGATCAAGCTGGCGTACTGGCTGATATCACCAAGATCTTGGCATCGCATGGTGTTTCAATCGATGCGCTATTGCAAAAAGAGGCGGATGAAGGTGAGAGTCAAACGGACTTGGTTGTACTCACACATGAAACTAAAGAGAAGAACATGCTTGCGGCTATTGCTGAGATTGAAAATCTCAAAACAGTCGACGGTGAAGTGGTCAAAATTCGCTTAGAACATCTGTCTTAATACAGGATGCGTTACCAATCAACACGCGGTAATAGTCCGCAGCAATCATTCCTAGAAATTCTGTTGGGCGGTTTAGCTCCAGATGGGGGCTTGTATTTGCCAACACAGTACCCGAAGGTAAGCCCTGCTCAACTCGATTCTTGGCGTGGCCTGTCTTATGCAGATCTGGCCTATGAAATCTTGAGCTTGTATTGCGATGACATTCCAGAAAATGATTTACGTGCCTTGTTGCGCAAAACCTATACCGAGCAGGTCTACTGCAATGGGCGTTCACAAGACAATGCTAAAGACATTACGCCTTTACATTGGCTGGGCGAAGAGGGCGGTACTCGGATTGGTTTGTTAAGCCTCTCCAACGGCCCAACATTGGCATTCAAAGATATGGCCATGCAGCTATTGGGTAATCTTTTTGAATATGCATTAAAGCGCTCAGGTCAAAAGCTAAATATCCTGGGCGCCACTTCTGGTGATACGGGTAGTGCGGCTGAATATGCCATGCGTGGTAAAGAGGGCGTGAAAGTATTTATGCTTTCGCCTCGTGGCAAGATGAGCGCCTTCCAGTCTGCGCAAATGTACTCTTTGCAAGATCCGAATATTTTTAACTTGGCAGTTGCTGGTGTTTTTGATGATTGCCAAGATATTGTGAAGGCGGTCAGTAATGATCACGCCTTCAAAGCAAACAACCAGATTGGCACAGTCAATTCCATTAACTGGGGGCGCGTCGTTGCTCAGGTGGTGTATTACTTCCAGGGATATTTGCTCGCGACAAAATCTAGCATTGAAAAAGTATCTTTTACAGTGCCATCAGGGAACTTCGGCAACATTTGCGCTGGGCATATTGCGCGCATGATGGGTCTGCCAATCGAGCATTTAGTAGCGGCCACCAATGAGAATAATGTACTCGATGAGTTCTTCCGCACAGGCGTGTATCGCGCACGTAAGTCTGCGGAGACGCTTCATACTTCTAGTCCGTCAATGGATATCTCCAAAGCTAGCAACTTTGAACGCTTTGTTTTTGATCTCTTAAGTCAAGACGGTAAGGCCACTGCAGAAAAATTTAAACAGGTCGATGAGGCTGGTGGATTTGACATCTCCCAAGAAGTGATCTTTAAGGAGATCGGCAAATACGGTTTCCAATCTGGCCGCAGTACCCATGAAGACCGTTTAGAAACTATTCGCAATATCTATCAACAGTATGGAACCATGATCGATACGCATACCGCCGATGGTGTTAAGGTTGCGCGCGATCATTTGCAAGCGGGGGTTCCGATGATTGTGTTGGAAACTGCTTTGCCTGTTAAATTTGAAGAGACAATCGAAATCGCCTTAGGCCGTCCTGCTGAATGCCCTCCCGCATTTAAAGATATCAAGTCTTTGCCGCAGCGTGTAGAAAATATTGATGCTGATATTAAGCAGGTCAAAAATTTCATCACTACGCATCTGAATTAACCGGACCCATAAATTTCTCAAAAGATTGCCATGACTAAGCCACCAATGTTGACAGCTCGGCAGGCTTTAGATCATTTGCTCTTGCATGCTCAGACTGTGATCGAGAGTGAAAGGGTGACAACTCAAACTGCTCTCGGACGAGTCTTAGCAGATAGCGTCAATAGCTTGGTCGATGCACCTCCGCTCGATAACACTTCGATGGATGGTTATGCAGTTCGCACTATTGATGCCGATCTCCCGGGAGCCATTCTGAGGATTGCACAACGCATTCCGGCAGGATCAATTGGTACTCAACTAGAGCCCGGTACTGTAGCGCGTATTTTTACTGGTGCACCAGTTCCCCAGGGGGCTGACGCAGTAGTTATGCAGGAGGACTGCACTGTTCTGGAGAATCAACTAGATCAGGTACAAATCAACGTCACTCCAATAGTAGGGCAGTGGATTCGTCGCAAAGGCGAAGATTTAACGGCAGGCAAAATAGCATTAGTTTCCGGAACATTTCTGCGTCCCCAAGAATTAGGTGTTGCTGCCTCAGCAGGTTTGACGCATTTAATTGTGAAGCGTCGTGTAAGAGTGGCAGCATTTTTCACGGGCGATGAATTGGCCTTACCTGGCGAGACTTTGAAACCGGGTGGTATTTACAACTCTAATCGCGATACTCTATTGGCATGCCTCAAATCTTTAGGGTGTGATGCTACTGACTTAGGCATTGTTCCTGATCGCTTAGATGCAACTAGACAAGCTTTGCGCAAGGCAAGTAAAGACCATGATTTGATTATTACTTCTGGTGGTGTATCTGTCGGTGAGGAAGATCACATTAAACCTGCCGTTACTGCAGAAGGACGTTTAGATCTCTGGCAAATCGCTATTAAGCCTGGTAAGCCATTGGCCTTTGGTGCTGTACGAAAATCAGACAAGCCTGAGGATGGTGAGGCATGGTTTATTGGTTTGCCTGGTAATCCCGTTTCAAGCTTTGTCACCTTCTTGTTGTTTGTACGTCCATTTATCTTGAAGTTGCAGGGGCGTGATGTAATTAATCCTCAGTCATACCCTATGCGCGCTGACTTTGATTGGTTAAAAGCAGATCGCCGAAATGAATTTTTACGTGTCAAAATCAATTCTCAAGGTGGGCTCGATTTATTCCCCAATCAAAGTTCTGGCGTTCTCACTAGCGCCTCTTGGGGCGACGGTTTGATCGACTGCCCACCAGGTCAGGTCATTAAATCTGGTGATCTGGTCAAGTACATCCCATTTAGTGCGCTTCTGAGCTAATGGGATTACGATTCTCATATGAAACTCGAATTACGATTCTTTGCATCCTTACGTGAGGCGCTTGGTCTTCCCCAAGAGAGCATCACCATTCCTGCACAAGTGAAAACGATTGCAGACCTGCGTAGTCACCTCGCTCAGCGAAGTGAGGTGTGGGCTGAAGTGTTGGGTAATCAAAAGGTGATTCGCTGCGCTTTAAATCAACATATGGTTGATGCCACCACCCCCCTGGAAGAGGGTGCTGAAGTAGCTTTCTTTCCGCCGGTGACTGGTGGATAAAGTGACAAATACTTTCATTCGCATTCAGGAGGCTGATTTTGATCTCACTACTGAGATCACTAATCTGCGTAAATCGGATCTTCAGGTTGGTGCAGTAGTGAGTTTCTTGGGAACTGTGCGCGATATGAATGAGGGTAGTCAAGTTCAGGCGATGACACTAGAGTATTACCCAGGGATGACTGAGAGGGCTCTCCAAGAAATCATTGAGCAGGCTAAAACTCGCTGGGATATTCGGAAGACTTTGGTGGTTCACCGGGTTGGCCCACTCTTGCCAGAGGATCAAATCGTTTTGGTAGCGGTGACGAGTGCACATCGTGGAGAAGCTTTCTCTGCCTGTGAATTCATCATGGACTACCTAAAAACTGCTGCGCCATTCTGGAAAAAAGAAGAGACGCCAGAGGGTGGGCGATGGGTAGACGCTCGCGTCTCAGACGAAGCTGCAATGGCTCGTTGGAAGAAAGTCTAGCTATGCTTTACCTATTTTTAGTTAAAAGGCTTTATGAAAATATTTATTCGACATAGTTTTTCTATTCTGATGGCGCTAAGCTTCGCTGATGGCGCCTTTGCTCAACAATCTCTAGCAAACGCTGAACCGGCAAGCGAGTTGGTTAATAAAGAGGAAATTGCTAAGAAGTTAGCCAATCCAATTGCCAATATGATTTCTGTGCCTTTGCAGTATGAATTCAGTCGTGGCGTGGGCAAAAATCAGGGTGGATCAGAGCAAACCTTATTATTCCAACCGGTAGCTCCATTTAATTTAGGTGGTGGCGATATTCTTATTGTTCGTCCGATCGTGGCGGGAGTGCGTGAAGTTAGTGTTCAGGGTGCTACAGGCCAGCCTTATTCTGGATATGGTATTGCAAGCGTCACCATTGAATCTTTTTATGCCCCTAATACCAACTCTTCTTGGATTTGGGGCATCGGTCCCTATGCCCAATCTCCTTCAGGCAACAGTGGACACTTTGGTTCCCAGCAAACTGGTGCGGGCCTTACTGCCGTTGTCCTCAATCGTGCCGGTCCTTGGACTTATGGTTTGCTAGGGTATCAATCATGGAATATGGGCGGCAATCCTGCGTTTGGTACACAAAATAACCTGTATGGACAGCCTTTTGTAGCCTACACCTCGAAAACTGCCTGGACATTTACGGCCAACATGGAAGCGCTCTATAACTATGACGCCCATCGCACTACCAACCCACTATATGTTGGCGTTTCTAAATTATCACTATTTGGTGATGTGCCGATTTCATTTGGTGCCGGTCCAATGTATTACATCAGTAACATGCCTGGCGGACCTTCTGGGTGGGGTGCTCGAGCCACAGCAACACTAGTAATTCTTAAATGACGGAGAATTTCAATGAATTTTTTTAGAAAAACACTTTTAGTAATAAGTCTTTGTACATGGGGTGTCTTTGCATCTGCTACTGATATAGCTAAGACCCCATCTGGCACGGTCACCGTTAATTTAAAGGTAGTTGTTTTGACTTATGGACAACAGGCCGAATCTTCTGGCGGCGTTTTGACATTCCAAGGAAAGCAATACCCATTCAATGTGAGCGGTTTGACAATTGGAGCTAATAATATTGGGGCGGCACATTTAGTTGCTAAAGGTGAAATCTATGGCTTGACTGAGCTAGACAAGTTTGCTGGGACATACGTCAAGACCGGGGGTAGCATTATGCCTATTACTGGTGGTCAATCTACCTTGCAAAATGAGAATGGCGTGATCATGCATTTAGAGGGCACCGTGAATGGCCCCTTAGATCCATCGCCAACAGGAGCAATTGTTATCCTCGCAAAATAGTCAGCAATAAAACGTAGACCTCTGTCTCATCATAAGCACCAAACATCGCCCCACGGGCTTAACATCCCCTTAGAAAATAAAAGGAGTTAAGAACTTCCATGGGTCGCGGTGGCGATGGCTTTGCTATCGCCCGGGATATTTTGGATTCAGGCAGAGCCTTAACTCAAATGAATGCCATTATCGAGGCGCAAGGCTCACATCATTTTGACTATCAGCAACCTCAATTAGGGGTATTAAGTTTTGATGTGCTAGCGCCTGAAGCCGGAGTAGTCATTGAGATTGATAACTTACAGATTGCGGGCATTGCACGCCTAGCAGGCGCCCCCAAAGTTCAAAACGCTGGCGTGGATTTATTCTGCAAATTGGGCGATCGAGTTTCTGTTGGGCAAATTCTGTATCGTGTTTACGCTCAAATTCAGACGGATTTATCGTTTGCTCAAAAACTCTGTGCAAAATCAAGCGGCTATAAGATAGGACGCGCAGAAGATATGCACCACGTGTTCGTAGAGTTTTAATGAGCAAACCTACGCTGTTATATTTTAGTGAGGAGGCAAATCAGGCGATTGCGCTGGCAACCCTATGTAACGCTTCTGCGCAACTAATCGAGCGACATGTATTCCCGGATGGTGAGCTTAAGTTGCGATTGCCTTCCCAACTTCCTGAAAGGGTGGCTATCTTCCACTCTCTTGATCATCCTAATCAAAAGTTGATTGAGTTATTACTCGCCGCCCCCACAGCAAAGACAATAGGCGCACGCCACCTCACTCTGATTGCTCCGTACTTGGCTTATATGCGACAAGATATGGCTTTTTTGCCGGGAGAGGCCGTTAGCCAACGGATCATTGGCAAATTACTTGCTACTTTATTTGACGTACTGATTACTGTTGACCCTCATCTGCACCGCGTTTCAAGTCTGTCGCAAGCAGTGCCTGTAAAAAATGTACTTGTACTGAGTGCTGCCCCCTTGATGGGTGAGTTTGCGGCTCAGCAACATGCAAATCCCATTCTCATGGGGCCCGATGAAGAGTCTCTCCAGTGGGTGGCGCAGGCTGCTGCTCAACATCACCTGGATTATGCGGTTGCCAAAAAAGTGCGGATGGGAGACCGAGATGTTGAAGTGACTTTACCCTCGATAAGTGTTTACGGCCGACCAGTCATTTTGCTCGATGATATTGCCAGTAGTGGCCATACCCTGGCACGTACTACAGAGCTCTTGTTACAAGCAGGTGCTCAGAGTGTTGATGTCATGGTGACCCATGCCTTGTTTATGGGCTCTGCATTAGAGATGGTAAAGCGGGCGGGTGTTTCTGAAGTCTGGAGTACGGACTGTATTGATCACCCCAGCAATGCGATCAGTATGTTGCCTGCTATTGCACAGGCTTGGAATAGTCTCGCAGAGTTATCTTAGTCAGGCCTCTGTCAGGCCTTATAAATTATTTGGCGAAATCTTGCGATGTTCAGTCGCCACTTACTATGCTGACAGCGAGCAAGTGATGAATAATTTATTGAGACGTTTGAATAGGGAGATACTCTTAGGGGCTAGAGTGATGAACTTGCTCCGTCCACTCACTGCATATGAGGTGTAGCGCAAATAACCCGTTTTTTGAAGGTTGGTCAGCGCCGCATGAATGGTCGCTTGAGAGCCTAGGTTTGTGCGCAAAATAATATCCATGACGCGCATCTGGTTTTCGGGGTCTTGTCCTAAAATCTCTTCAAGAATTTTTCTCTCCCGATCAGGCATGTCTTTCCACAATTTTTCTTTTTGAACGGCAAAGCGATGGTAGGGACTTAACATAGTGTTGATTATGATACGCCAAACCCTTACGCTTGCATATAGAAGTCTTTACCTCGCTTTAGAGGCCTCCTGTCATAGGTTCTTGACTTTTGAGCCTATTTAGTTCGATTTAAGCTCTTGAAATTGCCTATATAGTTGAGCTTAATATGACAAAAATCACTGCTTCCCAGGCTTTATCCCCTTATCGGGTGCTAGATTTAACGCGCGTTCGATCGGGTCCTGTTTGTGCCCGCCATTTGGCTGATTTTGGGGCTGATGTTATCAAGATCGAAAATCCCGGTCTCGAAGAGTATGCCGGGCCACGAGAAGCTGCCGATTTTCAGAACCTTCATCGCAATAAGCGCTCAATTACCCTCAATCTAAAGTCTGCCGAGGGTAAGGCCATCTTTAATAAGTTAGCTCAGACCGCTGATGTGGTGATTGAGAACTATCGCCCGGATGTGAAATATCGACTGGGTATTGACTATGAGTCACTGAAAAAACTCAATCCCAAAATAGTCTTGGCGAGCATTTCTGGGTTTGGCCAAGATGGCCCTTACGTCAACCGACCTGGCTTTGATCAAATCGCGCAAGGACTCTCAGGCTTGATGTCAGTAACAGGCCGTCCAGGTGAAGGTCCGATGCGGGTTGGTAGCGCGGTCACCGACGTGACTGCAGGACTTTTGGCTGCGATGGGTGTGATGACGGCATTGCTCGAACGCGAGGTCAGTGGGGAAGGGCAGTGGGTTCAATCCAATCTATTGCAGGCGGGACTCACCTTGTTGGATTTTCAAGCAGCTCGGTACACCATGAGTGGAGAGGTTGCCAAGCAGGTTGGCAATGATCATCCGACATTTATGCCCACTTCCGCCTATCAGTCTAGCGATGGGTATATCAATATCGCCGCTACGGGTCAAGGTATATGGGAAAAGTTTGCTGCCGCAATCGACCGCGATGACTTGTTAGTGGATGAGCAATTTAAAGTTGGCAAAGGCAGATCGGAAGGTCGCACCCGCTTGAATGCTGAATTAAGTAAAACATTCATTCGGAAAACAAGTGCGCAGTGGGTTGAAATACTCTTGAAAGCAGGTGTACCTTGTGGACCGATTTATGGGATTGATCAAGTCTTCGCTGATCCCCAAGTGCAATATCTAGGCGCCATCGGAAAAGTCACGCATCCGGAGTTGGGTGAATTGTCCTTGTTAAATCAATCGATTACTTTATCTAGAACTCCCGCCACGATGGTTGCCAGTAGCCCCATTAAAGGTCAGCATACCTTGGAGGTATTGCGTGAAATTGGTTACAGTGATGTAGAAATTGCAGCATTTTCAAATAATCACGTTATTGAATAAGAAAGTCAGTATGGCAAGAATCATGACCCAAAAAAATGGTGCTGTTGGCATCATTACTATCTCAAATCCGGAAAAGATGAATGCAATGACCTTGGATATGTGGTCTGCCATTCCTATAGCCATTCAAAACTTTGACACAGATCCTGATGTACGCGTGATTGTGGTTGTAGGTGAAGGCGAAAAGGCCTTTATCTCAGGTGCGGATATTTCTCAGTTTGACAAGCTAAGGGGAACAGCAGATGCCCAGGAGCAATACAACCAAGCGGTGACTGCAGCATATCAAGCCCCCATTGTTTGTAGTAAGCCTGTTATCGCGAGCATCCGTGGCTATTGTTTTGGCGGGGGATTGGGTTTCTCTGCATCCTGCGATATTCGTATCTGCTCTGAAGACGCCCAGTTTAGAATGCCTGCTGCTCGATTAGGATTGGGCTATAGCCCAGAAGGTGTGCGACGCTTTATGAGTATTCTCGGGCCTGCTAATACGGCTGATATCTTCTTCAGTGCTCGCCGCTTTAATGCAGGTGATGCATTACAAATGGGTTTTGTTTCCAAAGTACACCCAGATGCTGATCTAGAAAAATTGACCATGGAATATGCCCAGCTGATTTCTGAGAATGCTCCATTGACTGTAGCTGCGAGTAAGTTTGCTATTAAGCAAGCTTTAGTGGATCCTGAGTTTAAGGATTTAGAACAAGCTACAGAAATGGTCAAGATGTGTTTTGCCAGCGAAGATTACAAAGAAGGTCGTAAGGCTTTTGCAGAAAAACGTACCCCCAATTTCACAGGCAAGTAATGATGGCGATCAACAGAAGGGCTATCTGTTTTTTTATTTACTCACTCATCTTCTCCACCCCTTTTGTTTATGCGCAAAGCACTTATCCAGACAGACCTATTAAGTTAATTGTTGGCTATCCACCTGGTGGTGCAGCAGATTTTGTAGCCCGCGTGACTGCGGAACAAATTTCTCGTGAAATTGGCGTTGCGGTTACCGTTGAGAATCGGCCTGGGGCAGGCGGTGCTATTGCCGCCGATTTGGTCGCCAAGGCTGCTCCTGACGGTTACACCATTTCTTTATCTGGTCCACATGCTCAGATTAAGGCGCTTTATCCAAAAATGGCATTGGATACTGAGGGCGATTTTGTTCCGGTAACGAATATTGCCACCGGTTCCATGATTATTTGTGCAAATCCTAAAGCGCCCTATAAAAATCTTCGAGAGTTGATAGCCTTTAGCAAAGCAAATCCTGGAGTCATTTTTAACGCCTCTTCTGGTAACGGCTCCACTCCGCATTTGGCTGCCGCTTTATTTGAATCCGTTGCTAATGTGAAATTCACCACCATTCAATTTAAAGGTGGGGGCCCAGCAGCTGTATCAACGATTTCTGGAGATACCCAGCTCATGTTTGCCACGCCACCAACGGTCATGAGCTTTATTAAGAATGGGGACTTAAAGGCGATTGCCTTAACTTCAGCCAAATCTTCTGTTGCTATTCCCGGAATTCCGGGCGCCGAAGAGAGTGGCTTGCCTGGGTATAACTCGACGTTTTCGTACGGCCTTTATTTTCCAGTTGGGACTCCCGCTGCGATCACTAATAAGATGTTTGTTGCTGCCACCAAGGGGATGGCTCAGGCGGGGGCGAAGCAACGCTTGGCCCTTCAGGGTATGGAGGCTGTTGCTTCCAAATCGCCAGCTCAGTTTCAGGCGTATTTACGGGCCGAGGCTCCGGTTTTAACTGAAATTGTCAGAATTTCCGGTGCCAAGTTGGAATAATTTTTTTTGGGTATCAACAGGTCCTCCCCCATTTGAGCTATTTCAGGCTGATTTCACATAGATACCTTATAGTTTAGCCATGAGCAATTTGGTCCCCATTTCTTCCGTTGAACCCCCAGTCGCCGTTTGGTCGCAGGCTGATGCTACTAACGCCAAAATTTCTTTAACGGGCAAAATCAATGTCTACTCCTTAGGTGGGGTATGGACTCAAATTTGCGATGCTCAAGATGCTTGGCTCAAGCAAGGCGCAAACCAATCGCTCGTATTTGATGCCTCAAAGGTTTCCTCTTTGGATGGTGCGGGCATTGCCTTTTTAATCAGTATTGAAGGGGCACAGCAAAAAGCAGGGGGAAAGTTTGAGATTGTCGGCTTGGATGCTCGCTATCAGCCGCTCTTAAAAGAATTTGATCCCATCACCAATTTATTTCCAGTCCCAGCAATAAAGCCAAAGACAAGTTTTATCGTTAGCATGGGAATGGCTGCGCAAAATCTCATGGATGATGCCGGTGGCCTCATCACTTTCACAGGCCACTTAGCTGCAGACTTAGTGTGGTCTATTCGAAACATCAAACAGGTGCGCTGGGGCGATTTTGTAAATGCTGCCGTAGAAGCTGGTATCAATGCTTTGCCGATCGTAGGTTTAGTCGCATTTTTGATCGGGGTCATTTTGTCGTTTCAAGCAGCCATTGGCATGAAGCAATTTGGCGCGGAATCTTTTGTGGGGCCACTAGCCGCACTTGGCATTGTGCGAGAAATGGGCCCTTTGATTACCGCTATTTTGCTTGCTGGCCGCTCATCTGCCGCTTTTGCCGCTGAGATTGGCACCATGACCGTCAACAGTGAAGTGGATGCATTGGTTAGTGGTGGCCTTAGCCCAATTCGCTTCTTGGTTGTGCCTAGAGTCCTGGCAGGTATTTTGGTGATGCCTATCTTAACTTTGTATGCTGACATCGTCAGCATCATTGCTTCCATGTTTACGATGTTGGCATATGGCATTCCGTTCATTAATTTTTATAACGGCATGTTAAGTGCAGTTGACCTTGAGGATGTGGGATCGGGCTTATTAAAAGCAACCTTGTTTGGTGTGGTGGTATCTGCCGTTGGTTGCTTACGCGGTATGCAAACTGGTACAGGAGCTGCCGCGGTTGGTATTTCTGCAACGCGTGCTGTCGTTAGTAGCATCGTAATGATCGTGCTAGTTGACGGTGTGTTCGCCTTCATCTCTTATAAGACGGGCTTCTAATGGACGCAACTAGTAACAACACCTCGAATACGCCTTATGCCATAGACGTTCAGAATCTGGCGGTAGGCTATGGTTCGAATGTGTTGATGAAAGACCTCAATTTCACCGTGAACAATGGAGAGATTTTTGTCATTCTTGGTGGCTCTGGTTGCGGTAAGTCCAGCCTGCTGAAGAATCTCTTTGGTTTATATCAACCCTTATCTGGTGATGTATTGATTGAAGGGCAAAATATTACCGCCGCTCAAGGTGTAGCGCGTCAAAAGATCATGACGAGCTTCGGTGTGATGTATCAGCAAGGCGCACTATTTGGGTCTATGAATTTACTCGAGAACGTAACACTCTTTATGCAGGAGTACACCGAGCTCACTCAGAATCAGATGGATCTATTGGCACGTTGTAAATTGGACTTGGTTGGTTTGCTGCCATATGAGACGTATATGCCTAGCGAGATTAGCGGAGGTATGCAAAAGCGTGCTGCCATTGCCCGAGCCATGGCACTTGATCCTAAAATTTTGTTTCTGGATGAGCCATCAGCAGGGCTTGATCCCATTACATCAGCAGATTTAGATAGTACGATTTTGGACCTATCGAAAAATTTGGGCATCACCTTTGTGATTGTGTCGCATGAACTAGCTAGTATTTATGCTATTGCCGATAAAGTAATTATGTTGGATAAGGGCGCCAAGGGCATCATTGCTGAAGGCGATCCAAAAGTATTAAGAGATAGCAGTACTGACCCTAGAGTGCATCAATTCTTTAATCGCATTATGAGTAAGGACGTAGCATGAGCAATAACTCGAATCCCAATTATTTCCGTCTCGGCCTATTTGTACTTGCTGCAATCGGGGTCTTGATTACTGTTGTTTTGATTTTTGGCTCAGGACAGTTATTCAAAAAATCCTTCAATGTTGAGACCTATATCAAACAGTCAGTAACGGGCTTGGATGCCGGCGCTGCTGTGCGTTTCAGGGGGGTGAAGGTTGGCCAGGTAACCAGCATTGGATTATCTGGGGATATTTATGAATCACACCTGCCATTTGAGAAACGCCATCAATACGTTGTAGTGCGCATGCAGATTTTTGGCAATAAGCTTACTGAAGAACAAATTTCCCATTTTGTAAAAGATAACTTACGCTCACGCGTGAAGTCTATGGGTATTACGGGCGTCAATTACATTGAGTTTGACTTTAACGCTAGTGCCGCAGACTATAAGTCATTGCCATATGAGTGGAAGCCTGAATATCCTGTGATTCCATCCTTGCCGAATCAAGCTGATGAGATTATTTCTGGTATTCAGAAGTTAATTGACGGCATGAATCAGATAAATATAGACGGTACCCAGAAAAAGTTTGATGCCTTACTAAATAACTTAAATACTATGATGGCTGGCAATGGCAAAGATAATGACGGGATTATTCAATCGGTAAAAGATTTGAATGTTCTATTGGCTCGTATTGCTAAGGTGACGGATAAAGATGAGTTAAATATTTTGATGCGTGAACTGGTCGGGGCTATGGTCTCTTTGCGCCAGACGATTACCAGTATTCAGGGCGATTCTGCACTCACTATCGAGAATCTCAAGCAAACTAGCGAACAGTTAAATGAGCTGACTAGAATTGCCAGTCAGTCGCCATCGAGTCTGATTTGGAGTGAGCCACCACCTCGAATTACGCCGCCCATGAATGGAGCGCAAAAATGAGAACCCAATTGATAAATCGATCAACCCTGCTGAAATTTTTTGTTTGTGGCGCATCGGTCGCCATTCTGGTGGCATGCTCTTTACCCAAGCAGCCAGCAATTCAACCTGCGAGCTGGATGGTTGCTCCTGAGCGTACTGGCACCCCTTATAAGTCACGTACTGAATTTTGGTTAAAGGTGGGGTCTATCTCTGTAACGCCACCCTCTGACGGCAAGTCCATGGTCTACCGACTGGGCGATCAACGTTATGAAAAAGATTTCTATAACATTTATTCGACCATTCCGAGCGAGATGATTGGCAATGCCACACGTCAGTGGTTGAATCACGCCAATATCTTCTCTACAACGGTAGGGCAAAGCAACACCTTCTTCCCTTATTACACCTTGCAAGCTTCCGTGGAAGAGTTCTATGGGGATTACCGCGTTCGCCCTGAGGCAGTTGTAACGATAGAGTTTTTTCTGACTGTTGCTAATGGCGGAAAAACTAATCCCCTCATTGGTGCAAATCGTTACTCTAAGCGCATTGCACTCAAAGACAATAGCCCTGGAGCCTTAGCAATTGGCCAGCAACAGGCTTTAGCCGAGATCCTCAAGCAGTACGAAGAGCAGCTATATCAATATGCAGGCAATCTGCCAAAACCATTAGGTCAGTAATGTCATGAAAAGTCTTACCCGTAGCACTCTGGTTTTCTCAGTATTACAGTCATCTCTTCTGACCTTAGGCATGGGGCTTAGTGTTTTTGCATCAGCACAAAGTTTTCCCACCAAGCCGATCCGTTTAATTGTTCCCTTTGCGCCCGGTGGCAGCACCGATATCATTGCGCGCAGCGTGGGTGATGCCTTAAGTCGTCAATTAGGTCAGCCTGTGATTGTTGAAAACAAAGCGGGTGGTGGTGGTTCTGTGGGTGCTCTAGAAGTCATGCGTGCCCCTAAAGATGGTTACACCATAGGTATGGCAACTGTTTCTACTACAGCGGCTAACCCAGCGATCAACCCCAAGATTGGGTACGACCCGATTAAAGATTTCACACCGATTACCAATATTGCCGCAACGCCAAACGTGATTGCGGTCAATCCCTCATTTCCGGCAAAGGATTTCAAAACCTTTATGGCGGTATTGAAGGCCAACCCTGGTAAGTATTCTTATTCAAGTTCTGGCACGGGCGGTATTGGGCATTTGCAAACAGAGTTGTTCAAAAGTCTTGCTGGTGTATTCATTGTGCACATTCCTTATCGTGGCGCTGGACCAGCTTTGGCTGACACTGTTGGCGGTCAGGTATCGATGATTTTTGATAACTTACCATCTTCACTGCCATTTATTAAAGATGGTAAGTTAGTGCCGATTGTGGTTGCTGCTCCTAAGCGTTTGGCGCAACTGCCAAATGTGCCCACTTTTGCAGAGGTCGGTTTAGCACCAGTAAATCGTATGGCTTATTACGGCCTTTTGGGTCCGGCTGGCATGCCTAAAGACATTATTGATAAGTACTATGCAGCCGTGCAAAAGGCAGTAGCCGACCCTGCGGTGTTAAAGCGTATTGAAGAGACTGGCTCTATCATGAACGTCAATGGCCCTGATGCATTCTCAAAAGAAATCAAGGCTGAGTATGCGGTTTATAAAGAGGTGGTAGCAAAACAGAAATTACAGTTAGATTAATCACTTCATCATCGAAGCGATTTGGTAGTGATAAAAATAGATAGATCAAAATGATTGGGGGATTACATGGATTTAGGCATTAAAGGCAAGGTCGCACTAGTACTGGCATCTAGCCGTGGTTTAGGTCAAGCGATGGCAGTGTCATTGGCGCGCGAGGGCGTAAAAGTTGCGGTAACAGGCCGTAATCCAGAGGGCTTAAAAAAGTCTGTTGAGATGATCCAGTCCGTGGGCGGCACAGCCTTAGCCCTTTCTTGGGATCTGGCAGATTTATCTGTGATTGATAGTCTGATTTCTAAAGTAGAAAAAGAACTTGGCCCCATTGATATTTTGATTAATAACACTGGTGGACCACCCCCAACTCCCGCGGCCGGTCAAGATCCGGTGCTTTGGCAAAAATGTTTTAATGACATGGTGCTGTCTCTGATCAGCATTACTGACCGAGTGCTACCTGGTATGCGCCAACGTAAGTGGGGCCGCATTGTGACCAGCACTACTTCAGGCGCCATTGCCCCAATCAAGAACTTGGCAATTTCCAATACCTTGCGCGCAGCTTTACTGGCATGGTCTAAAACCTTGGCTTCTGAAGTTGCTGCCGAAGGCATTACTGTCAATGTCATCATGCCGGGACGCGTCGCTACCGATCGTCTGCGTCAACTGGATGAAGCTAGAGCAGGTCGTGAGGGTATTAGTTATGAGGCAGTAGTTCAGGCGAGTTTGCGCCAGATCCCGATGGGTCGCTATGGTGACCCCACGGAATATGGTGATACCGCCGCATTTCTATGCAGTCAAAACGCTTCTTTCATTACCGGCACCGTCACTCGAGTGGATGGCGGCCAGGTTCAGGCAGTTTGATAGGAGCATTCTCTAACCTCTTGCGAGGTCTACGACGGGATCTCAGATCCAGTGAGTTGGCTTGGTTGTTTGTGGCGCTCACCTTATCGGTAGCTGCTTTATCTAGTGTGAGTTTTTTAGCTGATCGAATGCAGCGCGCATTTCAATTTGATGCGCGTCAGCTTCTGGCTGCTGATGCATTGATTGCTGGCGATCGACCAATACCCGAACGCTTTATTGTGGAGGCGCAAGCGCGCAAACTTCAGATTGCTCAAACCGTCGTTTTCCCAAGCATGGCTACGGTGGGCTCACACAGTAAGTTGAGTTCATTAAAGGCGGTCAGTTCAAGCTATCCGCTGCGTGGCGAACTACAGGTTGATGACTCCCATCATCAACCTGACAGTAGCAATGCAAATCAAGCTGGCAAACCAATAACAGCAGGCCCAGGTAAAGGGATGGTATGGGTTGATCCTGCGATGCTCAACAGTTTGCATGCCAAGGTCGGCGATCAAATCATCTTAGGTGATCAGCGCTTCACAATCGATGCGATATTGCTGCGCGAATTGGATCGTGGCGCTGGTTTTATGAACTTTGCACCCCGCGTGATGATGTCCTTGGATGATCTCCCTGCGACTGGGCTGATTGGTTTTGGTAGTCGCGTTACTTACCGCTTGTTATTGGCCGGTCCTGATGAAAATATTGCCAGTTATCAGAAGTGGGTCGAGAATTATATTGAGTCCGAAGATCTTCGAGGTTTACGCATTGAGACTTTGGAGAATGCGCAGCCCATCATGCGCAAAACCTTGGAAAGAGCCGAGCGCTTCCTGTCATTGATTGCCTTGTTAACGGCGATGGTCGCTGCAGTAGCCATTGCTTTATCTGCGCGCCGATACGTTATCAAACAAGCTGATGTGTGTGCAGTGCTCAAATGCTTTGGCGCTAGTCAAGCAAGCATCCTAAAACGCCAAGTAAAGACTTTACTTACGATCGGAATTGCAGCTGCAGTCTTAGGCTCACTCATTGGTTATGGCATTCAACAAATTCTATTGGCTTTATTGGGTAATTTGATCTTGGCTAATCTGCCGGCAATATCTCTCTGGCCCGTCTTATGGAGTGCCCTGTTTGCCTGGTTCTTATTGATTGGTTTCGCGGGACCACCTTTATTTAGTTTGATCAAAGTAAGCCCCATTCGTTTGGTGCGCAAAGAGTTTGAAGGGTTATCTGTTGCTGCAGTTTGGGTGGCAATCTTCGGCATAGCTACTTGTACTGTTTTGATTGTGATTGCTGCACGAGATTGGAAGCTAGCCGCCTGGGTTGGCCTGAGCTTTGGTGCAGCAGTCATAGTCTTTGCGCTCTTAGCATGGGTAATTCTGAACCTGTTGGGGCGCATTTCGCCTAATAGTTTTACTTTGCGCTTCGCTTTAACAATGCAGGCGCGCCGCTCTAGTTTTGCAGTGATGCAAATTACTGCACTAGGGATTGCTTTGATGGCGCTGTTGATGATCTTGCTCTTGCGGCAAGACTTGTTAAGCACTTGGCGCAGTAATATTCCTGTGGACGCACCTAATCGCTTCATGATTAATGTGCAAGAAGACCAAAAGCAGGGCATAGCCCAAACTTTGTTAGCTGCTGGATTAGCTAAGCCGGATTTTTATCCAATGGTTCGTGGCCGTTTAATTGAGATCAATGGCCGCAACATTACACCCAATGATTATGTTGAGGACAGTGCTCGGCGCTTGGTCGATCGAGAATTCAACCTGTCTTATACAAGTGAATTACCTCCCGGTAATCGGATTGCAGGCGGTCAATGGATTCAAGACAGTGCGCCACAAATCTCGCTTGAAACAGGTATTGCTCAAACACTCAAATTGAAACTAGGCGACCAACTAAGCTTTGAGGTTGCCGGTGAAAAAGTGAGCGCACCCATCACCTCATTACGTAAATTGGATTGGGGGTCAATGCGCGTAAACTTTTTTGTCATCATGCCGCCAGAATTACTCAAAGGCTTGCCGCAATCTTGGATCACCTCTTATTACCAACCCCCCGATATTCAGAATCTTGATTTTGAGTTGACCCAAGCTTATCCAAATTTGACGGTAGTGGATGTGGCCGTCTCATTGGCGCAGATTCAGGAGGTCCTTGATCGCCTATCAATGGCATTGGGTGTGTTATTTGCTTTTACGATTGCAGCAGCGATCTTGGTGTTGATGGCAGCGATTGCTGCAACTCAAGACGAGCGCTTTAGAAGTGCCGCCCTTTTAAAGGCGGTGGGCGCTTCTCAAACAGTATTGGGACGCATTGCTGCAGCAGAACTGAGCATCATTGGTTTAGTTGCGGGTAGTTTGGCGGGGCTTGCTGCAGGTATGGCGGCTTGGGCTTTAGGGCGCTTCGTCCTCGAGATTGAATTCAATGCCTTTGCGCAAGCGCTTGGCATGGGTATTGCCTTTGGGGTGCTTGCTTGCGGCCTGGCTGGATTTCGGTTTTGCCGAAAAATACAGAGAGCCAGCGCGATTGAATGCTTAAGAGAGCTTGCTTAACAGAGTGTTACGGCACTCTTCGGTAATTCTACTAAGCGAGAGCGAGCAAGGCGGTCTGGCAAGCTTTGACGTATAAGTGGGTTGACGCGATCTAGATAGGTGCTCAGCGGCCAAATAAACAGCGCGACGGTAAAGAGCATTTCAATAATTTGCCATTTCTCTAGCTGCAATAGCACCTGCAACAAGATGCAAGGCAAAATCCAGAGTGAGCCGTATACATAGCGCCAGAAGGCTTGGGATCTGCTTAAAGTGTAGCCATGTTGATTGATCATGCGGATGCGCCAAGTTTGCATAGCGAGTGTTTGACCTGATTTACTCCAGTACCAGGCGAAGTAAAAACCCAGCACTGAGTAGAGATATAAAAAGGTCAGCCAACTGGGTAAGGCAACACCAAACAAAATACCTAAAGCTAAATTAGGCACTAGGAAAGTTAGCGCGACTACACCTAGTAAAACAAGTTGTTCATAGAGAGTGCAAGAAACCCTGCGCCAAAACTGGGGGGAGGGTAAAGCATTTAACTCGGCCGGCGTCATAAGCCTTATTGATTGCTTGGAGTGCTAGCGCTCTCGGTGCTCTCTACAGGACTTTCTGGAGTGCTTAGCGTCAAAACAGGTTTTTGTTTGATGGGGTGTTGTTGCAAAGTTGGCGCATTTGCCGCTGTTGGCTTCTTCTTATTTTCTTCTGCCTTGGCTAACTTTTTCTTTTCTTCATCGCTTAATTTTTGATATGCACTCCATGCCTCTGCTTTTTTCTCAGCAGGAAACTTCAGGCTAGCGAGATAGTTCTCACGAGCCACGCGACGATCTTTTTGTGACAAGCTAGACCAACCGGCCATTCTGGACTGTAGGCGGGCCTGATCTTGCTCTTTCATCTTCGGATAGAGGTTGGCAACTTGCACCCACTTCTTGCGACTTTCAGGAAGCATATAGTCCCAGTCACTTTCGAGTGGCGCTAGAATTTTTTGTTGTGCTGGCTTGAGACCTTCCCATGTGCCGTCGGGCTTTTTCTCAGGGATGCCAGTTGCTTTGCTATGCCCACCATTTGCAGCAGAACCACCGGTTGATGGACCTTGTGCATTCGCTACAGAAATGCTTGCGCTCAGAACGGCAATAGCTAGTGCCGCGTAGGCGCTGGCAGTAGCTGTCTTGAGGGTCATTGCCATTCTGGGTGAAGGCGAATTATTTGCTTTGGATAGAGCTTGAGCTATCAGAACTAGAGTCAGCTATGCCGCCATTCTTCAGAAAGCCCATAAAGCCGCTGTCGGCATAGGCATCTGGTGGAACATCATCAGACAAGAGTGCTGCATCAACCTCAGCAATATCGTTAATGCGTGAATCTTCTTGCCACTGAGCAATAGCGATCAGACCAAAAACCAGGACAACGAGTGGCGCAACCCAGCCAACGGTATCCCAAGTGGAGCGTGAGCCAAACGACCAAGTTCCAGAGGAACTCGCCAAAACGGGCTTCTGAAGCCAAACTTTTTTTGCTTTTCTGACGGAAAGTGCTTTCATGCGAGCAGCGTAAAGGCGATCTTTAATGCTGGCAGGCAGGGCCTGAGAGCCTTGACTGAGCAGGGCTGCACTAGCCCGGCCAAACTGGTCAGCTTGGGTTGGGGTTAAGAGGTCTTTGGCGCGGTTCACAGGGTAATTCCTTTTAATTTCAATGCTTTAGCTAGGGCTTGAGTAGCTCTAGAACAATGCGTTTTGACACTACCTTCGCTACAACCCATTGCTTTGGCAGTATCAGTAATGCTTAGCTCATCCCAATAACGCATCAGGAAGGCTTCTCGTTGACGAGCGGGTAATTTTGATATTTCCGACTCTAATGCTTGCAGCAGTTGGCTGCGTTCTAGTTTATATGCCCCATCTTGGTGAATTTCACTGTCATCAGGGGCGGAAAGTGACTCTAAGGGGTCAAAATCATCGTTTTCATCCGATTTCTTCCGCATATTAGAAAAGAGGGTGACCCAGGTATTTCTAACTTTTTGCCGTCTAAACCAGTCATGAATGCGATTTTGCAAGATCCTAGTGAAGATGAGGGGTAATTCAGCTGCTGGTCGATCCCCATATTTCTCTGCCAGCTTGATCATGGCATCTTGCACGATGTCTAAAGCTGCATCGTCATCACGCACGGCGTAGACCGCTTGCTTAAAAGCTCGCTGCTCTACGCTACTGAGAAAGTCGGATAGTTCTTGGGCTGACGCCATGCAAAGGATTAGACCTTAATCTGTAAGTGTTGAGCTATTTTAGGGGATTGCTATAGAATATAAGGCTTACTACCTAGAATCTCATTCAAGAAGTGGTTTTTTCTGGTAGCAGCGCCGTTCGAACCCAGGCCATAAGCAGGGGATAGAACAGACTAAACAATTTTTTGCCGAAAATTGCAAAGGACGAAAGAAAATGAATACCAGCAGCGCCGAATTTTTAGCTACTAAAGCTAACAAAGACACAGCAAACCCAAGCCCTGTAGCAGCCCCAGAAATCATTGGTGCAGAGATGCTCGTGCGTGCATTGCATGCCGAGGGTGTGGAATTCGTTTGGGGATACCCCGGCGGATCTGTTCTCTTTATCTATGATGAAATTTTTAAGCAGGACAAGTTTGAGCACATTTTGGTTCGCCACGAGCAAGCAGCAGTGCATGCAGCCGATGGTTACGCACGTGCAACCGGCAAGGTTGGCGTTGCCCTAGTAACCTCTGGTCCTGGTGTCACCAATGCGGTGACAGGTATTGCTACTGCCTACACTGATTCGATCCCCATGGTGATCATCAGCGGTAACGTGCCAACCTATGCGATTGGTGAGGATGCATTCCAAGAGGCGGATACCGTTGGTATTACTCGTCCAGTTGTAAAACACAACTTTCTCGTGAAGGATGTGAGAGATTTGCCTTTGGTATTGAAGAAGGCCTTTCACATTGCGCAAACAGGGCGTCCTGGTCCTGTATTGATTGATATTCCAAAAGACGTTTCGGCGGCTAAGGCCCCATTCGTTTACCCAGAAACTTTAGAGATGCGTTCCTATAACCCAGTAGTTAAGGGTCATAGCGGGCAGATTCGCAAAGCCGTTTCTTTATTGCAAGAAGCAGAGCGTCCATACATCTATACCGGTGGTGGCGTGATCTTGGCTGATGCAGCGCCAGAACTCAAAGAATTTGCTGACTTACTCGGCTACCCGGTAACCAACACCTTGATGGGCTTGGGTGGTTTTCCTGGCAGCAGCCCTCAGTTCTTGGGTATGCTGGGGATGCACGGTACATACCAAGCCAATATGGCGATGCAGCACAGCGATGTGTTGATTGCGATTGGTGCGCGT
>Ga0194037_1000848_pt1 | contig 23614 bp, 16 predicted proteins | sample JunL306m_MetaG_FD_148653 | JGI IMG/M metagenome (GOLD analysis project Ga0194037, IMG submission 148653) | Anoxic zone freshwater microbial communities from boreal shield lake in IISD Experimental Lakes Area, Ontario, Canada - Jun2016-L304-6m | ecosystem: Environmental > Aquatic > Freshwater >...
GCTTCAGGGCTGATGCCGATTCCCGTGTCCGTAACATCGATCCGGACTAAAGCGATATTGCCGGACTGCTCGGTTACGGCCGCCGAGAGGGTGATGCAGCCTGACTCCGTGAACTTGATGGCGTTGCTCAGGAAATTGAGGATAATCTGCTTGAGCCTGAGTTGGTCGCCTAACAGTCCGTCAGGGAGTTCGGGAGGTATACAAATCCTGATTTCAAGCCCCTTGCGGTCCGCGACTGAAAGCTGTGTGTTCACAACGTCTTTGACACTGCTCCGGAGACTGAACTCATGCTGCTCCAGTTCAATTTTTCCCGCCTCTATTTTCGGAGATCAAGGATATCGTTGATAAGTCTCAGGAGGTTCTCCGAGGAGGACTCGATGACGCCGAGGTACTTACGTTGTGTATCGGTAAGCTCGGTGAATTGGAAAAGCTGCGTCATTCCTATAATCCCGTTCATGGGGGTGCGGATCTCGTGGCTCATGTTGGAGAGGAATTCGGATTTGGCGCGGTTGGCCATTTCCGCCTTTTCCTGCGCTTCGCGCATTGCCGCATGAGCCATACGAATTTCCGTAAGGTTGAAGAATTGGAGCAACAGATGATGTTCCCCATTGAGCAGGGCGGGAAATATGAGGCAATCCACCCAGACCTCCAAGCCAAACGAACTTCGGGTCCGGATTTCCCTTCGATATTGGCGCCAATCCGCAAAGGCATTCAGGCAGTCGTCCAGGAGTCCGGTCTCTCGCCATGCGGTGATCTTGTGGAAATTCTGGGCGAGTAATTGCTCCCGTGTTGCTCCGATCAGATTGGCGTACGCCTGGTTTGCCTTGATGCACTGTCCCAGGCAGTGATAGACCCCCATCCCCACAGGAGAGTCGAGGAGGATAGTTTCGGTGAAGGCATGCGCGGATTCCAGTTCCGCCGTGCGATGACGAACCTGTTCCTCCAGCGTATGGTTCAAAAGCTGCAAATCGTATTGCGCCTGCTGCAAGCGGCGTTGTTCTTCCGTCAGGTTTGCCTCGGATACCCTCAGTTCCGCCGCGATGCGCTCTCTGACCGCTACTTCTCGCGCCAGGCGGCGGTTCCAGTAGATGAAGGGAAGCAACAGCAAGGCGGCGCCGAGGACGATCCGCCACATCAGGGCATAGTCGTAACGTGCTCTAACCTCCACGGCGCCCCATTTATGGTTGATTGCCTGGATTTCAACGGGGGTCATTGCCGCGAGCCCCTTGTTGATCAGCGAGGCCAGCGCCGGCCAGTCGTTGCGGACGGCAATTGCATGGGTATGCAAGCCGAAAGGGGTAGGAGCAGCGACAACCAGATTGTTGAAGCGATGTTGCTTTATGAGATAGTTGGCGATGGCAAGGTTACCCACGTAGGCGTCCGCCTGACCGGTAGCAACCGCCTGGAGCGCAAGTGAGGAGCGATCCACTTCAAGGATGCGGATCGCGGGGTAGTCGGACCTGATATTGTCCGCGATAACATACCCCTTTTCCACCGCCACACGCTTCCCCCCCAAGCTTTCGAGACCGGCGATGTAGGGAGTGTCATTGCGGGTATACACCACATACGGCGCGGAAAGGTAATCGTCGGTCAGCGCGAACTCCTTTTCCCGTTCCGGAGTACGACTCATGGTCGCCAGCAGATCAAAATGCCGCCGCGCCTCCCTGACGTCACGCATCGACTCGGTCCAACCCAGGGAGCTGCCGACGAACTCAACCTTGAAGCCGATCCGCTTGGCGATAGTATCAATATAATCGACAGCTATGCCTGCCGGAACCGGACTTGGAATCATATAGGGCGGCCTATCGGAGATACGGACGCGGACCGTGTGCTTCTCGTCAAGCCAGGCGCGCTCTTCGGTCGAGAGGTGTATGGGCGCCAGGCTAGTGATCGCTTCCGTCTGCCCCGCCGGCACGGAAGAACTGCAAAAAACAAGAATCAGCGATAGCGCAAGCAACCAATGTTTCAGCAATTGTTTAGATGTGTAGCAGGTTTTCATATCAGGATCGCCATCGTCAGTTTATAACATCATTGGCCAGCTTCAGGTTCTGACTGCTGAAGGAGATGCCCGCCGACCGGGCGGAAACCAGGTTCAGATCATAGGTAATTTTGTTGTTGACTGAAAGCAGGGCGACCATCCCGCCATGATTGGAAAAATCACGCATATCGCTGACCGTCATGATCCCCAGGCGATGGGCTTCAGCCAGCAGCCGCTGGAGACGATAACGCTCCGAACCGGATATGAACAGCACCTGACAACCGTCGGCCTGGGCTATTTCATGTATCGTGACTATTGCGACCGGACGGTTCTTGATCCGCCTCCCTTTCATGGCCTCCAGCGCCTCATTCAGCGGCGTTTCACCAATAATGCAGATCTTGAATGATTGCTGTCCGGCAGCCAGGGACGACCACTCGGCAAACATCGGTATGTTCAGCAGGTAACCGGCCTTGACCTTGAATTCCTGAAGTGTCTCGGCGCCGGAGAGTACGGCGGCAAACGCCAACCAGGAGATTATAAGAAGCGTTATAAAGAGGAGCTTTCGTGGCAAGGTCAGAACCTGTAGGTCGCTTTGACGCGGAAGGTGATGCCGTCCTGCTGGATGGCGCGCAGGTTTTCCTCAAGACTGTTGGTCTGCTCTGCTCCTACCGGCATGGCATAGCGGGTATTGAACAGGTTGTAGACAGAGGCCGAGAGGTTCAGCCCCGCTACCGGATCACGGTTCAGCAGCGTCAGGTTGACGATGGCGGCGCCGGCTATCTTGTCACCGGCCGTATTCAGGCGCGAACTGTTATAGATGGTATCAAGGGTGGCGAAGCTTTTTTTGATAGGGAGAGGAACGGTCAGTGATCCCTGAAGTATTGCGCCGGGGGAGTTGGCCGTGGACAGGTTGCTCCCAAGCATTCTGCTCTCCTGGTAGCAGTAGCTCAACCGTCCGCTGAAGCCGTTTTCCCATTTCCCTTCTGCCCGCAGCTCAATCCCTTTTGCTTCCAGTGGGCCCTGGTTCATGAAAACGGAAAAACCGTCAGGGTCAACTATCTGCTCCAGCAGGTCATTGATGCGCGAGTAGTAGATACCGGCCGTGGTTTTGAGGTTGTTGCCGATGAATTGGTCCCATCCCAGTTCCATGGAGCGAATTTTTTCCGGTTTAAGGTTTGGGTTCCCTTTGATGGAAACCTGGTCGCTGTAGCGCTGTTCGTAGGCGTTGGGCGCGCGGAAGGCTTCGCCGTAGGAAAGGCGCAACACCGTGCTGTCCAACGGCTTCCAGATCAGGGCCGCACGGGGGTTGGTCGTGCCGCCGCAGTTGTCGTAGTGATCAAAACGGAGGCCGGCGTTCAGGATCAAATTTTTCAGTATGTGGTATTCGTCCTGAAGATAGTACCCCTGAACAAAATTTTTGTGGTTGTCGTCCAGCACTAGATTGGGGGTCGGTGTAATGTCGGCGTTCCGCTGCATCTCGTTGAATTGCCAGCGGTGCTCCATCCCGAGTGTCAACAGGTGAGTGCCGATGGATTTTGAAGCGTACAGGTCGCTGCCTATCCATTCGGCCACCGTGTTGTCGCGGTTGATGGTCCGTACACCGGCATTATCCAATGGGTACTCTCCGTCATACTCGTAACGATTGTAGGTCAGGCGGACGTTCAGATCGGCCCAGTCGCCGTTGCGGTGGTAGCTGAGCCCAAGCAGCGTATGACGGTCACTGGTTGTTTCGCCGGGGTCGTTAAAGATTGAATAGAAGGAGGCGGTTGGGATGCTTTTGTCCCTGCTCTGGTGCAGCAGCAGCAGAGATACGTCTCTCCAGGATGCCTTGGTCAGGAGCTCCCAGGAGCTTTCACCGTCCAACCCAAGGGCGATGCCGTTGTTGGTGGCGGCGTATTCCGGAAACGACAGGCGTTGCTTGCCCGCGCTGTCCCGATAGCCGGCCGAGAAGAGCAGATCAACCCCGTTTGACAATTTGCCGCCGCCGGTCGCCCTGCCGGTCCAGGCATTGAAACTGCCGCCGGATGCGGATAACTCCCCCCCTTTGAGTTCCTTGCCGTTGCGTGTTATGACATTGATGACCGCCAGGAAGGCATTAGTGCCGTAGAGAGAGGAGCCCGGCCCGCGGATGACCTCGATCCGGTCGATCAGATCAATGTCAACCGGGAAGTCACCGCCGAGCGGAGCCTGTTCATAGACCGCGTCATTGAGCCGATGACCATCCACCAGCGCCAGCAGACGGGTGCCATAGTCCCCCGGAGGGCTGAATCCCTGAAATCCGACAAAACTGTAGGCGCGGTTGTAGGTAGTGTAGAAGCCTCGCAGGGTGTTGAGAACCTCGGCCAGGGTACGGTAACCCCCCTTGCGAATGGCGTCGGAGGTGACAATCGAGATGGAGGCCGGAGCGTCTACCACTTCCTGTTCGTACTTGCTGGCGCCGGTTACCGTTGTAACCTCGGTGTTCATGAGTTGTTCAAGCGAGGCCATATCCGGTGAGAGGGGGTCGCGTTGTTCACCGTAACCCGGAACCGGAAGCACCAGTAAAGCCAGCAATAGAGCAATGACACTGTGATGTGTACACATAGCGAGCCTTCTGTCTATTATAGTTAAGGTGTCCCCGTGAAAATACGCTCTTCAAGAAATATGGTGGAAATCTCGGAACTCGTAATCGGCGGACTGTAATAGAATCCTTGAATTATGGTGCAGCCATTCTCTCTGAGGAATGTGAGTTGCGCCTCGGTCTCAACGCCTTCGGCGATTATTTCGAGGCTAAGTCCCTTGGCGAGAGCTATGATCGCCTTGATGATTGCTTGAGCTTCAATGCCTTTATCGATCTCCTTGACAAAGCATCGATCAATCTTGAGCGTTGTGAGAGGGAGGTTTTTTAGATAATTGAGTGACGAATAACCGGTGCCGAAATCGTCAATCGAAATGTTAACTCCCATTTTCCGCAGGGAGGAGAGGATTTCAATAGCTTCCGACTGCTCAAGCACGAGAACCCCCTCGGTCAGTTCAAGTTCCAGGAGATGAGGCGCGACGCCGGATTCGGCCAGTATCCGCGCGACAAACGCGGACAGCAAGTTTCTTCTGAAGTGATGTCCCGACAGGTTTACCGCTACGCGAACCGGGGTGAGCCCTTCATTTTGCCATTCCTTCAGTTGACGGCAGACATTTTTCAGTACCCACTCGTCGATATCGATTATCAGACTGCTTTCCTCCGCAATCGGAATAAAGGTTGCCGGAGATATCAGGCCCATTTCAGGACGGCGCCAACGAATCAAGGCTTCCAGTGCAACAAGGCGACCGGTTGAGTTGTCGATCTGGGGCTGGAAGTAGAGAATAAACTCGTTTCGCTCTATAGCGCCGCGTAACAGGGTTTCCATCATGAGACGCTGGAGCGATGCGGCGTTCATGTCGGCCTTGTAGAATTGAAACGTATTTCTCCCGAGTTCCTTGGCGGCATACATGGCGACATCGGCGTTCTTGATCAGATCTTCCGATTCCAGCGCATCATCGGGGAACAGACTGATGCCTATGCTGCAACTGATGTAGACCACGTGTGGGGAAAGGTTGAAAGGCTCTGAAAATATTTCATTGATCCGCAGGGCGACATGTGCCGCGCTCTCGGGAGTAGGAATACCGTCGAGAAGAATCATGAATTCATCGCCGCCAAGTCGTGCAACGCTGTGATCTCCGATAACTGGGCTCCTCCGGGAGATGGTATCGGTTTGACGAAGGCATTTCTTCAAACGCTCCGCGATTTCTTGCAGGAGAAGGTCGCCGGTAGAATGACCAAACGAGTCGTTGATTGCCTTGAAACGGTCAAGGTCGAGAAAGAGGATGGCAAGCTTGCATTTTCTCCGCTGTGCGTTTTTCAGGGAACGATGCAGATGTTCCTTGAAGAGAACCCGGTTGGGAAGCCCGGTAAGACTGTCATAGTAAGCAAGGAAACGGATCTGCTCCTCGGTTTTTTTCCGTTCGGAAATATCCTGAAGAGTGCCGGTTATATAGACGGTCTGATTATTGGAAGCGCGCCTGGTCACGGCTTCTATATGGAAGTGCCGCTCGACCTGATCATCATGTATGGCGCGGAAATCAGCGCAAATCGGTTCGAACCTGTTCACAATGGTATCAAAAATGCTCTTCATCTGCTCAAGATCATGCGGGTGGACCAAGGCCAGAAACGTACCGAGATTGAACGTAGTAGCTGAAGTAGGGATGTTGAGGATCGCGCGACAACCATCGGATATTTCAAACCGGTCTTCCGCCGGTTCCCACTCCCAGCTTCCCATGCGCGCAATGTGTTGCGCCTGAGAGAGGCGGACCTCATTTTCGCGCAGATCCCTGAAGGCTTGACTGGCCCTGAATATATAATGAACCCGAAAAGCCAGGGTCTGCCAGGGAACCGGCTTGGTGATAAAATCAGTCGCGCCGGCGTTATAGGCGATCATAATAGACTCATTATCACCAAGACCTGTCATTATTATAATGGGGATATCCTTGCCTCTTGGCAGGGCGCGGATGGCGGTGCAGATCTGAAAACCGTCCATTCCCGGCAGCATAATGTCAAGGAGGACAACGTCGGGGTTGACCGTAGTGAATATCCCCAGCGCTGTTTCGCCGTCCGCGGCTTCGACAACCTTATAGCCTGCCTGGGTAAGCGTTGTTTTTGCCAGGAGACGAATGGTGCTGTCATCGTCAATGACCAGAACAATGCCTGCTCTTCTTTCGTTATTGGTCTGATTCACGAGCGTTTCTCCTCCAGAACTCTCCTTAGATAATCACCTATCATAGTGAATTCTTGCTCGACGCAAACGAGAAGGATCTCAGCACCCTTGACATGTCCCTCCCTAGCCATCGACTCCATTTCATTGCAGAGTTCCGCCAGCTTGGTTGCCCCGAGGGTTGCGCTGCTTGATTTGAAAAAATGAGCGTGCCGTTTGAGTGAATCCGGGTCGGCGGCGGCGACCGCTTCGTGAAGGTCGGTAATGATCCGTGGTGAATCATTGAGATAGGTGGTTATCACGGTTCCGATGAGGTTTACACCGCTTTGTTCCTGAAGATCTCGAATATTTTGCAGATACGAGAGATCTATTGTGCATTGCTTCGTCGCTGACGACGCGGGTTGCTCCGTCGTTTCTTCCCGCGAAACCGGCGCGGCGGCGGGTTCTGTTCCCTGTGTCCCGGTATCTATCCAGCGTGAGAGAACATTTTCAAGCTGATCCATCTTATACGGCTTGGCCAGATAATCATCCATGCCGGCGGCTCGACAGAGCTCCCTATCCCCTTCGAGGGCGTGAGCCGTCAAGGCGATAATATGCAGGTGTGGCGACTCCGTTCCTTCGGTAGCGTCAAAAACCGCCCGCTCTTGAATCCGGATCAGCCGGGTTGCTTCATAGCCGTCCATTTCCGGCATCTGGCAGTCCATCAGAACTATGTCAAACTGCTCTTTTGACAGTATTTCAAGCGCCTCACGACCGTTAAAAGCCGGAACGACCCGACAGGCAAGCCCCAGCAGCATTGCCTGACCCACGTCCTGGTTGACAGGGTTATCCTCCACCAGCAACACTCTGACACCGGATGGAAAGGGAGAGTCATTTTTCGTTACAGTGTGATACCGCGGCGCTTGAATAAAGGTTTTGTCGGCAAGAGCCAGAAGACAGTTGTAAAGCCACGATTGGCGGATCGGTTTGCTGAGGTAATACTCAATCCCCGAGGCCCGCGCCCTTTCAGGGTCGCCAAACCGTGCGGCCGACGTCAGCATGACCATCTGTAATGGAGGTATGCCGTTGTCTTTTTGGATTTTCGCGGCCAGTTCTATGCCGTCCATCTCCGGCATCATCATGTCGAGGATTGCCAGTTGAAATGGTTCCGTACCGCCGGTGGCACGGAGTTTTGCCAGCGCCTCGGCTCCGCACGCGGCCGAACTACCTATCATCCCCCAGGATGCCACCTGGTGCAGGATGATCTGGCGGTTAGTGGCGTTATCATCGACAATCAGGATACGGAGGCCGTGGAGTGAGTCATGGCATATCCGTTGCTCCGGGACAACCTGATAGGTAAAGAGCGCGGTGAACCAGAAACAGGAGCCTTCTCCCGATCTGCTCTCTACACCAATCTCCCCCCCCATCATCTCCGACAATTGACGCGCTATGGTAAGCCCAAGCCCCGTCCCTCCGTATTTCCGGGTCATTGATCCGTCAGCCTGGGAAAAGCCTTCGAATATTCGCGCCTGAGCTTCGGGTGTAATGCCTATCCCGGTATCGGTAACAGAAAATTTGAGCATAACTGTCTGCTCGGTGCTCCGCAGTATTGAGGCGGCGACCACCACCTCGCCTTGTTCCGTGAATTTGAGAGCGTTGCTGGTGAGGTTCGTAATCACCTGCCCTAGTCGCACCGGATCTCCCACAAGGGTAAAGTTAATCTCCTGTGCAATATCGAGAACCAGTTCAACCTCCTTGCGATGGGCTGTATCGGCAAAGAGTTCAACTGTTTCGCTTATCAGTTCGTGGACGTCGAAGGGGATACTTTCCAGCTCCATCTTTCCGGCTTCAATCTTGGAGAAATCCAGAATATCGTTGATTATGGAGAGCAGTGATTCTCCCGACCGTCTGACCGTGTTGGTGAACTGCCGCTGCCTCTCGTTCAGGGATGTGCTGAGTAATAGTTCCGTCATCCCCAGGACTCCGTTCATAGGAGTGCGGATTTCATGACTCATGTTGGCCAGAAATTGCGATTTTGCGCGGCTTGCGTCTTCCGCGGCGTCGCGGGCCAGCTTCAACTCTTCGACACTCTCTCTAAGCTCGGCGGTCTGCTCCTCGACCTGTTGTTCGAGTTCGTCACGATATTCAGCCAATCGCCGGTCGCGTTCCTGGATCTGGATCAGCATTTCATTGAAGCCATCATAAAGAAGACCAACTTCATCCCCACTGGACTTCGTGATGCGAAGAGAGAATTCCTTGCTCTCCGAAACCATTTTCATGGTCTCTACCAGATGGAGAATCGGATTTGATATTACCTGCTGAAGTTTCATGGAAATAAAATAGACCATGATAAATGATCCCGCCACTATCAGCAGCGCAAAACAAACAGACCATGACAGATTATTAATTACCCTGTTCATGTCCGAGTGAATCAGTATTGTTCCGACACGATCTCCCTCAAGCAGAATCGGCCTCACAATGCTTGCATAACCGCCGCTCCCCAAATGCCAGCCGAAATCGCGACTCAACTCATTCAACATCCTTTTACTGGTGTCGGGAGATAGAGTTAATCCGCTCTTCTCAAACGGAAGAACCTTGGTTTTTGTGGCGCTTGCCGCGTATCGGCTGAAAATTTTGCCATTGATGTCAAACAGGTACACAGCCAGTATGTTTTGCTTGACGGCGAGGCTGGCCATGGTTTCACGAGCTGACTTTGGTTCATTGAATGCCAGAGCGGCAACCGTATTCTTGCCTACGATGTCGGCAAGGGACGCCAAATCCTCCCGCTGCTCCCTGACCGCATTGAGCACCTCCCTGGTAATAAATGTCAGCGACGATGCGAGAAGAGTTATGCCGCTGGTCAACAGGAACAGCAACATCAACTTCCGTCTGATCGATAAATTCCTGAAATAATCCCGCGGAAAAAAACTCATCGCTCGCCCCCCTGAACCGGCAACGGAACAATACCATAAACTGCTGTGAAGCTCAATTATTTAAAGTTGTTATGCAAATAATTGGTCCAACGCCGTGCATAATGCAAGACAGGGTGCCCCGCACGGAGCACCCTGTATCGTTTGAGCAGAAAAGAAAGTCGCTGTATTCAGTTGCAGGCGGGTTGCGGTGGTAAAGGTAGTCCACCGAAGAGCGCGTATGTACCGGAGGTCACCACGGGGAAACCGCATTCCAATGCTGATCGGTTCCGGAACCGGTGTTCCCTTCATGGCAGGCTAACGGGTTCGACTTGGGAATACCTCCCGGAGGCGCTCCATAGCCCCATTTCTTGTAATATGGGGAGCTGGCGTAGTACCCGGGAATGCGGCCGACTCCGTCTCCGTAACCTGATATTCCGGAGCCCCCGCTTATGAAGGATAATGTCGCCGTCGGATTGTTTGCTTTCTGTCCTTTATGCTTGCCGTCCAGACAGTTGGTCACCAACAAGCGCGGCAGGCCGGCGTCGGTATGGGGAGTGTGGCATTTTGAGCAACTGTAGCCGTGTTGTGTAATGTCGCTCGATGTTTTCCACCCCTTGACCGCTTCATGGATGCGGTTCTTGCTCTTCCAGGCATTGGGCGCCGCCGGTGTCGTCGCGGTGGTCAGGCTGGTTTTGGCGTGGCAGCCGAGACACAAGCCGGCAAACTGTTCGACAGTTTGGGTGATACCTGATGGCGCACTGTTATTGACGCCACTGCCGAAGGTATTCTGGTCTATATGGAACGTCATTCCTCTTTTATAGGGGAGTCCGGTATAGGCCTTAGAGTCAGCCGGGGCCACGTCCTCCTTGTAGGGGGAGGTAAGCCAGGTTCCTTTCAGGAGCGGCACGGCGTACTGCTGATTGGCGCCCAGCGACGGGCTGACGCCGTGGGGGTCGTGACATGGGGTGCAGAGTCCGCCGATGTTATGGGCCGGGGTGGACGCCAGGGGCAAGGATGCGCCAAAATGACCTGACTTCTGGGCAGTTGCCTTGTAGGGATAGCGTGTTTCCGCTCCAGTGATGGTGTAGCCGCCATTGTACAGCGGCGCATCCCAGTAACCGAGAATTGCCTGGCCGGCGCCGAAGGTCGAGCCGTATCCCCACGGTGTGGTCGTTGCCGTCTGGTTGAGGTGACAGTCATAGCAGAGGCTGGCGCCGGGGTTGCGTTTGTTCTTGGTGGCGACGGAGCCGCCGCTATAGGGCTTGTAGGCGACGGTATAGCCACCCTTGCCGGCTACGGTGTCCTTCAGGATGGCGCCCCGACCTCTACCGGTGGCGCTGGAATATCTGCTGGTAACGCCGACGACGGTTGAGCCGTGCGAGTTGTGGCAGTCAAAGCAGAGGACGTTGCTTGAGCCGCTGGTATCGGTCAATGCCCCGTCCCAGCCCGTTGTTGTATTCCAGCCGCGTTTGTTCAGGTCCGCCCTGCCGTGGGCCGAGAACGCCTTAGTGATATTTTTGGGCGCCGCATTAGTGACCGTGGGGTATTTGCCCCAGGTGGTTGTGCCGGTCTGGGCATAGCGGGCCTCAATGCTTAGGCTGTCCCAGGCATACTTCGAGGTCATTGAGGTGTCACCGGCGTTACTGAACGGCTGCGTTGTCGCATTGGTTACGTTGTGACAGCCAAGACAATGGGTGTTGAGCTTGGCGGTCTCGGAGCGTGGCGTCTCAGCGGCGCCGCCGCTCTGGTACTGGATGGCGGTGCCGTTTAATTGATAGACGGTCGGCCTGGTAGTATAGGTACCCCAGACGACCAGTTCAACCTTGGCGCCGGACGCGAGCGTGCCTCCCCGGTGGTAGGTGGCATTGATCGAGCCGTCGACATTGGCCTCCCAGTGACAGTTATAGCAGACCTTACCGTCCAGCGCTGCCCCTTGATAGTGGTGCGACGAAGCGCTGAACAGAGCCGCGGTTGCCAGGCGGTTGCCCTGTAACGCGCTGTGGCAGCCGACGCAGTTGCCGCCGTCCACCAGACCATTAATGTGGAGAATTCCCTGGTTGACAAAGATCGAGGTGAGGTTGGTGAAATTGGTGACGCCGGGTCTCGTCTTCAGGGTCGGATGACAGCCGGTTCCGCCAACCTGTGAACTGCAGGCGGTCAGACCCTCTACAGTCGTGACAGGAGAAAGCGCCTGATGAGTATCCCCGGTCAGACCGGCCCCCGGCGGCAGTCCGTGGCACTTGTTGGCGCAGGTGCCGGCAATCGTGGTGCGGTCGAGGATAAATTTGTTGAATTCCCATATGGTCGGGATGTTTCCCCGCTGGTTGGGCCCACTGCCGGCAGGTCTTGATCCCTGATGACAGTAGACGTTATCGCAGGTGATCACACCGTTGATCCGGGCGGTAACCGGTGAGTGACCGGCGGATCGTGCCAAGGGACCGAAGTCAATCCTGGCGGTCGAATACTCCCGGTGCGCGGTGACTTCACTGATCGATGTGCGTACGATATGACATTCGCCGCAGTGGACCGGTCGTGACAGGTTATCGGGCGCCGTCATATGAGCCAGGTGCGCGCCGACCCGCGGTGAGGTGGGAGAGGTATTGCCCGCGGTGTCACGCCCGTTAAGCCCCCCGCCGGGGGCGATGGTCGCCGAGCTGAAGTGGGTCAAGTAGTCGTTGGTCGTGGACGTTGATCCGTGACATTTGTAGCAGGGGGGGCGAGCGGTATTGCCGCCCCAGGTCGGATTCCACGAGCCGTGGCAGAGTGTGCTGGAACAGGTTCCGTAGTATCCTTTGCCGGGGGCAAAGCCATCAGCGGAGTACTTCGAGTAGACGGGGCGAGTGGGGTAGAACTCCGAAACCGTGAAATTAATGTCAATCTTCTTGTTCACGTGGGTTGCGACATTGACCGTAGTGGCGGTGTAACCCAGATGACACTGGGAGCAGTCAAGGTTGGCGTTGGCTGAGTTGGCGTGCAGCGCATGGCTGCCCGATGAGGTGTTAAGAAAGGTCTTCATGTTGTTGTGGCAACTGCCGCACTCCAGACGTTGCGAGAGACTCGTGAAGATACCCCAGACCGGAGTCACGCGGCTAATGCCGAAGACCGGAGTCACGCGGCTGATGCCGACTCCGGCTTTGTCGCTCTGACCGCTGGAATGGCAATAGGTCAACGAACAAGTGCCGAAGGCATGGTTCGCCGCTTGGGAGGGGAGGTATCCGGTGACGGCCGGATTGCTGTAGACTCCGGCGGGGTTGCCGAGCGGGTCGTGCAGGGACATTGCCAGAGGACGGCGGCCGGCGCTGGTGGCGTGAGCATAGGCGCTACGACCGACAGTATTGTGATCATCATGGCATTTCGCGCAGTTGGCTATCCCTGGGTAATACGCTACGTGACGGGCATGGCTGCCGGCGGCGCCGTATGTATAGTCAGGGGACTTTCCGTCGGGTGGCGCATGGTGACAGTTCCCGCACGTAATAGTGGATGGGGGACTGTCCGCCCAGGGAGGAGCGGTTCCCCAGGCAGGGGTGGTTGTCTCGAAATGGCAGGCGACATTGGAACAGGTTGCCCGTTGCGGCAGAGATGTCTGGTTAAAGTAAACAAGACCGTTGGCAATCGTGTACGGTCTGGTGGTGTCATAGTGGCCGTGTTGACTAGAGTAGTTGCCGATCGACTTCCAGGCAAGCTGGATCTTGCCGTCACGATGTCCGCTCGTATAATTCTCGTTCTTGTGGCACACGGAACAGACCGCCTGGTTGTCCGTTGCTCCCCTGTGAGTCTGGTGACTCCCCACAAAACCGCCGGTACTGCTGTTACGATAGGCGGCATCGACAGGACGGATGTCAACTGATCCCTTAAGTCCGTGGCAGCCGGTACAGGTGAGGACGCCGGCAAAGGCGGGGACAGACATATAACAAATCAGGATGAGGGCGCTGACGGCAAGTATTGATTGTTTCATGGCAACTCCAGATAATCTAAATGGCGCAAAAAACTAACTATTCCGGCGCTATAAGTCATAATTGTATTGTTCCGCAACCCGGTATCCGGATAATTGATTACGTCATGGATCAGCCTACGTACCCTGTAACACTTAAAATCCTCCCTCCGCGCTTCCTATTTCATGGGGGGATGCCTTGCGCACCTGCTTCCCTGACAAGGAGAGGTCTAATGCGAAAGTAAGAGTGTTACAGGGTACTAGTGGACATTGCCGTGTAACCACGTCTCCACATCCACGGAACGTGGCTGCCTTGAATCAGCAAGGATGAACATCCGCTGAACCAACCACACGCGGCTTCACATAGATCTGCTTTTTCATCGGTCATCTCCTTTCCGCACAAACACCGTGCGTATTGATTGGCGCTTGCCAACGCCTTGTTCTGTTCAGCGCAGGGGCTGGCCCCACTGTGGCGATGGTTTAAAGTGACAGGCGACATTGACGCAGGTTCCGGTCTTGTTGCCGGGATAGACATGCAGGGCGCCGGTGTAGATGGCCTGCTGACCGCTATTGAAGCGGAGTTTCTGATCAAGGTTGAGCGTCACGTTGCTGATGTTGTTCAGAATCGGCCAGATCATACGATGGTTCGGAGAATCACCGGTCAAACCGCCATTGTGACACTTGGCGCAGTTCGTCCAGCCGCCGGCCGGCGTTACATTCGGAGCGACGTGGGCCGCGATGGCGTGGGCACCGCCGCCGCCGGTGTAATTCTCAAACCGGGCGCTGGAGTATTTGCCCGCGATACCGAAGTCAACGCCTTGGCGCAAGGTACGAGGCATCGGTGGATAGCCGTGACAACCGTTGCAGAAGTTTGGAGAGGCACCAGGAGGTTTGAAGGCGCCACCCTTGGCTTTATGAATGTGACATTCAAGACAGCCATAGGTCGGATGATTGTACTCCGGCTTGCCGGCAAGCCAATACTTGGTCTTGGTGTGACAGACCTGACAGAGACCGCGGTTGGTGGTCCGGGTCTGATCAACTAACCCGTACACCGCGTCGTTATAGGTGATAGTGTAGGCCGTGGCGTTGGTCCACGTGAGGCGGGAACGGATCATTTTCCGGTTGGATGTGCCATGCGGATCGTGACAGGTTTTACAGAGCATGTCGGCCGTTCCGCGAGCGGTGAAGTGAGTACTACTCATGCTGCGAAACGCTATGTCGTTTACGTTGCCGACCACGCTGTGGCACGATGCGCACAAGCTGTTGTCGTTGGCGAACTTCAGGCGGACATTGACGCCAAGCGCGCCGGAAATGTGCGCGGCGGTGTCGTCGTGACAAGACTGACACGTCGGTTTATTGGTAAAAATTGGGTTTGTGTGCCCCGCTGTTACGGAAAGACTCTTGTCGGGAGCGGTCACGTTGTTGAAGACGGAACGCGTTCCGGTATGGCAGCGTTCACAGGCAAGCCGTTTGCCGGCGCTCCATTCGGCGATGGTGACGCCGTTTCCGTGGCACTTGGTCGTACAGTTAACCACCGGCGCTTCAACAACGCCGTTAACGTGGGTTGCTGCTATTTCCGTGGTAAAGGTATGGCAGTTTGCGCAGGAAGTCTGTACCGCGGCAAACTTCGGTCCGTAGTTGGCGGTAAAGTGCGCCGTATGGGCATTGGTTTCGATCACCGGCGCGGTAGCGTTATGGCAGGTATTACAGGCGCCTGTTGCGATGTTGGTCCAGACGGGCGACTTAAAGGCGCCCTTGCCGTTACTGTGGCAGTAGATCGTTGAGCAGGTAGCGGTAGCGGTGTTCCACATTGTTCCGGCGGAAGCGGCAATACCGGCGGCGGTGGTCGTGATAGAGATGTTCTTGAACCCGTTCACGTGACGGCTGATATCCTTGATCGTACTTTTGCCGTTTACGGTTGCCACGGTTGCGGCGTGACAGGTCTCGCAGGGGAAACCTTTACCGATGGTCGGGTTGGCGTGCCTCTGGTGGGCGTTTGTCGCCAGGTTTGCCGCGTCGCCGTGGCAGGCGGAGCACTCGCCTGTTGTGCCGACGATGGCCCCCTTGCCGTCTTTCCATGGCGGCGTCGTGGCATAGGCAGGCGTCACGCCACGAGGCGCGCCGTTGCTATGACAGTAGACTGTTGAACAGGTCATGGTTGCTGCGTCGTACTTTGGTGTTGCGCCATGGGAGGCGGCGCGTGACCCGGTCGTCATACTCCGGAAAAGATCATAGTTGCCGTCTATGTGGATATTGCCCATGTGGCAGTCGTTGCAGACAAAGGCATAGGTACCAACATGCGTCGTGTGGGGAGTTTTGGATTCATCCGCTCGTGTGTACCCCGCGGCGTACCCGCTGGGACCTCCGACGGTATTAGCGCTGGGGGGCTGGCCATGACACGTGTCACAGACAGGAGTAAAGGAGCCCTTGGGATTTTCATGGTAATGGCAGGCATTACAGTTAACGTCGGGCTGACTGTGTTGCGGCACGGTTGTCGGCAGGACATGGCACGCCTGACAGACACCGCTCTTGTTGTCGGCGTCGCGATAGTTTTTGACGGTCGTGGACTGGAAGAAGGTCGGCTTGTGCGTTGTCCGGTTGTCCAGCTTGAATGTTCCGGTGGAATACTGCATATATCTTCTGATCAGCCAGACATTCGGTTTGGTTCCGTCCCCCTCATCGACATGGCCGGCATGACAGTCGGCGCACTGAATGTTCTGATTTTTTCCATTGTGGGCATACTTGCCCCGGTGACAGTTGGTGCAGATATTGATGCTGTTGGGGGTGGCGCCGCGCATGTCGGTACGGAGAATGTAGCCTTTGCTTGAAGAGAGCCGACCAAGGAGAACGGAGCTGAAGTTATCGAAAGTTCTGCTGTTGGAATCAGAGAAGTGCATCCCGTGGCAGGTAGAGCAAAGCACCTTGCCGTCCTTGAGCAACATGACCGAGGTGCTGTTATCAGGATTCGCGTTGACGGGAGTCGTATAAAATTTGTAGCCGGAAAACTTTTTGATGGCGGTGGCATAGGTTACGGTTACCGGATGGGAGCCGGTGGTATGATCGACGGTGTTTCTGGGAACGTGGCACTCTAAACAGATTTCCTGCTTCTCGGTTTTCCGCAGCAGCTTGTTTCCCACCCCTTCTTGTCCATGTACCGAGTGACAGCGAAAGCAGGATAACCCGGGGCCCATCGGAAATTTGCCTAGCTGAGTAGGTTGATCATTGAAAGGCGTATTAAGCGGCGGCGTAATCGCGCCGGCCCTGGGCACATCCATTTTGCCCGCAAAGTTGTGCGAGGTTTGCATGATTTTGCCCGTACGCGTGGTAGTGATGCTGTTAAAGACATTAGAAGCGTCATTCGGCGAAAACGGACGAACTTCCGCCCTACCTCCCGGACGGTGACAGGTCATGCAGACTGAGTTGGTAAATCCAACGGCGGAATTGAAATAATCTTGACGAGTGTGACAGTTCTTGCAATCAATTGGATCCCAATTATGCGGGGGATCAAGATGATCCACGGACGTCGCCAAGGCGCAGGGGACTCCCAGGGTTACCAGAAAAACTGTCAGAATGATTCCTCTTGTCAATACGTTCATATGCAACTCCAGGTCCTTGAGAAATTCCGTGTAGATCTGTCTCTTTGTATTTGGCAAAAGGCTACGGTTGCGCCGTACGATAGATGATGGTCCGACTGACGGTGCTTACGTCCCCGCCGGCGGTGGCATTCAAGGTGACCGTATAGACGCCATCCTGTGAAAATTCGACCGGCAGAGAGAATCGCCCCGCATTAACCGTCAGCTCTTTCGGAACTCCATTGATGTCGGCGGTCAGCGTCACATCACTCGCGGCCGAGACCAGTCCCTTAATGGTAAGTGTTTTCATGCCGGTAACCAGATCCTCGGTGGGGAGGGTAATTGAAAGTTCCGGCGCGGCGGGTTTATAGAATACCGTCCGCTTCTTGCCGGAGGTCTGACCAGCGAGATCAGTGGCCCGGATCTCAATAGTATTGAGCCCCGGCGTCAGTATAACCACGGAACTCCACTTGAGCTCGTTCAGGTAGGCGGCAACACCCGCCACGGTGACATCCGCTCCGCGATCAATAGTCCCTTTGAGGTTCAGAAGCACCTTTCCGGTGGATTGCACATCGGGGGTGGCGACGGTTACAACCGTTGCCTCGGCGTCACGGTTGATCGTCCGCACCTCTTTCCAGCTCTTGCCCCAAGCATCGGTGGCGGTAATCGTGATCTCATTGGCTCCGGCCGCAAGGGGAACCGCCGTACTGAACAGGCCATTGATAACTGCTACCGGTTGGCCGTTTACGACAACCGTCGCAACCCCGGACGCCAAGCCGGAGACATCGAGAAGCTCACCAGTGACAGTGCTTCCGTCGGCTACCGTGGAAAGGACGAACGGCGCAACAGCGGAACCGGCGGAGTCGTCCACGGACTCAGCGGCCATCCGTGAGGTCGAGGTCAGGACAATTGCGTTGCCGCCGGCGGCAGGGGTGGCTTTTGTAACGCTGCTGCTCCCCAAACTCGCATCGGAAATCTCATAATAGCTGATTCCCCCCAGACCGTTCACCACATAGAGTCGGTTTTGGTTTAGCGTCTGGTCAAAGATAAGCGCGGACGGCAGCATATGACGCATATTGGGAACTATTAGTTCTGACAGAGAAGTTCCCGTGGAGGGGTCAATGGCCTGAATTTTCTGCCACATGGGATCGGCGATATACATCCGCCGGACACTTGTTGGTACCCCATTCACGACCTCATATTCAAAAGCCACTCCCTGCGGGTGCGTTAATTTAATCGGTGATTTGGTGGGGTCGGGATTGTCGGTACCGATTGTGCGCGCAAGGGTACCGACGGAAATGTTGTAGTTGTAAAACTGCACTCGACCGTTCAACGCATCAACGACGGCTAGCTGCTTAGAAACTTTTTCAAAAACTATTGCCGTGGGAAACGGTAACACATCTTTGAGAACATCCTCTTTGACAACTTCAAAGCGGGAGCGATAAGTGCCGTCATTATTGAATACCTTGACACATGCCCCCGTGCTGTCGGTAACATAAATCAAACCGCCATCATCAACGGCAATGTCAGCGGCGCGTAGGAACTGACCGACTCCGGACCCGAGTTTCCGGATCTCCGTTCCGGCGGCGTCATAGATGGCCACCGACTCTTTGAGACTTACGAGGAGCCGCCCATCGGCGGTCAGCGCTATCCCTTGGGGTATCCCGTTGACCGCTATTTTCCCTATCGGTTTAAAATTATCCTTGGCGTCAAACTTCAGCACTCCCCGGTTCGCCGGGTCGGTGACATACAGCGTCTCTTTATCCCCATCCGTTGCCAGCGCAAGTCTGACCGGTGTCCGCAACTCCTTATCAATCACGCCTCCGACTGTCACCTTCGGCGCTGTGGCCGCCGTGACGGCCGTACCTCGCGTAAAGGCAATCACTGTCAGGGAAATCATCAGAAACTTGAACAAACCGACTGCTCTTGTTGTCATCATATGTTACCTCTGTCGCCTATTGAGTTTAAAGGGTTAAGGACAAGTGACACCAGATGTGCATATTATCACGGTTCAAAAATTATGCAAATATAGTTCTCAGGGTTTTATCGTTGAGCCGGTCGAAGTGGTCGTCCCGGTTCCGGTTGCCGTGGTCGCCCCGGTCTTGGTTGTCGTGGTTGTTCCGGCCGCCGCGACAGGCAGGTACACAAATTGCCACTTGCTGTACTTGTCCTTTCCCTCAAACGCCTTGAACTCTTCAGGAAAATTGGCCTTTTTGAGCGGCTCCCGATCGCTGGAGCTGGCCACTCCGGTTATCCCCTTGGCCGGATCCTTGATGAAATTCCACTCCTTGCCGGTTATCGGATCAAGGTAGTTCTTACGGAGGTACCGCCTCCGCTCCAGAAAACGGGGGTCGGCTTCGTAAAGGTAACGGAGGTCGGCCAGTGAAGTGACGGGCTGGCCGGCAACGGTATTAAAGCGAGCTATAGCGTCCTTGATCTGCTTACCTCTGAAGAGTAGTTCCTCTTCGCGGTCCCGCCGCATGATCAGACTCCAGCTCTCCCCCATCATGCCAAGCATGATGCCCATGATCATCAGAATGAAGATCGCGGCCATGAGGGTAAAACCTCTTTCCGATGAGAGCAACCGCCGGTTCATCGCGACCCTTTGCGCTCCAAAACCCTGAGGGCGGCCTCTTCCAGCCCCTCGTGGGCGAGGCCAAAATATTTGAGCAATTCCTGGGACTTGCCGGAGGTACCGAAGCGGTCGTTCACTCCCACCCGTTGCAGCGGCGTGGGCGCCTGCTCGGCCGGAAATTCCGCCACGGCGCCGCCGAGACCGCCGACGATGGAGTGTTCTTCACCGGTGACGATGGCGTCGGTCTCCAAGGTATGGATCAATTCTCGGCGCATATCGGTTCCTATTCGGTTAGTGATTCATCCGTTCCGTGCGGGGATCATTTTTGCGACGCCCGATCAGGCCCCTCCCCGTGATGGGTTCCCGTGGGACTCTTGTCAAGTGAAAAATCGGGTTTCAAAGGATTGCGCAGGTCCAGATTCCCTTTGAGGGTGACGTTCTCCCTGCCGTCAATGAGGAACCGAACCCCGGTGATGTCGGGTATATTGGCGGCAATGCTGTTGATTATGGAGTAGACGGCAATCATCTCGGAAGAACTCCCGCCAGGCAAACCGGTGACAAATCCTTCTCCCAGATCAACGGTGGCAATTCCGCCCGCGACGGTTATCCGGTTCACCACGGTCTGAGGCAAGGTTGGCCCAAGCTCCCCCATAGGCCCCTTGATCAGTTCGGTGATGACAGCCCTGATACAGTCTGCCTGGTCGACACAGGCGTCAATCTCCCGCGACTCCCGAATCAGTCCCGCGCCGTCGGGAGCAGCAAAGTAGAGTACCAGCACGCGGGAGGAAATTGCCTCGTCCCGCGACGCAGCGGGGGGGGTGGGCGCCTGACTTCGTTGATCGTACTTGTTAAGCATCAGCAACCCGAGAGCCGAGGCGCAACAGAGAAACGCCATGAGGAGGAACAGCCGACCGGTCCTGTTACGCTTCACCATCGGAATCCTCCGGGGCAACTGTCGCTTCAAGATTCACCTGATGGACATCCTCAAGGTTCCCCCCCAGAAATCGATTGCCGATCCTTATGAAACCGGCGGGAACATCAGTGACGAAGTAGTGATGATTCCCTTGCTCCACCGCCGGACGGAGGAGTCCCCGGTCAAGGAGAATATTCGCAACAGCGCCGGCCGTCTCCTCGGCTGAGTCTACCAAGCTGACCTTCTCGCCCATGGTCTCGGCAATGATTTCCTTGAGGAGTGGGTAATGAGTGCAGCCGAGCACCAGGGTGTCAATGCCGGTTTCCTTTAACTCCGCCAAATAGGTCAGCGCCGTAAGCCGCGCTACCTCGTTGGCGAGCCACCCTTCTTCCGCCAGAGGGACGAAGAGTGGGCAGGCCCGCGCTATGACCTCAAGCGCGGGGTTCACCCGCTTTATCGCACGGGTATAAGCGCTGCTCTTGATAGTTGCCTCTGTGCCGATTACCCCTATCTTGCCGTTACGAGTCATGGACGCGGCGCGACGCGCCCCCGGTTCGATGACGCCGACAATCGGAATCGGAAAGCGTTTCTGAAGAGTTTCCAGTGAGACGGCTGACGCGGTATTGCAGGCTACCACGAGGAGCTTAATGTCTCGTCGCAGCAGAAACGAGGCAATCTCAACCGCATAGCGGATCACGGTTTCCGGTGATTTAGCGCCGTAGGGAACTCGTGCGGTATCGCCCACATAGATGGTATCTTCCTGCGGCATCACCTTGACCAGCTCCTTGAGCACGGTAAGACCGCCGATACCCGAATCAAAAATGCCGATAGCCTTCCAGGACACCCGTCACCTCGGTGTCCGTTCCCTGTAACGGGAACAGACGCACTGATTGTGCAAAGAAAACAAGAATGAATGTACGCATACATTTTCTTCTTGTGCCGACAGATAAAAAATTTATATACTATTGACCGGTTTATTCTTTGTCAAGGCATTTGGCGTCATCGCGTCATCAGATCAAGGTAATTTTGAATGTGCGTCGACAGGCGCGCCATCCGGCTTCCGAGGACGTACCAATGGACATCGAACGGCTACTCGAAGCAGTCCAGCAGGCACTGGAACAATTCGAGACCCAGAAAGTCGTGGCCTTCATCCGTGAAGTGAACATGAAGACTTTCATCGAGAACCCCAAGGTGACCTGCGTACTTGTCCTGCTTACAATCTACGGAATCTGGCGCTGGTCGCGGTTCGTACTTCTCTTCCTTTTTACCGTCCTTTCGCTCTCCGCGCTGATCATGTACGCCCTTCCCGCCGCGAACGCGGAATTAACCATCAAATCAACTCTTCCCTTTGTCTTCGGCTGCATGGGCATCGCTTCCGTACTGCTCTATTTTCTCTTCATCCGAGCCAAGTAGTCGGATATGTCTCGGAAGTACTACCATCATCAGGTGTCGGCGCCGGGATCGCCGCATCTCAAGGGGGCTGTTTGTGTATATCGGCAAGAAAGACTGGCTCTTCATCGCCATCATCATTGTGGTACTCGGGATTTTTTGGGCCATCTCCGGAGAGGAAAAGACCAGGAAGGTTCCCTATGACAACCCACATCGTCCCTCTTACGAAATCGTTAAAAAAAGCGGAAGCAAATTGGAGGCGGATAAAAGGTGCCCTGCCTGCCACAATGAGCGAGAGGGAGTCCGCTTCCCCGCCAACCACCCGGTCAAACCCAAGGACGGTCCCATGCGCTGTCTTTTCTGCCACAAACTGATCGACACTTACCGGTGATCCTCAATAAAATTCTTTGACGGATCAAGCTCCACCCGCTACAATTCGGACAACCAAGCTGACTTGTAAAGGAAGCCGCATGCGTATCGTGACCATGATCGCCTGTTGTGGCGCAGTGGGTTGTCTCGCCCGCTACTGGCTTTCCGGCTGGATTTACCAGCTTAGCGGCAGGGGTTTCCCCTGGGGAACCCTGGCCGTGAACGTGGCGGGTGCTTTCTGCATCGGTCTCATCATGGAGTTCAGCATTCGGAGTACTCTTGTGTCTCCCACGCTCCGGACCGGCATCGCCATCGGTTTTCTCGGAGGTTTCACCACCTTTTCCACGTTCAGCTACGAAACCTTTCGTCTGCTCGAGGATGGGGACTTTCTCAAGGCGGCGGCCAACGTGCTCGTCAGCGTTCTCATCTGCCTGGCTCTCACCTGGAGCGGCATCATGACGGCCCGCTGGCTGCACCCGTAGGAGTATTTTATTTCAATGCGCGACATCACCGGCGAACAGTGCCTTATGCGGGTTTTCATCGGCGAGAGCGACCGTTACCGACATCGTCCCTTGTCTGAAGCCCTGGTAAACCTTTTCCGAAAAAACGGTTTTGCCGGGGTGACGGTGCTGCATGGAGTCGCCGGTTACGGCGCTCACAGCGTCTATCATACGGACAAGCTGCTGGAGCTTTCCACGGACTTGCCGATCATCATCGAAGTGGTGGAGAACCGGGATCGGATCGATCTCGTCATGCCGGAGATAGACGCCATGATGAGCGGCGGCATGATCACCCTGGAAAAAATTGAGGTGATCCGTTACCGGCATCATGGCAAAGGGGAAGAGTGACATATCGGCCATGATGGTTTTCCGCAAACTCATAATCGAGATGGCGATCATTGTCGCGGTCGCCGTCAGTATCGGCCTTGTCCTGAACCACCGGATGCTGCGCGAATCCTGGACCGGCGTCAAGCATTCGGCCCCCACCGCCGACCTGCTTCCTCGTCCCTTGGGTATCATGCAGGTAAAGGAATTCTTTGACCGGCGTGAGGGCTATTTCCTTGACGCCCGAGACGTCGTGGTCTTTGCGGGAGGGCATATCAAAGGCGCTCGCTCTCTGCCGTTGGGTGAGTTTGACACGCGCCTGCCGGAGTTCCTGAAACAGGTGCCGAAGACCATGCCGCTCATCATCTACTGCAACGGCTACGGCTGCCACGACAGCATGGATCTGGGAAAGAAACTGATTCAGGCGGGATACTGGGAGATCTATGTC
>Ga0194037_1000849_pt1 | contig 23566 bp, 1 predicted proteins | sample JunL306m_MetaG_FD_148653 | JGI IMG/M metagenome (GOLD analysis project Ga0194037, IMG submission 148653) | Anoxic zone freshwater microbial communities from boreal shield lake in IISD Experimental Lakes Area, Ontario, Canada - Jun2016-L304-6m | ecosystem: Environmental > Aquatic > Freshwater >...
ATTGGCACCGCGACGCAGCTTGAAATACCAAACGGGTCTATCGAAATAACCTTCGATAAAGAGGTGGTTTACAGCCATAACGACTACATTTATGGCAATGGTGGTGACGACTTGATTAATGCCGGTGCAGGCGATGACACTGTCTACGGTAATGGCGGGGACGATACCATTGATGGTGGTGTGGGTAACGACTGGATTGATGGAGGAGATGGTAATGATACGGTCATCTTCAGTGGTAATTTTGCCGAGTATACCGTCACTCATGATGTTGCTTCGTCAAGAGTTACCATAACAGATCATGAGCCAGGGCGCGATGGAACGGACATAGTCACGTCGGTTGAGAATTTTCGGTTTGCTGATGGCTTTGCCCCGACTCTGACTGAGTTCAGTGGTGCAGTTGGGACAACCAGCGAAGATACTGGAACTGTTGAGGTTACTTTTGCATCGCTTCAGGCTCAGGGTGATGAGGCTGATGTTGACGGCACCGTTGAGGCTTTTGTGGTAAAGAGTGTCAGCAACGGTACTCTCCGGATTGGCGCTGATGCTGCTTCAGCAACACCATACAGTGGTTGGACGAACAACACTATTGATACTGCACATCATGCCTGGTGGACACCTGCCGCCAATGTCAATGGTACCTTGAATGCATTTGCTGTTGTCGCAAGGGATAACACAGGCCTGGTATCGGGTACAGCCATTCAGGCAACCGTCATGGTTACGCCGGTGAACGATGCGCCGGTTATTGGGTTCCCCGCTTCGCTGGAAAAGGTTGATTATGCTACAGGCGGTTACTCATACTCTGTTACAATGGGTGATGTTAACGGTGATGGCAAAGCCGATCTTGTAGTCGCCAATTATGATAGCAATACAGTCTCAGTGTTACTTGGTCATGGTAATGGCACGTTTGCCCCAAAAGTTGATTACGCCACCGGCAGTTACCCGTCCTCTGTCGCAATAGCCGATTTTAATGGCGATAGCAAGACGGATCTTGTAGCAACCAATTATTACGGTAATACCTTCTCAGTGTTGCTGAATAATGGTGATGGTACATTTGCTGCAAAGGTTGATTATGTCGCTGGCGATTACTCTTTCTCTGTTACAGCGGGAGATTTCAACGGTGACGGCAAGGCCGATCTTGTAGTAATCAATTATTACAGCCAGACCATCTCCGTATTGCTCAATAATGGTGATGGTACGTTTGCCGAAAAAGTTGATTACGCTACAGGCAGTTACCCTTACTCTGTTGCAACAGGCGATTTCAATGGCGATGGTAAAGCCGATATGGCGGTAACCAATTATGACAGCAATACCGTTTCGGTTTTACTTGGTCATGGTGATGGTACGTTTGCTGACAAGGTTGATTATGCCACAGGTGGTTATTCTTATGGTCTTGCAACAGCCGATTTCAACAGTGATGGCAATGCCGATCTTGTAGCAACCAATTACTACAGCAATACCGTTTCAGTTTTACTTGGTCATGGTGATGGTACGTTTGCTGACAAGGTTGATTATGCCACAGGATATTCACCTTTCGCAGTTACAACGGGTGATGTCAACGGTGATGGCATAACGGATCTTGTTGCAACCGGTAGTTATTACAGCAATACAGTTTCCGTTTTTCTCGGTTATGGCAATGGAACGTTTGCTGCAAAGGTTGATTATGCCATAGGCAGTTACCCATCCTCTGTTATCGCAGGCGATGTTAATAGTGATGGAAAGATGGATATTGTAGTAGCTAATGCTGGTGGTAGCAATACCGTCTCGGTTCTCTTGAATACCGCCACACATCTCGCAACAGCATTCACTGAACAGACACCGGTGGTGGTCAGCAGCACTATCATTATTAACGATCCTGATGGTGATGCAAGCTGGAATGGCGGAAGCCTGAGCGTTCAGGTGAGCGGCAATGCGTCATTGGCGGACAGCTTGAGTTTGGCCTCAACCGCTGGTATCTGGCTCGATACCGATGGTAACAAGCTGATGGTCGGTTACACTGAAATTGGTACGGCTGATGCAGTTTTGGTTACTGGCGATGCTGCGTGGCACTTTACCTTCAACGCCAGTGCTACCAATGATCTGGTGCAGCAAGTTGCCCGTGCCATTAGCTTCAACAACAGCAGCGATACACCATCCGTGCTTGACCGCACCATCACTATCGCCGTAGCCGACAACATTGGTGAGATGGCGTTGGTTGAGCAGACGGTGACAGTAACTCCTGTGAACGATGCGCCAACCGGCTCAGTTACCATCAGCGGCGTTTCGTTGCCGGGCGAAACCCTGACAGCCTCGAATACCATCGCTGATCCCGACGGTCTTGGCGCCATTCATTACCAGTGGCGTGCCGATGGCGTGACTATTAGTGGTGCAACAGGAGAGAGCTATCTTTTGAGTCAGGGCGACGCAGGCAAAGAGATCACGGTTGTGGCCAGTTATGTTGATGGTGGCGGAACACACGAAAGTGTAGCCGTCAATGCAGCGCCGCATATCCTGTTGCCCTGCTCGCTGTCGTTTGCTGATAAAGTTGATTATGCTACTGACAGCGCTCCACATACCGTGATCCTTACGGATGTGAACGGTGACGGGAAACCGGATATGGTTATTGCCAACCATTACATTGGTTCTATCTCAGTGTTAACTAATACTGGAGATGGCACGTTCACAGGCAAAATGAATTTTGCCACAGGCGACTATCCTGCATCAGTTGTAGGTGCGGATGTGAACGGGGACAAGCACATTGATCTTGTTGTTACCAACTTTTTAAGTAATTCTGTTTCCGTACTGGTAAACAATGGAGATGGAACATTTGCTGAAAAAGTGGACTACGCCACCGCTAGCGAGCCTCGTTCCATAACGAGTGCCGATGTAAATGGTGATGGAATGGCGGATATTGTTGTTACAAATCAGGGTAGTAATACAGTATCAGTGTTGTTGAACAAAGGTGGTGGAGTGTTTGCCGAAAAGGTTGACTATACCACCGGCAGTACTCCATGGTCAGTGAGCGCTACAGATGTGAATAGTGATGGTAAGGTTGATCTTTTTGTTGCTGACTATGGCAGCAATACAGTCTCCGTATTAGTCAACAAAGGCGATGGAATATTTGCCGAAAGGGTTGATTACGCTACCGGTTTGACACCATTTTCTGTTAGAAGTGCGGATGTTAATGGCGACGGGAATGCAGATATTGTTGTGGTGAATAGAGACAGCAATACCGTGTCAGTCCTGGAAAACAAGGGTGATGGGACGTTCGCCGATAAAGTTGATTATACCACCGGCAGTTTCCCCCATTTTTTACACACAGTGGATGTTAATGGGGATGGAACAGTAGATATTGTTGTTGCAAATGGTGACAGCAACACTCTGTCAGTGCTGGCAAACAAAGGCGATGGGACGTTTGCTGACAAGGTTGATTATGCCACTGGCAGTTGGCCTCATGTTGTTACTTCTGCTGATGTCAATGGAGATGGTAAAGCCGATCTTGTTGTGGCAAACTGGTCAGCCGATACAGTATCTGTCCTGCTCAATACTTTCAGTGCACATACACCAACAGCATTCACCGAGCAGACACCAGTTGTCGTGTGCAATGACATTATCATCAGCGATCCCGATGGTAATGCAAACTGGAATGGTGGCAGCCTGAGCGTTCAGGTGAGCGGCAATGCGTCGTCGGCTGACAGCCTGAGCTTTGGCCTTGTACCAACACCAGAAGTCTGGCTTGACACTAACGGTCACAAGCTGATGATTGGTAGCACCGAAATCGGTACGGCTGATGCTGCTTCTGTTACTGGCGATGTAGCGTGGCACTTCACTTTCAACGCCAGTGCCACCAACGACCTTGTGCAGGAAGTGGCTCGTGCCGTTACCTTCAACAACAGCAGCGATGCTCCATCCGTGCTTGACCGCACCATCACCTTCACGGTTGCCGACCATCTTGGTGTAGATGCTTCGGTGGAGCAGACGGTGACGGTAACTGCTGTGAACGATCCGGCAACGTTCAGCGGAAGCAGCTTCGGCAGAATTATTAAAGAGAGCGGAATTTATACTGCAGGTGGTACGCTGAGGGTGAATGATGTGGACAGTGACACAACCATTCATGTCCAGACCGATACGACTGGTGCGTATGGCACCTTTACGATAGCGGCAGATGGTGTATGGTCGTACGTTGCTGATACTGCAAAGCTGGATGCTCTTGGTGGAGCCACGTCAATAGTAACCGATACCTTCGGGGTAACCACGGCTGATGGCACTGCGCGCAACATTGTGGTTACGCTGATGACACCTGATGCACAAGGTGGTATATTGGTGAATGGACTTGGTGGCCCTGCTGATTTTGGTGAAAACTTTATCAGTCGAAATGATGACAGCTATGCCTCAAACATTGATATCACCAGTGTGTTCGGTGCAACAGGGCTCAATTTTTTAGGCACGAACTATACGACCATTTCAATCAACAACAACGGTAATATCACATTTGGTGGGTCAGGGTTATACAATTTTACCCCATGGGCCATGCAAAGCGCCAGTGCTTACCCGATGATTGCCGCATTCTTCGCTGATGTTGATACCAGAGCGTACACAAACGACACTGACGGGCCTGGCGCTGTTACTCCAACCCCTGGTGGCAACTCTAAAGGCTCCAACTTGACCTGGTATGATTTTGATCCCACCGGTTATGGAACGTTAACGGTTACCTGGGATGATGTTGGTTATTACTCCGTTCATACCGACAAACTCAATGCTTTTCAGATGCGCCTGATTGGTACGGGAGGAGGTAATTTTGATGTTGAGTTCCGTTATGAAGATATCAACTGGGTAACAGGCGATGCCTCTGGAGGTTCAGGTGGTTTTGGTGGGACAGTTGTTCGAGCTGGATATACTGCGGGCAATGGATCAACCTATTATGAGCTTCCACAGTCGGGCATACAGGAGCAGATGCTTGCTCTGGATACGACTCACGGAAATACCGGGCTTACCGGGTTGTATTACTTCTCATTGTCAAATGGAAGCAGTATCACTGAAAATCAGGTCATTTATGGCAGCGACATCAACAGCATTCTGACGGGAGGCGCTGGTAATGACACGCTTTATGGTAATTCTGGTGATGATATCCTGAACGGTGGGGCAGGAGGCGACATGCTCTATGGTAGTTCTGGAAATGATCTCTATTTCATCAATGATGATGCTGATTCGATTGTCGAGTATGTCAATGGAGGTATTGATACGGTGCAGACAACAGTCAGCTATTCGCTTGCCTTGCTTCCCGATGTGGAGAACATCAGGCTTGTGGGCTCGCAAGATATCAATGCAATCGGCAATGATTGCGATAATACCCTGATCAGCAACAGTGGCTCAAATGTTCTGGATGGTGGCGCTGGTACCGACACCGCCTCGTTTGAGCTTTCCCGGAATCCTGTAGATGCGTCATTGGTCAGCAATAGCGCAAGCGGTGATGGCTCAGATACGCTGATTTCGATTGAAAACCTGATTGGCTCCATTTATAATGATAACCTGACAGGAAATGCGGGTAACAATGTGTTGAATGGTTTGAATGGTGCCGACACCATCACCGGACTTGGTGGAAATGATGCCATTGATGGTGGAGCTGGTGATGACACGGTAGTGTTCAGCGGCAATTTTGCTGATTATGCCATCAGTTTTGACGGCTCTTCTTATACCATAACGGATAATGTAGCCGATCGAGATGGAACCGATACAGTTACTGGTGCTGAACATTTCCAGTTTGCTGATGGAACAAGGGGGGATATTCTGCCACCAACACTTATCTCCAGCATCCCGACAGACGAAGCAATCGGTGTCCATGTAGACAGCAATCTTGTGCTGAAGTTCAGTGAGGGGATCCAGCGGGGCATCGGCGCCATTGAAATCCATGCAGGCTCGCTGGATGGGACAGTGGTTGAAAGCTACGATGTCGCAACCAGTTCCAACCTTATGATTGATGGCGACACGCTGACCATCAATCCAACGGCAGACTTGACGAACAGCACGCACTACTTCGTCACCGTCAGTGATGGCAGCATTAACGATTTGGCGGGCAATGCGCATGCTGGCACCGCGACGTATGATTTTACCACAGGAGCCGCGACGCTCGATCGCCACGATCTGGGTGGCCATATCACCTTCTGGAAAAGCGGTGAAGCTATCAGCGATGTCACCACGACGTTATCCTCGATGTCAACGGCTACTGGCTTGCAGTGTGTGGATTTTCGTAACATTCAGACCGCCGTCGATGGCAGTTACACAGTGGAGATCTGGGCAACGTCGACGAGCGATATTGAGAGCCTTCAGCTTGAGTTTATGCTGCCCACAGGTTCTGTAGCTACCTGGCAGGATGCCGCGAACCTGCCCACTGGCTGGTCGTCGGTGGCTAACACTACAACGCCGGGTGAGTTCCTGCTTGGCGGCATAGGTACCACTGCTCTGGAAGCTGGGCAGATTAAATTGGGGACGCTGTCACTTACTGCACCGGCAAACCCGGAACATTTTGAATTGCTGTTGAACACCGGCTGGCTTGGTGACGAAGAGGTTGCCATGAGTGCTACGACCGGCAGTGATGGCGGTTATGACTACCTCGATTTGCATGATGGCCTCTATTCGTTGCTTGCCAGGAAGGATGCTGGAACATTCGAACACAGCGCAGTTACTGCTGCCGATGCGCTTGCTGCACTGAAAATGGCTGTTGTCCTCAATCCGAATACAGAGAGCGGCGATGTGCTCTCATACCAGTATCTTGCTGCTGATGTTAACCATGACGGAAAAGTGCGAGCAGCCGATGCACTCAACATCCTGAAGATGGCCGTCGGGCTTGAGACAGCTTTTCATGATGAATGGATATTTGTGCCGGAAAATGTTGGCTCCGAACTTATGAGTCGGAACAACGTTGACTGGTCAGATGCCAATATTTCGGTTGACCTCTCTCAAAATATGGAGCTTGATCTTGTCGGCATCGTCAAGGGCGATGTCAACGGCAGTTGGGTGGCGTAACATTTTTTCTGCGATTGTTTTTTTTATATATAATCACGTTTTTTTTTATATAACTTACGTTGTGTATATCCTTTTTAAGGGTGGTCACGACCAGTGGTCTGCTGTGGTATGTTTCGGGCGTTTCATAATACTCTGTTACTGTTGTTTATTTACTACTGTACATCAATTTTTTTTGTTCACTGAATAATTTCAAGGGGCGACTTATGAATATTGAAGCTGTTGCCGAGTCCAATAGAGCAGCCTTGTATGGCGCTGATCTTTTGATGAACTCATTCCCGATGGAGTCTCATGGTGCTCTAAACACCCGTGAGGGTCGAGGGTTGGTTATTGCGGATACTGATATCGAGGATACTGCTGTCTTGCTGGATCAACTTCAACCGGGCACAGAGCTTTGGCGTATTGATGCTCAGTCTGATTTTGCTGATACACTTCATGATGCTCTCTCCGGGGGTTACGAGACGCTTCATTTTCTTGGACACGGTCATTCTGGATCGATAACACTCGGTGGCAGAGTGCTTGATGTTGAAGATTTCACTGCGCGTTTGAACGGGGAGGATGCCAGGAGACCATCTTTGCACTTCTGGTCGTGCATGACTGGTGCAGGAGCAAAAGGTCGAGCTTTTGTTGATGGTATTGCCCAGGCTTTTGGCGCAGCCGTGTCAGCTTTCAGCGGTCTGGTCGGTGCCGGGAGCAAGGGTGGTAGTTGGTTGCCTGATGTGTTCTCAATGGATGAACGGTACGTTGCATGCCCATTTGTGAATGCTTTGGCTTATGCCCATACCTTGCAGAATTCTTTGAGCAGCGATCCGCAGTTGGGTACTCTGCCGACGTTGCCTTACACCACAACCAATGAGAATCATCTGCCAATAGGCCAAGTAAGCATAAATGGCACTGCGGTACAAAATGCAACACTCTTCGCATCCTATGCGTTTTTTGATGCTGATGGCATTAATAGCAACACAATAAAATACCAATGGCAAGCCGATGGCGTCAACATTGAGAATGCAACGAATTCTGATTTGGTATTAGGTCAGGCACAAGTTGGAAAAAACATCAGTGTTGTTGTAAGCTACACAGACCTGAACAACAACAATGAAAGCGTTGAAAGTAGATTAACCGCAGCAGTTGTCAATGTAAACGATGCTCCAACAGGTTCAATAACGATAACGGGTAATGCTCTTAAAGATGCAAAACTGTCAGCATCGAACGATATTCAAGATCTCGATGGTATTTCAGGCGGAGTCCTCTATCAATGGAAAGCTAACGGTGTTAATATTTTTGGTGCTACAGATCAGTACTACACCCTGACGTTAGCTGAAGTTGGTAAAAAAATTACGGTAACGGCAAGTTACATTGATAACTATGGAAAAAATGAGAGTGTCGTTAGCGCTGCATCTGCTGTTGTTATTGATACAACAAACAATATTCCGACAGGGATTGTAACCATAAACGGGACTGCTACGCAAAACAAAACACTGATAGCAAACTACACTATTACGGATCCGGATGGTGTCGGTGGTAGCACCTTTCTTTTCCAGTGGCAAGCTGATGGTGCCAATATTGCAGGTGCAACGGCGAGAACATACGAATTAAAAGAGTCGGAAGTAGGCAAAACAATTGCTGTTGCTGTAAGCTTTATTGATGATGAAGAGCATCCTGAGCGTTTGACAAGTTCAGCAACCAGAGCTGTTGTTAATGTGAATGATGCTCCAGGTGGCACTGTTACTATTGATGGAACAGCAGCAGAAGATCAAACACTGCGCGTCAACACTACAGCACTTCAAGACTCTGATGGACTTGGTGCGTTGAGTTACCAATGGAAAGCTGATGGAAACAGTATTGCTGGAGCAACGAAGAGTACCTACACACTGACACAAGCCGAGGTTAATACAAAAATTACGGTCGAACTGAGCTACACTGATGGCCATGGTACGCTCGAAAGTAATATACGAAGTGCTGCAACAGCGGTCGTTGCTAATGTAAACGATTTACCCCGGATTCAGGAAGGTCGAGAGCTCATTGTTGCTGATGAAGGCGTTGTGGTAGGTGCGACGTTGCAGGTCAATACCGGTTTTCTCATTGACGAAGATGGTCCTGATTATCTTACTGATGTCATTACGAGTTATCAGTGGAAGGCAAATGGCAATGCTATAACTGGCGCAACAGCCAAACAACTTCTCTTGACAGAGGCTCTAAGAAATACAAAAATTTCAGTTACAGTAACCTATACAGATGCTTTCGGCACTTTAGAGTCATACACAAGTGACTCTACTGTGGCGGTTGCAAAAAATCCGGAAATACCTGATGGCTCGGTTACTTTTAGTGGCACTGCAAAGCAGGGCGAAACCCTTACAGCAACGGTTACTGATCCAGATGGTTTTGCCGATGTCAATGGCATAAGTTACCAATGGCGTGTTAACACAGGTACTGCTGCATATCCAGAATGGGCGAACATAACAGGAGCGACGGGCAAAACCTTTGTGTTGACGGAAGCACAGGTAGGCGAGCAAGTACAGGTAGTAGCAAGTTATATTGATGGCAAAAGCGTTGCTGAAAACCCCGAGAGCAGTGCAACTGGGATAGTTGCTAACGTTAATGACCCTTCTTCTGGCAGCGTCACTATTCAAGGCAGAGCAACGCAAGGCGAAACACTTGTCGCAGGTAATGACCTTAAAGATCCTGATGGTATTCCTGCGGGCGCTATCCATTACCAGTGGAAGGCGGGTGGTGTCAATATAGAAAAAGCGACAGGCAACAGCTATACGCTTACGCAGGCGGAGGTCGGAAAAACAGTCACCGTCGTGGCAAGCTATACCGATGGTCATGGCACCGCAGAGCATGTTGAAAGCGCAGCCACATCCGCAGTTGTTAATGTCAATGACGCACCAACAGGCACAGTAAAAATTGCTGGTATTGGGCAGCAAGGTGAAATGCTCATAGCAAGCAATACCCTTGCCGATCCTGATGGTATCTCTGCAGGCGCTATCCATTACCAGTGGCAGGCAGACGGAAAGGATATTGATGGCGCTACGGATGATAGTTTCGTTGTAACACAGGCGGAAGTAAGTAAAGCAATTACTGTAACAGCGAGTTATACTGATGTTCAGGGTACAGATGAGAGTGTTGTCAGCGCTGCTACAAGCCCAATGCTCAATAGTAACGATGCACCAACTGGTCTGGTAACTATAACCGGAACAGCAAAACAGGGGCAATTGCTCACGGCCAATACCGCAGCGCTTCACGATGATGATGGACTTGGCACGTTAAATTACCAGTGGCAGGCTAATGGCAAGATTATCAGTGGAGCAACCAACAGCGTCTACATCTTGACGCAAGCAGAAGTAGATAAAGCAATAACGGTTAAAGTTTTTTATACCGATCTGTTTGGGGAGCCTGAAAGTGTACGGAGCACGCCACCAACGGCAAAAGTTGAAAATATTAATGATGTGCCAACAGGTTCGGTTACTGTCAGTGGTACCCTCAAGCAAGGTGAATTACTGACAGCAACAAACCATCTTGTTGATCCTGATGGCCCTGCTGCCCTTGCCATAAGCTACCAATGGCAAGCTGATGGTCTGGACATTGACGGAGCTTATGATAGCGGCTATATGTTAACACAAGAAGAGGTTGGTAAAAGAATTACGGTAACAGCCAATTATATAGATGCCTACAGAAAAGCTGAAATTGTTGCCAGTGAAACAACTCATGTTATTGAGAACAGAAATGATGCACCAACAGGTATCGTAACCATTGACGGAACGACCAGTCAAGGGGGGACGCTTACCGCACATACCACCGCTCTTGCTGATGCTGATGGACTTGGGGTATTGAGTTACCAGTGGTGTGTCAATACAGGGACAAACGTATCGCCGGTATGGACAAGCATATCCGGCGCAACGGACGGTGTCTATACGTTAACCGGTAATGAAGTCGGTAAAACTGTTGCTGTCAAAGTATCCTATACTGATAATTACAATTATGCAGAATCGGTTCTGAGCCGACCTACTCAGAAGATTAGCAACACTAACGATGCACCAACGGGCATGGTAACGATTACAGGTACGGCACAGCAAGGCGAAACGCTCACGGTGAGCAACAATCTTGTTGATCCTGATGGTCCTCCCGAGTTACCAATTAGCTATCAATGGCAGGCTGATGGTGTTGATATTGCTGGTCACTATGGCACTACTTTGGTGTTGGAAGAGGCACAAGTTGGTAAAAAAATAACGGCTGTTGCCATTTATGACGATAACGGAGGGACCAATGAGCGTGTCTTTAGTGAAGCGACGGCTGCAGTGGAGAATGTTAATGACCCTTTTTCCGGGAGCTTGAGAATCAGTGGTACTGCGAAAGAGACCCAAACGCTGACAGCCGTGAGCACTATTGATGATGCCGACGGTCTGGGCGCAGTAAGCTATCAATGGAGTGTGGTAACACGCACAACTTCAGGCATCGATGATTGGACTGCCATAGCGGGAGCGACAGATGCAACTATTGTGTTAACGGAAGCACAGGTTGGCAAAAAAATTGGTATCAAGGCAAGTTATACCGACGGACACGGTTACCGCGAACAGGTGTTAAGTAACATAACCGCGCCAGTGAAGAACTGGAACAGTAGTCCAACGGGAGCGGTTACTATTTCAGGTCTTGTTAAAGTTGGGAAAACATTGGCTGCCGATAACACTCTTGCTGATGATGATGGCATGGGCGCAATAAGTTATCAGTGGTATGCCGACGATGTTGCAATCGAAAACGCAACAGAGAGCAGCTTCAAGCTCACAAGGATTGAATTTGGCAAAATGATATCCGTTAAAGCCTCGTATATCGATGGTCATGGATATAGTGAAATTATGGGAAGCGCAAAAACAGTGCCGGTCACAAAAATTATTACAGCGTCAGCGCACGATGGCTATCTTGTGAATGCTCTTGTATGGATTGATGATAACGGAAATAATCAGCTTGACTGGACAGACAATAACCGTAATGGAAAGTGGGATAAAGGCGAAGGTGAATCGTGGGCGCTTACCGACAGTAGTGGTCAGTTTACAGGGTTAGAGGGTAATGGAACTATTCTGATAACGGCTAATCCGAAAGGCGGAACTATTGATATGTCAACCGGCAATGCCTTTACAGGCAGTTTTGCAGCGCCGTCTGACGCTACAGTTGTCAGTACGTTAACGACACTTGTTGTTGCTGCAATGGCTGCAAATACGACGAATGTTTCAGCCGAAGAAAAGCTTGCTGCAGCCGAAGCAAGGGTGAAGGCCGCGCTCGGTCTTGATCATACTGTAACAATAATAAACTACGATCCATTAGCCGAAGCCTCAAAAACAGCAGCAACGCTTACAGGTAAACAGGTAGCGATTAATGTGGAAAGCGCAACCATTCAGGTGAACAACATTATCGATGTTGCTGTAAGTGTGGCAAACGCTGTAGCCGACAAAGAAAACGATCCTAATTTAAGTGATGTCATCGTCGATGTTGTAGGAATTATTTCCGACAAATTGCTGGGACAAGCGCAAGCAGGGGAAGTTAATCTTGCGGATGCAACGGTTATTGCAAATGTTATTAGCAATACACTCACTGAAGCTAAAGCTCAAGGGTATCTATCTGGAGAGTATACAGTTTCTCACGGTGTAATAACTGCAATTGCTGACGCGTTAGCCAAGGTAAATAATAACATAGCCTCAATTGATAATAACGCCACTGGTGCAGATGCACAAACAAGCATAAGAGAGATAGTTCAGGCTCAAATTGTTGCTCAAAATACCATAGTTGCCGATGCCTATACGGCTGTATATGATAATAATGTTACAGATATTAACGCGAACTCGGCCATTATTCCGACGTTAATAAGAGAGGCTGCTGCTCAAGTCGCAACCATATTCATTAACCACACCCCTGTTGGCAATGTTTCTGTTAATGGCGTTGTCATGCCGGGCGAAACCTTGACAGCAACGAGCGCACTCGTTGATATTGAAGGCATCGGTATCATAGGCTACCAATGGCTGAGAGATGGTGTCGCAATCCCCGATGCAACCCATGAAACTTATGTGCTTAATGCGGCTGATATTGGCAAGGAAATTACGGTAAAAGCGAGCTATGTTGATGGTGCTGGACATAATGAAAGCATGAGCAGCGATCCGACTATACCGGTTCCACATGCTCCAACCAGTCTCTCCGATGTGGTTGTTGTTGCCCCCAGCCTTACGAACGATGCCACTCCAACAGTGCATGTTGATTTAACCAACAAACTGCTGGAAGTGGGGGACATTATTCAAATCATTGACAGCAACCACGATAATGTTGTGGTGGCAAGTGAAACTGTAACGGAAATTGGTGCTGGGGTTACTTTGAAATATGTTATTGACTTATTATCACTTGCTGATGACACCCACGCTTTGAAAGTGCAGTTGGTTGACAGTGCTGGTCATGCTGGTTTGAGCAGTGATAGCGTTACGGCAGTAACGGTAGATACAACACTTCCGGCAATCACTCATCTTGCCTATGTATCAGGTGTCGTTACAGCTACACTGGATGCAGCGCTTGAAGCAGGTGAAGTTCTTTCTGGTTCTGTTGACGGAGGTCAAACGTGGGCAGATATTACAGGCAAGGTTACTGGCACGGTAATCGATTGGGATGGCTTGTCTGGAGCTGACGGTTCGAAACTTCAGCTCAAAATTCAGGATATTGCTGGTAACCAGAATATTGTTCCGGTGGTTCCGGGAAATGATGTTGTGGTGCATACCAGGTACTGGAATAATGACACACCAATCCATGGCGTTACTGTAGATACAGGTATCCTGACGAATAATTTGGGAGAAGCCATAATTCACAATGTTCCATTTGGCGCTAAAACACTTACCCCTTCATTAACAGTAAGTCAGGCAGATAATAGTGCAATTGGCATAGGTGATGCTATTGGAGTTCTAAAAAATCTTGTTGGTTTGACAACGTTTAATGCCTGTCAAACCATTGCGGCCGATTTTGATAGATCGGGCAGTGTTGGTATAGGGGATGCTATTGGTATTCTCAAGCATATTGTTGGATTGCCTTCTGCACCAACACCGGAATGGGTTTTTGTAGATAAAGCGGCATTAACACCACATGCTTCTGATCCAATCAACGTTATTGTTGGAGCCAATACAACGGTTGAACTGATTGGTATTTTGCATGGTGATGTAGATGGAAGTGACTGGGCTAATTTGTAACAATATGCAAGACTAACTGTTTGTAGTTTACATTGGAAGCCTTGGCGTTATTTTGATTTTTTAATCCTTGTATATGGATTGTCACAATACAGGGCTATAAAGTTTGAACATCTAAAATGGAGCTGACTATGGCCGATTTTATTACGATTGCAAATAAAACGATCCAGCAAGAGAGTGGAAAAACATACGTTATTTTTGATATATGTTTTGCGAATTCTGCTATTAATGGGTCAAAAATTGACGGAGCGACAATTGACCTGTATTACGATTCAACATCGGTCAATTCTTTGGATTCTGGAATTTCAAGCGCAACCTATGGTGTTGCTAAAACAGCAATATGGCAAGCGACAGCATTTAATTCAGCTAATGGAAGAATAGCAGTTGGTGCTAATCCATCGGATAGTAATACAATTATTGTTGCATCTACACACGTTACATTATCAGTAACGCTTGTACTTGATGTGCTTGTTAATGATTTTGCTGTTTCATTGCAAACAGATGCTCAAAATGATGTAAATACAATTCATACCGCAGATTCAACTACCTATAATCTCAACGGTGGCGCATTAATTGGTGATCCAATTGTGTCACCCACAAGTTTGGCTGATGTTGTGGTTGATTTGATGAGTACCAGTGACAGTGGCATTTCGGCTGCTGATGACATCACCAGTGTTACCAAGCCAGGGGTGACGGTTAATCTGGCCGGTAAAACACTCACCGAAGGTCATATTCTCCAGGTTATAGATATCAGCAACAGTAATGCTGTTGTTGGTACTTACACTATAACCGCTCAGGATGTTACGAATGGTCTTGCTTCAAAAGATATTACGTTGAGCACCTTGAGTGGAGGTGCGCATGCACTGAAAGCACAGTTCAGCACTTCATCGGGTACTGCCGGTACAGCAAGTGCGACGGCAACCACAGTAATGGTAGATACAACCGCGCCGGTGTTTGCGAGCGCGTCAGTGAATGGTAGCACGCTGGTGCTGACCTACACAGAAGCCAATCTGCTGGATGCTATAGACAAAGCGCAGCCAGGGGCATTCACGGTATCGGGACACACGGTTACCGGGGTAGCTGTTGATGCAGCAGCGAAGACTATAACGCTGACGTTGGGCACAGCGGCACTGAACGGCGAGACGGTAACAGTAGGCTACACCGACCCGACAGCAGGCAACGACAACAATGCTATTCAGGATGCAGCAGGCAACGATTCAGCGACGATCACAGCGCAGACGGTGGTGAACAATACTCCAGTCCTGCCGAATTCTCATGCGCCAGTGTTCATCTCTGGTGGCACTGCTGCAGTTGTCGAGAATGCGCTGACAAGCACGGTGATCTACACGGCAGCAACGACGGATGCGGACAATCCTGTTACGCCACCAAGCTACATGCTGGGTGGCACCGATGCAGTTTTGCTTAACATTACCAGTGCAGGCGTAGTAACATTGAAAGTCTCAGCGGATTACGAAGCGAAGACAAGTTACAGTTTCGACGTGATAGCCAATGATGGTCTCCACAGCACGACGCAGGCGGTGGTTGTTTCGGTAATCAACCTGAATGACAATGCGCCAGTGTTCACCTCTGGCTCTATCGGTTCAGTTGACGAAAATGCCGCGACAAGCACGGTGATCTACACGGCAGCAACAACGGATGCGGATAACCTCGCTGCACGCACTTATACTCTGACTGGCACTGATGCGGCTCTTCTCAACATCACTTCAGCCGGTGTCGTAACGCTGAAAGCTTCAGCCGACTACGAAGCAAAGACAAGCTATAGTTTCAATGTTATCGCTCACGATGCGCTTGCCACAGATGCCTCAGACCACGCGGTCTCGCAGGCGGTGGTCGTGTTGGTAAGCAATTTGAACGACAATGTTCCGGTGTTTACCTCTGGGACTACCGGTTCAGTTGACGAGAATGCAGCGGCAAGCACGGTTATCTACACCGCAGCGACGACGGATGCTGATAATCTTGCAGCACGAACCTACAGCCTGAGTGGAACCGATGCCAGCTCGCTCAACATCACCAGTGCAGGTGTGGTGACGCTGAAGGCTTCAGCGGATTACGAAGCGAAGGCAAGTTACAGTTTCGACGTGATAGCCAATGATGGTCTCTTCAGCACGACGCAGGCTGTTGTTGTTTCGGTAAATAACCCGAATGTTGCATCAGCGCTTGTGCTAAAATCAGCGGCAACGGGTACAGGGGTAGAGATATGGTTAAAAGCCGGGACTGTAATAGATAATGCAGATCTGGTTTTGAGCTATGATACTACCATGGTTAACTATAGCGGCGCGGTCTCCAATCCTTTATTGGTTGGTTGGCAATGGTTATCCAATCCTGATCCGGCTGCTCCCGGTCATTTACTTATCGCGGCTATTCCGCCTTATGACTCTGGCACAGAAAGTTTTGGCAGTATTAACAGTACGAGTGACACGCTGCTGGAGACGATCAATTTTACACCGCTTCCGGGAAGTAATGGATTCAGTGTCTCACTGGTGAGTGGAACCGGGCTTTCGATTGGCGATCAGCCTGTGGAACCCGGTCCGCTGCCAACGCTATGGATTCCTCCAGTCGATCCGAGTGCAGTTGCGGTGAACTCTGCTGCGCTGACCAATGATAGCACTCCGGTGGTCAGTGGCACAGCGGAAGCCGGTTCGACAGTAACAGCGGTGATAGCCGGAGCGACCTACACGACGACGGCGGCTGGCGGGACGTGGAGCATTGACACCGGTAGCGCGACGCCGACAAGCGGCATCCTTGCTTTGAACGTCAATGGAAGTAACAGTGTGAGTGTAACGGCTGTGAATGGTGCGGGCCATACGTCGAGTCCTACGACTCAGACACTGGTAATTGATACCTTGGCTCCACGTGTGAGCACGGTAACCGACACGACTGCGGCGAGTGTAACGAAAGATGCGATAAGTTTCACGGTAACGTTTGGCGAAGCAGTTGTAGGTACAGTAGGGACGGGCAGTTTTACCGCAACAAACGGAACCGTGAGCAGCGTGACCTCAGCGGGCGGTAACGCATATACCGTAGTGGTTATTCCGACAGCGGGGGTGGCCAGCGGAAATTTGGCGCTGAGCCTTGTTGGCACTGGCTTGAGAGATGCAGCGGGCAATGCGGTTGTGTCGGCAGACCTGAGCAGCAAGGACAGCCAGGGAGTTGATACCTTGGCCCCGCGTGTGAGCACGGTAACCGACACGACAGTGTCCAGCGTAACGAAAGATGCAATAAGCTTCACCGTTACCTTTGACGAAGCAGTTGTCGGCACAGTAGGAACAGGCAGTTTCACCGCGACAAACGGAACCGTGAGCAGCGTCTCCTCAGCGGGCGGTAATGCCTATACCGTTGTAGTCTCGCCGACAGCGGGAGTGGCCAGCGGAAATGTGGCGCTGAGCGTCGTTGGCACTGGTTTGACCGATGCTGCTGGTAATACGGTTGCGTCAGCCAACCTGATTGGTAAGGACAGTCAGGGAATAGATACGCTGGCACCGACGACAACCGTAAGTGGCTTGGTACTCAGCGCAGATACCGGAACAAGTGGCACGGACTTCATAACCAAAACGGCGTTACAGACGATCAGCGGCACGTTGAGTGCGGTAACAGTGGCGGGTGACGTTGTGAAGGTAAGTCTGGACAATGGGGCCACATGGACGACAGCGACGAACATTATAGGAGAGAACAGCTTTAGCATGCCCGGAGTCACTCTGACGGGCAGTAATACACTGAAGGTACAGGTTGAAGATGCGGCAGGCAATGTTGGGGTGGCCACAAGTCAGGCTTATGTGCTCGACACGGTGGTACCGACCACGACGATAAGCACGTTGGTGTTCAGCGCTGATACGGGTACGATCAGCACGGACTTTATAACCAAAACAGCATCGCAGACAATCAGCGGCACGTTGAGTGCGGTAACGGTGGCGGGTGAAGTGGTGAAGGTAAGTATTGATAATGGAACCACATGGATGACAGCGACGAACACTATAGGCCAGAACAGTTTTAGCTTGCCGGGTGTCACTCTGACGGGCAGCAATACACTGAAGGTACAGGTTGAAGATGCGGCAGGTAATGCAAGTATTGCCAAAAGCCAGGTGTATGTGCTGGATACGACATCGCCAGGTGTGAGCACAGTAACTGATGGTACTGCGGCCAGTGTAACGAAAGATGCGATAACATTCACCGTCACTTTTGACGAAGCTGTTGTTGGCACGGTAGGAACAAGTAGTTTCACCGCAACGAACGGAACCGTGAACAGTGTGACCTCAGCGGGCGGCAATGCCTATACCGTTGTAGTGAGCCCGACTGTGGGAATGGCCAGCGGGAATGTAGCGCTGAGCCTTGTTGGCACTGGTTTGACCGATGCCGCGGGCAATACGGTTGTGTCAGCCGACCTGAGTGGTAAGGACAGTCAGGGAATAGATACGCTGGCACCGACGACAACCGTAAGTGGCTTGGTACTCAGCGCAGATACCGGAACAAGTGGCACGGACTTCATAACCAAAACGGCGTTACAGACGATCAGCGGCACGTTGAGTGGCGTTACGGTTGCTGGTGAAGTTGTGAAGGTGAGTACAGATAATGGCACCACATGGACGACAGCGACGAACACTATAGGCCAGAACAGTTTCAGCGTGTCAGGAGTGACGCTGACGGGCAGTAATACACTGAAGGTACAGGTTGAAGATGCGGCAGGCAATGTTGGGGTGGCCACAAGTCAGGCTTATGTGCTTGATACGTTGGCACCGACAACAACAATAAGCAGCTTGCATTTCAGTGCGGATACAGGAACAAGCAGCACTGACTTCATTACCGATACAGCCATCCAGACGATCAGCGGCACCTTGAGTGCAGTGACGGTTGCCGGTGACGTGGTGAGAGTCAGTTTGGACAATGGTGCAACATGGATGACTGCGACGAACACTATAGGTCAGAACAGCTTTAGCTTGTCAGGAGTAACGCTGACGGGTAACAATACGCTGAAGGTGCAGGTTGAAGATGCTGCAGGCAATGCAGGCGCACCAACAAGTCAGGCTTATGTGCTTAATACGGGATATGTGAATCATCTGCCAACAGGCGGAGTTACCATCGACGGCACTCTTGAGTCGGGGCAAAAACTTACTGCGAATACGGCGACACTCGCCGATGCCGATGGTATCGATACCAGTTCTCTACACTACCAATGGAAAGCAGGTGGAGTATCTATTTCGGGCGCTGTCGACATAACATACACGTTGACCTCTGCTGAAGAGGACAAAACCATGACGGTTGCCGTTAGCTATATCGACGGGCACAATACAAAAGAAAATATCCAAAGTAGCGAAACGGGAGCAGTTATTCCACCTCGAAATCATCCGGGAACAGGAACAGTAAGCATATTCGGCACGACGACACAAAACGAAACGCTTGTCGCCTCCTATGCTCTTTCTGATGCGGATGGTATTAATAGCAGCACAATAAAATACCAGTGGAAAGCCGATGGAGTCAATATTGGGAATGCAACATCGAATTCTGAGTTAGTATTAGGTCAGGCACAAGTTGGAAAAAACATCAGTGTTGTTGTAAGCTATACAGACCTGAAAAACAACACTGAAAGCGTTGAAAGCAGATTAACCGCTGCAGTTGTCAATGTAAACGATGCTCCAACAGGTTCGATAACGATAACGGGTGATGCAGTTAAAGATGCAAAACTGACAGCATCAAACGATATTCAAGATCTTGATGGTTTTTCAGGCGGAGTCCTCTATCAATGGAAAGCTAACGGTGCTAATATTTTAGGTGCTACAGATCAGTACTACACCCTGACGTTAGCTGAAGTTGGTAAAAAAATTACGGTAACGGCAAGTTACATTGATAACTATGGAAAAAATGAGAGTGTCGTTAGCGGTGCAACTGCAGTTGTTATAGATACCACAAACAATCCTGCAATAGGAACGGTAACCATAAACGGAACTGCCACACAAAATAAAACACTGATAGCAAACTATACTATTACGGATCCGGATGGTGTAGGTGGTAGCACCTTTCTTTTCCAGTGGCAAGCTGATGGTGCCAATATTGCAGGTGCAACAGCAAGAACCTATCAATTAAAAGAGTCGGAAGTAGGCAAAACAATTGCTGTTGCTGTAAGCTTCATTGATGATGAAGAGCACCCTGAGCGCTTGATCAGTTCAGAAACCAGAGCTGTTGTTAATGTGAATGATGCTCCAACCGGCACTGTTACCATTGATGGAACAGCAGCGGAAGATCAAACGCTGCGCGTCAACACTACAGCGCTTCAAGACCCTGATGGACTTGGTGCGTTGAGTTACCAATGGAAAGCTGATGGAAACAGTATTGCTGGAGCAACCAAGAGTACCTACACACTGACACAAGCTGAGGTTGATAAAAAAATTACGGTCGAACTGAGCTACACTGATGGCCATGGCACACTCGAAAGTAATATACTAAGCGCTGCAACAGCGATCGTTGCTAATGTAAACGATTTACCCAGGATTCAGGATGGTCAGAAGCTAATTGTTGCAGATAACGGCGTTGTGGTCGATGCAATATTGAACGTTAATACCGGTTTTCTCATCGATGAAGATGGCCCTGCGTATCTTGCTGATGTCATTACGAGTTACCAGTGGAATGCAAATGATAATCCTATAATTGGCGCCACAGGTAAACAACTTCTCTTGACAGAGGAGCAAAGTGGTACCAAAATTTCTGTTACAGTGATTTATAAGGATAATTTTGGCACTGTAGAGAAATACACAAGTGATTATACCGAGAGGGTTGCAAGCAACCCGGAAAAACCGGATGGCACGGTTACTTTTAGTGGTACAGCAAAGCAGGGCGAAATACTTACCGCAACGGTTAGCGATCTCGATGGTTTTGCCGATGTCAATAGCATAAGTTACCAATGGCGTGTCAACACAGGGACTGTTGAATATCCATGGGTAGACATAGCAGGAGCGACGGGCAAGACTTTTGTGTTAACGGAAGCACAGGTAGGCAAGCAAGTGCAGGTAGCAGCAAGTTACATTGATGGTAAAAGCGTTGCTGAAAACCCCTTAAGCATTGCAACAGGGATAGTCGTCAATGTCAATGACCCCTCTTCAGGCAGCGTCACTATTCAAGGGACGGCAACGCAAGGCGAAACGCTTGTCGCAAGCAATACCCTTGCAGACCCGGATGGTATTCCTGCGGGTGCTATCCATTACCAGTGGAAGGCGGGTGGTGTCGATATAACAGCAGCGACTGGCAGCAGCTATACGCTTAAGCAGGCGGAGGTCGGAAAAACAATCACCGTTGTGGCGAGCTATACCGATGGTCATGGCACCGCAGAGCATGTTGACAGCGCTGCCACCACGGCCATTGTCAATGTCAATGATGCACCAACAGGCGCAGTAAAAATTTCTGGTATTGGGCAGCAAGGCGAAATGCTCATAGCAAGCAATACCCTCGCCGATCCTGATGGTATCTCTGCAGGAGCTATCCATTACCAGTGGCAGGCAGATGGAAAGGACATTGACGGTGCCACGGAAGATAGTTTCGTTGTCGCGCAGGCGGAAGTAGGTAAGGCAATGACGGTGAAAGCGAGTTATACCGATGTTCAGGGTACAGATGAGAGTGTTGTCAGTGCAGCTACAAGTCCAATGCTCAATAGTAACGATTTGCCAACTGGCTCGGTAACGATAACAGGAACAGCAAAACAGGGGCAATTGCTCACTGCAAATACCGCAGCGCTTCACGATGATGACGGACTTGGTGCGTTAAATTATCAGTGGCAGGCTAATGGCAAGATTATTAGTGGAGCAACCAACAGCACCTATGTCTTGACGCAAGCAGAAGTAGGCAAGGCAATAACGGTTAAAGTTTTTTACACCGATCTGTTTGGGGAACCTGAAAGTGTACGGAGCACGCCATCAACAGCAAAAGTTGAAAACATTAATGATTTGCCAACAGGTTTGGTTACTGTCAGTGGTACCCTCAAGCAAGGTGAATTACTGACAGCGACAAACACTCTTGTTGACCCTGATGGCCCTCCTTCCCTTGCCATAAGCTACCAATGGCAAGCCGATAATGTCGATATTGACGGAGCTGAGGATAGCACTTATGTATTAACACAAGAAGAGGTTGGTAAAAGAATTTCGGTAACAGCCAATTATACAGATGCCTACAGGAAAGCTGAAAGTGTTGCAAGCGCAGCAACTCAGGTTATTGAGAACAAAAATGATGCGCCAACAGGTATAATAACCATTGACGGAATCACCAGGCAAGGGGAGGCGCTTACCGCACATACCACTGCTCTTGAAGATGCCGATGGACTTGGGGTATTGAGTTACCAGTGGTGTGTCAATACGGGGACAACAGTATCGCCGGCATGGACAAATATATTAGGAGCAACGTACAGCGCCTATACGCTAACTGGTAGTGAAGTTGGTAAAGCCGTTGCTGTAAAAGTATCCTATACTGATGATTACAATTATGCAGAATCGGTTTTAAGCCGGCCTACTCAGCCGATTAGTAACACGAACGATGCACCAACGGGCACGGTAACCATTACAGGTACCGCACAGCAAGGCAAAACGCTCACGGTGAGCAACAATCTTGTTGATCTTGATGGTCCTCCTGAGTTACCAATTACCTATCAATGGCAGGCTGATGGTGTTGATATTGAAGGTCACTACGGCACTACTTTGGTGTTGGAAGAGGCACAGGTTGGTAAAAAAATAACGGCTGTTGCAAGGTATGACGATGCCGGTAAGACCAGTGAAAGTGTCTTTAGCGAAGCAACGGCTCTAGTGGAGAATGTTAATGACCCTTTTTCCGGCAGCTTGAAAATTAGTGGTACCGCTAAAGAAACCCAAACATTGACAGCCGTGAGCACTATTGATGATGCTGATGGTCTGGGCGAAATTAGCTATCAGTGGAGTGTGGTAACACGCACGACTTCAGGTGGCTATGATTGGACTGCCATAGCGGGAGCGACAGATGCAACCATTGTGTTAACGGAAGCACAGGTTGGCAAAAAAATTGGTATCAAGGCAAGCTATACCGACGGACACGGTTACCGCGAACAGGTGTTAAGTAACATAACCGCGCCAGTGAAGAACTGGAACAGTAGTCCAACGGGAGCGGTTACTATTTCAGGTCTTGTTAAAGTTGGGAAAACATTGGCTGCCGATAACACTCTTGCTGATGATGATGGCATGGGCGCAATAAGTTATCAGTGGTATGCCGACGATGTTGCAATCGAAAACGCAACAGAGAGCAGCTTCAAGCTCACAAGGATTGAATTTGGCAAAATGATATCCGTTAAAGCCTCGTATATCGATGGTCATGGATATAGTGAAATTATGGGAAGC
>Ga0194037_1000850_pt1 | contig 23563 bp, 20 predicted proteins | sample JunL306m_MetaG_FD_148653 | JGI IMG/M metagenome (GOLD analysis project Ga0194037, IMG submission 148653) | Anoxic zone freshwater microbial communities from boreal shield lake in IISD Experimental Lakes Area, Ontario, Canada - Jun2016-L304-6m | ecosystem: Environmental > Aquatic > Freshwater >...
GCTCCACCAGTCCGTCCGAGCGCGGGAGAGCATGTCGAGCTTGCAAGAGAGCCCGGGTTCTCCTATCGAATGTCCATCAGCCAGCCCGCTGAGATTTTAACGATTTAACGGATAAGGAAATCCCCCCAATAACAGTCAGCTCGTTCACCTTTTGAGTGAGCGGGCGCTAAGTTGTAACTCATTCCAAATCAGTTTAATCAGTGCAATCAGTGGTTCTCATGTTCCTTTCACGGCTTAGAGGTCCGCGGGCAGGTCCTGGAGTTGGCGCACCCAGATGAAGCGCCGGAACAAGACCTTGACCGCGGCGGTCAGCGGGACGGCCAACAAGGTGCCGACAAAGCCTCCCAGCACCAGCGACCAGAACAGCATCGAGAAGATGACGGTGAGCGGGTGGAGGCCCACGGAATCGCCGACGATCTTGGGGGCGGTCACCAGCGAGTTGATCTGCTGAACGGTGAGGAAGATGCCCAGCACGCAGGCGACGTAGGCCCAGGGGCACATGCCGAAGGGAGCGGTGCCTTGGGCGTGGAGGTAGGCGATGATGCAGGCGGGGATCAGGCACAGGATATTGCCGATGTAGGGGATCACCCCGAGGATGGCCATGAAGACCCCGATCAACAGGCCGTAGGGCAGGCCAAAAATCGTCAGGGCGATACCCACCAGGATGCCGTCGATGGCGGCGACGATGACTTGGCCGCGGAAGAACGAGACGAGGTAGCCGTTGATTTCCTGGAGGGTTGCGACCAGTTCGGTTTTGAAGCGCGAGGCTTTGAGGGGGACGTAATCGTGCCAGTGGGTGCGGATGGCGGCGGAGTCCTTGAGGAAGAAAAACAGATAGACCGGGACCATGATCAGGCCGAGGACCAGGCCGAGGAGGCCGAGGATTTTGCTGGAGCCGGCGAGGGTCCACTGCCGGATGGTGTTGAAAATGATGCCCTTGTATTCGAAGAGCATCCGCCCGCCACGGCTGCGCGCGAACGAATCGAGCATCCGCGGCGCGGCGGCGGGTGCAGCGGGCGGGAGTGTCACGCCCTGGTCGTCGGTTTCAGTGAGCAGCCAGGCGAGCGGGCCGGTGGGGTTGTGTTGTTGGAGATCGCGCAGTTCGCGGGTCAGGGCGGTGCCGAGTTGTTCGGTTTCGTCGGTTTCGACGGTGGGTTGTGGCGCGGGCGGGAACAGTTGCTGGAGGGTGCCGCGGCCGCGTTGGATGCCGGGGATCACGGCGGCGGTGAGCAAGGTCACCAGCGCCAGAATCGAGATGAACAGCGTGACCACGGCCCACAGCCGGCGGAGGCCGCGGCGTTCCAGCAGCCTGACGACCGGATCGAGCACGTAGGCGATGATGCCCGCCACGATCAGCGGGATGAGCACCGGTTGGAGGAAGCCGAAGATCTTGCCGGTGAGCCAGATCAAGCCGATCAGGAGGATGCCCAGCACCAGCATGGCAACGCCGGTGGCGGCGTTCCACAGGGTTTTTTGTTGAAAACGGGTGGGATAGCGCATCGGGGATGGGGTGTGACGCTTGCGGGATTGATGAAGAGTCCGCTGAAGGCGGGACTACTTACGCTGGAATCAAGGTTTCTGGCGGGCCGGTCGTCCCGCCTTCAGGTCGACTTGCGCCATTCAGATGGGGGCGCTGGGGGCCGAGGGCGGCGTTGGGAGCTTGGCAACACGATCGAGCACGCCGTTGACGAAGCGTTTGGAGTCGGTGGTGCCAAAGCGTTTGGCGAGTTCGATGGCCTCGTTGATGGCCACCTTGGGCGGGGTGGTCGCTTGAAGGATTTCATGGGTGGCGAGCCGCAGGATCGCGCGGTCCACCGGGTCGATGCGTTCCGGCGCGTAGTTATCGACCACTGCGGCCAGCGCGGCGTCGATGGTCGGTTTGTTGGCCAGGATGGCGTCCACCAGGGCATCGGCGCGGGAGCGGAGGGTGAGAATGGCCGTCTTGGACTCGCGCAGGCGGGCGAGGTCCGCCTGATCGGGGAATTTTTCCGGGTGCTCGACCATGCGCAGGCGTTCGGAGACGCGCTGCAAGCGGCGGATCGAGGCGGCGACGGCTTCCAGCGGGCCGCGCAGGGTGGGGAAATCGTCGAGGTCTGCCACAAACCGGAGGCGCGTGGCGGACAGGTCGCGGTCGATGCGGAAGAGTTCGTCGAGGGCCGCGCCGAAGTTGTCGGCGACGGCGGCGGCGTCATCATCCTTGGGCAGACGTTCGAGTTTGGCGAGGGCGGTGCTCCACCCGGATTCGAGCTCGGCGATGCGGCTAAGGCCGAGTTTCAACGACTCGGCTTCGGGCCAGGCGGCCAGCAGGGCGGTCGCCGTGGCCTGGCGTTCGACGAACTCCGTGAGGCGCCCCGCCCGTCCGTGGGCGAGGTGGTGGACGGTCCGGAAAATGGCGAGCTGGAGCTGCCGGCGGTCGGCTTCGGTGACAAAATCCCAGAACGGATCGCGCAGGGCGGCGGGTTCGGCACCGCCTTCGAGATCGGCACAATAGAGGAACTGGACGACGGCCTCGCGGACCTGGCGGCGGCTAGGCATGTCGTTGTTTTTTGAACTGGGAGTTGCGGGGCATCGAGCGGTCGAGTTCCTGGAAAACATCAATCATCGCGGCGGCGGCGCGGGCCGCCTCACGCCCGCGATTGAGCTGCGCGCCGATGCAGCGGGCATAGGCTTGCTTTTCATCCTGAACCACCAGCACTTCGTGAATGACCGGGCGCATCCATTCGACGGCGAGGCGTTGCAGGGCGTCGGTCACCGAGCGGCCGACCAAGTCCGCGTGCTCGGTGGCCCCGCGAATGATCAAGCCGAGGGCGATGATGCAGGCCGGCGGATCGCGGTCGAGCACGGAGGCCACCATCACCGGGATTTCGAAGGCGCCGGGCACGCGGATCAGATCGACGCTGCCTTGGGGAACCAACTCACCGAGTTCGGCGATGGCGTTTTCGACCAAGGCATCGGTGAACTGTTCGTTGTATTTGGATGCCACGATGCAGATCCGGACTTTGGGTCCGATGATGCGGGGTTTGGGAGGCAACGCGTGCGACATGGCCGGGGTATGGCCGTAGGCGGAGCAAAAGTCAATCGGCGGGCCGTGTGAATTGCGAATCAGGTGGTGCGGCCTCGATGAGGCCGCCTGTTGGCTCGCCTAGCCGCGGGTGGTTCGCCGCCCGCCGCCTTCCGGGAGAGTGATTTGGAAGGTGGTGCGCTGGCCGGGGGTTGACTGGCAGGTGATGATGCCGCCGTGGGCTTCGATGGCCCGCTTGACGATGGACAGGCCGAGGCCGGTGCCTTTGATCTGGTTTTGGGAGTGGTGCTTTTCCACCCGATAGAACCGCTTGAAGATGAACGGCAAGTCGGCGGCAGGGATGCCGATGCCGTTATCGATGATTTCGAGACGCAGGGCCCCGTGGCTGGGTTCACTGCGGATGGTGACTTGCAGGCCGGGTTGGGGGTTTTGCTTGAGGGCGTTCTCGATGAGGTTGAACAAAATTTGGGTCCAGTAGAAGCGGTCGCCGTGGAGTTCGATGGCGGGATCGTGGAGTTCGAGGTGAACGTTGGCGTTCTGGGTGCGGATCAGTGACTCCAGGCGCTCGATGATGTCCTGGATGCACTCCGCAAGCGGGAAGGTTTCCATGCGCAGCGTGGAGGCATCGCTGGATTCGATGCGGGAAATGAGCAGCATGTCTTCAATGATGCAGGCAATGCGCCGGGTGTGTTTGCGCATGATGCCCAGAAAGCGCAGGGTCGTGGGGTGGTCATCCAGCAGCTCGGGAACCTCCAGGAAGGTTTCCAGATAGCCATCCACCAAGGTGATGGGCGTGCGCAGTTCGTGCGAGGCGTTGGCCACGAAGTCCTGGCGGATTTGCTCGAGCTGGTGCTCGGCGGATAGATCGCGCAGCAGGATCCGGATGTGGGGCTCGCCGTCGGCTTGGGCCACCGGCGCCACATCAATCAGCCAGACCGACTCGCCCAGGGTCGGGTCCGTGCCGCGGGCGGGAGTCGCTTCGGCGGGCAGATGGACGCGGGTGGCCGTGGGGTGGCCGCTGACCCGGCATTCCAGATAGGGCCCGGCGAGGCGGACATCGCCCAGGCATTCCACCACCGGCCGGCCGACGAGCGGAGCCGGCCCTAACAACTCGGTGGCGGCCTGGTTGCAGTGTGAAATGGTGCCCTGGGAGTCGGCGATGAGGAAGGCCTCGGGGAAGGCGTTGAGCAGGCTGTCGCGTTCACTGCGGGCGGAGGCGAGCAGGCGCAGGTCCTGGGCGTGCTGGCTTTTTTGCGGGTGGCGGATGCGGATGAGCGCGCGCCGCTGGTGCAGCGCGAGCAGGCCGAGACCGAGGGTGAGGACCAGGAGCGCGAGGCTGACGAGAGTGTCGGTCATGGCCGGGCGGTGGTTCGTAACAGATAGCCGGTGCCGCGTTCGGTTTCGAGGTGATCGGCATGGGGGCCGAGCTTGATGCGGAGGCGTTTGATGTGGGTGTCGAGGGTGCGGGTGTTGGCGGCATCGCTGTAGCCCCAGACCGAGCGCAGCAGCTGGGTGCGGTCGCAGGATTGGTTGGCGTGCTCGCAGAGGTATTGCAGGAGTTTGTATTCGGTTTGGGTGAGCGCCAGCGGTTGGTTGTCCGCATAACATTGGAGGGCCGCGGCATCGAAGCGGAAGATGCCGGTGGTGTGGGTTTCACTTGGCGCGGGGGCATCGCGGCGCTTGAGCACGGACTTGATGCGCAGCATGAGCTCCTTGGGCGAGAACGGCTTGGTGACGTAGTCATCGGCGCCGAGTTCCAGCCCCGCCACGCGGTCTTCGGTTTGGGCGCGGGCGGTGAGCATGATGACCGGGGTGTGCAGCGTGCGGGGGTCACGCCGCAGCTCCTTGAACACGCGCACCCCGTCCATGCCGGGGAGCATCAGGTCTAACAATATCAGCGCGGGCCCCTCGGACTTGGCGAGGGCCAGGCCGCTGACGCCATCGTGGGCCAGGATCGGGGTGAACCCGTTGCGTTGCAAATGCAGGGCGACGAGATCGGCGATGTCGGTTTCATCCTCGATGACAAGTATGTGGCTCATGGGATCGGTGGATTGGGGTCCTGGGTTTGTTTGCGGTATTCGTGGCGGATATCCTTGGCGCTTTCGAGGAACACGGTTTCCTCGCCGATGTTCACCGAGAGATCGCCGATGCGTTCCAGGGAACGGGCGATGAAGATCAGGTGCAGCCAGGCGGCGGAGCGGCCGTTGGCCACTTCCAGCTGGTTGCTGAGGGTGCGGGCGAGTTGTTTGTGGAGGCGGTCGAGTTCCTTGTCCTTGGCCTGGAGCGACTCGCCGAGCACGGGATCGTGCTGGGTGTAGGAATCCATGGCGTCGCGCAACAGTCCGTAGGCCTGGGCGTAGAGCGGTTCAAGCCATTGCACTTCCTGCATGGGTTGGCCCAGGTTGATTTTGCGGGCGCGCTTGGCGATGCCCACGGCGTGATCGGAAATCCGCTCCAGATTGGTGCTGATTTTCATTGAGGCGATGATCAGGCGCAGGTCGGTGGCGACGGGGTGGAAGCGCACCAGGATTTCCATGCCCATTTGATCGACTTTGCGTTCGAGGTCGTCGACATCGGAGTCGGCGGCGATCACGGTGTTGGCCAGATCGGTATCCGAACGCAACAGCGCCTGCATCGCTTGTTCGAGGTTCTGGCGGGTGAGGGTGGCCATGGTCAAGAGGTCTTCTTGAAGTTGGCGGATGGTGTTGTCGAAATCGCGGAAGATGTGGGGCATGGGGGTGGTGGAGTTAGAGGACAGAAGTCAGAGGACAGAGGACAGAGGACAGAGGTCAGAGGTCAGAGGTCAGAGGTCAGAGGTCAGAGGTCAGAGGTCAGAGGTGAGCAAAGCGCTCTTACTGTTCTCTGGCTTCTGGCTTCTGGCCTCTGGCTTCTGGCTTCTGGCCTCTGGCTCTAGCCGAACGTTCCGCGGATATAGTTTTCGGTGAGTTGGTGAGCGGGGTTACTGAAGAGCTTGAGGGTGTCGGAGAATTCGACGAGTTTGCCCAGATAGAAGAAGGCGGTGTGGTCGGAGACGCGGGCGGCTTGCTGCATGCTGTGGGTGACGATGATGATGGTGACCTGGTCGCGGAGGGTGCGGATGAGGTCCTCGACTTTGGCGGTGGCGATCGGGTCGAGCGCGCTGCAGGGTTCATCCATGAGGATGAGGCGGGGTTTGACGGCGAGGCTGCGGGCGATGCACAGGCGTTGTTGCTGGCCGCCGGAGAGGCTGAGGGCGGATTCCTGCAGGCGGTCCTTAACCTCGTCCCAGAGGGCGGCGGACCGGAGGGCTTCTTCGACCGCGTGGTCGAGTTGGGCGCGCGGGGTCAGGCCATGAAGTTGCAGGCCGAAGGCGACGTTGTCAAAGATGCTGCGGGGGAACGGGTTGGATTTCTGAAAGACCATGCCGACCTCGCGGCGGAGCTTGACCACATCCACCGAGCGGTGGTGGACGTCGATGCCGCCGAGGTGGATCGAGCCGTGGGTGACGCGGGCTCCCGGGATTTCGTCGTTCATGCGGTTGAAGCAGCGCAGCAGGGTGGATTTGCCGCAACCCGACGGGCCGATGAAGGCGGTGACCTGGTGGTCCGGGACGTCGAGGTGGATCGCTTCCAGGGCGCAGGCGTGGCCATAGCTGAAATGCAGGTCGCGCACTTCAATGGCAGGTGGCAGCGGTGGGGTGGGTGGAGTCACGGTGGGATCGAATAGGGTCTTGAGTCTTCAAGTCTTGGGTCTTGCGTCTTTACCCGAAGCTGCCGGTGACATAGGCGAGGGTTTGCGGGTCGCGCGGGTTTTCGAAGATTTGCAGGGTGGGGCCGGCTTCGATCAGGCGTCCGAGATACATGAAGGCGGTCTGATCGGCGCAGCGGGTGGCCTGGGCCATGTTATGGGTGACGATGACAATGGTGTATTGTTGTTTGAGCTGGTGGAGGAGTTCTTCGATCTTGAGGGTGGCGATCGGGTCGAGGGCGGCACAGGGCTCGTCCATCAGCAGGATGTCGGGCTGGCTGGCGATGGCGCGGGCGATGCACAGGCGCTGCTGCTGGCCGCCGGACAGGCCCAGCGCGCTGGCGTGCAGGCGGTCCTTGACCTCATCCCACAGGGCCACCGAGCGCAGCGCGGTTTCGGCGGTGTCCTCGAGTTCGGCGCGCTGGTGGACGCCGCTGAGGCGCAAGCTGAAGACAACATTCTCAAAAATGGATTTCGGGAACGGATTGTATTTTTGGAAGACCATGCCGACGCGGCGGCGGAGTTGCTGCAGGTCGATGTCGGGGCGGTTGATGTCGATGCCATGGATGTGGATCGAGCCGGCGGTGATCTGGGCACCCGGGATCCGGTCGTTGATGCGGTTGAAGCAGCGCAGCAAGGTGGATTTGCCGCAGCCGGAGGGCCCGATGAAGGCGGTGACCTGATGGGCGCGCAGGTCGAGGGTGATGTCGTGCAGGGCGGGCTTCGCCTGATAGGCAAAGCACAGGTCCTGGATCCGGATCGCCGTGGCCGGCGGCGCGGGGTGGTTTGTGAGGTCGGTCACCATTTGAGTTTGGCGCGGAGTTTGGCCCGCAGCAGCATCGCACCGAAGGAAATGGCGGCCACCAGGATCAGGAACACGAACACCGAGCCGTATTGGGCGCGCTGGGTGTATTCCGAGGCCGGGATGCGCGCGGCGAGGGTGTAGATGTGATAGGGCAGGGCCTGCACCTGGGACGAGAGCAGATCGAAGGGATTGGCCAGCGCTTGCCACGGCAGGTCATCCTTGGCGGCGACCGCGGCGGTGAACATGATCGGCGCGGTCTCGCCGGCGACGCGGGTGACGGCCAGCAGCGAGGAGGTGAGAATGCCGGGCAGCGAAAAGGGCAGGACGCAGGTGCGGATGGTTTGCCAGCGGGTGGCGCCCATGGCCAGGGCGGCGTCGCGGAACCCCTGGGGCACGGCACGCAGCGATTCCTCCGAGGCGGTGATGATCACCGGCAGGATCATGCAGGCGAGGGTGGCGCAGCCGGCCATCAGCGAGGAATTCCAGCCCTGGAAGCTGAGCACGGCGTCGCCCATGAACAGCGGCAGGACTAACAGCGAGCGGGCCGCCGGGGTGTGGGTGATGACCGGCACGGCCAGCACGAACACCGCGAAGCCGAACAGCCCGAAGACAATCGAGGGAATCCCCGCGAGGTTGAGGATGGCCAACCGCACCGCGTGGATGAACGGGCTCTGGCGGGCGTATTCCGCCAGATAGATCGCGGCGCTGACGCCGAAAAACAACGCCAGGATCATCGAGCCGATGGTGAGCAGGGCGGTGCCGACGATCGGGCCGATGATGCCGCCGCCGGAATAGGAGAAGGTTTGCTCGTTGTAGATGGGCGCGCCGTCGTGCTGCTTGAGATAGTCGCTGTATTGCGAGGCGGGCAGCTGGTGGCGCGCGCCCTTGGCGTCGTCGAAGACATGCAGGGTTTCGTTCTTATCGAGCAGGAACCCCAGATCGACGTAGGGCGCCTTGGTGGTGAAGAGCACCGGCGCGCCGTCGAAGATGATTTTGGCGAAGAACAGCGCGGCAATCAGCACGATGCAATAGGTCGCCGCGCCGAGCGCCAGGCGCACGGCAAGGTCCTTGAAGTGGCCTTTGGGGAGGCCCTTGCGGATCAGGGATTCGGGATGGCGCATGGGCGGGTGAAAAGTGTTAGTGCGGCGTGCGGCTGACGAACTTGTGGGCGGTGGCATTGATCGCCAGCACGATGGTGAAGAGCAGGATGCCCACCACGAACAGCGCGCGGTAGTGGACGCTGCCCAGCGGGACCTCGCCCAGCTCCTGGGCGATGATCCCGGTGAGGGTGTGCGACGGCTGCAGGAACGCGCCGATGCCGCTGGAGAAATCCGGGATTTTGATCCGGTTGCCGGCGACGAGCAGGACCACCATGGTTTCGCCGATGACGCGGCCCAGGCCGAGCAGCACGGCGGCGAGGATGCCGGAGAAGGCGGCGGGGATGATGACGCGGAACGAGGTTTGGATGCGCGACGCGCCGAGGGCGTCGGAGGCTTCGGCGTAGGCGGAGGGGACGTTGTTCAAGGCGTCTTCGGCCAGGGTGAAGATGGTGGGGATGCTCATCAGGGCCAGCAGGCAGCCGGCGGTGAAGATGTTGAGCCGCTCTTCGATCGGGAAGCCCGGGATCCAAGCCAGCGCGTCGAGCTGGGAGAGGTCGCGCAGCGCGGTGCCGAAGACCAGGATCCCGATGAAGCCGAGCACCACCGAGGGGATCGCCTGGATGAACTCGATGACGGGTTTGACGACGGCTTGTTCGACGGGTGAGGAAAACTGGTTGATATAGATGGCGGCACCGACGCCGGCGGGAATGGCCATGCAGAGGGCGACGAGCGAAATCATCAGCGAGCCGATCAGCAATGGCAGAATGCCATAGAAATCCTGCCATTCACCGCCGGTGACCCAGTCCTTGCCGGTAAAGAACGAGCGGATGGCGGCGGTGAGCGGCACCGGGGTGTCGTGCCGCCAGGCGGTGATTTTCGCCGGAGCCTGCTCCAGGTTGGTTAGAAAAAGCGGCGCGGCGTTGTGGGCGGCGCTCAGCAGGCGTTGCGCTTCGGGTTGGGACAGCGCCGCGGGCAGCCGGCCGAGGATGTTGGCGCAGTCCTGGCGCAGTGCCGAGTGGGCGGCGACGCAGGCGGGTTGGCGCGCCATCAGGGCTTGCATGGGGCCGGTCAGATCGGGTTTCTCCGCCAGCGAGGTTTGGGCCTCGGTCATGAGCTTGGCGCGTTCCGCCGGGTCGGTGGTGTTGGCGGCGGCGGCGAGCAGGGTTTTGCGGTCATTTTCCAGGATGTCGGCGCTTTGCAGTGCCTCCTTGGTGGCGGTGACTGCCTCGGTCATTTCCGAAACCAGCGTGGAGAGGTCGGCGCCGGCGGCCTCGAAGTCATCAATGGTGGCGCGCAACCCGGCCAGGGGCACGGCGTGCTGCTGTTGAGAGGTGGCGTATTGTTCGGCCAGCAGGGTGACGAACGGCGGCGCGTCCTTGAGGGTGACCTCGCGGGTGCGGATCGAATCGATCAGCGCCTGCCGTTCGGAGGCAGTGAGATGGGGTGTGGCGGGGAGCTTGGCGAGCGCCTTGCGGGTGTTGGCGGCATGGTTGTCGCGCAGGGTGGCGAGCATCTCCGAGTGGGGATCGATGCCGGAGTCCAGGTTGTTGACGATGAGCTCGCGGGTGGCGGCGGTCTGGTCGGAGAACGAGTTGTACACGGCCGCGGCTTCCTGGGAGCGCTTCAGTTCGCGGGCGCACTGGCCGTTGATTTCAGCGAAATAGGCCCGGTTGAGCACGCTGGCGAGTTGTTCGTGAGCGGTGAGGTTGGTGCGCGAGAGATCGACGAACTCGAGGCCGGCGATCCGATAGATTTCGAGCTCGCGGCGGTAGCCGGGGAAGAACCCGAGTCCTTCCTTGAGCAGGAAGACGATGATGAGAACCAGGATGACGATGGTCAGACCGGCATTGGAGGCGAAGAAGAACTTGATGGCCTTCTCCAGCGAGAAGCCACTTTTGCTGAAACGATGGGGTGCTGGCTCGGGCGTCGACATGCGGGATGGACAACTGGGGATCCTCAATGAAACGGGCACCGCTGCTTGGACAGCGATGCCCGTTTACTCTAGCAACCGAAGGCAAAAAACAAGGTGCGAACTTATAAATCTTTGGTCGGGATGAATCCGACGCGCCGCACGATGTCCTGGCCGGCGGCAGATTCAATATAGGTCATGAAGGCGGCGGCCTCGGCGGTGGGCTTGTCCGGGGCATAGAGGTAGCAGAGGCGGGCATAGGCGTATTGCTTGGCATTCTTGGCCACCGGTTCGACCTCCTCGATGGTCAGTGTCTTGGTGCCGGCGGTCTTGGCGTAGGCCAGGCCGACATAGCCGATGCCGCTCTTGTTTTTGGCGACTTCCTGGGCGATTTGCTCGTTGCCGGCCATTTTGAGCGAGCTGGACGGGTAATCGCGGCCGCCCATGGCGAGTTTCTGCCAGTCCTTGTAGGTGCCCGACGAGGTGTTGCGGGTGTAGATCGAGATCGGGCCGGGGGCGCCGCCGATTTCCGACCAATCCTTGATCTGGCCGGTGAAGATCTTGGCCACCTGGGCCTTGGTCAGCTTGGTGAGCGGCGAGTTTTTATTGACGATCACGCAGATCATGTCGTGGCAGATCGGGTGCTCTTTCAGATAGACGCCCTTGGTGCGGCAGAAGGTGCGCTCCTCGTCCTTGACCTTGCGCGACGACATGCCGATTTGAGCGGTGCCGTTGGCGAGGGCGGGAAAGGCGGTGGTGGAGCCTTCCGCGGCGATCTCGAACTTGACGTTGGTGTTGCCGGCGGCCTTGAAGCCCTCGGCCAGCTGCGGGACAAGCTTGGCACCGAGGGTGTCACTGCCCTTGAGGCTGAGGGTTTGGGCGCTGGCCATGGCGAGCATGGCGGCGGTGGTCACTAGTGTGCTGATGGTTTTCATGTGGATTGAGGTAATGGTGTGGGATGGATGGGATGGATGGGATGGATTAGAACGAGAGACGCAGGCCGCTCAGGAAGGTGTAGCCGATATAGTCGCCGCCGCCGAGGTTGGACCACTCGACGCCGTTCATGATCTTGAGCTTGTTGCCGTAGAGATAGTAGTTGAGGCCGGCGTAGAGCGAGGTGTAGGTGTTGCCGTTTTTATCCTTCGTGGGGGCAGCGCCTTCATAGCGGCCGGGCAGGCTCAGGCCGTCGCGCCCGGCGCTGGCGGCATATTGCAGGCGGCCGACGAGTTGCAGGCCGTCGGCAATGAAGTAGGACGGGATCAGGTTGATGCCGAACACGTTGGGCTGGTCTTTCGGCACGTTTTTGCCGGCCTGGTTGGCGTTGCCTTGAAAGCCGATGCCGTAGAGGACATCGGTGGTGAGCTGGAAGCGGCCCTGAATGAGGTCGTTGGACAGCGCAAAGCAGTCGGTGAAGAGCGGCGTGGCGGTGGGCGAGTAGTTGGCATCCGCATACGACGACTTGAAGCCGGGGGCGGTGTCGTGCAGGTAGCGGAACGAGCCAATGGCCGAGTCGAGGCCGGATTGCGACGAGTAATCATAACCGATCTTGCCGAAGAAGATGGCACCGCCGTCAAAAGCGGAGAATTCGCGGACCTGGTCGTTGGCGTAAACGCTGGCTTCGTAGAGCCAGTGTTCCTGGATGCCTTTGCCTGCGACCCACGCGCCGGTGAGATTGCCGGGATGGAACGCATTGGTGAGCAGGCTGCGCTCGAAGGTGACGATTTCGGTGGAGGAGATTTCCTGTTCGCGGGAAAACTTGATCTCGCGTTTGCCGATGGACGCGTTGAGCGCGTCAGTCGGGGCGTAGGTGACGTAGAGGTCGTAGATGTCCTTGTAGAGCGTGCGGTCGGGGCCGGCTCCATTCAGGCCGTCGGGGTCGACGTCGATCTGTCCTTCGACTTTCCAGTTTTGGAACCATTTGGATTTGAACCCGAGATAGGCGCGGCGCGCTTCGATCTGGTTGCCCCAGACGGATTCGTCATGCTTGAGGTCTTTATAATCCGACATGTCGAAGTGGCCATTGCGGCTTTGGCCATCGGCGTATTGGACTTGCATGCGGCCTTGCAGCGAGAACTCCTGCAGGATCGGGTTGGAATCGTCCTTGTAGAGCACGGGCAAGGACCAGATTTTGTCATAGGTGGTGTCCCCGAGGTAGGTATGGCCGGTGAGCAGGCCGGTGGCTTGGGCGTGCGACTGGATGGTGGTGGCTCCAAGCAGGGCGAGGAGGAGGAGTGGTTTGCTCATTGTTTTTTATTTGGATGGTGGCGCTGTGGCGCTGACAGGCGATGTGATGGCGAATCGGGGCGGCTGACGGAATGGTTTTTGTGTGACAGAGTTGTCACATTGGCGGGCGGTCCCGCGACAATCCCAGCCAGGAGTTGCCGGCGGATGAGCCGGGGGGCGGGCATTGGGGCGCGAACCACCGGCGTAACTCGCTGGGATTGCGGCCCGGTGACGGAATTGACACATCGTTGCCGGGTCCTCACCGCTGCGGGAACCGGCCGCGACCCAGCTCCCGTCAGGTGACGGAATTGACACCGGATTTGCGCTGCGGTCACGCGCGGGTGCGGCTTGATTGGCGGTGGCTGGCACGAGTCGGCCGAGCAATTATGAAAATCGACATTGTGACTGACACGTTTTCCCCGGACATCAATGGCGTGGCCATGACGATGGGGCGTTTGAGCGAAGGCCTGCGGCAACGGGGCCATTGGGTGAATGTGATTCATACCGGATCCTCGGCCACAACGCGGGATCCGGTGGGTGACCCTGCCGTGCCACAACTGGCAGATCCCGAGGGCATGGTCGGCCTGACCAAGCGCTCCGAGCTCAAGCAGCGCTGGTTGAACAAGCGGCCCGACGTGGTCTACGTGGCCACGGCGAGTCTGCTCGGGCGCTCGGCGCTCAAGGCCGCCAATGCCTTGGGCATCCCGGTGGCCAGCGGGTTTCAGACGAATTTCCACCAACGTGCGGACTGCACGCTCACGCCGTCGCGCGGCACGGTGGACCGGCTGGCCTCCGAGGGGGTGGGCAATGTCCATCTGCTAGGCAGCGGAGTGGACACGGAATTGTTCGCGCCTTGGAAGCGCTGCGAGGCCTTGCGTAACCAGTGGGGCGCCGACGCCCAGACCACCGTCGCGGTGATGGTCGGGCGGGTGGCGGAGGAGAAAAACTTCGAGTTGGCGATGCTCACGTTCGAGCAAATGCGCCAAGCGCGTCCCGACGTGCAATGCGTGGTGGTTGGGGACGGGCCGTTGCGCCGGCAGCTGGCGGCGCGCCTGCCGTGGGTCCGCTTTGTGGGCAGGCAAACCGGCGAGGAGCTCGCGCGCCACTACGCCTCGGCCGACATCCTGGTTTTTTCCAGCGCGACGGACACGTTCGGCAACGTGCTGCTGGAAGGAATGGCGAGCGGGTTGGTGACGGTGAGTTTTGATTCTTCCGCCGCGGCGCTGCACGTTCTCCCGGGGATCAACGGCCTGCAAGCCGCCAAGCGGGATCCCGCGGAGTTCATCCGGCATGCCCTCGAGGCCTTGGCCGCCCATCACGGCGGGGCGGACCACGACGTGCGCCGGCGCGCCCGCCAGACCACCGAGAGGCTGGGCTGGGACCAGGTGGTTGGGGAATTCGAGCGGCGGCTCACGGGCCTCGCGGAAGGTGCCCGGGTCCAGGCGAAAGTCCCGCGGGATGGCGGCAAGCGGCCGAAGTTTTACTGCCAGACCGTGTTTCTATCGGATATTCATCTGGGCACGTCCGAGAGCAAGGCGGACGAGGTGGTCGAATTTCTCAAGCACATCCGCTGCCGGAAGCTGGTGCTCAACGGCGACATCATCGACGGCTGGGCGTTGCGGCGCGGCGGGCGGTGGAGCGCGAGCCACACTCATGTGATCCGCAAGGTGCTCAAGATGACCGAGCGCGACGGCACCGAGGTGGTCTATCTGCGGGGCAATCATGACGACATCCTGGAGCGCTTGTTGCCGCTGGCGTTCGGCCGGATCCGGTTTTTGAAGGAGCACATCCACCTCGCCCTCAACGGCAAGCGCTATCTGGTCGTCCACGGCGACGGCTTTGACAGCATCTCCACCAAGCACCAGTGGCTGGCGGCGCTCGGTTCGGTGGGTTATGATTTCCTGCTGGGCGTGAACCGGGTTTACAACCTGTGGCGGGCGTGGCGCGGCAAGGAGTATTTCTCGCTCAGCAAGCGGATCAAGGCCAAGGTCAAGTCCGCCGTGTGTTACGTCGACCGCTACGAGCAACTGCTGCAGGATCTGGCGCGCCACAAGAAATGCGATGGCATCATTTGCGGCCACATCCACACCCCCGAGGACCGGCAGGTGGGCCTGATCCACTATCTCAATTCGGGGGACTGGGTGGAAAGCCTCACGGCCATCATCGAGCACCAGGACGGGCGCATGGAGCTGGTGCAGTATGCGGAGTTTCTAGCAGAACTGCGGCGCGCCGGCGGCATGGCGGACGGCGATTGGCAGCCCGCCGCCGCGGAGCAGGGTGCGGAGTCGATCCAGGATCACGCCGCCTGAGCGCGTCACGCCGGGGTCACGCCGGTTGCTGCTGGGAGATGCAGTGGAGCGTGCCGCCCTCCTCGACCAGATCCAGGCAGTCGATGCCGGTGATGTCACGGTCCGGAAACATCTCGCGCATCAGGCCGAGCGCGTGGTCATCGTTGTGGCTCTGGCGGAAGGTGGGCACCAGCACCCCGCCATTGACGATGAGGAAATTGACATAGGACGCGGGCAGCAGCGGCAGGCGCCAGCCGGGGACCTCGCAGGCTTGCGGCAGAGGGAGTTCCACCACCTCGCAGGCACTGCCGTTAGGCCCGGCGCACGACCGCAGGCGGGCGAGGTTGGCGGCCAGGATCGGCCGGTTCGGCGAGCCCAAGTCGCGCTCGACGCAGGCCACCAGGGTGTTAGGACCGGTGAAGCGCGCGAGGTCGTCGATGTGGCCGTCGGTGTCGTCGCCGGCGATGCCGTGCTGCAGCCAGAGGATGTCGGTGACGCCGAGGCCGGCGCGCAGGCGGGCTTCGATGTCCATCCGGGCGAGTTGCGGATTGCGGTTCGGGTTGAGCAGCACCGCCTCGGTGGTGAGCAGCTGGCCCGCGCCGTTGATCTCGATCGCGCCGCCTTCCAGGATCATGCCGCCGGTGAACACCCGCAGCCCGAGGGCGGCGGCGATGCGGCCGGGAATGGCATCGTCGAGATCCCAGGGCGGAAATTTGCCGCCCCAGGCGTTGAATCCCCAATCGGTGACGGCCACCTCGCCGGTGGTTGCGTGTTTCACAAAAATCGGCCCGTGATCGCGGCACCAGACATCGTTGTGCGGGTGATCGAACAACTCGACGCGCTCGGGCACCGCCTTGGCACGGTTGCAGGCCGCCGCGATCGCCGCGTGCTGGCTGGCGGGCGCATTGATTCGAACCGTCTCGTGGCGCGTGATCGCGGCGGCAATCCCGGCGAATTTCCCCCACATCAGGTCGTGCTTGCTTCCACCCCAGTGGCGCGCGTCATCGACCGGCCACGACAGCCAGACGGCGGCCTGCGGCGCCCATTCGGGCGGCATAGCGAATCCAGCGGCGGCGGCGGTCATGGGCGACAAACTAAGCGGGCTGAACGTCCCGTCCAGCCTGAAGGCATCAAGTAGGCGCGTTCGTCAGAACGCGGGGCGGGAGTGATTCACGCCCGGCCTGACGCGCTGGCCAGCGCGCGTTTTTTTTAGCGAAGGACAGGAAATGTTTTGCGCCGGTGCTCCAGGGCGGCGGCCAAATGTCTTGGAATTGTGGAATGGGCGGCTAGCGTCGCGCAAGTCCTCATGTTCCCTATGAAAACCCTGCTCCTGCTTTTTGTTTTCTCCGCATCACTGGCCCGAGCCCAGGATGGCGCCGGGCGGCGACAGGAGATGATGAAGCTCGCGGAAAGGGCGGGGGTGGAGATCAGACTCGACCAACCCTATGCGGGCAACACCAACCCAAGGCAGATGCTCGATGTCTATTTGCCGAAGAAGCGCAACACGGGAAAACCTTTGCCCGTAGTGGCCTTCATTCATGGCGGCGGATGGATCAGTGGCGACCGCCATGTTTATGGCGGACGCGCGATCGATTTCGCAGGCACTGGGGATTATGTTGCCATCAGCGTGGGATACCGCCTAACCAATGAAGCGCATTGGCCGGAACAGATCTATGATTGCAAGGCCGCCATCCGCTGGATCCGCGGTCATGCCGCGGATCTCAATCTGGATCCGGATCGCATCGGCGTCACAGGCATGTCGGCGGGCGGCCATTTGTCATCCCTGCTCGGCACCAGCGGGATGGTCAGAGAGCTCGAAGGCTCCATCGGTCCCTTCACCACCCTCAGCAGCCGCGTGGCATGCGTGGTCAACCTCTGTGGACCGGAGGATTTCACAAAGGCGCTGATGTCAGACCCACAAGGAAATCCTCTGGTGAACGACGACGCTGTCACAGGATTGCTCGGCGGCACATTTGAGCAAAAGCACGCCGAAGCCGTGGCCGCCTCGCCTGTCACTTATGTTTCCAAGGACGATCCTCCTTTTCTGACCATCCATGGAACGGCAGATCAACGGGTCTTCTTTTCCAATGCGGAAGCCATCCATTCCGCCTTGCGCAATGTCGGGGTGCCGACATTGCTTGTCCCCGTCACCGATGGTCGCCACGCCTCCGCGGATAATCCCGAAACATGGAAACGCTCGAAAGCGTTCTTCGATCTCTATCTGCGGGGCATTCAGGGCGTGATCGACACTGCTCCAATCCTGGCACCACCAGAGAAGAAAAAACCGTGAGGCAGTGATGTTCTTGCTAACAACTACATCACACCAGCAGCACTTATCAATGAGCCCGCGCGCAAACCAATGGCATTGGCCATGCCGGGCCAATTGAAAAACCAAGCAGGAACGGGTTGATGGCTGCGCCACCCTGCGGGCACGTCGCCGCGCTCCTGTCCATCTCCCGTAGCCGCGTTCGTCAGAACGCGAGCGGAGCCGTGGCGGAGCGCTGTGACCGCAGCGTGCTGTGACCAGCACGCCCACGTGGTTCGATCAGTGACCGCCGACCGGGCCCGACGAGGTCGGGGCGGTGGCGCAGAACGCGCGGTATTTGAGCGCGTAGGCGAGCACGACAATCAGGCAGATGATGGGCACCACGAACGAGTAGCGGATCGCCAGGTCGGTGCGCAGTCCGGACTTCTCAAAGATGTCGATGAGTTTGCCTTGGGAGAACGAACCTGCGGCACCGCCGAGGATGGCCATGATCAGGCCGGAGGCACCGATTTTCACCTCGGGTCCGAGGTCGCGCAGGGCGATGCCGTAAATGGTCGGGAACATCAGCGACATGCAGACCGAAACCATCACCAGGCAGATCACTCCGGCCAAGGCCGGCAGCAGGATCGCGCCCACGGTTAGGACGATGGCGGCCAAGGCCAGCACCGACATCATCGAGGCGGGATTGAATTTGCGCATCAGTGCGGTGCAGACCATGCGGCCGATCATGAACACCACCATCGAGGCCATCAGGCTATACCAGGCGTCGGCCTCGGTCATGCCCGGGATCACCTTGCCATTGGCACCGACGGTGAAGAAGGCGGCCTCGCGGGTGTATTTGATGATGAAGGTCCAGACGGCGACCTGCAGCGCCACGTAAAAGAATTGGGTGACCACCCCGGAGGCGTAGCGGCCATTGGCGAGCAGGCGCTTGAGCGAGAGCAAAATGTGGGGCGCGTGTTCCGTGTCCTTGCCTTCGGGCATCTTGCGCATCAGCAGGGCGACGGTCATGGTCACGGTGACGGCCACCATCACCGCGTAGGGCAGCGCCAGCCAGAACAGCTCGTGGGTCATGACCTTGGCCGCGGCGTCCTTGGTCCAGCTCGCGCGCTCGGCGGCTTCGGCCGGGTTGAGGTTGCCGAGGATGAGGACTTTGGCCACGAACAAACCTAGCAGGCAGCCGACCGGATTGAACGTCTGCGCCAGGTTGAGGCGGCGCACGGCGGTGGCTTCCGGGCCCATCGCCAGCACGTACGGGTTGCAGCTCGTTTCCAGAATCGACAGGCCGCTGGCCATCACCGCGATGGTCATCAGCAGCGGGGTGAAAATCTGCGACGCCCCGGCCGGCACGAAGCCGATCGCCCCGACGCATAACAGCATCAGTCCCAGGATCACCCCGGTCTTGTAATTGTAACGCTTGACCAGCAGCGCGGCGGGAAACGCCAGCAGCGCATAGGACGCATAGTTGACCACCTGGATCAGCGACGAATGCGCGGTATCAATGCTGAAAATCTTCTGCACCGCCGGCACCAGCGTGTCGGTCATCATGTTGATCATGCCCCACAGGCCGAAGCAGGTGGCGATCAGGATGAACGCAAAACGGTTTTCCTTGGGGACAATCGGCGGCGGCGGTTGGACGGTGACTTGCGGGCGGTTTTCCATGGTTACAGTAGGTTAGAAGAGAGGGTGGGTTAGCTTAGGGGCGCGAGCGTATCGGCCCGCAGTGACCTGGCAAGTGATTACTTGGTGGCTGATGTGAACCGCGAGTGATGCTGTAGCAGCATGCTCACGGTGATCTATTTAGCGCCAGAGCCGCGCGCTGCGCTCTGGGGTGTGGAACGAGGAGGAACTTGGACCCGTCCGGCGGGCTCAAGGAGGGGCGATATCCGATCGCCCAGGCCCATGCGGGGGCTATGCCAAGCGATTCTCTCACTTCCTGGACTTCCCAGGGACATCGGCGGACGGATTCCGCCGCTCCGTGGAATACAACGAATGAAAAAACGCGGCGGCACCCCGTAAGATGCCGCCGCGTCGGGGGGGGGAGGAGGTCAGGCCTTGCCGTAGAGCGGGCCGTAGTTGGCGCAGGCCCGGAAGTCGGCACCTTCAAGATCGGCGGTGCCGAAGGAGCGCCAGGAGCTCGGACGGAACACGCGCTCCTCATCGACGTTGTGCATGTAAACCGGGATCCGCAGCATCGCCGCGAGCGTTAGATAGAGGTGGCCGACGTGGCCGCAGGTCATCACGCAGTGGTTGGCGCCCCAGTTGTTCATCACCTCGTAGGCGCTGCTGAACGCACCTTCGCCGGTGAGGATGGGCGAGAACCAGGTGGTGGGCCAGGTGGGGTTGGTCCGCTGGTCGAGGGCGTTGTGCACGTCCTCGGGCAGCTCGATGGTGTAGCCCTCGGCGACTTGCAGCGCCGGGCCGAGGCCGTCGACGAGGTTGAGTCGGATCATGGTGGCGGGCATGCCGCCGCGGGTGCTGTAGCGGGTGCTCCAGCCGCCGCCCGGGAAGTATTCGGTGATCGACGGGTGCCAGCTGGTGGCTTTGAGGCATTTATCCACTTCGGCGTCGCTGACCTCCCAGAATGGCTTCATGGTCGGCGTGCCGTCGGCGGCGGTTTGCTGGCCGGTGCCATCGAGGGCGGCCGGGCCCGAGTTGATCAGGTGCAGGATGCCGTCACCGATGAGCGGATGGCTGACTTTCTTGCCGCTGGCGGTTTCGATGGCCTCCAGGCTCCAGTAGGTGCGGAGGTCGGCGAAGATCTGCGCACTGTTGGTTAGAAGATAACCAAACAGCATGCCCGCGCCGTTGAGCGCGTCGTTCTCGGTGGCCACAATGTAGGGTGCGCGCTTGCCGTTCCAGTCGAAGGTGGAGTTGAGAATGGCTTCCATGAAGTCGCCGTTAGGGAAGTGGTCGGTCCATTGGCGCTGGCCCTGGAAGCCGGCGGCGATGGCGTTGTGACCCTGGGCTTGTTCTTCCAGGCCCATCTCGGCGAGCACCGGGTTGCCGACCATCAGGTCGCGGGCGATCAGCGCCATTTTCACGCTGTCCTCCCATTCGGTGTCGAGATCCTTGCGCGAGCGGGTGTAATCCGCCGAGTTGTAGTCCTTGCCTTCCGGGCAGTTCGCTTTGACCCAGGCGAGGGCCTTGGCGTATTCGGCGGGGTCATAGCTGCCGCGGCGCATCCGCCCGGCGATTTCGCTCATGTCGATGGCTTCGACGCGCATGCCGAACCATTTTTCCCAGAGTTTGGTGTCCACCACCGAGCCGGCGATGCCCATCGAGGTGCCGCCCATCGAGAGGTAGCTCTTGCCGCGCATCAGGGCCACGGCCAAGCCGCATTGGGCAAACGAGAGCAGCTTGTCGCGCACGTCGGCGGGGATTGCCGTGTCGGTGGCGGACTGGACGTCCTTGCCGTAGATGCCGAAGGCGGGCAGGCCCTTCTGGGTGTGGCCGGCGAGCACGGCTGCCAGATAGACCGCGCCCGGCCGCTCGGTGCCATTGAACCCCCACACCGCCTTGGGCGTGTGCGGGTCCATGTCCATGGTCTCGGAACCATAACACCAGCAGGGCGTCACGGTCAGCGAGATGCCCACGTTGGAAAGCTTGAATTTGTCGGCGCAATTGGCCGCTTCCATCACGCCGCCGATGCAGGTGTCGGCAATGACGCATTCGACGGGCGAGCCATCGGGGTAACGCAGTTCGGCGGCGAACAGTGCCGCCACCGCCTTGGCCTGCTGCATGGTGCGCTCCTCAAGGGACTCACGGACGCCGCGGCGGCGGCCATCGATGGTTGGACGAATGCCGATTTTTGGATAATTTGGTTTTTTCATGATCGTGTGGGAAATGAATCTGTGCAGGGGGCAACCTGACGCCCGGAATCGGTTTGTCACGTTTTTTTCTCAGTCCTGGAAATTATTCGGCCACGGCGCGGCCGGGGTGCGGAATGATGATTTCTCGTTGAGATGGATATTTTTGGATTGACGGCGCGGGCGGCGCGGGCGATTCCATGGTCCATGAGCGGTGTGATCGCAGCCACGTCGTTTGTTTCCTCGCAGGTCGAGTCCTCGCGCTTGTTTTTTCTGGAGGCGGATGAGGCGGAGGATTTCACGGTGGTGTTTGGTGGGTTTGAGCGCTGCCGGACCGACTATCGGATCGATCGCGCGGACTTTCCCTGGTTCTGTCTGGAGTTTGTCAATGGCGGCAGCGGCAGGCTGCAGTTGGGCGCGACCGGGCACGAGCTGCGGGCCGGGAGTTTCTTCCTGTATGGTCCGGGGCTGAGCCACCAGATCGAGAGTTCCACCGAGCACCCGCTGGGCAAGTATTTTGTCGGATTCACCGGGCGCGGGGTGGAGCCGTTTTTCCAGCGTTACGGGATCCAGCCGGGGATGGTGGCGCGCTGCCTCAAAGGCGAGGCGATCCGGCGCACCTTCGACACCCTGATCGAGCGCGGGGTGCGCCAATCGGCGCTGGCGCGGCCGCTGTGCGCGCTCATCACGCGCCAGCTGCTGCTGATGTGCCGCGACGACGCCGCCGAACTGGTCAACACCGAGTCCCCCGCCTTCGCCGCCTACACCCGCGTGCGCGAGCTCATCGAGGCGCACTTCCTCGAGCTGGCGACCTTGGCGTCGGTCGCGCGGCGCAGCGGGGTGGAGGCGCCGTATCTGTGCCGGCTGTTCGCGCGCTTTCACGACGAGAGTCCCTATCGGTTTCTAACACGCCTGCGGATGGAGCACGCGTCCCGGCTCCTGCTGGAGGGCGGGCATTCGATCCGGGCGGTGGCGGCGGGGCTCGGCTTCAAGGACGCGTTTCACTTCTCGCGCGTCTTCAAGTCGGTCCACCGCGTGCCGCCGTCGCGCTTCCGGCAGTCGATGCACCCGCAGTGGCCCCAGTAGGCGGGTGTCCGTAGGCGTGCGGGTGACAGCACGCTGGGGGTGCGTTGCCCGCGTTCTGACGAACGCGGCTACGGGGCGAGGCGGCCGATGATGAATCCGGCGGCGAGGCCGGCGCCGAAGCCGAAGACGTGGCCGAGCACGTCGGTATTGCCGCCGTGGCTGCCGCCGCCCAGCCAGCCGAGCAGGATGATGCCGGCCACCACCGGGGCGGTGATTTTGGCCCACGGCAGCTGCACGCGCAGCCGCAGCAGGCCGGCGAACCCCAGGCCGGATAGAATGCCGAGCGCGCCGAAGACCGCGGTGGAGGCACCGATCGAGATGAAGGGTTCCGGCCAGGTGAGCGCCGAGGTGAGGGCGTTGCCGACGGTGCCGCAGGCCAGGATCAGGACCCAGGCGCGCAGCGGGCCGATCGAGCGCGCCACCAAGGTTCCGAAGAATAAGCCGCTGAGCAGGTTGCCGACGAGGTGGCCGAGGTCGGCGTGCAGAAACAACGCGGTGAACGGCCGCCACCACTCGCCGCGGCCGATGAGGCCGGTGCTGGAAGAGGCGGCCCGCCCGACGAGCGAGGGGTCCTCGGCCTGCCACAGGAAGGTGAAAACGAGCGCGCCCATCCAGATGCCATACAGCCCCCAGCCCGGAGCAAAACGGAACGCGTCGTGGGTGGGCGGCGCGCCGGGCATGGGTGCGACCTGCTCGTTCTGATAGGCGAGGAGTTCGCGGGCGATGGCGGGCGCGGCGTCGGCTTCGGCGTGGAGGGTGAATTCGCCGGGAGTTGTGGCCTCGGCGACCCAGCACGCTTGGCGCATGGCCAGAATCACCAGGGCGTACTCATAGGCCTCCGCCAGGGTCGGGTATTGGCCGACTTCGACCAGCTCCTCCCAGGGCGTGGCAGCGTGTTCCTCGGGGTCACTCATGGGGGGAGCCCTCTATCACTTGATCTCCAAGCCGCTCTTGGGCCAGATCCAGCGCTGGACTTTGCCGTCCTTGATGAGGGCCTTGGCCTGGATGGTTTTGACGCCGAAGATGGTTTCCGCCTTGTAGGTGAGTGTGCCCGCTTGGAACACCTCGCCGTTGACGGTTTCATCAGCCTCGGCCTTCCACCCCAGCACCTGCGCGAGGGTGAATTCTTTGATCTGCTGTGAGCGGACGCTCTCTTGCATGATTTTGACCACGTCGGTTGGAACGCCAGCCGCGGCGGGTTGTGCGGCGCGGCCGCGAGTTGCTCCAGGAGGTCGGTCTTGGCAATCGGGAGCACTCCGCAATACGCACCGGTGCCCGGACTGATCACGGCGTTGGTGCCTTCAAGGCGCACGAGCTTCACCCGGTTGC
>Ga0194037_1000851_pt1 | contig 23559 bp, 13 predicted proteins | sample JunL306m_MetaG_FD_148653 | JGI IMG/M metagenome (GOLD analysis project Ga0194037, IMG submission 148653) | Anoxic zone freshwater microbial communities from boreal shield lake in IISD Experimental Lakes Area, Ontario, Canada - Jun2016-L304-6m | ecosystem: Environmental > Aquatic > Freshwater >...
CACTGGATGATGAGAAAGTATAAGCAATTGAGTGGTAAGAAAACCAGAGCAAGCAGAAAGCTGCGACTTCTGGCGGAAGAGAATCCAAACTCATTTGCGCATTGGAAAGCGGGGTATATCTCGATGGTTGGATGATGGGAGCTATATGAGCCGAGAGGCTCCCGTGTAGTTCTGCGAGGGGCTGGGGGTGAAACTCCTCCGGTCTACTCACCTATCATGTGTGGTGGCAGTTTGCCAAGGTGTTGTCCCAGATTCCCTGCGAGTTCATAACGCCAGAGAACCTTAATGCTGTCGATTATTGGCTTGATGATCAGTATGAGCGAGGACTCGTGACTGATGTTATTGGGGAGAAATGGCTGTCCCAACTTTTTGCGAAAGAGAACGAGCATTCGCTGAGTCTTGCTTATAGATTGTTAGATATCCTTTTTGATGTTCGTTTCTCTACAGAAAATATGTCGGGAAGAGATGCAAAAAGGGCCTCTATAAGATTTAATGATCCCAATGCGGGGAAGATCACGGGAAATATTGCAGATGTGGCGGGACGTCGACTTGGTAAAAGAGCTGTTTTGGCATTGCAATCGAAAATCACAAGGTTTCTGGATGAACTCGAAAACGATACTTGGTCTTCAATTTGGCAACCAGCTATAGAGGAGCACGAACAGAACAAGTACCATCATGATGCAGAGAATGTGCTTATTGAAGTATATCGAAATACACTCTGCGGTTATATGGCTGAAAATCCTACTGAGGCTTGTGAGTACATAAGCTCCCTTCTAAACTGCCCATATCAAACCATTAAGCGAGTGGCTATATACTGCATCGGGCAGTATTTTGAAAGTTGTAAATCATTTACTGATAACTTATTAAATGAAAATTATTTCCAATCCAACTATCGTCATGAAATCTGGCACTTCCTTAATAAACACTATGGGGATTTTAGTGAAGTACAAAAGCAAAAAGTTTTAGCGATTATCCAGCAGGAAGTTCAAATCGATAAGGATGGTTCGGTGATTGAGGACGCATCTGCATATAAAAAAAGCATTTGGCTTACAGCAATAAAAGATTTTGGTGACGAAGAGGTATTAAGATATCGGGAAGCAATCACTGTTTCTAAAACACTGCCCGAACACCCAGACTTCTCGAGCTATATGACGGTTGGAGATGTAGGGGATCAGTCACCATATTCGGTTGAAGAACTTGGTGCGTTATCCATATCTAAATTGGTTCAGACCCTGAATGAATATAAAGGTAGTGTTGACTGGAGAGAACAGGGGATAGAAGGTCTTACAATTGCGCTGAAACAGGTTTTTAAGACTACCCCCCTTAAATACGGTTATTGTCTCGATAACTTCTCAGACCTTGATTTCGTCTACATTTATTCAATCATTGAGGCTTATGCGGAGCTTTGGACAGAGAAAGTCAAACTTCCTTGGGATGATTTATTGCAATACCTTTTTGTATATATCACATCGATTCTTGATCAACCACGATTATGGGGTTCTGCGAATGCCAATCAACACGATGCCTGTGTAGGCAATTGTAACCGGATTGTGAGTGCCATCGCTCGCTTTTTCGAAACTGGTGTTAAGTCTGATGATCATGCATTTCCACCGAGGTACCATAATAATATTGAGGCTCTCTTAAAGATTATGCTGGAAAAAGTGGGCGGCGAGGAGTTCAAGCCTGATAGTGATGCTGTGTTCAAAGCTATCAACAGTCCTCGAGGAAAATGTATTGAAGCGTTAATTAATTTGACGCTTCGTGCCTGCCGTTTGGAGAATCGCTCAAACACAAGCGATAGCGATCATTTGAAAATATGGGAGCATTATCAGGGCTATTTCGATGTTGAGCTGGATCGTTCAAGCAAAGGAGAATACGAGTTTGCGACCCTTGTGACGAACTATTTACCAAATTTCCTTTTTATGTCTCGTAAATGGATACTCAGCAACCTGCCCCTAATTTTCGATCAATCAGACCGTCTGAAATGGTCTTGTGCAATGCAAGGCTATTCCTATGTCGGTTTGGTTGATAAGGAAATTTACGGGTTCATAAAAACCCAAGGTGATTTTTTGTTGGCTTTGGATGACCAGAACCTGAAAGTCCGTGTCAGGGAAAGGATTATAGAGCATATTGTCATTGCCTATTTCGCTAACTTTGAGGAACTTGATGAGAAAAATAGTCTAATCGGTGCTCTCCTTAATCGTCTTGTTTTCGATGAGTTATCTCATTTTATTTGGTTTGTTTGGATTAATCACAAAGAAGATGACGACTCATTGCGAAAAAAAGTCTATGATCTTTGGCCGTTATTGCTCGCTAATTTGGACATGTCGAGAAAAGAAGACAGGAAATTAGCCTCTAAGCTTTGTCATTGGGCGAGCTTTATAAATCGCATTGATGAGGAGAGAAGGGAGTTGCTGATTACTATCGCTCCCTATTCAGATGAGTCATATAATTCATATCTATTGCTAACAGAGTTAGCCAGGTTAAGTGAAGAGCAGCCTTTTGAGGTAAATCAGATATGGCAACACGTGTTGCAAGGATGTGTTCCTGAATATCCAGGGGAGGCGATAAGAACCATTCTTACCAATTTGGTTTCACGTGGTGTTGAAGGTATTAGAGAATCGCGTAATATTGTCAGCTTGTATCTCAAAAAGGGATCAACATTACCATCAATGTGGCTCCAAGAGATATTAAAATTTACCCCTGCCAGAGAATATTGAAACTTTTCAGGTTCGGGAAGAAATATCAAAGGAAAGCGTATATTTGCGATATCATATTCCTTCCCAGCAGAAAACACACAAGCCCAACGACATCGCATCATGAACAACGCCAACGAGGTACCTGCATAGTGAAGCAATTCAGCGACCAGTTGGGTTTCGGGTTTGACTTTACCCCGACAGCAGTAACCGTTGATAACGTTATGGCGCCAACGGGATACACTGGACTCTCCGCGTTCCATAAATATTGGGGAAAAAAGCCCATCGAATGTTTGGGATACCTGATTGAGAAGTTAACAACCGATGACGACGTGGTGCTTGATCCATTCGTGGGGTCGGGTCTTATTGCTCGGGAGTGTGGAATACGAAACCGGCGATTCATCGGGATAGACATCAATCCGGTTTCCATTGAACTCGCCCGAATGGTCACCGATCTCCCAAGCGCGAACCAGTACGCTGATGCCTTGCAGAGAATGGAACAGGCCGTCCGCAGTGCCATAGATGAATCATACCAGCTTCATGACGGAGTCACAGCATCACACTACCTGTGGGACAATGATACACTGAAAGAGATTTGGATAGCGCGTAAAGGAAAAGGGGGGCGTGAAGTCAGAACGCCACTCGCTCATGATTACGACCTGTCGGCAACCTACAAGGATTACAACAGTATTCTTGTTCGGCCTATCCAGCTTTTTCAGAACTCCCGCATCAACACCTCTCCGGCACTGACACTCTCCGATATTTTTACAGGGCGGGCGCTCCGTAATATTGACCTGCTTCTCGAAAGCATCCCTGTTGCTTCGGAGAATCTCCGTCGGGCGCTTCTTCTTACCCTGACCGCCTCGATTGGTCAAATGTCGAGTATGGTTTTTGCCATTACAGGCAGAGGGAAAAACAAGGGAGAAGAGAGTGCCAAAATAGAGGTTGGAAGCTGGGTAATTGGCTACTGGCGACCACCGCTGCATTTCGAAATCAATGTCTGGAACTGTTTTCAGCGACGGGCAACCAAACTGCTTAAAGCGTTGTCCGAAATAGAAGAACCACGATCCTTCTCTGTTTCCGATACGGTTGATGATGTTGTTTCCGGGGTGGCCACAGTTGCCTTGCTCAACCAAAGCTCTCTTTCGGCATTGCAGGATATTCCCGACGACTCAGTCGCACTCGTCCTCACCGATCCTCCGCATAGCGACCGGATTCCATACCTCGAACTCAGTGAATTATGGAATGCGATTCTTGGCAAAGAGGTCTCCTTTGCCGATGAAATTGTAGTGTCAAATGCCCGAGAGAGAGGCAAGACCAAACTACAATACAATGAACAGATAACGCTCATTCTGGACGAGATAAATCGAGTGCTTGTTCCGGGCGGTACGTTGGCCCTGCTCTTCAATGCAAAAGATGCCGAAAGCTGGAACAGTCTGGTGCAGAGTAAAGCCAGAGCCTCACTCCAATACTATGGCTGTTTTCCCATGTCATACTCGGCCAACTCTATTGTTCAGGATAGCAGGGAGGGGGCTATGAAATCCGACTATGTGCTGATCTACCGAAAAACAGGTAACAGACTCAATGGCCGGGGGTTGGAAAAATTTGTACATACCATTCCGGGATGGTCTGCAGAGTTCCCAAAATTGAAAGAAAAGAGAGATGTCATACTCGTTTGAATCAGCGGAGAGAGCATTCAAGGAGGGCCAGATTCGTGATCTGAGCCACCACGCCCAGGGAATGCGATTTCTCAAGCTCCGCTCATTGTCTCGAAAAGAGCACTTGAACCGGATAATTGCAGACCATGACCTTCAAATTCCAGAAGGAGGGCCCGCCGCCAGACTCAAAGATCTCTTTGAATCAGATGTTACTGATGCACAAATTGATGCCACTATTCGGGCAATATTTTCAGAGGAGAGAACGCGGCGAGCGGTGAGCGAAGGCCCCCTCATTACAGAACTTTACAGAATGCAGATCTTTGATTGGGGAGGGCTGCACCAAAACAGTCTTGAAAAGACAATCGTTGACAATTACGTGAAAAAGATTCGCGGATTTGATGAACTTCAGGCGCGAGTGGATGATGAACTTTTTCATAGCATGAAGTCCTACGTGCTATGTTCCTGGTATAACCACTGGACATCTATAATCATAGAAGATGTTTTTCGCGATCACCCGGCAGTGTTACCCGCAGTCGGCTTGATCAAGCAGGTTGATTTCTTTGTTCGAGGTGTGCCGTACGATCTGAAAGTCACCTATTTGCCTGAAGGGTTCATCAAGGAGTGCCGTAAAAGGGATGGCCAGAGAGAAGAGGCTCTCCTGCTGAAGAGGTTTTGTCGTCAACACAACATCCATTTTGACAAGACACTGCCAGCCGCCAGACTGCTTGAAGACCTTTGGAACAAAGTTACAGATTATCCCGGTGACGAAGCGAGGGCATTGATTAACGATCTTAAATCTCAGCGGATGAGTATTTTGGATCGTGCCAAAAACAATCCGGTGGAGCTGATTACATGGCTGTATGAAAATCAGGGCGTTCGTCGTTTCGATGCCTCAAATCGCCTCTTTCTTGTGCTTGTTGATTGCGATAACTTTTTTGAATCATGGAAGCTGAAGCGTGCAAAACCACTTCTCGTTGATAACATATATCGCCATCTTGATAATGCGACCAATGCAGGATATAATCTCTCTTTTGCGTGGGAAGGCGCGACCTATAACACGACATCAGATGTTGTGTTTGTCACCCATCAAAGGCAATAAAGAGGAGTAACTGATAACGGAACTTGACCCAAAACCCATACACCCAAGCGCACCTTGAAGAGCCATCACACCATAATCCACGGCGACAGCCGAGAGATGAACCTCCTCGCTGACAGGTCGGTGCATCTTGTTGTCACCTCGCCACCCTACTGGCAGCTAAAGGACTATGGAACGGAGAACCAGATCGGCTTTCACGAGAGTTACGAAAGCTACATCAACAACCTGAACCTTGTCTGGAACGAATGCGAGAGGGTGCTGCATCCCGGCTGCCGTCTCTGCATCAACATCGGCGACCAGTTTGCCCGCTCGGTCTACTATGGCAGGTACAAGGTCATTCCCATCCGGACGGAGATCATCAAGTTCTGCGAGACCATCGGGTTCGACTATATGGGCGCGGTGATCTGGCAGAAGGTCACCACAACGAACACCACCGGCGGTGCCTCGATTATGGAGAGCTTTCCCTATCCCCGAAACGGTATTCTCAAGCTTGACTACGAGTTCATTCTCATCTTCAAAAAACAGGGTGACGCTCCAAAGCCCACCAAAGAGCAGAAAGAGCGCTCAGCCATGACCACCGAGGAGTGGAACACCTACTTCTCGGGTCACTGGAACTTTGCCGGAGCAAAACAGGAGGGGCACCTTGCCATGTTCCCCGAAGAGCTTCCGCACCGGCTCATTAAAATGTTCGCCTTCCGTGGCGATACGGTGCTCGACCCCTTCATGGGGAGCGGGACAACCTCACTTGCCGCAAAGAATCTCGAACGAAACTCGGTCGGGTACGAAATCAATCCGGAGTTTATCGAGATTGCCAAACAGAAGCTGAACACCCGGCAGCCCGATTTTATGGGCACGGAGTACGAGTTTTTGCACGACACGGTCAAAGGTGATGTTGCTGCGGCCATTGAGCAGTTGCCCTACCAGTTCAAAGATCCCCACAAGCTCGACAAAAAAACAGATCCCCGGAAACTCACCTTTGGCTCCAGGATTGAGAAGGAGAGCGAGGCCGAGCGCGAAGAGTTCTTCACGGTCAAGGAGATACTCAGCCCCGAAAAAGTGAGGCTATCCAACGGGTTGACAGTAAAACTGATCGGTATCAAGAGCGAACCCTTCACGCACGACAAAGCGGTCGGGTATCTGACCGAAAAAATCAAGGGAAAGCGTATCTTCATGAAGTATGACAAGCTGAAACATGACGAAGAAAACCTCCTGCTCTGTTACCTCTATCTGGAGAACAAGACCTTTGTCAATGCGCATCTGTATCAAAAGCGGGCTGGTTGGGGTTGACAGTAGCTATGAATACAGGTACAGGGGGAAGTTTGTGGATATGGGTGTGCTTGTTCAGGGATGAAAAGGGGAACGTGAGGAACTCAGTAACGGTCTTGCCATCCATATTATTACAATAGAAATCACGTATATTGCGCACTACACAGTTCTGCACGACACGTAATGTCCTGATAAATGTTTTATAAATCTGATAAAAAGAGAGACGATGGGACACGAAGCAATCAAACTTGAATTGATTCAATGGTTAGCTAACCTTGAAGACGACGAAACCCTGGATAATCTGAAAGTGGTAAAAGATTCAAATGAAACGCAAAAAGATTGGTGGCACGACTTGACTGATGAGCAAAAGTCTGGAATAGCTCGTGGTCTGAAAGATGTTGATGAGGGTAGAGTGCGCTCGCATAATGATATAAAGATTCAGTATGGGCTCTGATTTCAAGGTTTTTTGGACAGACGAGGCCATTAAAAATCTTCAATCCATCATGGATTATCTTGATTGTCAATGGACACAGCGCGAGATAGACAATTTCAAAAAAAAGTTGGCGAAGCAAATTGAGTTGATAGAGACAAATCCGAGGCTTTTTCCGGTGTCTGAATATAATCCACGCTTACGAAAAGCGGTATTGAGCAAACAGACGACCATTTTTTATGAGATAGCAGATCGTATGATCTCTTTGGTTTATCTCTTTAATAACAGGCAAGATATCGAAAAAATAGTATAGCGCGATTACAAGCAATGAATGAGACCGCACCTTGAAGAGCCACCACACCATAATCCACGGCGACAGCCGAGAGATGAACCTCCTTGCTGACAGGTCGGTGCACCTTGTTGTCACCTCACCACCCTACTGGCAGCTCAAGGACTACGGGACGGAGAACCAGATTGGCTTTCACGAGAGTTACGAGAGCTACATCAACAACCTGAACCTTGTCTGGAACGAATGCGAGAGGATGCTGCATCCCGGCTGCCGTCTCTGCATCAACATCGGCGACCAGTTTGCCCGCTCGGTCTACTATGGCCGCTACAAGGTCATTCCCATCCGGACAGAGATCATCAAATTCTGCGAGACCATCGGGTTCGACTACATGGGCGCAGTGATCTGGCAGAAGGTCACCACAACCAACACCACCGGCGGAGCCTCCATAATGGGGAGCTTTCCCTATCCCCGGAACGGCATTCTCAAGATTGATTACGAGTTCATTCTCATCTTCAAAAAGCAGGGCGACGCTCCAAAGCCCACCAAAGAGCAGAAAGAAAGCTCAGCCATGACCACCGAAGAGTGGAACACCTACTTTTCAGGCCACTGGAACTTTGCCGGGGCAAAACAGGAGGGGCACCTTGCCATGTTCCCCGAAGAGCTTCCGCACCGGCTCATCAAAATGTTCGCCTTCCGTGGCGATACCGTGCTCGATCCTTTCATGGGGAGCGGGACCACCTCACTTGCCGCAAAGAATCTCGAACGAAACTCGGTCGGGTACGAAATCAATCCTGAGTTTATCGAGATTGCCAAACAGAAGCTGAACACCCGGCAGCCCGATTTTATGGGCACGGAATACGAGTTTCTGCACGACACGGTCAAGGGCGATGTTGCCGCAGCCATTGAGCAGTTGCCCTACCAGTTCAAAGATCCCCACAAGCTCGACAAAAAAACAGATCCCCGAAAACTCACCTTTGGCTCCAGGATTGAGAAGGAGGGCGAGGCAGAGCGCGAAGAGTTCTTCACGGTCAAGGAGATACTCAGCCCCGAAAAAGTGAGGCTATCCAACGGGTTGACGGTAAAACTGATCGGCATCAAGGGCGAACCTTTCACGCACGACAAAGCGGTTAGCTATCTGACCGAAAAAATCAAGGGAAAGCGTATCTTCCTGAAGTATGACAAGCTCAAACATGACGAAGAAAACCTCCTGCTCTGCTACCTCTATCTGGAGAACAAGACCTTTGTCAATGCGCATCTGATCAAAAGCGGGCTGGTTGCGATTGATGGGAGCTATGAGTACAGGTACAGGGGGAAGTTTTTGGATATAGGTGAGCTTGTCAGTTGATTGAAACTATTTTTTCGCGAAGCACAGTATAGGGAAATATATCGCATCGTGTTTCAACCAAGAAAACCCGTTTGCCCTACTTGTACTTCATTGTAAAATCGGTTGCTTTAGGCAATTTCGATTGGGATATGATTTATTTATCATCACCGGTGATAGCTATTCGACTATATATTTTTACACCATAGTTTGTTATGCAAAAATTCAGCTTCCAGCACATCCCTTGTGGTCCTTTGGCTAATGAAAGCGAGAAAATCGCATTCGATAGGTTAACATCAAAACTAAAAGGGTCTGCTCCAGATGGCCGCTGGATTTTTCTTACCAATATTCCATTATCCTTTCAAGCTCAGGGGTATTCAGATGAAATTGATCTATTGCTTATTTCTCCTGTAGGTGTTACTGTTATTGAAGTGAAGCATTGGGATACCACATTTTTGAAGGAGAGATCCCATATCGTTGAGGCTGAAGCTGAAAAGTTGAATTCAAAGGTAAAGCGGGTTGCTGGAAAATTAAAAAAATCTTTCGATGTAGGGTTTATTCAAGGTCGGTTTCTTCTAACAAAGACTGTAACCAAGTTACTCGAAACATGTTTAGAGGAATATCTTGTTATTCCCTTGCCGATTGGAAGGAAATACTTGATCTTGATAAAGCGTATAAGTTTGATGAACAGATAGCCAACTCAATATGCAGGGAATTAGAACCAAAGACAAAAATTGCATTATCTGGTGATATACGCACTTTTGCCGGTTTAACAAATCTGGAATTGCTTTCTCGTAAAGATGATCATTTCCATCGCGTTTACAAAGGAATTCATATTACCCGTCGAGACCGAGTGATTTTGCATTTATATGATCTATCGGCAGAGAAAAATTCGGAAGATCGTGCGAGAAGAGAGTATGATACAATTCAGCGGTTACAAAAATCAAAATATTTGCCAAGAATACTTGATTCTTTTCAATTTGCATCTGAATATCCTGGAGAGCTTTGCTTTTATTCATTGGTAGATCCAATGACACCATCACTTTTTGAGAAAGCGAGAGATAATAACTGGTCAAAAGAGCAGCGATTTATTGCGGCAGCAAATTGTTCTCTTGCCCTTGATACACTGCATAAACCGGAAGATAGTGCAGATGCTGCAATTATTCATCGCAATTTAACGGCTCAAAACATTAGAATTAGGCAAGATGGTTTTCCGGTTTTTACAGAGTTGCATGTTGCCAAATTACCAGATGCTGCTACAATTTCACCAACTGCGATAGAATCGATAGTCGATATAAATTCGGTTGCACCAGAAATACGGACTGGAGGAATAAGTATTGCAGATAGCAGATCTGATATATATTCGTTGTGTTTCTCACTTACTGATATTTTTCAAGGAAACACTAAAGCAGATACTGATGCATTAAATATTTTACAAAAAGGGTTGGTTGATAATCCTGAAGAGAGAATAAGTTTACCAGAACTTGCGTCTTGTTTTCAAGATCTTGAATCTTCATATACATATTTAAATATTGAGGATTCTCATTCCGAAGCAGGCAATAAGACTGCTTCATGTTTGGAAGAAGATTCGATTATTATATTCAAAGACTCTTCATATAAAATTGTAAATAGACTTGGTTACGGAGGTATAGGAAAAACATTTAAAGTTGTACATATCAACAAAGACGGTACTCAAGAATATGAATATGGTCTGTTTGTAGCTAAAGTTATTGAAGATAAGAAAGAAGCAGTTCATGCACTGGATGCGTATCGAAAGGCGCGTCCACATATATCGAATCAACCTCATCTTGCGGCTATTCATGAAATTGCTCGTGATGATGACTGGAGTCCGCTGAACTTTTCGGCATTGATGCGATGGGTGCCAGGAATACCGTTATCGGATCTTATAGGAGTTGTGGCGCTTCATGCTGAAGAGTTGGGCGAAGCCCCTTATGAAAAATTAGTGTTAGGCTGGCTTGAATATATTACTGACGCACTTTCATCTCTTCATCGCGCTAATCTTGTCCATGGTGATGTTACACCGAAAAACATCATAATATCTGGAGGTGATGTTACGCTGATTGATTATGATGCAGTTATTGAGGCTGGTTCAAAACCTCGAGTTGATACTGCCTCTTATAGCTCGCCAAGTGTTCAAAAAAATAAAATTATTGAGCCATCGGATGATATCTATGCTTTAGCAGCAACTTTCTTTCATGTTCTCTACGATAAAGAACCATATCGTTTTGGAGCTGATTTTGATAAATCGCGGGGACTAAATTGGGATGGTATAGAAAGTGAAGAGTTGCCATTAGTGAAACGTTTTTTGCAGCAAGCGACTCATGATGATCCTGAGCAGCGATTGCACAACGGTATGGAAGCTTATCATTATTTGCAAAACTTAATTTGTCCAGAAACCAACAGAGGAGATCAGCCATTCTTATTTTCTAAAGAGACAAATGATGGCCATAGAAAACCTTATCTTGTACCTCGATTACTGGATATATTGCTTTCTTATCCTGGCTCACTCAAAGGGAATCGTGAAACTCGAGGACTTGATACAGAGTTTGCAATGGCAACTTATGTTGAAACTGCTTTTGATCAGATTCTGTACGATGAAATCATGGAACGCAAAGTCAGCTTGGTTATATTATTTGGCAATGCTGGCGATGGGAAGACAGCGTTTCTTCAGCATCTGGCCATGAAGCTTGGATTGCCCCTGCAAAAGTCTTCCGAACGCCTCTGGGATCACACTTTGCCAAACGGTATCAGGATTAAAGCGAACCTTGATGGATCTGCTGCATACCAGGGGCGATCTGCTACTGAACTTCTGAATGAGTTCTTTGAACCTTTTCATCAATGCAATCCACCAGAAAACATAGTTCATCTTATTGCCATCAATAGTGGCCCTCTTTTAAAATGGATAGAAGATTATGATGGTGAGACCTCATTGACAGAACAACTTAAAGCTGTGCTTGATGGTGATCATTCTCAATTTGAGCAACGTTTCAGGTTATTAGACCTTAATAATCGTTCACTTGTTGGTGGTATCAATTTGAATACTAAAAAGATATCTACTGATTTTGTTGACAGGCTTCTTGCTAAATTTCTTGGTGATGAATCTGAGCAATTGTGGGCAAAATGTATGTCATGCACCTCCGCTGGCAGATGCTCAGCTTTTGAATCAGTGACTCTTCTCCGCGATTCTGAAAAAGGAGCTATTATTAGAGAGCGTTTTTATGAAGCATTGCAGGCCGTTCATCAAAGGGGGGAAATTCATATTACAGCTCGAGAATTGCGGGCAGCAGCCAGTTACATATTTTTTGGTCAGTATTATTGCGAGGATCTTCATGAAAACCCTGACTTTACAGGTGGTCACTATTATGATAGAGCATTTGATCCTCTCTCTTCAGGGAGACAGGGGGACCTTCTCCATGAATTGGTTTATCTCGACCCCGCTCTTGACGCCCATCCTAAAATTGATCGTTATTTGCTTGGTCATGGAGAGTCAATCGGCAAAAGAGCAGAACAATACCCTACTCTTGAACTTGCAAATTCAAGACGGAGGGCCTATTTCGAATGGGAAAAAGAGGCCATGCCAGGTATTTCTGGAGATTCCTCTCTTGTCAGACTTTTTCATGGCCGGCATTTGGAGAGTTTTCGGTTCTTACCACTTATGGATGAGTGTGAGAAAAATATATTAATGCGCGATTTGTGTAAAGGGATAGCAAGCCTTGAACAACTTCCAGGACTTGCTTTCGAGAGTGATGGGGTACCTTTAAAAATAATACCAAGAACACCAACAGAAAGTGCCTTATGGGTTAATAAGCCTTTTTTCAATTTTTCTCTACAGGCTCTATTGCCAATCCAACAGAAAGGATTTGAGACATTGCATACCCACCTGGAGTTAACATACAAGTATAAAGATAGAAGGGAAGAGCACTTGCGAATGGGGGCGGAACTCTTTTATATTCTTTTAGAGCTTAAAGATGGAATGCAGTTATCTGATGCGGCTTCAGAAGATATTTTTGCTAATCTTGCAATATTTACTCAGCGTTTGGCACAAGAGGACAGTAGAGAGCTTTATGCCTGGAATCCAATCGAAGATGACAAGATATTTAGTATTGCAATAAAGATTGTTGATGATAGACAACAAATATTTTGTGTGCCGCAGACGAAAAAGGGAGAGGACTTATGAATGCCAAAGAAGTATTTGAATCTGTTCTGACGGTACCTGTAGTAAAAAAGCTATGGACAGTGAGTTATAATCCTGCAATCCCATTTTCAATTCAGGCTTTTGATATTGGCAGTCTTTTACCGGCTATTCTTTATATGTTTCGCTGGGGTCATCGAAGAGGCAAAGGAAAATTTATAGAGGCATATGGTAATAAAAATGATAAGAAATCCATAGCAACAATAAATGGTATTTCAGATATTCTTTGTCGAAAAGAAAAAGAATTTAACGGTTTTAATAGTGATGCAAAACAAGCTATTCTGGGTGATATGCTGCTCGCCTCCTGCTTGGAAAACAAAAATCATCAGACAGGGAGAGATCAAAAAGTTCAAAGGGCTTTTCCTACCCATTATTTAGCCAGTTGGATTGATTTGCCAGATGATGTAGCTAATTTGCGTTTGGTGCCGGAAATGTTAGTCGCAATTTTATTGCATCAAGAACAAGATGAATGCATTCAGCGAAGTTTGAGAAAAAATTATTTTGGAGTTGGATGTGGCTTTGATGGTCACAATATTCTTCTTTCATTATTTGGCAATGGTATGACTATTTCTGGTGATAAAATAAGTGATATAACATCAGATCATTTTGAGGAAAATAATCATACTCTTGGTATTGATCAGTTGCTTACCATACGGCTTGCACAGGGTTGTCGCGAAGCTCCTTATAAAAACAGAACAGAAAGTGATGGGCTAATAAAAAATCGATGGCCTATAGCAATACTGGCAATGAATTCTCTTAGGGACGACTTTAATATTTTTGTTCAAATATATGGTAAAATTATTTCGCGCCAGACTTTTTTACAGATGTTGGAATCATGCTTATCTCTTGGTTTGACGAATATATATTTTTCCACCATAAGCATGCTCCGCGTTTGGAAAAAAACTGGAATATTGCCCACTAATGATGATCAACGTTCTTGGCCACTTTTTGTTGATTGCTCTACTGGTAATGACAGAGATTTGCGAAATCTTGCAGAAGAGTCGATGTCGCATTTGGTAAGGCAGCTCGTAAGCTTGCCCACCATATTAATGAGTATGGGAATCATTGAAACAAAGATACGCAATGACAGTCAATTGCGCGATTCAATTCCAAGCTTGAGTCCTGATTCTACAGAATTTATAAATTTATTAGGTTCAATTTATAAAAATATCCATCCTCGTTCAGAAAAGCTGTTTGATGATTTTGATGAAAAGTGTTTTCAGATAGCAGACGCACTTGCTGTAAATGATGGAATTGAGCCGGAATTACAAGAATTATTGCGCGGTAGTGATAACCCAATAGATCGGCTTGCAGAATCGTTGTGTAAGCTTATGGGGGAAAAAAATCTTTTTTCTAAGCATATATCGGTATTAAATTCTTTGCTCCTTATAGACATGCCAAATGGTATGTCGCAAAAAAGAAAAGTGCGAAAAACTGTATCTGGAAAAACCTTAAGTTTTGATGCACGTTCTATAGTTTTTACGAATACAATGCTTGATTTTATTGTACATCGCCATCTTCGGAAGGCAGCAAGACGAAAGCGTCCAAATACACTCACCTTTATTGATCTTCTTCATATTCTTAAAGATCAGTACGGCCTTTATGTTGATGAATCTCCGCCTGGTATGCAAATATCTGCTGAGCAATTGCTTCGAAACAAGCGTATTCTTGAGCGCCGACTTCGTGATCTTGGAGTATTGGTTGGGGTAAATGATGCGGAATCAATGAAAAGGCTTTGCCCTCGTTTTCAGGTTGCAGACGGTGAATAACCATCTTTAATAATAACTCTTATTATGCTGAATGATACACAAACCAAGCTTCTTGCTTTGGCATTTGATACCCTTTTAGGTCAGCCTCAAGATGGTAGTATTGCTTTTGTGCGCTGCTTTGATCTGGAAATTATTCGAGGTTTGTGTTTATCATCAGCATTTAAACTCAAACAATGGCAGTTTTTTGGTGTTGTGGATGAGGCGGATAGCCAGAATTGCCTCATTACTGCCGATATGGCTGTAGAGATACGAGAAGACAAAAGAGCTGCCGCATTACTTCTGGTGGATGTGAATACCGCTGGAGCAGGTATGGATGGTATTTACAATGCAGGGCGTGAAATTTCTGAAAAAATTCTTTTTAGCGAAGCAAACAAGGCAGCACAAAAAAATATTCCTCATAGATGGAGAGAGATAGCCAAAGCAGCCGTTAAAAAGGCTCGTCGCTTGGGTGGCCACTCAATGATATCTCCTTTTCGGGAATTTGATTATTACTCATCCTGTACTTCTGAAGATGCAATTTCTACCTCTCTTATAAAATTAGGGTTATGGCCTATTGCCTTCAAGAGCAAGCCAGATATAAAAGACCTTGATACCTCTGTTTTACTGGTTGAAAGGCTTTTTTTACAGCCTCGTTCCTCAATGACCGCAGAGTCAAAGGTTGACGCACTGATGCTTCAAGAGCCGACTATAGAACAGCCCCAAGATCTTGCAAAGATTGCCAGAAAAAGTTCTGAGCTTACCGTTAAGGAATCTGTGGATGAATTGGTGAAATATCCTCATCTATGGGTTAACTCCATTCATCCGTTTCCCTCCGATACCTTGCTGAGAATTGAAGTTATCCGTTGGCAGGGAAAAACAGGTAAACCACCGTCTTGGTCGGGGCTAATTTTTGATGAGCGGGAAGATCGATTACAATTTATTCTTGATCCAGAAGCGACTGGTAAAAATCAGTCAAAACTTGAAGTTCGCTGGAATGGACTCCCTGATACTTTGGCAAAAGGGGCTGTTGAGTATTCGGTTGCAGTTGTTTCTGGGGATGAAGAGCTTGCCGTGAAAAATGTTACTCATACAGGTAAAAGTCCACAAAAATGTCTTTTTACTTGTGATGATTTCGAGCTTGATGAAGGGGCTAAATTTGAAGCATTGGTAAGAATTCGAGCCATTGGAAATGATCACATAGAGGCGGCCGTTACTGAGGATTTTTTGCTGCTGTTTGGCGAGAAACCAGACACTATCAAATCAAGCACAGGCAAAGCCTATCGTTCAATAGTTGAAGGGGCGATGTTGATTGAGCAGAAAGAGGATTTTGAGGCTGCCTGTAAAAATGATAAACATTATGGGCGTGATGCCAAAGGGTATGTAACCTTCCGTTATCAGGCTGAAGGCTCAAAAAAAATCTTTAGTGCAAAAATGTATTGCCCCTCGCTTTTGAGAATTATCGAAGAGGATTGGGGAGGTAAAAACGGCGCAGTAGGTCGCTGGAGTGTCTCTGTTCGAGCCGATGGAACTCCGGTTGGAACCCCCGAATTTATTCCGTTAGTATTATCTGTTGCAGAGAGTGTGACTATTGCTTCAAGAAAGCTTGCTGTTTTGGCCATGAAGCCACAAGGCATTGTGGGAATGGTTCATGGAGTTTATGAGGTTGAAACGGAATATGTTAATGCTTGGCAAAATGAGCTTAAAACTGGAGAACCAGAACTTGCACATCAAAATACGCTTGAGGTAAAAACGCTTTCTGGTGAAACGATTGGCCTTATCGTACTTCCTTTTCATCCCTTGCGTCTTGCATGGCACTATGGTTACGATCAGTTGGTGGTTTGGTGCCGCTTTGAAAAAATAATGAAACCAACAAAGATACTTGATATCCTCAAAACTCTTGATGGCGCTCATTTTCCTGCATTTATGCCGGGACTGAACAATGGAGAGTCATTCATATTTGGGGATACCCTTGGCTTTCATGCTGTCGCTATGGTATCAGATGCTGATAAGGAGCCAAAAGCCAGTGTGGCATTATTGGCAAAGGTTCTTGCAGGTGGTACTGACGAAATAGCTCCGTCCATCGGTAAAACGACTTCAGATATACTTGCAACAGAAATAAGTCGTTACCTTCTTTTGCATCCCGAGTACAGCCGCATTTCACTTCACGCACTCAGGGCTGGTGATGGTATGACCATTGGTAGAGCGTTGGGTGGATCTCTGAAAAAGTATCAGCAGCAAATTTCAATCGAAGAAGCTGATCGTGAATTAGACGAAGATTTTTCACAAAATACAAGCTTTTCTTTAGAGCTTTTTCCTTCCAAAAAGAATCAGCAATCTTGTGGACGTTTTTTTCTTTCGATAGCTGAGAAGAAGCGTTCTGGTGCTGGGAGTGTATCTGAAGAAGATCGGTGGATGCTTGAACCATCTCTTCGTGCAGGTGATGTCACTATACCGAAATTGTACTGGTCGAAACGAGAAAGCGAACAGCCAGAGTCAGCCGCTCATCTATCTGTCGCATTTGATACATTTGATTCGCGAGTGATAGCTTTATCTATAGATACTCTTGAGCCTACACCAACAGAGGTTTTTGGACTTTCCGTCAATCTTGTAAGATCATTTAGCTGTGACACACAACCTGTCTGGAAAACCTATCTCTCTCCTGAAACAGAAGGAAAGAAACATCCTGTTTTTAAAGCAATAACCGACAGAATTGTAAAGCTACATTTATCACTGATGTCTCTTACCGCAGATAATTTAGGGACTAACGGGTGCTGGCCGATACTTCAAACAACAATTGATGCTGACAGGGAAGACGATATAGCAACATTGCATCGGTTAAGCGATTGGGTAATAACAATAGATCGGAATGCTGGTGTTGAATATTTTGATTCACCTCACGAAAAAACATCAGTTTATGATTCCTATATCATTGATTGTGTGCCTGATCGAGAGGATTTAGGTTTTCTTCAAATGGTTACTTCAACCAGTAATTTTGATGAAGTACGGAAACTCCTTGATCTGACTCTCACTGAAATGGGCTTAAGCGCCAGTCCTCGTAACTGCCTATTTCTTTTGAATGAATTGAAAGCATTAAGTGGTCGGTTTGTCATGCGCTTGTCTGGTTCAGGTCACCGACCACAAGAGATGGTTGCTCTCGCCATGACGCATTCGGTGAGCCGTAAAAATGACGGTAATGATCAACAATGGTTGTCATTACAGGAAGGCTTCTTTGTTCCAATTGATGATGTTCCTGATCTGCTGGGGATAGAAAGTGAGACATCAGATGACGATAAACGCCGTGCAGATCTCTTATACGTTACCGTTCCCAAAAAAGGGGCTGGTTTTCAGTTTACCTTTGTCGAGGTCAAATTCAGAAGATATTTGAAGACTGCTCGTTCAAATGACGTATTGGATGCGATATCAAGTCAGCTCAGGAGTTCTCGTGATAAATGGGAGCGTTTATATGGAGGGGAAACTTCTGCGATTGAAAAAGTTGTGCGTCGAAGCTGGCTTGCGCGTATCCTGAAATTTTATGCAGCGAAAGGTCGTCGCCACAATTTAACTTCTGATTCCTGGCAGAGAATTACTCGAGAGCTCGACAAGATGGTTAGAGAGGGAGAGAATTATCCTTTTCCAGAATCCAATGATCAAGAGTCTGCTGATAGAGGATATATTTTCTGTCCAGAATATTCTGCTGATGTTACCTCCAAGGTTTCATATTCAGGACAATCTGATATTTACCTTTTTGGTGGTAATGAAATGCCCGATCAACCAAGCCGTACGGAGAGTATAGTTGGGAGCAGTCACACCTCAAATGAAATTGGACAACTGCCTCAATATGAAAAGCCGGTTTCAAAATCTACTCAACCACCTGATAAAAAAGAAGATAACAGTACTTCGCCAAGTTCAGAAAGTATTTTGCCTGAAGATGCCACATCAGCAAAAAGTCCAATTGAGATTGGTGCCGGATGTGAGAGTAGCGTTAAGACAGAGACTCCAGTGCTATTGGGTTATGAACCAACAAATCAGGAAAATGTTGATTGGATAATTTCGATCAAGACAAATCCACATTTGATGATTGTCGGACTTCCCGGTATGGGTAAAACCACCTCACTGATAACCATCTGCCGTCAGATGCTTGAACATCGCATTGCACCGATAATCTTCTCTTATCACGATGATATTGATGAAAAACTTGAGGCTATTTGGGGTAATGAAATTCAGTTTGTTGACTATGATGGGCTTGGCTTCAATCCGTTACAAGTGGTGAGCGATAGCTCAATGGCCTATATTGATAACGTCAGTATGCTGCGTGATATTTTTGCATCAATTTTTTCTGATTTAGGTGATATCCAGCTTGGGAGGGTACGGGAGGCTCTCAAGCAAAGCTATTTCGACAAGGGTTGGGGTGACGATGGAAAGGGGCGATCAACTCTTGATCTTCCTGAGTTTAAAGCGTTCTATGAATATTTGCAGTCAACAACAAAAAATGATAAAGCAGATAAGGGGCTGTTAACACGGCTGGATGAGCTTAATGATTACGGCTTTTTCAAGACATCTGTTGGTTTACGGAGTATACTTGATTCGAATAAGCCGACAATTATTCGAATTCATAAAACCCAAAACGAAGTGCTGCAAAAAGCCTTTGCAACGTTTGTACTCCATAATCTGTATCAGCAAATGTTTATTCGAGGTGTACAGAGCAGGATTTCACATGCCATTATCTTTGATGAGGCTCATCGTGCAGCAAAATTAAAGCTTATCCCAACAATGGCAAAGGAGTGCCGTAAATATGGCATTGCTTTTGTGTTAGCGTCACAGGAAGCGAAAGATTTTGATGCCTCTCTTTTTAATGCCGTTGCTAACTATCTGGCATTGAGACTAAACGAAACAGATGCTAAGGTTATGGCAAAGATTATGGCAAATACTGATCATGTCAACCGATTTACTGACAGAATCAAGCAAATGCCGAAATACCATGCTTTTTTCTTTGGGGAAGGGAGGAATAAAGCGGTGTTGACTCAGTTGAAAAGTGAATGAAATCATGTCATGAGAGCCCCTGCAAATCCAAAGATATACCACATCGTTCATGTCGATCGACTTCCCTCGATTGTTGCGGAAGGACGTTTATGGTCTGATGCAGAAATCGGTAATCGCTCACTTGGCGGTACAACTATAGGTATGACTACGATTAAGCAGAGACGCCTCAATGAGTTATATCTTGACAAATATCCTGACTTGCATATCGGGGAATGCGTTCCGTTCTATTTTTGTCCACGCTCTATCATGCTTTACCGGATTCACATGGGAAATCGTGAAGGGTTGAGTTATTGGGGTGGTCAAGGAGATATTGTTCATCTGGAGGCCGATCTGAGAGAGACTGTTGTCTGGGCTGAAGCTCAAGGTAAACGTTGGGCATTTACCTTGTCAAATGCTGGTGCCTTCTATTGTGAAAGCAGGTATGACCTTGCTCACTTGAGTGACATTGATTGGGCAGCGGTAAATGCTGTGGAGTGGAAGTTATGTCGAGAGGGCAAGCAGGCAGAATTTCTTGTCGAGCAGCAGTTTCCGTGGGAGCTTGTGTCGCGTATTGGTGTGCATTCTCAAACGGTTCACCGCCAAGTTCTTGAGATCTTGTCAGCGACACGACATAATCTTATTGTTGAATTAATGCCTGAATGGTATTATTGATAAAAGTTGGGAGCATATATGATCGAATTCAGGAAAGGAAACATACTGGCAGCCGATGCCGAGGCCTTGGTCAATACGGTCAACTGTGTTGGTATTATGGGGCGTGGTATTGCTCTTCAGTTCAAGAACGTTTTCCCTGAGAATTTCAAATCCTATCTTGCTGCCTGCAAACGCAATGAGGTCATGCCCGGAAAAATGTTTGCTTTTGAGACAGGTGCATTGACCAATCCTCACTACATCATCAATTTTCCAACTAAACGCCACTGGAAAGGCAAAAGCCGTATTGAGGATATTGAGGACGGCCTTGTTGCATTGGCTTATGAGATCAAGGCAAGGAATATCCGATCAATTGCCGTTCCAGCGCTTGGGAGTGGATTGGGAGGATTGAGATGGAATGATGTACGCCCACGAATTGAAGCTGCCCTGCGGGAATTGAGTGATGTCAAGGTTATCATATTTGAGCCTGATGAGGCATTCGCTGATAAAAAACAGAATCGTTCAAGCGATGTTCCAAGGATGACGTCAGGTCGGGCAGCCTTGGTTGGGCTGATGCATCGTTATCTTGCCGGGTTATTGGATCCTTTTATCTCGTTGTTGGAGGTACATAAGCTCATGTATTTCATGCAGTGTGCAGGTCAGGAGTTACGGCTCAACTTTACAAAGGGCCCTTATGGACCTTATGCTGAAAACCTTCGGCACGTTTTACATGCTATCGAAGGGCACTTGGTTTCTGGTTACGACGATGGTGGGGATAAGCCCGACAAGCAATTGACGTTGGTGCCTGGCGCCCTTGATGATGCTCTCTTGTTTCTTAAAGAGAAGGATACCTCCAACACTCAAGAACATTTTGACAGGGTTTGCAATCTTGTTGAAGGTTTCGAGTCACCGTTCGGTCTTGAGCTGTTGTCTACAGTGCATTGGGTGGTAAAGAATGAACAAGTTCAGACGGTAGATGATGTTATCGCCAGTGTCTATGCCTGGAATGAGAAAAAGAGACAGTTCTCCAAACGTCAGATTATTCTTGCCGTTGATGTGCTGACAAAAAAAAGTTGGCTTGAGCATTTCAGTCCGATTTGTGCAGTGTGAATATTGAGACCAACATCATCATAAGCATCGTGCCCGGTTACCGGCTGACGTTCATGCTGAATGGCGGGCGTAGTTGAGTTAGTGCCTTGATCTCTTCCGGGCTAAATGGGTGAATCGGTGTCAAGCAAGATTCGTCGAAGTGAGATTGAGAAGGAGAGCGAGGCAGAGCGCGAAGAGTTCTTCACGGTCAAGGAGATACTCTGCCCAGAAAAAGTGAGGTTATCAAACGGGTTCACGGTAAAACTGATCGGCATTAAGAGCGAACCCTTCAAGCACGATAAAGCGGTTGGCTATCTGACCGAAAAAAATAAAGGGAAAACGTATCTTTCTGAAGTATGATAAGCTGAAACATGACGAGAAAACGTCCTGCTCTGCGACCTCTATCTGGAGTACAAGACTTTTGTCAATGCGCAACTGATTAAAAGCGGGCTGGTCGAGATTGACAGTAGTTATGAGTACAGGTGAGTATTCCGGGGAAGTTTAAATTTGAACAATTGAAAATCCCAATGCTTGTAACAAGTAGTTCCCTTAAACAAAGCGGTTGCACTAAAATGTGTAAAGAACCTATAAGAGGAGTGAAGATTGATGGTTGATGTTGGAGAACTTTTGAAAAATTTAATAAATGCGGCATCAATTGTTGCAATATTAGTCTATTTGGGGAAAAAGGCTATTGAGTTATATTTAGGGAAAAATATAGAGAAATATAAATATGGTTTGAATCTGCAGGTTGAGGAGGTTAAGTCTAAAATGAATGCAGAAATTGAGGCGCACAAAAACAAGCTTAATATATTGGCTAAGGAGCAAGAAATAAAATTTGGTAATTTGCATCAGGAACGCGCCGAACTTATAAAAAAAATATATTTAAAGATTGTGGCATATGAAAAGAAACTAGGGCAGTATGTTGAAGAGATGAATGGTAGTGAGCTTCTTAAGCATCAAAACGTAGCTCGTAATGAACTGCTTTCTGAGTTTGATGATTTCGTAAATGTATATAACCTTAATAGAATATATTTTTCTACTGAAACATGTGAGTTATTAGATTCTTTTGTGGTTAAGTCCGAGGGTATTTCTGATAAATTAAGGTTGATAGGTAGTCAAAATGCGGATAAATATCATGATATAATTAAGGAAGTTGATTTTTTGAAAAATTTTATTATAAAGCCTATAGAGCGTGAGTTAGCAGAAGAGTTTAGATATCTTTTGGGTGTTAAAAATAAAGTTTAATTTTTATTGGTGTATTGGTTGGTTTTTTTTGAAAAGGATAAATGCAATCTGAGGAGGCTGGTATGAATAAAGTATTAAATAAGATGCAGAAGCGTATTATGCTCTCGATGGTAGCTGAGGTGAATACTAACGGTGGAGGGTATTTTAAAGAATACGGGAAGCATATTGCATTTAATCTTATATCGGAAATTCAGGATTATAATATTCACGCGACAAGGGATCTTGATGTTCATCCGGTAATTGGTGGATGGATAAAAGATTTAAATAATCAACTATCCTTTAAAACGGCAACACCGAAAAACTATTCTTGGTATAAAAAGTGTTATGTTGTTCCATGGGATTCAGATAAATCATTGCTCTATCACGAATCTATTTATAATGATGGTTGCTGGAGAGCAAGATTTGAAAAAAAAGGTTATTGTTCCCTTTGTGAGAACGGATATCAATTTGAAAAGATATATTTGCCAAATGGTTCTCATAATTGTATTGATTATTTTATATCAAATATATATGAAAAGTCAAATTCTGCATGGCTATCAAAAACTATCTTGCATTCAAGATATCTTATGAGCGGAAAGGTTGGTGAGGGGAAGTCAGCATTTATAAATTTTATGCTTTCGACTTATCAAGAAAAAATGTGGTTAAAGCGTTTTATTCCAATAAGGCTGGCAATGTCAAGAGCTGATTTTTGGGATCCATATCAAAAAATATTAGAACCTGAATTGAGCGATTTGCAATAAAAAAAGCTCTCATCTGAGAAGATAAAGTGTTATATTACAATGAGTAAAGTTGCAATTACCATTTCAATATCACACAACCCATCAGGTGGAGAGCTTTATGG
>Ga0194037_1000852_pt1 | contig 23546 bp, 22 predicted proteins | sample JunL306m_MetaG_FD_148653 | JGI IMG/M metagenome (GOLD analysis project Ga0194037, IMG submission 148653) | Anoxic zone freshwater microbial communities from boreal shield lake in IISD Experimental Lakes Area, Ontario, Canada - Jun2016-L304-6m | ecosystem: Environmental > Aquatic > Freshwater >...
CCACTCGCCGTGCAGCGCTACAACACTATGATTGCCGAAAAACGGCATAGCGAAATGGCCTACATGGAACAGCGAATGGACGAACGAGCCACACCCGCCATACTGCTTCCCGGCCTCAAAACCATCATATCAGCAGCCATCAGCTACAATAACGCTCTCCCCCCCTCACCAGCACAACCAACTATCTCAAAATATGCCATCATTGACGACTACCATACCGTGGTCCGGCAAAAACTCGAACACCTCCTCGAATCACTCAAAACCATCATCAAAAAAGACCTCAACGCCATAATAACCGTCGACAGCTCCCCAGTTCTTGAAAAAACATGGGCAGAACATTCAGGCATCGGAAAAACAGGAAAAAGCACACTCCTGATCATACCCTCCGCCGGTACCTATGTTTTTCTCGGAGAAATCCTTATCGACCATCAAATAATCGACACCAAGCCACAACTTCCAAACCTCTGCGGAAGTTGCACCAACTGCCTCGAAAACTGCCCCACCGGCGCCCTCATCGAACCAGGCAAACTCGACGCATCCAAATGCATCTCCTACCTCACCGTAGAACTGAAACGAGAATTTACCCCCGAAGAATCAGCAATGATCGGCAACAACCTCTTCGGCTGCGACCTCTGCCAAAACGTCTGCCCCCATAACAAACAGACAAGCATCACAGCAGATACATCATTTACCTTGCGAAACAACCTCCTGAACATCACAACAGAAACAATACTGAACCTCACCAAATCCACCTTCCGAACCCTTTTTTACGGCACCCCAATATTCCGCATCGGCCTGAAACGCATAAAACGCAACGCCCGCGCCGTAGAAGCAAACCTGAAACGCATAAAAACCTTTTGACCTCTCCCACCCTGTCCTACTGAACCAAGGAATAACACCACGCGGCGATAAGTACACATCTAATAAGCCAACAGCCTGAAAGCGCTATACATGTCCAGCAAGAGGCATCTGCAAGAGCAGAAAAGCAAAGATGGCGAAGAGCTGCTTTTTCATGGAGGCAAAATAATGATCAACCGAGGAAAGCGGTGTCGGCGTAATATATTGAAAATAAATCACTTAGCTTTTCAGAAATTTTACAAAGAGGGGCAGAATTGATTCTAAATTCTGTAGTCGTGGTGAGTAGCCAACAGCGCACTGCTTGCTCCAAGTTGATGCTTTCTGCAAGCACGGCACTCTATGCCAAAAAGCTATTGGTGCATGTTTTTGTATGTGCCCCTGAAATGACAAAAAGGTTCCTGTTGCATGGAACGGGTTGTTGTTGATTATTTGGTTTATTTGCAATAGGATTGTTAGTTAATGTTTTTTTGTTAGAGTTTAAAGCAACATACAAGCAGGTTCTTACTGAAGGTTTGAAGTGAAAGATCGGTAAATAAAATCCCAATGTACACAAGAAGTAACTTCGAGAATATTCTCATGGTGAATAAGGCGATTCACTATATCTATCGTTCTTTAGGGGCTAGGTATGTCAAAGAATTTGCTGAAACATTTAATTTTGATTCAAACTATTTATATCAAGACAGCATAATTGGGGCGCAATATCTGGCAAAAAAAATTGCAAATCATTATCACCTACCTGTAAAAGCAGTGGTTGTTACATTTTCCAGTTCATTAAAACAGCCTGGCATCGTAGAGTTATCAAGTTCTGATGATTTCTTTGTAGAGTTGCAGATTCAATACCAGTCTGATCCAAAATCTATTGCTGCTATCCTTGCGCATGAGGTTGCACATATCTTTTTACATAAAAGAAATATGAGGTTTCCTGAGGAACATGATAATGAGGTCCTTACGGATACTGTAGCGGCATATTTCGGGTTCGGTCCGACGATCTTGAATGCGGTTACTCAAAACAAACGTCGTGTATTTGCGAACACTGTAGAAACGAAGGTTCATCATTTCGGGTATCTATCACTACAAGAGTTTGGTTACATCTTGGCCAAACGTGATGCAGTTTACGGTAGAAAATCATCAAGGTGGGCTAGTATACCAGAAAATTTTCCTTCAGCAGTCAGGTCTGGGGCATCCCTATATTATAATGAGCTAGGGTCACGTCCGCTTATACCCCGTCCTTGGTCTCAGTCTTTTCTTCATTCATTATCACAGCTTAAAAATATCGGCCCCCCTATGGACACGAAATCCATCGAATTTAGCTGCCCGTGTTGTTCGCAACGTCTTAGAATTCCTGAACTTTTCAAGAAACTGTCTGTGCATTGTCAGAACTGTGAATCACGGTTCCCCTGTTTTTCATAATAGGCACATTCTTTTTCGCGGTACAACTAACAAATCCCTCCCCCCATCGCTCCCCGTCGCTGCCGTAATAGTAATAATGACCCGCAAGGAGAGTCCTTAATGCTGGCGGCTGCAGCAGCCTTTAGCTTTTCTGCAAGCTGCTCAGAGCGGCCGGTTCCGGACTGCTTCGCAGGATTAAACAGGTGTTAAGTCAACTTAGCACTTCATTTCTTGGGTTTTCTCTTCTCAACGAACGGTGTAATGTTTTTGTCTGTTTGATTACCAAGTAAGATATTTCAAGTTGTTTGGTTACGGTTAAAATAACGGGTGTTCATGTTTAACAAACTTTTTATGAGCAAGGTGTGGACGGTGTCCGCCCTCTTTTCCATTTCGCTAGCACTTTATGGTATTGACTTCAGCATTTTTGGCAACTTCAGGGAAATATCAGCCAGCTTTCTCGGCAATTTCGCCTTCCTGCCCATTTACATCATCGTTGTTACGCTCCTCTTTGAAAGGGTGCTCAGAGAAAGGGAGCGCCAATCGGTAATGAGAAAACTGAACATGGTCATCGGCGTCTTTTTCAGTGAATTCGGGAACCGTCTGCTGAAAGAGTTGTCAGTACACGTGGTCGGAAACGAGGAACTAAAAAAACGCCTTCGTATGACCGGATCATGGAAGAAACAAGATTTTGACGCTGCGCTCGAGTATCTGCGCCAAAGCAACCAGAGGATCAACATCGATAGTGATGCTCTCCCCGGCCTTAAGCAGTTCATGGCCGGAAAACGGAGCTTCCTCCTGAGCCTGCTGGAAAACCAGAATCTACTTGAGCATGAAAATTTTACTGACCTGCTCTGGGCAGCGTTTCATATCGTTGAAGAGCTCGATGCCCGGGAGTCCTTCGATCGTATTCCTCCTAGCGACAAAGAACACATCAATGGCGACATAATGCGGGTTTTCGGTCATTTAATCCGGGAATGGATCCTTTATATGCAGCATCTTAAGGTGGATTATCCCTACCTTTTCTCTTTGGCGGTTCGTCTCAATCCCATGATTGACTTGCCGGATCCGGTGGTATATCAGGACTGAGTGCCTCCTTGGTTGAGTTTAAAAATCAACAATCCTAATTCCAAGTGATACGGCATAACGGGGCAAAGGCCCCTTTGCTGGCCGGGGCCACTGCCGGCAGCCTGCATCCGCATCTAGCTTAATACCGTTCAGCTCCCAGCGGCGTGCTTCGCACGCTGGGAGAGGGAAGAGAAAATCAGCGATATACCTGCCCTGTCATGCTGCTTGCCTGAGGAGAAGAGCAAGCACCCCGCCAGTGCAAAAGCATGAGCATGGCACTCGATAACACAAGCTCGCAGGCACTTGCTGGTGTATATAGTGGTAAAGGTTTTCAGTGGGGTATTTGACAGGAGGCGGCTGGCATTAGGCGAACTGACTACTGCAAGAACTTGGGGACGTTGTTTTTATCGTGCAGTTACTGGATTTAAGGAATGAGTTGGCAGTGGGTGGTTTGCAGTTAGCAGCAAGTCCAAACTTCATGAAATACTTGATGTTAAAAATAAAGAACCTGTTACCTGCTCAGTGAGGCATCATTTTCCGGCTCCCCCTTTATGCATTATAGCTTCAATCATTCGACTTTTGTCAGGGAGGAAATGTTAACCTGCTGTTTTTCTTTTATTTACCGCATTTCGACATAACAGTGCTGAGGTTACAAATTCCGGTACAGCGCTAACGGTGTTTTCAGTAAACCTTTGTAAGGTCTTAAATGGTCAGGTATTAACAACCTTATTTGTATTTGATTCTACTATTTGAATCACCAGTTTCATCCCGCAAGCATGGGCATACCTCCGCAAAGTGTTCAGCGAAGGAGAGTGATCCTTCTTGCCGAGGCTCGATTCTATACGGGCCAGAACCGGTTGCGATACACCCATACGTGATGCGACTTCTGCTTGTGTGAGCCCCGCATGAGCTCTTGCGTCGAGCAGGGCGGCTAAGGCTGCGAACTCATCTTCCAGTGCATCATAGGCAACTTTGAACTCGGGATCGGTAGCACACTTTTTTGCGGCGACTTCGCTTGGATCAAAAAAGATTGGGTTATATGCGTTATTGTCACTCATGATTTTATCTCTTTAAGTCTTTTTCTTGCAAGTCGTAAATCTTTTATCGGAATTTTAGGGGTCTTCTTGATAAACCCGTGAAGAATTGATCACCTGCCGGTTAATCAGGCAACAGAAGAGAGCTCTTCCTATTCCTTCTGGACCTTTGGCTCTGATTTCAAATAGCCCATCGCCTAATGCGCGAGTGTATGGCAAGCCAAGGTTTGGCCCCGAACGCTCTATCTGTTCGGTAATCTTGATAAAACTCGCATACACCCCCGATGGCCAGTCATCTATGCAGGTTTGAACAGAACTGTTATAATAGCCTATTTGATAGCTCATGCGTAAATATAGCATATACGCTATATTTATCAAGGAGTATTACTACCAGTTGACAGCAAGTCAAAACTTCATGTCAGGGACGACATGAAAGCGCCGATTAAAAACGATAGAAAGTAGAGAATGCGAGAGTCTTATATGCAAAGTTTAGCCAACCATCATACCCACATACCTCGAAGTCCAGCAATGGCATGGGGAAGCGTTGACAGGTTGGAAAAACAACCTTGGCGTCTCTGCCAACGATAATGATTACTGCTCTATGAGTCTTTAGAGAGGCCCGATATTCGTAATTTTGGACAGCATGATCCGGCAGAATTTTTGGCTCAGTTTACAAAGGGTGTCGTTCTTGATGAAGTGCAGCGTGTTCCTGAGTTGCTTTCATGGATTCAGGTTCGTGATGATGAACACAAAACTGCCGGTGAATTTATTCTTACCGGAAGAACTACGCTTTTGAAGCTGTTGCCGTTATCTGTTGCTGAACTGTCTGATGCAGGGCAACCCACTGGCGTTGATCATCTCTTGCTCGCCGGTGGCTATCCGCGTATTCTTTCACGTAGCAAAGCTTCGAGAATATCTCCCATAGAGATTAATAAACGATATTCATGCCTCATAATTCGAACCTAAATATCACCGCCAAAGGCAGACCGCCACAAAGCGGCAGCCATAAGCTACAGGATAGAGACTTGAATTTTCTTCCCCAGTGCTTCTGCATAGTGATGCAGCGTAGAAAGCCTAATATCCTCAGAATGGTTTTCAATTCTTGAGATTGCCGATTTCTTAGTATGCAGCTTCTTGGCCAGAGCTTCCTGTGTAAGCCCTGCGTTTTTTCTCGCTTCTTTCAACACCACTCCGATTTTGAATTCTTCGTATCCTTTATCGAAGGTCTTAGCAAATTCAGGGTCACGGCTTTTCCGCTTTGCGATAGCGCGTTGTAAGTCATCCATATTATTTCCTCCTGAGATAGTCTTTCTTTCTTTTTTCAGCCAGTTCGATTTCTTCTGAAGGGGTTTTCTGAGTTTTCTTTGCAAACCCATTTGTAAGAATCACCAAATTTCCATTGTCAAAGAAGCCGAGCAACCGGAACGCATTGTTTCCATGTGCCACCCGAACTTCCCATATCCCATCTGTGTTTTGCAATTTCTTTAAATACTCTGATGGTACAGATGATAATTCCGCAACCAACTTAAGAACCCAAAAAACCTTTTTTGCCTCTTTTGTTGGTAGAGATTCTAAAAATTCCTCGACTGGCTTTTTGCCATTTGCGGTAATGAAAAATTCGATGGTTCGCATTCCCCATGTTAACAATACCGTGAACATTATACAAGCTTAAAAAGTACAAATAAAGAATCCTCGAAGCAGAGCTTCGAGGTATTAGAAGAAAGACAACTGCTGTGAATGCAGCTTTTTATACTCTGATGAACGACCTTGACGCTGAACATATTCTCTGATCGTGCTTTCATTCCCGTGCTTTCCGACTGTATTCACATAAAAACCTTTTGTCCAGAACTCTCCACCCCAAAGTTGCTTTTTGACTTCAGGATGTTTTTTAAAGATTTCTTTCGCTGTTATACTTTTTACAACCTGTATGATTTTTGTCGGACTATACATCGGAACACTTTGAATCAGAAAATGAACATGATCTTTGTCCGTACCTATTTCTATAAAGTCTATTTCATATCTATATGAATCCTTCATTGTTCAGGGTCTCCTTATATGCCTGTTTCGCCGGTACGTACGGTATACGTGGCGTCAACTGGCGTTACAAAAATTTTTCCGTCGCCAAAATTACCCGTGTAGGCATTTGTTTTAATGAGATCGACCACTTCATCCACAGCATCTTCCCTTACCACCAGCATGATCATGACTTTAGGCAGCTCATCGTAGTGCACGTCCCCGATTTTTATTCCTTTCTGCTTCCCTCTTCCAAAAACATGCATTTTCGTCAGTGAAAAAAATCCACCTTCAGCAAGTCCTTCTGTTATTATGTCGGCAGCCTCAGGGCGTACCATTGCTCTTATCATTTTCATCAGTAGTGTTCCTTTGTTTTTGTATTAATCAACAAGACCGTATTTAAGTACCATCTCTTCCAGCTCAGGCATAGTAAGAGGCTTGGGAATCACAAACATTTCATTCCCAATAATCTTCCGCGCCAACTCACCATACTCTTGTGCCTGATCAGAATCTGGGGCAAATTCAATCACGGTTTTTCTGTTGAATTCAGCTTTCTGAACAACGTTGTCTCGAGGAACAAAGTGAATCATCTGTGTGCCGATTGCTGCCGCAAATTCTTCGATAAACTCCCTCTCCTTATCAACCTTGCGGCTGTTGCAGATGATGCCACCCAAACGAACTCCGCTCTGCTTGGCATATTTCACAAGTCCTTTACAAATGTTGTTGGCTGCATAGACCGCCATCATTTCACCGGAAGCCACGATATAAACCTCCTGAGCCTTTCCATCCCGGATCGGCATGGCAAAGCCACCGCATACCACGTCACCAAGAACATCATAAAACACATAGTCCAGATCTTCAGTGTATGACCCATTTTCTTCCATCAAGTCAATAGCGGTAATGACACCACGACCGGCACAACCGACACCAGGCTCAGGGCCACCCGACTCAACACAACGGATTCCTTTAAAGCCAGCCTTCACCATTGACGATGTTATTTTTTCTGCACCTTCATCACGAAGTACATCCATTATGGTCGCCTGGTTCATACCGCCAAGAATCATCCTGGTTGAATCAGCTTTCGGGTCGCAACCGTGAATGAAAACCTTCTGGTCGTAAAAGTGAGCCATGGCTGCAGCAGTGTTTTGCTGTGTGGTGGATTTACCGATTCCACCTTTTCCGTAAAAAGCAATTTTTTTCATAGCGATAGTTTTAATGAGAGTGAATGCGCCGGTTAAGACCTTGTCGTTAATTGTCCATTGTTCTAATCTTCACCCCTCATCAACTGCAAACCGCGTGCCAAGCTTTGGAAAAGCTCTTCAACTCATGAAAACGTTACACGCTAAACAGCATGTGAAAAGCTTTCTTAAATCAATTAAATGTTTATTTATTAGTAGTTTATGCGGCAAGTAATTTGCCTTTGATGGAATCGTCTCAGCCTCATCAAATTTGAGATGCAACCAACATTGAGCTGAATTAACCGGGCAAACATTGAACGGCTAAGCACAAAACCTTATTTTTATGTTCATAAACGAACAAATATCATTATATTTTTAGGTAAAAATCAAAATAGACCTGAATCATCAAGGCGAATCGACATTAAAACGGAGAAGTTGTTGATATTTTTTGCAGTGCGTTATAATATTATGTATATAACGACCCTTGCGCAAAGAACTTTACAATCTGACTGCAAGCTTTCTTGAATGTTTTTCTTGGAATGTTCCAAACAGTAATTTTTTTACATAACGCTATATAAACAAGACTATAACGAGCCATAGACGTCACATGAAAATATTAGCTATTCCCGTTCCTGATATAGTTGTGATGACTTTAGTCCGGCAGGATTACATAGCGGTAGTTTAAAAAGTGTAATAATGAAAGGTCTTTCACTGATTCTGATTTGTCTGCTGATTCTCTCGCTGGTAAGTCTCTTTTCCATCGGCATTGGGAGATATCCGGTTTCGCCAGGAGACTTGTTTTCATGGCTGAGCACAGGCCATTGCAGTGATGACAATCTTCAGATTATTCTGTTCAACATTCGTTTACCCCGGCTCATAGGCGCTATAGCAGCCGGCGGGGCACTCGCGATGTCAGGAGCAGCCTATCAGGGGATGTTCCGCAATCCCATGGTGAGTCCCGATATTCTTGGTGTCAGTTCAGGTGCCGGATTTGGAGCGGCACTGGCCATTCTGCTTTCATTACCAGTGGCAGGCATACAGCTCTTCTCTTTTGCCGGTGGCATCACCGCCGTATTGATTGCCGTGAGCATCAGTAAATCAATAGGTCGCAGTCACGATTCAGTTCTCGTTCTGGTGCTTTCAGGAATTATCATATCCTCACTTTTCGGCGCTCTCCTGTCGATGCTTAAGTATATCGCGGATCCCGACGACAAGCTGCCAGCAATCACCTACTGGCTTATGGGAAGTCTTGCCAATATTCGCATGAACGATCTCTGGGTTATTCTTCCTGTCCTGATTGCCGGGAGTATTCCCCTGATGCTTGTCAGCTGGCGCTTGAATGTTCTCTCCTTCGGTGAGGATGAGGCCCGTTCGCTTGGTGTCCATACCGGATGGATGCGTGTCCTGGTTATTCTGTCGGCGACACTTGTTACGGCATGCATTATATCCGTCAGCGGCATTATTGGATGGGTGGGCCTTATTGTTCCCCATCTTGCCAGATTTATTGCAGGGCCTAATCATCGCCTGCTTTTGCCGACATCCTTCCTGTTTGGCGGCATTTTCATGCTTGTCGTAGATGACATCGCCCGTTCACTTGTTGCCGTTGAAATCCCCATTGGCATCATAACGGCCATCCTCGGTGCACCATTTTTCATCTATTTCCTGAAACGTTCAGCTAAAAAGTCATGGTAATGGAGAGAACAATATCACTTGACCTCCGTCGTGCGGATTTGGGGTATGAAGGCAGAGTGGTTTTACACGATGTAAACCTCTCCATTCAGTCTGGTGAAATTGTCTGTCTCCTTGGCCCGAACGGGGTGGGTAAGACTACACTCTTTAAAACCATCCTGGGCTTCATTAAGCCCTTAGCAGGCTCTATCGTCATTGATGGGCGGAATATTGCCCAGTTCGCACTCAAGGATTTTGCTCGGCTTGTTGCTTACGTACCGCAGGTTCACCACTCACCATTCCCTTACAAAGTACGTGATGTCGTTTTGTTCGGACGAACAGTGCATCTCGGTTTATTTGCTTCACCGGGCCCAAAAGACCAGGATATTGCAAACAGCTTTCTTGACCTGCTGGAGATACAGCATCTTGCTGACCGATCATTTACAGAACTGAGCGGCGGTGAACGGCAGATGGTCATTATCGCTCGTGCACTCACCCAGGAAGCCAAATTTATCATCTTCGATGAACCTACCTCAAATCTTGATTATGGAAACCAGGTCAGGGTTATCCGGAAAATCAAAGAGCTGCGAAAACAATCGGTAGGTATTCTCATGGCCACGCACTCACCAGACCATGCATTTATGATTGGATCAAAGGTCGTTGTGTTGGACAAAGGATCGCTCTACCGATATGGCGCTCCCGAAACAACGCTTACCGAAGAGACGCTTAAAAAAATATATGGCGTGGATGTCCATGTTTTTGATACCCCGTCGAATGGAACCTGTGGGCGAAAGATATGCGCCCCGGTTATTGATTTATAACACAACATCTCTCTTAACACAACAATATTTATTATGTCCCGATCAGCAGCCAAACAGTCATCTGCAGCCCTTATAGCGCTCTTATTGGCTCAGAGTCCCTCCGTTGTTCATGCAGAACCCTTTGTTCTTGATGCAATCAATGTTACAGCAACAAGCTCAAAACGGGAAGACTTAAAACCTGACAGTATCACCAATCCCTATCGTGTCGAATCAACAGCCCGTTTTGGAACTGAGGTCTTCACCCAAAAAGATATTGAAGCATATGCTCCAAAAGATATTTTTGACCTTTTGAGTAAAGCCACAGGCCTGAATCTTACCTATCAGGGAAGAAAAAGCCCCTTTAGCTTAGATAACCGAGGTGGTGGTCAGCTTACCTATATCCTTGATGGTGCAGTGTTGCCTCCTTCCTCCAACCGTATCCTGCAAAAACTTCCGTTGGCTGATATCGAAGAGATCCAGATCGTCCGAGGATCAACCTCGTTGTCTTTAGGTCCAACGATTGCTATCGGAGCCGGAAACAGTGGCTCAGGACTGAATACCGGATTTGTCGTTATCCGTACCAAACATCCGAATCAACCCGAGGGAGTAGTCACTGCTTATGGTGAAAAGTCGGGGTCACTACCGATTGCCAGTGGAGAAAGCCTCTATACAGGAACTCATTTCGGCTCTTCGACTTCCGCTACCAGCGGCTATATCGCTGGAGGCGTATCAAACTATAACAGACCGAGTAATGATAATGTTTTTGACGGTCAAGACGGACATTCGGGGATGGTCAACGGAGGGTTTCATGTCGGAAAATTCAATCTCAATTTTACAGGCTATGCTGATCGTGGAACTTTTGACATGCAGCGTGGTATCACATTGACTGGTGCTCTGGATAACTCGAAATGGTATTATGATCCACTTAAAACAACCATTCTCTCATCCGATATGAGCATGGCATGGAGCAAAGAGCAGGTGACCATTTTCTCACTCTTCAAAACCAGATATGAACAAACTGAATATGACCAAAGTTTTGCAAGCAGCAATGCGGTCAATGCTTTGGTATTAGGGAAATACTACCATGAAGAGTCTGATGGATTCAGTCTTCGTCACAATGCGCAATTCGGTAATACATTAGTTCAACTCGGAGGACAACTCACCGGCAGCAATGGTTTTGGCCCTAACCTCAGCAACGCTTATAACAACTTTGATACTACCGTCAAGGGGTGGTCGAGCTCTGTTGAACAGAAACTTTTTAATGGAGATGTTTCCCTGGATGCAGGATATCGTCAGGATGTAAAACACATTAATGTTTCAAGCACGAGCGCCTCAAATAATTTGGCCGAGAACAATGTCGATATGGCACCGGCTAAGATATTTGCTCTTGGTGCACGCTGGCAGATTAACGATTTGTATGCTCTTAATGGTCGATATTTTCAGGGTGACGAAGGCACCTTCAGTGATTTTACTTTAAAAACCCAAAATGGAGCTGCACTGCATCCGGAGCGGCAAAAACGGCTTGAGTTTGCTCTTGAGGCTACACCTGCAAAGTATTTCAAGCCAATGTTGACCTGGTTTAACTACAACATCAACAACCAGAAAACAGCAACAACTGCTACTTACCTTTCAGCAGGTAATACCTACTACTATTACACTGAATCAGATGCCCATCGGCAAGGAATTGAACTTGCTCTGAAAGGTAATGTAGATGCAGGTTCCTCGTATAGCTTGTCGTGGACTCATATGGTGGTTAATAATTCAGCTACCAACGGAGTAACCGCCGAGGGTAACGGAGTCTCATACCCAAAGGATCTCTTCACCGCAATGCTCAGTCATTCATGGGATAAGTACCGTGCAAACCTTTCGGTTAAAGAAGTTGGGTCATGGAGGACAACAACAAGCCCCCTTGGAACCCTCTATGCTGATTTGGGCGGCTATACCACGATTGATGCCAATATCATGAGAGATTTTCTCTTCAGTGGTTACAAACTCACCACAACGGTATACGGTCGTAATCTCGGCAATGATCAATATTCAACCCGCTATGTCACCGGTTACTATCCTGACCGTGGTCGCACAGTCGGTCTTGAAGTAAGTCTTGCATTTTAAACGTAATATTTCAACAGAAGGAGTCAGCGATGTACACCATGAATGCGGTGGAATACAATGAAAAGGTGATGAAAGGCCACTTCAGGAAAATTTATCCGGTAATCGCTCAGCAGATTGTTGAGCGAACCGGCATTACCAACGGCCATGGTATTGACCTGGGTGGCGGACCTGGAATGCTTGGGGTATCGCTTGCCAAGCTCACCGGTTTGAACATTACCATCTTCGATCTGATGCCTGAATGCGTCGCATTGGCCTTGGAAAACAGCATTGAACATGGTGTTCAGGAGAGAGTTACCGCTCAGCAGGGAAAAGCTGAACTCTTGCCTTTTTCCGATAACTCGATAGACCTTGTTGCCAGTCGGGGATCAATCTTTTTTTGGGAAGACCAGCAGCAGGCGCTTGCGGAAGTCTACCGTGTTCTTCGACCGGGAGGTTGGGCCTATATCGGCGGAGGGTTTGGAACTATTGAGCTTTTGCTTGAAGTGCAGGCTCAAAAAGAAAATGATCCGAAATGGGACAGAGAACGTAAAGAGCGATTTGCAAAAAATCCCCCCGGTCATTTTGAAGCCATTCTCAAAAACCTTGGCATAGAAGGAGTTGTGGAACGAGGAGATGCAGGGATGTGGATCATTTTCAATAAACCAAACCCGGTGGTATGAAAAGAGAGTATAAAAAACAGGTACGGTCAATCCTGCGGATGGTTGTGCCGCTTTTTCTTGTGGTGCTTGCAGCCTGCAATTCCTCTGAACATAAACCTCTGCTGCCCACTCATGAAGTGACTGATATGGCCGGGCGTAAAATGCTTGTGCCCGACACCATCAGGCGTATCTATGTCAACAAGCCTGCCAGCATTCTGATGTATGCAATTGCGCCTGACATGCTGGCAAGCCGTTCGCTGTGGATGAATGAGGGAACAAAGAGGTTTTTGAAGCCCTCATATCTTCAGTTGCCCTATATGGATGGCTCAGTTGAGGAAATTGTCAAGCTCAAACCGGACATCATTATTTCCAGTTTCAATATTAATCCAAAAACAAAGGATGATGCCGATAAACTCAGTAAAAAGACAGGCATCCCCGTTTTTATGGTAGAAATGGATATGGCGAAATATGAACCGACATTCAAGATTCTTGGCAAGCTCTTGAATCGTCAAGCCCAGACTGACCGAATGATCGGGTTTCTCCATACCTATATCGACAGCATTTCGGTAAAGGCAAAGAAGCTAACGGAGAAACAAAGAGTTCATGTCTATTATGCTGAGGGTGGACGAGGCCTTAATACCGATCCTTCAGGCTCATTTCACAGCCAGATTCTTGATGTGGTAGGCGCCCTCAATGTGGCGCAGACCGGAGTCGTTGCCGGCCAGGGAATGAGTGCTGTATCAATGGAGCAGATTCTTCTATGGAACCCTGAAATCATTCTCGTCTGGACAGGAATGAGCACCTCTATGACTACCCTGCAATACATCAAGAGTGACAACCTTTGGGCTAAAACTCAGGCGGTTAAAAACAATAGGGTTTATCAAATACCATTTCAGCCTTTTGGCTGGTTTGACCGCCCCCCAGGGACCAACAGGATTATGGGAGCAATCTGGACGGCAGAGCTCCTTTATCCCGAAGTCTATCATTTCGATCTGAATAAAATCACGCGAGAATACTTTGACATTTTTTATCACCACAACCTGACTGATGATGAGCTTGCCGAAGTACTGCATCCGAATCCGGAACAACTTAAAAGCCAAAAATCCAGCAACCATTAAATCCATATTGCCATGCAAAAACTTTTGGACATGACGGAAAACAGTGGCGGTGTGCTTGCCGTTTGTGGAGCACCGGCGCTTCATAAAAAAAAGACAGGGAACGGAGTGCCTCTGCTCAAAAAGGGCGCTCTTAACCTTTACATGAATATGCCATGCCCTCTCAAAGTGGTAACCAAAATGGTTATCGGTGAATTTGTAGAACACTATAATGCATCACATGAGACTCCTATTTATTCGCCTATGCTGCATGATGGTGATTCAAAAGGAATTGAAGGCGAACTGAAAGCCGCCCAGACTGAAGATGACCTCCCTGAAGTGCTCGTTGCATCAGGATTGCATACGGTGCTCTCCAAAAATTTCAGAGAGCGCTTTATCGATACCGGCGTTTATACAGGAATAACCAGCAGTGCAGCTCTGGAGAAAATGCCCGAAACATTTCAGAGGCTTGTTACTGAGCACAATATAGGCATTTACGGTATAGGCTACTGGAGCATTGTTCTGGATTTATCGATCACTCCCGAGGTTCCCAATCCCCGCCGTTGGACTGATCTGGTTGATCCTCTCTATAAAGATCTCATGACAGTGCATGGATATAACGGCAAGGCAAGTATTGCAACACTTTTAATGCTTTTGAAGGAAAAGCTCGGCAGCAATGCAGCAACCGATTTCGCCATCAATATCAGGAACGTCTGGCATTTTGCTGAAATTCTCAAACGCCTTGATTCAGCCGAACCACGCCGTACCCCGTTTAATCTTTTACCGAATGCAGCAAGCGTTCAGATGCCATCACGCAAGCAGGGAGCAATTCTTGAATTTGAAGATGGGCCGGTATTAGCACCAATGCTCATGTTTGTCAAAACATCAAGAATGGAAGAGTGCCAGCCCATTGTTGATTTTTTCAGTAGCGATGTCATGCGTCAGTCGTTGAAACGGGGTGACTTTTATTTTGCTGAAGATGTCGACTGGAATGAGCCATTCAGCTTTCCATCATGGGATTACCTTCTCAGTAATGACTACGAGGCACTTACAGCAATGCTTGATGTCGAGCTGAAAAAAGGGCTTCGCCCTGATGTATTCGATATCTGATCAATTATAGCCTATAACACTCCATGAAACTTATCACAATATCCGGCCCTCCATCGTCGGGAAAAACAGCAGTCTTGTCGAATGTCATCAAATCCCTGAAAGCTTCCGGGTTACATGCGGGGGCTGTCAAATATGACTGTCTTGCCACCGATGATGATGCAGTATTCCGTGCACTTGGCATTCCTGTGCAAACAGGGCTTTCCGGTAACCTCTGCCCTGACCATTACTTTGTGAGCAATATCGAAGAGTGCCTGAAATGGGGGTTTTCACTCAATCTTGATGTTCTTGTATCCGAAAGCGCAGGGTTATGCAACCGCTGTTCTCCACACATCAAAGGTGTTCTGGCGGTCTGTGTCATCGATAACCTCATGGGAGTTGCTACGCCAAAAAAGATCGGCCCCATGCTCAAGTTTGCTGACATAGTGGTCATTACCAAGGGCGATATCGTCTCTCAGGCCGAACGAGAAGTCTTTGCCTTTCAGGTTCGACGGGCAAATGCAAAAGCAAAAATCATGCATGTCAACGGCATTACCGGCCAAGGGGCAAGTGAATTGACCTCTTTGTTTCTCAATGCGCCTGACACACCAAAACTTGATGGAGAAATTCTGCGGTTTTCCATGCCGGCAGCACTCTGCTCTTACTGCCTTGGCGAAACCAGAATCGGGATGGAACATCAGCTTGGCAACATAAAACGAATAAAAATTAAGCAGGAACAGCTATGATGACTATCCTTGAAAAGCAAATAGAGGTACTGAAATCTGAAGTTCCCCAAGTCACCAACTTTTTCAGTGATTACGGAATCATGTTAGATGATGGCGATTCCACGCTCGGAGAGTACCTGGAGCAGCTACCGGAAGATTTCTATGAAGATATAGGCATTGACCAGGTTACACTTCTTGAAAATCTTGATGGATTTCTGAATCAGCTCGACCTTATGCAGAATACTGAGGCCCCGAAAGTTTCAGAGATCACCATTATCGGCGGGCACGATAAAACCGGCAATCCTGAATATGTCGAATTGAAACTCATACGAGGTTCTGTAACAAGCATTGTCGGCCCAACCGGTTCAGGCAAAAGCCGTCTGCTTGCAGATATCGAATGGATGGCCCAGAATGATACCCCAACGGGCAGGGTTATCCGGGTCAACGGAAAAAAGCCTGATCCGGAACTTCGATTTTCTCTTGAATACAAGCTTGTTGCCCAGCTTTCGCAGAATATGAACTTTGTGATGGATACTACAGTAGCCGAGTTCATTGCTATGCACGCTGAAAGCCGGATGATCGATAATGCCGAAGCTATTGTTGTCGACATTATTGCTCAGGCTAATCTCTTGGCGGGAGAATCCTTTACAGGGCAAACCCCGGTAACAGCGCTTTCAGGTGGGCAATCACGAGCGCTCATGATAGCCGATACAGCATTCCTGAGCACCTCGCCGGTTGTGTTGATCGACGAAATCGAAAATGCCGGTATCGATCGCAAAAAAGCACTCTCGCTGCTGGTAAAAAAAGAGAAGATAGTCCTTATGGCAACGCACGACCCCATTCTTGCCTTGATGGCCGAACAACGTCTCATCATCAAGAATGGAGGAATTCATAAGATCATCACAACAACAGCAAAGGAGAAAGAAAATCTTGCCAGGCTTGAAGAACTCGACAACAAGCTTATGTCGTTGCGTACCCGTCTCAGAAGCGGGGAGCTCATTGAGGAATCATAATGCAAAAAAAGGGGCCCTTTGACTGGATAACCAGAACAGTATGTTCTTCTCATGGCGAATATCTTGATACAGACCATTTGCTCAATCTTGGGTATGGCAATCTGGTACTTCGCCATAAGACCAATATATATTTAGGTCAGGGAGTCATTATTGCAGTAGTGCTTCTTGCGCTTTTCTGGGTTGTCAGTGCTAACTGGGATATCATTGCTTCCGGTAAAGGGCTTTCCGGCAAGGCATCTGCCGGTGAGAGCTATGAACTCGTTACAAGCGTTATTAACCTTGCACCCCCGCCACCTTCTGAACCTGAACCATCTACGCTGACCTCTGTTATAGGGACGGATCAACCTAAAGTCGGTAAAATCATCAAGGTAACCGAAAAAGAAGTGCCACTTGAGCAGACAGCAGCAACGCAGAGCGAGCTGAAGCAGACCATTCAGAACCATACTGGCGGCTCAGCTAATGGAAACGAATCATCAGGCAGAGAAGGATTGGGGGAAGACGGCTCAATATTTGGAACGTGTGATAAAATGCCAGGTATTCTTGATCAAATAAAACCGACTTATCCCGAAGTAGCAAGGGTTGCCGCGATTTCCGGAAAAGTTTTCGTCAAGGTTCTGATATCTGAAGACGGTCACGCAATGAAAGCCACAGTAATAAAACGAATTCCTGCAGAGTGCCTTGTTTTTGACAGCGTCGCACTGAAATCAGTAGTTGATTCAAAATATTATCCCGGCATCAAGAACGGAAGACCAGTAAAAGTATGGTGTATTGTTCCAATCAGTTTTCAGCTCAATTAGTGCTTGATTTAAAAAAAGTGAAATGCAAAAAAGAAGAGATCGGGCTTGAAGCCTCCATCTGGTTTCAGAAAGCACACAACAAGTTTCTTGGCGGTGACACGATATCCCTGCTGAAAAAAATCAATGAACTTGGTTCTATCAATAGTGCAGCCAAAGCTGTCGGTATCAGCTACAAAACAGCATGGCACCTCGTCAATATAGTCAATAACCTCTCCGAAAAACCACTTGTAGATCGAAACGCTGGAGGAAAAAACGGAGGAGGCACCGTTCTGACAAAAGAGGGCAAGAACGTTATCGAACAGTTTCGCGTTGTCCATGAAGAGCACAGAAGGTTTCTTGAGAATCTTGAGGAACGTCTCGGGAACTCGAATCTTTATCAATTTTTACGGAGAATATCGATGAAAGTCAGTGCACGTAACATTTTTTCAGGCACCATTGAAAAAATCACAAAGGGAGCGGTAAACGCAGAGGTCATTCTTCTGATCAGTGGGGGCACGCGCATCACCTCAAACATTACCAACGGTGCTGTAGACAACCTAAGCCTTAAAGAGGGTCTTAATGCTTATGCGATAATCAAATCCAGCTCAATTATTATTGGCAGCGATGTGTACCCTTCAAAAATAAGCGCCAGAAATATCATGACCGGTAAGATCAGCAAAATTATCGAAGGTCCGGTAAGCAGCGAGATCGATGTCGCAGTAAACGGAGGCAATGTTATCTCAGCGACAATCACCCATGGAAGCTCAGAAAAACTTCACCTTAAAGAAGGAGAACAGGTCTCTGCAATTTTCAAGGCATCCAGTGTTATTATTGGCATAAGCTAAGTTCAGAAAGACCTTCAGCATTTTATAAGAGAAGAAGGCCAGACGGCTATAAAGCCGCTTGGACAGACACAACCCAACCTTCGTCATCAAAACCATTCTTCCCGACTTCATACATAAAGGGGTGCTGAAACCCCGGAGAGCCAATAAAATCAAGGGGTAATATTGAAATTGGTTTCGTAGTGCCTAGTTAAAATTATTACACCATTTTCTCGCCATCATTTTTTGCCTTGGCAGATTATTTTTTCTGTTTTAAATTCAGAAAAAAGATCTTAAATGTCAGTCCCTAAGCATAAAATCATAGTTATCACAGCGATATTACGCATAACAATTAAATTTAGGCTTGTTATTTGTGCTTTCTGATTTCCCGTTTATTCCACTGCATTGTAGTGCCCGGTTTTTTTTCTTCCTCTTTATAAAATAAGCACTTACTGACTTTCATGTATGAAGTCGGGAAAAATCAAAGCCCCTCCAGCCAAAACCGCAGCTTCTTTCAACATAGCACTCCCCTTCTCTTAGCTTATGGGATGTTTATTTTATTTTTTCAAATATACTATAAAGATCAATAATTTTTTGGTGTTGTATGGAAAATGAGTGTACTCACCAGTGAACGCCTGATCCATAGTGTTGATCAAGTACTGAGAGCTGTGCCGGGTTTGAGTGATGCGGCTATTCGGGCAGGGATGAAAGCAAAGAAGAGGGTCAGGACCGTGACGGCTATGGATACCAAGGCGTAATCGAGTGGTTCTATCAAGAGTGGAACATATTTGATGAAATAGCTTTTTTCGGGGAGGGTGATAAGGTGAAACCGCAATTCAAAAAGTGAAAGTGAAAGAGCTAGAATATTGCCAGCGACGATGCCTGACAGTGAAATAAGAAACGCCTGAGCCATAAAAACCATACTGATTTTATCAGGTTCGAGACCTAAGGCACTGAGCATGCCTATTTCACGGGTTTTTTCAATAATAAGCACCAGAAGCGTAGAGATAATGTTGAAAACTGCTACGATTGTAATAGTCACTATCAGCAGTGGTGTAATATTTTTTTGAAGCTTAAGCCATTCAAAGAGATTTGCATATCGCTCAAAAACTGTATATCCATAAAATGGGAAGCCAAGTGAGGCTGTTACCTCTTTAACTGTGCTGGAAAGTTGATCCAAATTGTTTACGTTGGCATCATAACCACTGATCATCATAGGATTAAATCGCTGTTGAAGCTGTTTCAGATCAGAGATTACGACGTAATCATCAAATCCTTCCTGAAGGCCTGTGTCGTAGATTCCTCTTATTACTCCTACTTCAAGATCAAGGGAGGTGAGCAGGTCGACAATACTTTTATTCCCTGCGATAAGTTTGCCGCCAGATGAACTGGTCCCAAGACCCACAAGCATGACTTTTTTACCAACAGTGAGGTTGAGGTTTTCGGCAAGGGTTTGACCCGCATAGAGGGAAATTCCCTGACTATTATCTGCCATTCCAAATCGGGCGATAGAGTCGGATTTGAGGAATTTGTTCAGGAAGGCTATCCGCTGCTGTTCGTTGATTCCCTTGACTATAACGGGTTTGCTTAAGTACGTTCCCTCTTTGCCGACACTGTGACTGCGCAAAACAAAACTTTTTTCGAGAAATGGGGTAACACTGGACACATTTGCATGATCAACCACTTTTGCAAGATCTGAACGGCGTTCCTGAAACAAATGATCTTCGGGATGACGGATCTGCATGTGTGCGCTGAAGCTGATAAGCTTGTTTTCGACGCTGCCAGCAAATCCCTGAACTATGGAAAGTGTCAGTATCAGGGCTGCTGTTCCTACAGCGATACCAATTACGGCCACCATTACTATAAATGTTGGCTTTGATGCTGAACGTTGTTTGAATGCAAAGCGCCGTGCAATGTAGAACTCAGGTTTCATCCGAGGGTATTTTGCTGAATGTTCATGGATGCAAAAGTTACGACGTGGTTTCGTCCCATGGATTTGGCCATGTAAAGCGCCCGGTCGGCGTTATTGATCAGCGTCTCCCGGTCGGGGGCATCAGCGGGGAATGTTGCTATTCCGATGCTCACTGTCAGACTGCTGACGGGCTGGTGTTGTCTGTTCTGAAATTGCGCTGCACTGATGACATTACGCAAGCGTTCGGCTATTTCCTTTACGGTAAACGAATCTGTTTCGGGCAATAAAACTGCGAATTCGTCGCCGCCGAACCTCGCAGGGATATCGGATATCCGGCATTGACTGACAATGAGATCAGCGATATTTTTAAGAGCATGATCGCCGGATATATGGCCGTTGCAATCGTTGTACTGTTTGAAGTGATCGATATCGATCATCGCAAGGGAAACCTTGTCGCCCTGCCTCCTGGCCCGTTCGATGTCAATGATAAGATGTTCCTTGAAATGACGGTAGTTATAAAGATTTGTCTTTTCGTCCCTTATATGGAGTTCATCGAGCTTTTTATTCTTTTCTTCAATCTCATCACAAAAACTCATTATTGACTCGGTAATCTGGGTAATGTCGCTTGAGTATTCAGTCTCGGTCAATTCCTTTTTAATTTCCTCGGCGGTATCGTGAACACTTTCAGGCAAGTCCCTGTTAAGCAGTTTCAACTGCCCGGATAACTGAGCCAGGGGCAGAAGGGTCTGTCGGTAGTTGTTGTGCAGCAACCACCCTGCTGTAATACTTAAGGTGAGCAATACTGCAAGAATAAAAAAAAGAAAAAACTGGTTGATGACTACAAGACCATCAGCTGCTGTTTTTGACTCGATCTTAGCTTTATCTATGGTATTGTCGAGTCCAAACCTGAAGAGATCAAAGTTTTCTCCTGTAAGGACAGCAACCCAATTCTGTCTATCGGCATGCATCGGAGCAACAGGCTGCAAGCCAGCATCATGCATCTGATTTAAAAGTTTTTCGTAAATGAGACGCAAAACTGCTGCAGACTGTTTACTGTTTATTTTTCGTTTATTGCCGACAGCATGCAAAGAGTTTTCCATGGTTCGAGATAGGTCGAACTCAATCAATTTCCCTCTGAAATCAACAAGTTCCAGATAGCAAGCCTGTTTTTTTTCAACATTGTTAAGCAGATTGTGCTGCATAACGAGAAACCCTGCTGTACCAGCGATAACAATCAGGATGCTGATTGTCCCGGTAAAGATAATGGCTTGTAACGGGGAGATTTTTTTTATTGCCCGCTGAGCATTCATAAAATGAATTTTAATTCAAAATAATAGTTCTTTCGATCGGCCTGTATGGGGCAAGGGAGCTTTTTTCAAATATTTTCTGCCCGGAACTGGTAAGCCATGAACCGAAGCCTGCAGCCAGGGCATCGCCTGAATAATATACATAGTAAACAATAGTAATAAGAGGATAGCGGCCTTCGAAGATGGCTTGCTGGGTTGGCATGTACGGATGCGCCAGCGCTGAATCCTGTGCAAGAGGAATAATTTTGAAATCCTGCCGTGCAATACCTTCACCATGAACTCCATAAAGCGAGGAGAGGAAAAGTAAGCCAACAGCCTTGGTGTCGTTAGATACTCTTTTGATAAGTTCAGTTTCGCTGCTGCAACCTCGGGCTCGAAGATTTTTTTTATTTATTCCCAAGTGTGAAGCAAGAACTGACCGAAGGCGATAATCATCGGCTGTGAGGAGGACGTTCTCGCCATTCATTTCTTTGTCTGAACAAAAAAATACAAGCTCTTTTTTCGAGAGCGAGCTCAAGGGATTCTTACGATTTACTATGCAGACAATGGCATCGATGGCTACTGGTTCACAGCGGAGAGGGCGATTCTTTTTTGAAAAAAGCGAATCCTCACCTGCTTCAATTTTACCGCTGATTAATGCTGCCCGGGCGTTGTGCTCGAGAACATGTTTCAGGGTTTTGCCTGAAGCGGAGAGTTTGAGTGTAATACGGGCATCAGGGTAGTATCGGGTAAAATACTCTGCTTGTCGACCCGCAACATCACCAAACTGCCGATCAAGAGCAAGTGTCATCTGTCCACTTCGAGCAGATTCCCCAGATTGGCGATCAGAACAAGAAATCAATACAATACTAAAAAAAAGAAGCGAAAGTACCTTGGCTACCGTGAACATTAATCTTCGATATGCTTTGTTATTCATGGCGAACCATATGAGTGAATTACGATTGACCGGCTTTCATGATATTTAACGCTAAGATAATGAGAAAAAAGATGTTGCCATAAAAACCAGCCGGTGCGTTACCATCTTGAAAAAAATGATCATGATCCTTGAAAATCAAATAAAAAAGCTTAATATTTTCACCCTGATGGATATTTATTCATAATTGAACATATAATACGCAATATACACACAATGCAGATATCTTGCGATTGCAGTGTTTGAGTCGTTATCGCGCTATAACCAGTTCCCTGTAATATCTTTTTTTTTAATGCAACTTTTTTATCGCATTTATTTGAGATGACTTTATCCATAGATGATAGTTCAATAAAATTTTCAGTATCGATAATTGGGGCGTCGGGGTATTCCGGGGCTGAACTTACCAGATTGCTCCTTAATCATCCGAATGTAGAGCTTCAGGAGCTTTATGCTTTTTCACAGATCGATAAACTTGCAGGAGAGCTCTACCCTGCCATCAACTGTAACAAGGTTTACAAGCCTTATAACGGAGAAGCAGAAAGTGATATTTATTTTCTTGCTCTTCCCCATGGTGAGGCCCTTCAGATTGTTCCTTCTCTTATAAAGTCCGGGAAAACTGTTATAGACCTTTCAGGTGATTTCAGACTTAAAAGTGTGAGTGAGCATGAGGATTTCTATAAACATACTAAATCACCTGAGTCGGTGATGACCTATGGCATGCCTGAACTATTCCGTGAAGAGATTCTCAAATGCAAAGCAGTAAGTAATCCGGGTTGTTTTGCAACAAGTATTATTCTTGGAGTGGCTCCCCTTTTTCGTGCGGATGGTAATTTGCCAAGAGTTCATTTTATCAATTGCACTTCTACTTCCGGAATTTCAGGAGCCGGACGGAGCAGTAAAACAGAGCTTTCGTTTTCAGAAATGAGTGAAAACATCAGAGCTTATAAGGTTGGGGTTCATCAGCATACTCCTGAAATTATGCAGGCTCTTGGGACTTCCGCGACCAATCCATCTTTTAATTTTTCTTTTACACCGATGATCGGTGCGCTGGTGAGAGGAATATACAGTGTTCTTAATGTCCAGCTGGATAGCCCTGCAGATGCAGCAGAGATATCAAAACTCTACAAGAATTTTTACAAGAATG